>Ga0190271_10000341_pt1 | contig 23224 bp, 19 predicted proteins | sample Popmic356T_FD_133747 | JGI IMG/M metagenome (GOLD analysis project Ga0190271, IMG submission 133747) | Populus adjacent soil microbial communities from riparian zone of Weber River, Utah, USA - 356 T | ecosystem: Environmental > Terrestrial > Soil > Riparian zone | place: USA: Utah | collected...
GACTTCCGTCACAGCCAGATCGATGCCGCGCTTGAGGTCCATCGGGTTCATGCCGGCGGCTACATATTTGTGACCTTCCTGCACGATCGCCTGGGCGAGAACGGTCGCGGTCGTGGTGCCGTCGCCAGCGATGTCGTTGGTCTTCGAAGCAACTTCGCGAACCATCTGGGCGCCCATGTTCTCGAACTTGTCTTCAAGTTCGATTTCCTTGGCGACTGTGACGCCGTCCTTGGTGATGCGCGGTGCGCCGAACGACTTGTCGATCACGACATTGCGGCCCTTGGGACCGAGGGTAACCTTCACCGCGTCGGCGAGGATGTTAACGCCGCGCAGCATGCGCTCGCGGGCGTCACGGGAAAATTTTACGTCTTTAGCAGCCATCTTATCAGCTCCTGGGCCTCTGGCCCGTTATCAGGATAGGGTTGCGGGCGGCTCAACTCAGCCGATGATGCCCATGATGTCGGATTCCTTCATGATCAGAAGGTCTTCGCCATCGAGCTTGACTTCAGTGCCGGACCACTTGCCGAACAGCACGCGGTCACCGGCCTTGACGTCCAGCGGGATAAGCTTGCCGGCCTCGTCGCGGGCGCCGGAACCAACGGCGATGATCTCGCCTTCCTGCGGCTTCTCCTTGGCGGTGTCCGGAATGATGATGCCGCCTTTGGTCTTTTCCTCGGAGTCGACCCGACGAACGACCACGCGGTCATGAAGCGGGCGGAACTTGGATTTTGCCATGTTTGAAAGATCCTCGGTAGGATGTTCTTCTTGAAAGGTTTCCTCCGTCCGGCGAGCCGGACAAAAGCCAAACTGCCCGGCGAACCGGGCAGGTGGTTAGCACTCAGTCGAAACGAGTGCTAACGTGGCGCGGAGATAGTCACGGGCGGTGTCACTGTCAAGTTTTTCGTGAAGGCTGCGAGGGGGAATTTTGCCGGTCTCCCCGGGTCCTCGCGGACTGTCGTCTGGCTTCGACTTGCTCCGGCAGCGCTGCAATGCAGCGTTGCATCTCACCATGTCGACAAATTCTCCGCGAAGCTCTAGAGAAGCTCGGCGCTGCGGCGAAGGTCCGCGTAAACTCGACATTTGGCATTATGGACCATCCTGTAAGGCGTCGCGCCATCTTCTTCGTGGGCGGCTACGATCCGAAAACGCCGGAGGCGTTCTTTGGGCGGCTTCAAAGGGAGCTTGCCCGCTTCGAAACCTTGTGGGGCCTGAAGTCGGCCGTCTCGCCGGTCGCCGTATCGTCCGATGGCGAAATAGGCACCGTTACGCTGAAGACCGAAGGCGGCGACCCGGCATGGGCGGTCACATCAGACTTCAACTTCTTCGTCCTGGACAAGATCGTGCTGGCGGATTTCGCCCGGCCCTTGCCTGTCCGCCTGGGCAAATATCTCGTCGCTTTCGCGGATTTCGTCTTCAGCGGCACGGCGTTGCGAATCTTTTCAAAGGCATGGCGGTTCGGGATCTATTTCCAGTTTCCGTTTCTCATGGTGCTGCTTTTCCTGCTGACAGGCGCGCTCGCTGCCCGGCTGACTGCACTTTGGCTTGGCTGGGGCAGTGTCGCGCTGGGGATTGCCGTGTTCGCCGCCGCGCAGTCAATTCTTGGCAAGCGCTGGCCGGTAAATCATCTGATGGATCTGTGGTCGTTCTCCCGGAATTTTATGCGGGGTGGCCGGCCGGACGCCGAAGCGCTCATGCAGCGCTTCGCCGAGGCGATCGTGACGCGATCCAAGGCCGGCGATTACGACGAGATCATACTGGTCGGCCACAGCACGGGCGGCCTGTTGATCCTCGACATTGCCGCGCGCTGCCTGCGCACCGATCCCGCATTTTCCGGCCGCGCCGATCATGTCGCGGTGCTGACGCTCGGATCGACGGCGCTGAAAGCCGGCTACCACCCGGCGGCGAAGACCTTCCGGCAGGGCGTCCAGGCGCTGGTCGATGACGGCAAGCTGGAGTGGCTGGAAATCCAGTGCCTCACCGATGTCATCAATCTCTACATGACCGATCCCGTAGCCGAGATGAAATTGCGCCGCGAGGCGGGCCGGGCGTTCCCGGTGGTGCGCCGGGTGCGGATAAGGGACATGCTGCAGCCGGAGATCTACAGGCGCATCCGGCGAAGTTTCTTCCGCGTCCACTACCAATATATTTTCGGCAATACGAAGCCCTATTGGTACGACTTCTTCCAGATTTGCTGTGCGCCGACGCCCTTGCTGGCCCGCGCGGAACAGGGTATCGCCGGCGCCCTTCCGATCGAGGACTTCAGCCAAGCATGACTCCGACTGTCGCCGCCATTGTCTGGGCTGTGGGCCTCGTTGCCTGGGCGGTCATCCGCGCGCCGCACCAGCGTCGCGCGCGAAAGATCAAGGTGGTCCAGGATTCGCGCACGACCGGGGATCGGCTGGCGCTGGGCGCGGCAACGCTGGGCCTGTCGGCTGTGCCCGCCATCTATGTCGCCACCGGCTTTCCGGCCTTTGCCGATTATGCGTTCCGCCTGTGGATGGGCTGGGTCGGACTGCTCGTCGAACTGGCGTTCCTGGCGCTGTTTTTCGCCAGTCACAGGCAACTCGGCAGGAACTGGTCGGTTTCGTTGGAGATCCGCGCTCATCATGAGCTGGTGACGGACGGGCTGTACCGCTTTGTGCGGCACCCCATGTACTCGTCCTTCTGGCTCTGGGCGATCGCTCAATTTTTCCTTCTGCCCAACTGGGTGGCCGGCCTTGCCGGCCTTGCCGGCGTCGCAATTCTCTATTTCTTTCGCGCCGGCAGGGAGGAGGCAATGATGCGAAACACATTCGGCGCTTCCTACGCTGCCTATGCCGACAGAACGGGCCGGGTCGTGCCGAAGTTCTGGTCGTGACGGGTAGTTGGGGGTTTGGGCTTTTTGGGGTTTGGGGCAATGAAGCGGGAACCGGGGCTGGATGGTTTTGACGTGCGCGGCGTGAGCCGGCGTACGGCTTTGATGGGCGGGCTGGCAGCGCTCGGCAGTGCTTTGAGCGCTCGGCGCGGATCAGCGCGAAACGCTGACATGGATAGGGCGCCGTTGCGGGTCGCCCGGCAGCGAGGCGAGGTCTACCTGCTGCGCGGCTTTGCCGACGTCTTTTCCCGAGGCCTGGACGAAATGGGGGCCGACCTTCGCCTTCGTGGCATCGATGCGCAGGTGCAGGGGCATCTTGGTTGGCGCGGCGTGGCGCGAAGGATCATCGCCGATACGCGCCGCAATGGACCCATGCCTGTGGTTCTGGTCGGGCATTCGCTCGGCGCCAATGCGGTGATCGGCATTGCCGAATGGCTCGGCGGGGAGGGCATTGCGGTCGACTATATGGCGACGTTTGCCGCGACCGCGCCGGACCCGGTGCCGGCGAATGTGAGCCGGGCGGTGAATTACTATTTCGCTTCCAACGGGTGGGGCGAACCGCTGGTGCCGGGGCCGGGCTTTTCCGGAACCTTGAGCAACCGCGATTTTTCAAGATCCGCCGAAGTGGGGCACTTCAACATCGACAAGCAGCGGCCGCTTCAGGCCGAGGTGATTGGCGAGGTGCTCAGGATCCTGGGGAGTTAGTCCAATCGCCCTACAGCCCGGCACGTCCGGCCTTTGCGCTACCCAATGATCCGCAGGTTGGAAAGCTCGTCGCCGATCGCCTTGAAGTCGTCGGTCAATGTCGAACTCTTGGAGTTCCAGAACAGCTTTTTCGGCGTTCCATCGGCGTTCTTCTTGAACTTGGACGGCGACGCGCATTCCGTCAGAGCGTCGATCTGCTTCTTCTCCTCGGCATTGCCGGCGTTCAAATCCAGCGCAACCGTCATCACGATGATTCTCGCGGCCTTTGCGTTTGCGCACAGCGTGCTGAAATGTTTGTTCAGCGCAGTGGAATAGTTGGTCATGAGGTAGGATGAGGCGTTGAAGCCCGTATCCATGCCCATGTACAGGCGGGGCAGGGCCGTCCCATTATATTTCTGGCCGGCATAGCCGTAAGCCGAATAGTCCGACTCATTGCCGACGGGGTCGTAGCGGTTGTCATTGTAGTCGGTGCCCGACCGCAGATATTCCGGCGAATAATAGGTGTTCGCACCGTCGGTCAGGACGATCACAACCTTGTCGTTGCCGTTTTCGATCTCCGAGCGCCCGCCGGTAAACGGCGCCTTGCTGGAGAGCGTCCGCCATCCCCACGCCATGCCCTCGGGCACGTCCGTGCCGCCCAGCGGCGTCATCGCATCGATACGCGCCTTCACGCTCGCGGCGCCGGCGGCGGTGGAGACATCCGTCAGTTCCATGATGGGAGTGCTGGTGCAGTTCTGGTTGGGACCGACATTTTGGCCGGCTACGTTGGCGGACCCCATGGGGGCTGCGGTGAAGTATTTCTTGATGTTCCGCTGTGCGGCCTTCACCTGCGAATAATTGGTGTAGTCCGGCTTGCCGTCACTGTTGGTGTCTATCGTGTAGCCTTCGAGGTCGATCCACCAATTGTTCAGTGAGGTGTAGGTGGTGGAACTGGTCTTCGACGTCTTTGCAGGGCTGTGCTCGTCCGGCGCGAACATGGGAACGAACATGGACGCAGGATTTGTGGTGACCGCCGTTTCATCGGTGGCGTTGTACGGGTAGGGCCTCGTTTCGACGCAACCTTCCCAAACCGCCGACGCTTCCGTCTGGGTGCCGCTCGAGTTCTTGTTGCGCTTCAGCTCCTTGTAGAGCTCGAACCTCGTGAAGATGGTTTCGCGTTCCGCAAGCGGCCAACCGGTGCCGACTTTGCGGACATGCCCGTTCTTGAACATGATGTCCTTGTTGGTTCCAAGGTTAACTGTGTAGTCGAAGTTTTCGTAGTGCACGGGCGAGACGCCGGTCGTATCCATCCAGGCCGCACCCGCGTTTCCCGCGCCGACGTTGACGCTCGCGGCAAACGGCACCAGCGCAAACTGCACCGGCTTCTCGACCTTCTTCATCAGCAAGGCGCGCGCGGCCAAGGTATCGACCAGCGCTTTTGCCGCCGGCTTGAGGATATCGATGCGGGTGGACGTCGGCGGACCCATAGAGCCGGAATTGTCGAGGACCAGCGCGACCTCAACGGTGTTTTGAACCTTCACCGTGCTGCTTTCGCTGAACTCCAGCGTGCCCGCCTTGGGCGAGCCTGTCAGCAGGTTGAGAAAAGCCGGGCGAAAGAACGGCTTGAACACCATGGTGGATTGGCACAGCACGCTGTCGCGCGGGTTGGCGGCCGTCGGCACCGTCGTTGACAGCGTCGTTGGATGCTGCGCCGCGGGACCAAGGTTGCCGGTGAAGAACTTCTGCGCGTAAGCCTTTGATTCGGCTTCGGTCGCGCCATCGAGAAATGCCCGCGCCGTAGCGACGCAGGTGGCGTCCAGCGCGTGAAGCATGGCCTGTTTCTGCCGCGTTGCTTCCGCATAGTCGACCGCGAGCGCCACGGCGCCGATCAGGGGAAGGCTCGCGAATGCGGTGGTGATGGCGTAGTTTCCGCGTCTGTCGCGAAGAAACCTGCGAAGCATGGGCGTGCGACTTCTCGATGTTGTTGTTGCCTGAGACGCAGCATGCACAAACAATGTTAAAGTCACTGCTAATGTGAAGGCTCAAGTTTCGCCCGCGACGGAACGGGGTGTTAACTAATCCTTGCGCACCGGGACCTGGGTCATGTCCAAAAAGAGGTGACAGGGCAGGGCGGTTCGGCTAATTGGCAGCCGCCGACGAGGGCGCTTTTCTCGCCACGAGCAGGAGACAGGACACATGGGACCGGTTCGCCCGATCGCCTCGCTAGACGAGGTTGCCATGTCCTATCCGGTAATCTTTTCCGACATCTGGGGCGTTCTGCATGATGGCGTGACGCCGTTTCTGGAATCGGCTTCTGCCTTGTCCAGGGCGCGCGCGAACGGCGCCGTGGTGGTTCTCATCACCAATGCGCCGCGGCCCATGGCCGAGATCGTCGCGCAACTCACCTCCATCGGCGTGCCCGAAGATGCTTGGGACCGGATCGTCACCTCCGGCGACGTGACCCGCGAACTGATCCGCGGCGGACCGCGCAAGGTGTTCCACCTGGGCCCCGTGCGCGACCTCACGCTTTACGATGGGCTGGATGTCGAAACCGTGGAGGAATTCGAGGCCGATGTCGTCGTTTGCACCGGGTTTTTCGATGACGAGACCGAGACCCTGGAAGACTACGCACCGATGCTGCAGCGGCTGCGGTCGCGCAACCTTCCCTTCGTTTGCGCCAATCCAGATATCGTGGTCGAACGCGGACACCGCCTGATCTGGTGCGCCGGCGCGCTTGCCCGCGACTATGGGCAACTCGGCGGCCGAACGCTCATTGCGGGCAAGCCGTTCCGCCCGATCTATGATGCGGCGATGAGTGAGGCGGCCGACGCGCTGGGCCGCGACGCTCTCGTGGGCGATGTGCTGGCGATCGGCGACGGCATGTTGACGGATGTGAAAGGGGCCGCCGACTATGGCTTCGACATTCTTTACATTTCCGGCGGCATTCATGCCCGCGACTACGGCACGGCGCACGAGGCCGATCCCGAACAACTCGCGGACTTCCTGTCCAAGCATGGGCGCGATCCGATCGGCACCATGCATCGTCTCCGCTAGGCTTCGGCAATGAGCGGGGCCACTTCCCCTATCCAGCGGGTTGCCGACACGTCGCCGCTACCTGCGGCCCTTCGCGGTGCTGTCGTTGCCATCGGCAATTTCGATGGGGTCCATCGCGGTCATCAGGCCGTGCTGGAGCGTGCCCTGGCCGAAGCCGGCACACGCGGCGTGCCGGCCATCGTCCTCACCTTCGAACCGCATCCGCGCCAGCTGTTTCGGCCAAACGAACCGCATTTCGTGCTGACGCCCCCGCCGATGAAGGCGAGCCTGTTGGGCGACCTCGGCTTCGAGGCGGTGGTGGAATATCCCTTCACCCGCGCGTTCTCGACCCTGTCCGCGCAAGCGTTCGTGACCGAGATCCTGGAGCGCATGCTTGGCGTGAGCCATGTCGTGACCGGGTTCGATTTCCATTTCGGCAAGGGTCGGCAGGGTGGCCCGGCCTTCCTGATGGCGTCGGGCGAGCGGCACGGCTTCGGCGTCACGCTGGTCGACGCCTTCCGCGACGAGGGCACGCATGTGATCTCGTCCAGCCGCATCCGCGACTTGCTGGCGGAGGGCGAGCCCGCTGAGGCCGCTGGCCTGCTTGGCTATCGCTACACGGTGGAGGCAGAGGTGATCGCGGGCCAACAGCTTGGGCGGACGTTGAAGTTTCCGACTGCGAATATGTCTTTGCCCGTCGATTGCCGTCTGCGGCACGGCATTTATGCGGTTCGCTTTCGCCGCGCCGCCGGCTCGCTGCACGATGGCGTTGCCAGTTTCGGGCTGCGCCCGACGGTGACCGAGAACGGCGCCCCTCTGCTCGAGACGTTTCTCTTCGATTTCGACGGCGATCTCTATGGCGAGATCTGCCGCGTTTCGCTGTTCGGCTTCCTTAGGCCGGAGAAGAAATTCGATGGTCTGGAGACGCTGCTTGCGCAGATGCATCGCGACAAGGCCGAGGCAAAGGCCCTGCTGGGAGGCGTCAAGCCACTCTCCCAACTCGACGCAAAGGTCGCCTTCTGAGCGACAGCACCTCAGTCAGGCGGATTGGCGTTGCTTCGCACGCCAATCCCAAGGGTAGCCAGCCATGCCCTGCCGATGCAGGCGTTCTACCGCTTCAGGGCCAACCCCACCGCGATGAACGCCCAGCCTTGCATGATCAGGTCGATCGACAGGAACAGGCCAAGCACATACAGGCTGTTGACCGGCCAGCGCGCCGCGATCAGAAGTCCGGCCAGCAGGGTGACCACGCCGGCTGCAACGATCCAGCCCCAATTCTTCGCCGTCTTGTTGCGAAGCGCAAAAGCGATGCGCAGCGCGCCGGACGCCATCAGGGCGATTGCAAGCATGAGCGTCAGGACACTGGACGCCAGCAGCGGATTGTAAAAGGCGAAGAAGCCGGCCACTGCATAGAGCAGCCCGCTCAGGAACCAGTAGAAGAAGCGCTCCCAGGTCCGGACGCCGAAGGCGTGCGCGATCTCGATGATGCCGCCCACCAGCATCATCGATCCGACGAAAAAGACCGACGCAACGGTTGCCACCAGAAGATTTGCGAAGGCGACGCCGCCGAGGATGAGCAGCAGGATACCCAGCGCGATGAACCAGCCCCATTTGTCGCGGGCTTTTCCGATTCGGTCTCGCAGCAATTCGGGCACGTCGTTGTGAAGGGTCATGGGTAAACTCCTGTTCCGTGTTGAGACGACCGCAGGCACTCGGGGAGCAAGTTTGACATGTCATTCTCCGCTTGCGGAGAACTCGATATCGAACGTTGGACTAAAACCTCTCATAAAATCAGCTAGTTATCCAGTGGCCTTTTGATCGCGGCTTTCGCTCGGTCGCGCCTGTCGCCGCCGGATGTAAATCTCGCACCTGATCCATTAGCAAAAGCCAAAACATCACGCTGGCGCAAGGAGTTAAATCAATTTTTACCAGAATTTGAAACGAGGTCGCTACAACGTGCAGTTAGTCCTGAGTAGCACCCAGACATGATGAAGTGCCTATCGAAAGTCATTATTGGAACTACACTGGCCGTCTCGGCCGCCACTCCCGCCGCTGCCCAGGAAGAAGAAGGCCTTTTCGGCTGGATCCACGGCGACTGGTACCTGAAAGTCGGCGCAACCGGCATGTTTGCGCCGGATTTCGAGGGCGGCAAGGATTATCTCTTCAGCGTCTCGCCCATCATTTCCCTGGGTAAAGTCGGCCCGGAAGCGCGCTTCAGTTCGCGCAACGATGCGATTTCCTTCTCGCTCTACGACGCCGGCACGTTTCGCGCAGGGGTTGCCGGCAAGCTTATCTTCGGCCGGGATGACGACGACGCAGATGAAGTAAAGGGACTCGACCCGGTGGAGTTTGGTGGCGAGTTGGGCGGCTTCGCCGAATTCTACCCGACCGACTGGTTGCGCGTGCGTGGCGAGGTGCGCCAGGGCATTCGCTCGCACAACGGGGTGGTGGCAGACCTGTCGGCGGACGCGTTCCATGATGTCACCGATCGCGTTCGCGTGTCCGCTGGCCCACGCCTGTCCCTCGCCTCGAAGGACTACTTCGACGCCTATTATGGCGTGAACGCGCAAGAATCGGCTGCGTCCGGCCTGGCCGAATACGATCCGGGCGGCGGCATCAAATCAGTCGGCATCCGCGGCGCCGTCGACTGGAAGGTTACCGACCGCGTTACCACAAACGTGTTTGCCGAATATTCGCGGCTTGTGGGCTCCGCGAAGGACTCCAGCCTGGTTCGCGAGCGGGGCTCCGCCAACCAGTTCACGGTCGGAATGTCAGCAACGTATAGATTTGATTTCAAGATGTAGTTCAATATTACTTGAAAATCATAAAGTTGTCGTGTAATTCTCAATGAGTCTTGCTTTTTGAAGACTAGTATGATCTAGTCTGCAGATGAGGGACGTTGTATTAACTTCTATTTTAATGTTGGCTTCGGCTGCGCTGTTTATCTTTTGTGATGCGCTGAGCGCTCACTGGGGAAGGACGGATAGTCACCGAAGCCTCGCGGCGCTGCTGGTGCTGGCGCCCTTCTCTTACTTCCTCTTTGCGCTGATTACCCGCCAGGTCGGTCTTGCCGTGGCCGGTGCTCTCGTCAATTCCGTGGTGGTGGCGGGGGCCATTGTGATCGGCGTGCTGGTTTTTGGCGAGGAGTTGTCGCGCACCCAGTTCGCGGGCGTTGCGATGGCATTCGCCGCAGTCACGCTTCTCAACTTGAGTTGAGGCGCGCGCAGCGTTCCGGGAAAGGTGCGCTGCGGTTACCGCTCCAACGCCAAATCGCCGCTTTATTCTGCCTGTGCCTTGCGCTAAAAGCGCGGCCATGACCAGCGGTTTGCGCCTCATCGCGATTGCGATACGAATTACTGGCCCGGTGTTCCGGGCGGCCTAGAGCGACGCTTCAAGGCTGCCGGAGCCGCCGGGTTCCCGCGCGACGTTTTCCCGCGCATCTTTCCATCCTTATCCTTTTTTGCGCCCTGGGCCTGAGCCGGGCGATGCATATGGCAAGACGATGACCGAGACAGCTGAAAAGACTGATTATTCCAAGACGCTCTATTTGCCGCGCACGGACTTTCCGATGCGCGCCGGCCTGCCGGAGAAGGAGCCGCAGATCGTCCAGCGCTGGCTGGACATGGATCTCTACAAGCGCCTGCGCGAAGAGGCCGCGGGACGACCCAAATATGTGCTGCATGACGGCCCGCCCTACGCCAACGGCAACATCCATATCGGCCATGCGCTGAACAAGGTGCTGAAGGACATCATCACGCGCTCCTTCCAGATGCGCGGCTATGATTCCAACTATGTGCCCGGTTGGGATTGCCACGGCCTGCCGATCGAATGGAAGATCGAGGAGCAGTACCGCGCCAAGGGCAAGGAAAAGCCGAACTTCAAGGACGGCGCGTCAATGAACGCCTTCCGCAAGGAATGCCGCGACTTCGCCGCCCATTGGATCAAGGTGCAGGGCGCGGAGTTCCAGCGGCTCGGCGTCGTCGGCGATTTCGACAATCCGTATACGACGATGAACTTCCACGCCGAGTCGCGCATCGCCGGCGAACTGCTCAAGTTCGCCATGTCGGACCAGCTTTATCGCGGGTCGAAGCCGGTGATGTGGAGCGTGGTCGAGCGCACCGCGCTGGCCGAGGCCGAGGTCGAGTATCAGGATTATGAGAGCGACACGATTTTCGTAAAATTTCCTTTGGTTGGCAGAGACCCTGAAGGCAACGGAAATGTGTTGCCCTTGGGTGAGGCTCTGCAAGGAGCCTCCGTCCTCATCTGGACCACAACGCCTTGGACGATCCCTGGGAATCGCGCAGTGAATTACTCACCGCGTGTTGAATATGTCTTGATGGAAGTCACCGGCTCTCCAGACGGAAATTGGGCCAAGGTTGGTGACCGCATAATCGTTGCCGCTGCGCTCCTGGAGGACGTGAAGAAGGCAGCTCGCATTGACACGTGGGAGAACGTGACTGGCGGTTTGGTGGAAGGCTTCGACGGACTGCTTTGCGCCCACCCCTTCGCCGGCCTCGGCGGCGGTTACGAATTCCCCGTCCCCATGCTCGCGGGCGACCATGTCACCGACGACGCAGGCACCGGCTTCGTGCACACTGCGCCCAGCCATGGCCGCGAGGACTTCGATGCGTGGATGGATGCCATGCCGGCGCTTAAGGCGCGCGGCATCGATACGACCTTGCCGTTTCCCGTCGGCGATGACGGTTTCTACACCAAGGACGCGCCGGGCCTCGGGCCGGATCGCGAGGGTGGAGCTGCGCGCGTCATCGATGACAATGGCAAGAAGGGCAACGCCAATCAGGCCGTCATCGACGAGTTGATCAAGCGCAACATGCTGTTCGCGCGCGGGCGCCTGAAGCATCAATATCCGCATAGCTGGCGCTCGAAGAAGCCGGTCATCTTCCGCAACACGCCGCAGTGGTTTGTCCATATGGACAAGGAACTGGGCGGCTATGGAATGAGTGGTCACCCCACCCCGCCGCGAAGCGGCGTGGGTGGGTGTGATACTTTAAGAAACCGCGCCCTTGCCGCCATCGACGCGACGCGCTTCGTGCCCGCCGCCGGGCAGACGCGCCTGCGCGCGATGATCGCCGAGCGGCCCGACTGGGTGCTCTCGCGCCAGCGCGCCTGGGGCGTGCCGATCTGCGTCTTTGCCGACGCTGACGGAAATGTCCTGAAAGATGATGCGGTCAATGCCCGTATCCTGGAGGCCTTCGAAGCCGAGGGCGCGGACGCCTGGTTTGCAGACGACGCCAAGCAGCGCTTCCTCGGCAACGACCACGACCACGCCCAATGGCAGAAGGTCACCGATATCCTGGACGTCTGGTTCGATTCCGGTTCGACCCACACCTTCACGCTGGAAGACCGCCCGGACCTGAAATGGCCGGCGGATGTCTATCTCGAAGGCTCCGACCAGCATCGCGGCTGGTTCCATTCCTCGCTGCTGGAAAGCTGCGGCACGCGGGGCAGGGCGCCTTACGACGCCGTCGTCACCCATGGCTTCACCATGGACGAGGACGGCAAGAAGATGTCGAAGTCCCTCGGCAATACCGTGGTGCCGCAGGATGTCATCAAGCAATCCGGCGCAGACATCCTGCGCCTGTGGGTCGCAACGACGGATTATTGGGAGGATCAGCGCCTCGGCAAGACGATCCTGCAAACCAACATCGACGCCTACCGTAAGCTGCGCAACACGATCCGCTGGATGCTGGGCACGCTGGCGCATGACGAGGGCGAGGATGTGCCGCTGGCGCAGATGCCCGAATTGGAGCGCCTGATGCTTCACCGGCTGTTCGAACTCGACCAGCTGGTGCGCGAAGGCTATGACGCGTTCGACTTCAAGCGCATCAGCCGGGCCCTGCTCGACTTCATGGTGGTCGAGCTGTCGGCGTTCTACTTCGACATCCGGAAGGACGCGCTCTATTGCGACGCCCCGTCGAGCATCCGCCGCAAGGCCGCGCTGCAGACGGTGCGCCATCTGTTCGAGTGCCTGGTCAAGTGGTGGGCGCCGCTGTTGCCTTTCACCACGGAAGAAGCGTGGCTGGACAGGCAGCCGGACGCGCGGTCGCTGCATCTGACCCAGTTCCCCGACCTGCCAGCCGAATGGCGGGACGATGCGCTGGCGGAAAAGTGGCGCAAAATCAAACAGGTGCGGCGCGTTGTCACCGGCGCGCTGGAAATCGAGCGGGCAAGCAAGCGCATCGGCTCGTCGCTGGAAGCGGCACCCGCCGTCTATATCGCCGATGCGCAGTTGCGGGCGGCGGTCGAAGGCGCGGACCTTGCCGAGATCGCCATCACCAGCGCCTTGACGCTGGTGGATGGGGCCGCCCCGGCGGACGCTTATACGCTGGACGACGTGCGCGGCGTGGCGGTGGTCCCAGGCTTGGCATCCGGGAGCAAATGTGCGCGCTCCTGGCGCTACACCGACGATGTCGGGCAGGACCCGGCATTTCCGGACGTGTCGGCACGGGACGCCGCGGCGCTGCGGGAACTGCGCGAACTTGGCCGGATTTGAACGCCGATCAGCCGGCTCGTTGCGGTTAACAGACGGTTAAGGTAAAGAGTGGAGACTGGCGACGTCAAATTGTCGCCGGATTCCCGGTCAATGAGCATATTTGACGGGCTATGGACGGCGCTGGCCGGTACACTCAGCGAGAGGCGATACTAAGTGGCATTCTTTTCCAGGGCCGAGAAGGCAGCGACGCTTTTGGCGGTCGTCACCCCGGTCATCGCATCGAGCCTGCTGCTCGGCGGCTGCATGAGTTCGCCGACTTACGGTACGGACAAGAGCGCCAACGAACAGTTGCTGACCGACGTCACCGACATGGTGTCGCTCGCGCCGAAGCGCAGAGGCAAGATCGACTACAAGCCCCGCCCCGACCTTGTGCGTCCCGCGACCACGAGAGAGCTGGCGCTGCCGCCGCCTCAAGAAAATATCGCCGCCGGCAATCCGGACTGGCCGGAAGCGCCGGAACAGCAACGCGCCCGGTTGCACAATGAGATCACCGAAAAGGAAAACAGCGGTGATATGATGTCGCGCAGCGGTGAATCTCGGGTTGCCGCGGCGGAGGTCGATTCGCCGATTATCGCCGATGAGGATATGGCCGACGGCGCGAACAGCTACACGCGTGCCAAGCCTGGCGCCGCGCGGTCGGGCGATTCCGGCGTGCGGCCGGAATCGGAGCGTGTCGAACAGCGCGAAGAAGTGAAAAAGCGGCTTACCGAAGCCCGCCAGGGAAGCGCCACCTCGCGCAAATATCTCAGCGAGCCGCCGCTTGCCTACCGTGAGGCTGCAGCGAGCGCTCCGCAGGACGATATTGGCGACGACGAGTACAAGAAGGAGCGCCGCGCCAAGGCCGCTGCCCGCAAGAAGGGCTCATCGACCTGGCGCAACTGGCTGCCCGACTTCTGAGACTAGACTCGGCGGGCGCGGAAGAAGTCGCGCAAGATCTGGGCCGCCGGCACTTCGCCTAGCCCTTGGTAAACGTCTGGAGCGTGGTGACAGCTTGGCTGCGCGAAGAAGCGCACGCCGCTGACCACTGCGCCGCCCTTCTCGTCTGCTGCTCCGAAATAGAGCCGCCGAATGCGGGCGAAGGAAATCGCCGCCGCGCACATTGTGCAGGGTTCGAGGGTGACATAGAGGTCCGCATCGGCCAGGCGCTCGGCGGAAAGGCTGCGCGAGGCTTCCCGCACCACCAGCATTTCGGCGTGCGCGGTCGGGTCGTTCAGTTCACGCGTGCGATTGCCCGCCCGGGCGATGACCGCGCCGCCCGTCACGAGCACCGCACCGATCGGTACTTCGTCGCGCGCGGCGGCCGCTTCGGCCTCCGCCAGGGCGAGACCCATGAAGTCTGGACGTTTCAAGCAGCTGCCTCACGAATTTCCCTCGCGTGCGGAGGGTTCGGCTGATATCTAGCCGCGCTAAAGAGTTAGGACCAGATGGACGACGATAAGAAGAAGCCCGGCCGCGCCGGCAAACCAGGTGGCGCAGGCGCCGGCCGCCCGCGCGGCGGACCCGCGAAAGCCGGCTTCGGCAAAGGTCCGGGCAAGGGTGGTCCGGTCAAGGGTGGCCCACGCCAGGAGGGCCGCAAGCCCTTCGCCAAATCCGCGCCCCGGCCCGGCGGTGGCAAAGCCGCCGATGGCGAGCGCAAGCCTTTCGTGAAGCGGGAATACGGGGATCGTCCCGCGCGCGCTGCCTCTGCAGTAGAGGGTGGTGACCGCAAGCCTTTTGTGAAGCGCGAATACGGCGACCGTCCCGCACGTGCCGAGGGTGACCGCAAACCCTTCGTGAAGCGCGAGTATGGCGACCGCCCGGCGCGCGCTGCCTCTGCAGTAGAGGGTGGTGACCGCAAGCCTTTCGTGAAGCGCGAATATGGCGACCGCCCGGCGCGCGCTGACTCCGCAGGAGAGGGCGGCGAGCGCAAGCCTTTCGTGAAGCGCGAGTTTGGCGACCGTCCGGCGCGGCCCGCGGATGCAGCGGGCGAAGGCGGCCGCAAGCTTGAGAAATATTGGGGCAAGCGTCCGGGAAAGTTCGAGCGCCAGGCGGCAGGCGAACCCGGAGAAAAGACATCGTCCGCCCCGGAAGGCGAGCGTCGTCCTCGCAAGAGCTTCGACGGCCCCCGTCCGGAGCGTGGTGATGGCGCCCAGCGCGGTGATCGTCCGGCGCGTTCCTTTGGCGACAAACCTGCCTTTCGTGGCGATCGTGAGGGCAGGCCCGCGCGGCCGTTCGGTGACAGGCCAGGTGGCAAGCCGTTCCAGGATCGCAAGTCCGCACCCCGCCGTGAGGCGGAGGCCGCCGAGCCGGAAGCCGGCGAGCGCATCGCCAAGCGTTTGGCTCGGGCCGGCATCTCCTCGCGCCGCGACGCCGAGGAACTGATTGCGGCCGGGCGCGTGAAGGTGAACGGCAAGATACTGGAAAGCCCGGCCTTCAATGTGATGCACAATGACCGCATCGAACTAGACGGCACCGAGATCCCGGCTATCGAGCGCACGCGTCTCTTCCTCTTCCACAAGCCGGCCGGAATCGTCACTACCAACCGCGACCCGGAAGGCCGCCGTACCGTCTTCGACATTCTGCCGGAAGGGCTGCCGCGCCTGATGACGATCGGCCGGCTGGATATCAACACCGAAGGCCTGCTGCTTCTCACCAATGATGGCGGCCTGTCGCGGGTGCTGGAACTGCCGGCCACGGGCTGGCTGCGGCGTTACCGCGTGCGGGTCCACGGCAAGGTGGATGAGCCGGCGCTGGCGGGCCTCAAGGATGGCATCGCCGTCGACGGCGTCTTCTACGGTTCGGTCGAAGCGTCTCTGGAGCGCGAGCAGGGTAGCAACGCCTGGCTCACCATCGGCCTGCGCGAAGGCAAGAACCGCGAGGTCAAGAACATACTCGGCGCACTCGGGCTGGAGGTGAACCGGCTGATCCGCGTGTCCTATGGGCCGTTCCAGTTGGGCGAATTGCCCGAAGGTCACGTCATGGAGATCAAGGGACGCATGCTGCGCGATCAGCTTGGCGAGCGCCTTGTCGAGGAATCGGGCGCGAATTTCGACGCCGAGATTACCAAGCCGTTTTCCAACCAGCCGGTGCGGCGCGGTTTCGAAAAGCCGGCCCGTGTCGAGGACCATGCGCCGGCCCGCAAACCCAGGCAGATCGGCTATGAAAAGCCGGGCGGCCTGATCAAGAACTTCCGCCGCGATCGCGACGACAAGCGCGATGACAAGCGCGAAAGCGTTTTGGGGCGGCTGACGACATCCAGGCCGGATCGCCAGCGCTTCGAAGGCGGTCCGGACGGTTTCAAGCGCGGCGATGGCGATGGCCGGGGAGGGCGGTTCGCCAAACCGGTCCGCGATGGCAAGCCGGGCTTTGACAAGAAGCCGGGCGGCGGCAAGCGGGAGCGCGAGGAGCGCCCGATCGTCGAACCCGGCGTTCGCAAGGCCAATGTCTGGATGGCTCCGGGCTCGCGCCCGATCGGCTCCGGACGGGCCGAGAGCGAAAAGGCCGCGCATGCCGCGCGCAAGGCGGAAAAGTCCGGGCATCGCGGCGGACCGGCCAAGGGCGGCGGCAAGCCGGGTTTCGCCGTCAAGCGCGATGGCGACCGGCCGAGCGGTCCCCCACGCGGCAATGGACCGCGCGGCAGCGGTCCGCGCGGACCGCGCAAGGGCTGACGGATGCGCATTGTTGGCGGCGAGTTCCGCGGCAGGCCGCTGGCGACGCCGCGGTCGAACGCCATTCGGCCGACCACCGACCGCACCCGCGAAGCGCTGTTCAACGTGCTGGCGCATGCCTATGCCGAACATCTGGCGGGCGCGCGCGTGCTGGACCTTTTTGCCGGCACCGGCGCGCTCGGGCTGGAAGCGTTGTCGCGCGGCGCGGCAAGCTGCCTGTTCATCGAAGAATCGGCGGAGGGGCGGGGTCTCATCCGCGACAATGTCGAGGCGTTCGGCCTGCAGGGGCGCACGAAGATTTTCCGCCGCGACGCGACAAGCCTCGGCGGCGTCGGCACGATCCTGCCTTTCGGCGTGCTTTTCGCCGATCCCCCCTATGGCAAAGGCTTTGGCGAGCAGGCGCTTGAATCGGCGCTGGAGGGCGGCTGGCTGCTTCCGGGCGCATTGTGCATCGTTGAAGAAACCGGGGACGTTGCTTTTGCACCGCCATCCGGCTTCGACCTCCTGGACGAGCGCAGCTATGGCGACACAGTGATGCGCATTTTCAAGGCTGCCTGACTTCGGCCCTCATTTGCCAGCACATCACCCGAAAGGAATCATCGGGCGGGTTTTCGGGAAGACTTCATGGCACACTGGATCATTGGGCAGCCTCCTCAAAAGGCACGAATGCTGTTGCGTCGGGACCCTGCGAAGATTTTGCAGCGCATGGCAAATTTGCCCGCACTTCGCTGCGGCATGCTGGCAGCTTTGCTGGCCCTCTCAAGCGTCCCGGCCGTGGCGCAGCAACAGCCCTCGCCGGGCAAAAACGCGGTTTCCAACTTCCTGCTCGACAACGGCATGGAAGTGGTCGTTATTCCGGATCACCGCGCGCCGGTGGTCACTCATATGGTGTGGTACAAGATCGGCAGCGCCGATGAGCCGCCTGGCAAGTCCGGCATTGCGCATTTCTTCGAACATCTGATGTTCAAGGGCACGTCCAACCACAAGGCCGGTGAGTTCGGCGCCAAGGTTGCGGAGATCGGCGGCAGCGAAAACGCTTTCACCTCATATGATTACACGGCCTACTTCCAGCAGGTCACGCCCGAAACGCTGGAGACTATGATGACATTCGAGGCTGACCGGATGCGCAACCTGATCCTCACCGATGCGGTGATCGGGCCGGAGCGCGACGTCATCCTGGAGGAGCGCAACACCCGCGTGGAGAACGATCCGGATGCGCTGCTGCAGGAAGAATCGCAGGCCACGCTTTACCAGAACCACCCCTACCGTATCCCCGTCATCGGCTGGAAGCACGAGATCGAGCAACTGAACCGCGTCGACGCGGTGGCCTTCTACGATCGCTACTACGCCCCCAACAACGCAGTGCTCGTCATCGCCGGTGATGTTGACGAGGCCACCGTGCGGGTCTTGGCGGAAAAGACCTATGGTAAGGTGCCGCGCGGCCCCGAACTGCCGCCGCGCGTGCGTCCGCAAGAGCCCGAACAGGACGCCAGCCGCACGGTGACCCTGCGCGACGAGCGGGTCAGCGTTCCAAGCTTCTCCACCAGTTGGGTTGTTCCTTCCTACCACACGGCCCAGCCCGGCGAAGCTGAGGCGCTCGACCTGTTGTCGGAGATCCTCGGCGGCGGTACGCGCAGCCGCATCTATCAGAAGCTGGTCGTGCAGGACAGCCTCGCCTCCAGCGCCGGCGCCTACTATCAGGGCGCGATGTTCGACGCGACGAACTTTACCGTCTATGGCGCGCCGAAAGGCGAGGAAGGCCTTGAGGCCGTCGAGAAGGCGGTGGACGGTGAAATCGCCAGGATCGTCAAGGATGGCGTCAGCGACACCGAACTTCAGAAGGTGAAGAACCGCTATTTGCGCAGTCTTATCTTCGCCCGCGACAACCAGTCCGGAATGGCGAACCTCTATGGCGGGGCGCTGACCACCGGCAGCACCGTGAAGGACATTGCCGAATGGCCGGACCGCATCAAGGCGGTTACCGCGATGCAGGTGCAGCAAGCGGCGGCGAAGTATTTGAAGCCCGGCACATCGGTCACCAGTTATCTCTTGCCCACGGCCGAAGCGGCCAAGGCGCAGAATTGAGCGGAGCGGCAAACACAATGATACATTCCGCAGCCGCTCGCCGTCACTTCACGGCGCTTCTCTATCTTCTGCTCACCGTGGCCTTCCTGGCCGCCTTCGCCGGATTGGCCCGCGCCGAGGTCAAGATTCAGGAGGTGGTCTCGACCAAGGGCGTGAAAGCCTGGCTGGTCGAGGATTATTCGGTGCCGATCATCGCCATCCGTTTCGCCTTCGAACCCGGCAGCACGCAGGATCCGGCCGGCAAGGAGGGGCTGTCCAATTTGATGACCGGCCTGTTCGACGAAGGTGCCGGTGATCTCGACAGCGAGGCGTTCCAGATCCGGCTGGACGATGCCGGCGCGGAGATGGGTTTTTCCGAAAGCCGCGACGCCATATACGGCTCCATGCGGATGCTGGCCGACCAGAAGGGCGAAGCCTTCGAGCTGCTACGGCTGGCGGTCAATCAGCCGCGTTTCGACCAGGCGCCGATCGATCGCATCCGCTCGCAGATCGTGGCCGGCATCATCGCCAGCCAGCGCACGCCCGAGGCGAAGGCCCAGGAGATGTGGCGCAAGGCGCTTTACGGTTCGCATCCCTACTCGCGCGACGATGAGGGTACGGCGGCCTCGCTCGCCTCTATCACGTCCGGCGATCTCAAAGCGTTCCACAAGGCGATGTTCGCACGCGACAATCTTCATGTGGGCGTTGTTGGCGCGATCGATGCCGAATCCCTCAAGGCGGTGCTCGACAAGGTGTTCGGCGATCTGCCTGCAACATCGCAGGCGGCGGAGGTTCCCGACGCGGACCTGAAATTCGGCCAGTCGCTTCACGTTGCCTACAACCAGCCGCAGACCACGATCCAGATGGTCTACCCCAGCCTCGCGCGCAGCGATCCCGAGTTCTTCTCCGTCTATCTGATGAACCACATCCTTGGCGGCGGCACCTTCACCTCGCGGCTGTTCGACGAGGTGCGCGAGAAACGCGGCCTCGTTTACAATGTCGATTCCGGCATCAGCAACAACGCCCATTCGAATGCGTTGGCGATTTCCACGGCGACGCGTTCCGATCGCGCGGCTGAGACGCTGAAGGTTATCGAGGAGACCGTGGCGAAGATGGCGGCGGACGGGCCGACCCAGGCAGAGCTGGACGCCGCCAAGAAATATGTCGTCGGCGCCTACGCCATCAACAATCTGGATTCTTCCGCTGCCATCGCGCGCACCTTGGTCGAACTGCAGATCGACAAGCTCGGCATCGACTATGTCGAGCGCCGCGGCGCGATCATCGATGCGGTCACGCTGGATCAGGTCAAGGCGGCCGCCAGGAAATTGCTGAGCGTCAAGCCGACCGTGATGGTGCTGGGGCCTGAAACGCCGGGCAGCGGCGGATGAGCCGCAGCCCCGGACCCAAGACGCCGGCGAATACGAGGCCAAGTTCTTCGCCGACTTTCGCGGTTGCCTTCGGCGGCGGCGGGGCGCGCGGGCTGGCGCATATTCACGTCATCGAAGCGCTGGACGAGCTTGGCATCCGGCCGGTCGCGATTTCCGGCTCCTCCATCGGCGCGATCATGGGCGCCGGCATGGCGGCCGGCATGGCGGGCAAGGAAATTCATGAATACGCCCGCTCCATTTTCAACAACCGCACGGAGCTCGCAGCGCGCATGTGGCGCGCCCGGCCGGGCAGCTTCGCCGAGATGCTGGAACGCGGGCGCAACCTTGCCCAGTTCAACATCGAGCGGATTCTGGCGGCGTTTCTGCCCGACCAGATTCCACAGGATTTTGCCGCTCTCGAAATCCCCTTGCAGGTCACCGCAACCGATTTCTACGGCCATTGCCTGCAGGTGCTGAGGGAAGGCGATCTGCGTTCGGCGCTTGCCGCGTCCGCAGCGATCCCCGCGCTCTTCCGCCCGGTGCGGCGCAACGGCATCATCCTGATCGATGGCGGGTTCTTCAACCCGGTGCCGTTCGATCTCGTCAAGCCGCTCGCCGATATTACGCTCGCGATCGACGTCGTCGGCGCGCCGGAAAAGGGTAAGCGCGCCATGCCGGGCACGGTCGATCTCATGTTCGGCGCCAGCCAGTTGATGATGCAATCCGTGACCGCGCAGAAACTGACAACGCAACATCCCGACATTCTGCTGCGTCCGCCGGTCTCGAAGTTCCGCGTACTCGATTTCCTGAAGATCGACTCCGTCCTGGCCGAGACCGCGTCCTTGAAGGATGACGTCAAGCGTTCAGTGGCGGAGGTGCTGGAGCGCCGGGAGGGTGCCCGATAACGCGCGAGTTAGGGCGTCATCGATGGGAGGATCGATGGCAAGTTCGTATACAAAACAAGCTGGCGGCGTCGAGGCCATTCGGCGAGGGGCTGCCAGGATAGCGCGCCCTATGTCAGCGTCGCTGCCTTGCCTGTTGAGAATGGCGATTGGGCGGAAGCGGGTGGCTGAGGAAGCTCTTCGGCCTGCGCTGCTTCACCAGAGGTGACGACCCGGTTCACCACCCGATAACACCAGACGACGGCAATCAGCCCGAACACGATGACACCGATGCCGGAGCCGGCCAGCGCCCCCTTTGCGCCGTACCACGCGGCTCCCGCGGTGACGAAGGGAATAACCCCAAGCGTAGACCGCGCCCAGTTTAGGACGGTCGAATAGCGCGGATGGCCGAGATTGTTGAAGGCGGCGCTGGCGATAAAGATCGCGCCTTCGAACAGAAAGCGCCCGGCGACGAACAGGCAGAAGAACACGATCAGCTCGCGCGCCATGGCGTCGGCGCCGAACAGATCGGACAGTTGATGCGCGAAAACCGCCAGCAGACCCCAGACGATCAGCACATAGACGGTGGAGAATATAAGCGCATCGCGCAGCGCCGAGCGAAGCCGGTCAAAGCGCTGGGCGCCGAGATTCTGCGCCAGGATCGGACCGATTGCGCCCGACAGGGCAAAGAGGGCGACGAAGGCCACCGGAACGACCCGGCCAATCACTGCCATTCCCGCCACGGCATCGTCGCCGAAACGCGCAAGTGCGACCATCACAGTGGCGTTGCCGACCGGCGTGGCGAGTTGCGACAGGATTGCGGGAATGCCGATGTCGAAGAACGGCTTTGCCGCGGCCTTGAGCCGCGCACGGGTGGGGAAGGCCAACAGGCGGTGCACAACATGCGCGCCATAGACGCCGACGGCCAGCATGACGATGCGAGACAGGACGGTCGAGATCGCCGCGCCGTCAAGCCCCAGATCGAACCAGAAGATCAGCAACGGATCGAGAATAGCCGTGGCGACGGCGCTGAACAGGGTGACATACATAGAGCGGCGCGCATCGCCCGCGCCGCGCAGGATACCGGTCGCGCAGATGCCGAGACCCATCAGCGGCGTCGAGGGAATGACGATCAGCAGGAAGCGCTTCGACAGCTCCAGCGTCTCCCCGCGCGCGCCGAGAAGGGAAAGCAGCGGGCCGAGGAAGGGCAGGACGAGGAGCGTTGCAACGATAGTGACGATCGCCATGAACACCATCGACGCGCCGCCCAACTCCGCAGCTTCCTGCCGGTTGCCGCGACCGAGGCAGCGTCCGACGAGCGCGGCGGTGGGGATGGTCAGGCCGATGGTGATGGAGAGCGTGAAGAACATCAACGTCGAGGCGAAGCCGACCGCTGCCGCCAGTTCCCGTATGCCCAGCAGCGAGATGTAGAACAGGTTCAGGATGTCGACGGCAAACACGGCGATCAGCCCGATCGAGGCGGTCGACGTCATCACCAGCACATGACGCATCGTCGAGCCGGTCGTAAATTTTGCCTGCGCGCTCGGCTGAGTGGTCATGCCGAGGCCATAACCCGCGTTGCGGCCAAACGCCACCCATTGCGCAAGCTGGGCGGTGACAATAGATGGTGCGCAGGCGTTCCCAGCCTCCGGACTCGGCGCAGAGCCGCTTTCGCATCATCAGGATAGCTTCATGGACGACGTGCTTGATCCGAAACGACTGACCGATACCGTCGCCGCTCTGGTCGAAGCGGCCAAGCGCGCTGGCGCGGATGCAGCCGATGCCGTGGCGGTGCGTGGGCGTTCCTCCGGCGTCTCGGTACGGCTGGGCAAGGTCGAGAGCACCGAGGCTTCCGAAGGCGACGACATGTCGCTGCGGGTTTTCGTCGGCAAGCGGGTGGCCAGCGTTTCGGCGACAGCCGGCTCCGACCCGGCCGCCTTGGCCGAACGCGCGGTAGCGATGGCCAAGGTCTCGCCCGAAGATCCCTTTCAGGGACTGGCCGATGCGTCGAAGCTCGCGAAATTGCCGCGCAATCTTGACCTGTTCGATCCCACGGTCCTATCCGCGGCCGAATTGCGCGAGCATGCGCTGGCCGCAGAGGAGGCGGCGCTGGCGGTCAAGGGTGTCACGAATTCAAGCGGCAGCGGCGCGAGCGCCGGGCTCGGCGGTCTCGTGCTTGC
>Ga0190271_10000342_pt1 | contig 23200 bp, 21 predicted proteins | sample Popmic356T_FD_133747 | JGI IMG/M metagenome (GOLD analysis project Ga0190271, IMG submission 133747) | Populus adjacent soil microbial communities from riparian zone of Weber River, Utah, USA - 356 T | ecosystem: Environmental > Terrestrial > Soil > Riparian zone | place: USA: Utah | collected...
CGCCGGCGTGAGCGCGGCGTTCTGGGCGCTCGTTGCCGGAATCGTCGTGCGGGGAGTGCTCAGGTTCCGAAGTGGGGGCCGCGGCGCTTAGCAGGAGAGGCCGATCCGACTGCCAGATCCAGGCGTAATGTCATAATGGACATTATCGGCGTTACACCTAGGGGTTATCGATGGACGCCCTCAGAAGTATGATCCCGAGGGATGAACCGCGATTCCTTCCCTCAGTAACAGCGAAATCTCCACTCCAAAGGGACCAACGGGTGTTGCGTCCCTCGCGGAGATGACGCACCGCCGACACGAACCGCAATTAGAGGCCCACGTATTCGGCCAGATGTTGCCCGGTGAGGGTCGTGCGATCTGCAACAAGCTCTGCAGGCGTTCCCTCGAACACCACAAGGCCGCCGTCGTGCCCAGCTCCGGGCCCGAGGTCGATGATCCAGTCCGCGTGCGCCATCACGGCCTGGTGGTGCTCGATCACGATGACCGACTTGCCTGACTCCACGAGCCGATCCAGCAATCCGAGGAGCTTCTGAACGTCAGCGAGATGGAGACCCGTCGTCGGCTCGTCGAGCACATAGATGCCACCCGTGTTCGCCATGCTGACCGCGAGCTTCAGACGCTGCCGCTCGCCCCCAGACAGCGTGGTCAGGGGCTGGCCCAACTTGACATAATCAAGCCCCACATCCGAAAGGCGGTCGACAATCGCGTGCGCGGCCTTCAGCGGCGCAGGTCCACCGGGCGCAAAGAACGCCTCCGCAGCCGCTACAGCCATGTCGAGAACGTCCGCGATGCTCTCGCCGCCAAGCTTGTACTCGAGCACCGCCGCCTGGAAGCGTCGGCCCTCGCACTCCTCGCAGAGAGACTCGACGGTGTCGAGAAAGCCGAGCTCGGTGTAGATGACGCCCGCGCCATTGCACGCGGGGCACGCGCCCTCGGAATTCGCACTGAACAGCGCGGGCTTGACGCCATTGACGCGCGCGAACTCCTTGCGGATCGGTTCGAGCAGGCCGGTGTATGTCGCCGGGTTCGAGCGCCTCGACCCGCGGATCGCACCCTGGTCAACCGCTACGACATCGTCGAGTGGCGCGACGTAACCGTGAATGAGCGAGCTCTTCCCTGACCCGGCAACGCCCGTGATCACGGTCAACACCCCGAGCGGAATCTCGACATCGACATTCCGCAAGTTGTGACTATCCGCGCTGGTAATGCTCAGTTTGCCCGACGCTGTGCGCACCTCGTCCTTAAGCGTCGCCTTGTCGTCGAGGTGCCGTCCGGTGAGGGTGTCGGCCTTCCGGAGCTCCTCCACGGTGCCTTCAAAGACCACTTCTCCCCCGCCGCTTCCCGCGCCCGGTCCCAGATCCACGACGTGGTCGGCGATGGCGATGGCCTCGGGCTTGTGCTCAACAACGAGCACCGTGTTGCCCTTGTCGCGCAGCCGCGTGAGCAGCGTGTTCATGCGCTGGATGTCGTGCGGGTGAAGGCCCACCGTTGGCTCGTCGAATACGTACGTGACGTCGGTGAGGGCGGATCCAAGGTGACGGATCATCTTGGTGCGCTGGGCCTCGCCGCCCGACAGCGTCCCGGACGGGCGGTCGAGCGACAGGTAACCAAGGCCAATCTCGACGAACGAGTCGAGCAGGTGAGACAGGGTCGCGATTACCGGAGCAACCTCCGGCGCTGAGATCCCATGCACCCACTCCGCAAGATCGGTGATCTGCATCGCGCACGCGTCCGCGATCGAGACGCCGTTGACCTTGGACCTCCTGGCGTGCTCAGCGAGCCGTGTGCCCTCGCACGCCGGACACCTCTGGAACGTTACCGCTCGCTCGACGAATGCGCGGATGTGCGGCTGCATCGCATCGACGTCCTTGGTGAGCATCGACTTCTGAATCTTGGGCACGAGGCCCTCGTAGGTCATGTTGATGCCCTCGAACTTGACCTTCTGAGGTGCGCCGTAGAGGAACAGCTCTCGCTGCTTGTCCGTGAAGTCCTTGATCGGCACGTCGAGCGGCACCACCGCGGCGAAGATGCGCACGTACCAGCCGTCCGCCGTGTATCCGGGGATCGTGAGGGCACCCTCGCTGAGCGCCTTGGTCTCGTCGAAGAGTTGCGCAAGGTCGAGATCGGAGACGGAACCCATGCCCTCGCATCGCGGGCACATTCCACCGAGTTGCGAGAACTCTCGCTTCTCCGCTTGAGCCGGCCCATCGCCCTTGGCGATCTTGACAGAGCCGACGCCCGTAACCGAGGGGACGTTGAACGAGAAGGCCTGCGGTGAGCCCACGTGGGGATCACCGAGTCGCGAGAACAGAATGCGCAGCAGGGCATTCGCATCAGTGACCGTTCCAACAGTCGAGCGCGAGTTCGCGCCCATGCGCTCCTGGTCAACGATGATCGCCGTGGTCAGCCCCTCGAGCAGGTCCACATCCGGCCGTGACATCGAGCCCATGAACCCCTGTACGAATGAGCTGTACGTTTCATTGATCATGCGCTGCGACTCAGCAGCGATCGTGTTGAATACCAGCGAGCTCTTACCCGAGCCCGAGACTCCCGTGAAGACCGTGAGCCGCCGCTTGGGTAGCACGATGCTCACGTTCTTGAGGTTGTTCTCCCGTGCGCCCTGCACGCGGATCTGGTCGTGGCTGTCGGCAGTCGTCACTTCGCTCCCCAACTCGAACGGTCCCCTATTTTCCCGCACTATCCCCGAGGTCGGTCGCGAGGGCGGTCAACCCGGCGCGCAAGCCCTCAAGGTCGGCGGGGCTGAGTCCGGCAAGGATACGCCGCTCGTTCTCCGCATGCGCGACGTGTGCCGCCGCCTGAACGTCGTGTCCCTCCGCCGTGAGGCGCACGTGCACGACGCGACCGTCGTCCTCGTCCCGGCGGCGCACCACGAATCCTCGTTCCTCGAGCTTGGTGATCCGGTGGGTGGTGGTTCCGGACGTGATCAACAGAGCTCGATCCAGGGCGCCCGGCGTGAGTTCGTACGGCTCCCCCGACCGCCGCAGCGCAGACAGCACGTCAAACTCCCACCCCTGCAGCCCGTGCTCGGCAAACACCGCGTCGAGCCTCCCCTGCACCAACACTGCAAGCCGCGACAGCCTGCCGATGACCTCGAGCGGAGAGACGTCGAGGTCCGGTCTCTCACTCTCCCACTGCCGAATGATGTGACCAACCGTGTCCATGCGGCCCACGTTACTTTGACATCAAGAGAATGGGAATATATCTTGATATCAAAGTAGTTGACCCCTCATGAACTCGTCCCGTATCCTCGCCGCCACGGCCATCGCCCCTCTGATCTGGGGAACGTCGTATCTCGTGACGAGCGAGCTGCTTCCCCCGGACCGTCCCCTCCTTGCGGCGACGCTTCGCGCTCTCCCGGCCGGCATCGTCCTGCTTGCGATCACGCGCGTCCTCCCCCGCGGCTCGTGGTGGTGGAAGGCATCGGTGCTCGGCGTCCTCAACATCGGCGCCTTCTTCGCCTTCCTGTTCATCTCCGCGTACCGACTCCCCGGCGGCGTCTCCGCGACGCTCGGCGCCATTCATCCCTTGCTCGTCGCGCTCTTGACCGTCGTGGTTCTTCACCAGGCGATCGCCCGACGCACGGTGGTGTCCGCAGTGGTTGGGTTCGCCGGCGTCGCAATGCTCGTGCTCACGCCCGACGCTTCGCTTGACTTGGTCGGCGTCCTCGCGGGCCTCGCGGGTGGGCTTGCCACGGCGTTCGGCGTGATCCTCACCAAGCGCTGGGGCCGCCCGGTGAGCCTGCTCGCCTTCACCGGCTGGCAACTCCTCGCCGGCGGACTCGCCCTGCTCATTCCGGCGCTGATCTTTGAGGGTCTGCCGCCGGCACTCACGGCCACAAACCTGCTCGGCTACGCGTGGCTTGCGATTCCCGCCACCGTCCTCGCGTACGTGCTGTGGTTCCGCGGAATCCTCGCGTTACCGCCGGCACGCGTGACCCTGCTCGGCTTCCTCGCGCCTCTCGTCGCGACGATCCTCGGCTGGCTCGTGCTCGAGCAGACGCTCGCTCCGCTTCAGTGGGTCGGCGCAGCCGCGATCCTCGCCAGCGTGCTCATCGGCACACGGGCCTCTCGTGACAACGAGAACGTCTCTTCTGACGAGGTCGCGGCGGGACTCGAGCCGAAACTCGTCGCACAACCCGCGTAATCGCGGAACAAACCCCGCAGGCGGCTCGTTCCTGGAAGAGTGGGCAACACCCCCGCTCACACACGAGGGAGGCTGACATGGCTGATCGGGCACTGCGCGGCATGCGACTGGGAACCCAGAGCATGGAAACCGCGGCGCACGCCGAACTGGCAGAGCGCGTTGAAGTTCACTACGACTGCCCCAATGGGCACATCCTCACGATGCCCTTCTCTGTCGAGGCCGACGTCCCGCTGTCGTGGGAATGCCACTGCGGCGCACTCGCGCTCCTGCGAGACGGCGACCAGCCGGAAGCCAAGGAAGAGCGTCAGGCACGCACCCACTGGGACATGCTGCTTGAGCGCCGCACCATCCCCGAGCTTGAAGAACTGCTTCAGGAGCGCCTCGTGCTCCTCCGCGCCGGTCGCGCGGGCTAAACGGCGTTCGCGGCCCGACGCTCCGCGCCAGAGATCTGACGCCAGCGCCTTTGGGCTCCCCACACGGTGACTTTGACAAGCGCCTCTCGAATGATGGAGCCGCTCATCTTCGACACCCCGAGCTCGCGCTCGACGAACGTAATGGGCACCTCGACAACCGTGCCGCCCGCGCGTACCACGCGCCACGTCATGTCGACTTGGAAGCAATAGCCCTGCGACTCGACGTCGGCCAGGTCCAGGCCCGCGAGCACCGGGGCGCGGTAGGCACGGAACCCGGCCGTGGCGTCGTGCACCTGCAAGCCCATCGCAAGGCGCACGTAGCGGTTGGCGTTCACTGACAGGAACTTGCGGCGCCAGGGCCAATTCACCACCGAGCCGCCCGGGATCCAGCGCGAGCCGATGACGAGGTCCGCCTCCTCAATGCGAGCGAGCAGCAGCGGCAGGTCCACAGCGCGATGCGAGCCGTCGGCATCCATCTCCACAATCACGTCGTAACCCTGCGTGATCCCCCACGCAAAACCCTCGAGATACGCCGCGCCGAGACCGGCTTTCGCGGGTCGGTGCAACACGCGAACCTGCGCGTCGCGAGAGGCGAGGTCTTCTGCCAAGGCGCCCGTGCCGTCGGGCGAATTGTCATCGGCAATGAGGATGTCCACGTCCGGAACGTGCTCACGCACGGCCGCGACTTGCACCGGCATCGCCTCACGCTCGTTGTACGTGGGGATGATGACGAGCGTGCGCATCACCACTCGTACTTGTCTGCCACGCGCTTGCGCATGGCGAAGAACGTGACGAGGATGCCGAGGCCGATGACCACCCAGCGTTCGATGCTGCCAAGGTATGCGGCGGGCGTCATCGACGTGCGAAGGGGAACCTTTGCTGCCATCGAGTCCTGAGTGAAGAGTTCTGTCTGCTGCGTGACGCGGCCGTCGGGCATGACGATCGCGCTCACGCCGACGGTCGATGCCTGGATCGCGGTGCGGCCAAATTCGACGGCGCGCAGGCGCGTCATGGCGAGCTGCTGCGTCGACTCCGCGGTCATGCCGAAGCTCGCGTTGTTCGTCTGCACGATGATGACCTCGCCGCCATCGCGCACTGATTGGCGCACGATCTCGTCATAGACGACCTCGAAGCAGATGATGGTCGAGATGGTGACGTTGCGTCCCGCGACGGGGGCCGGCAGGTCCATTATTGCGGGACCCTCTCCCGGCAGCACGTCCCTGCTAACGCGGTCCACAGCCGACGAGAAGTGCCTGGCAAAGCCTCGAATGGGGATGTATTCGGCGAACGGCGCAGGGCGTTGCTTGCGGTACTCGTCGAGCACCGTCCCTTGAGGGCTCCACAGCAACGACACGTTGTAGCGACCCTCTTCTGGCGTGAGGTCTTGGGTGCCGAGCAAGAGCGGCGCATTGGCGAGCTGAGCCGCCTCGGTAACCATCTGCTCCGTTGGCGCATCGACCCGAGGGTCGTAGTCCGCGGAGTTCTCTGGCCAGATCATGATGTCGTAGGGCCCGGACTCGCTCGCGACCAAGGTCCGCGTCTCCGCGAGGTGGTTCTCGGTAACCAGACGCGCCTGTTCGAAGGCGTCGAGGCCAGCGTCCGGCACATTGCCCTGCACGATGCCCACAGACAGGGTGCCGCGCTCTGCCTGGGAGTCGAGCGGGACGAACACGCCGGCCATGGCCAACCCAATGGCAACCACTGGGCACAGCGCGACGAACCCCCAGCGTCGGGCCCTGCCTGCTTCGATGGCGAGAGCGAGCACCGCGCCCGTCAACACCACCACCATCGACACGAGTAGCGCGCCGCCAGCCCACGCAAGGTTGAAGAAGGGAGACCCCGCCTGGGAGAACGCGACGCGACCCCACGGGAAGCCCCCGAACGGCACGATCGACCTCAACTCCTCCATCGCCCCCCACAGCAGCGCGAAAGCTACCGGCTGGACCCACGCGCGGGCGTTGATGAGCATTGCCGAGCGGCGCACGGAGGCCCACGCGCCTCCAAACAGGCCGTAGAACAGGCCCGACGCTATGGAGAGCGCGATCCACGGCACGAAGCCCACGGACGTGTACGCCCAGAACACGTGCGGAAGCAGGAACGCGAAGCCGAACGCCCACCCGATGAGCAGGCCCGACCACGCGCTGCAGTGAGCAAGGGCGAACCACAGCACCACGATCGAGGCGATCGCGAGGGGCCACAGATTGAAGTCGGGGAACGAGAGCGCCATGAGGACGCCGCTCAACGCGGCGAGGGCGAGGTTCCTCAGCAAAGACACGCGGAAAGCCTACGGCGACGCGCGGCCGTCAGTACGCCACCACGCCACGACGCATAGCGGTGATTGCCTGCAGCGCTGCGTTGCGAACGTTGGGAGACGCCGTGGCCTCGGCGATCTGGTCGAGGGCATCGATGACCTGCTTGCACCAGCGGACCATGTCGCCGGGAGCGATCTCTGCGCCGCTCAGCACCGTGGCAAGGCTCTTGCCCTGCGCCCAGCCGTGGATGGGGCCGACGATCCCCCACTGCGGGCTCGGGAGCTCGGGCAGGCCTGTGGCACCGTGTATGTCGTCGATCCGCGACCAGATTCGCGTGGTGTCGGCAAGCGCCTTGCCGAGCACGCCCTGCGGACCTCCAGGGATGCGCGGCGTGCGGTTCTCGTCCTCGCGGCGGCCGTTGTAGAGGAGCGTCGATACGGCGGCGGCAAGCGCGGGCCCGTGGAGTTGCTCCCACACGCCGAGCCGCAGGCACTCCGCCATGACGAGGTCATTCTCCGCGTACAGCTTGCGCATCGTGAGTCCAGCGGCCGTGGGCTGCCGGTCCTCCGTGAGGTAGTCGAGGTCCATGAGGATGCGCAGGCGCTTGTCGAAAATGCGTGCGATGGATCCCGTTGCCCTCTCGATCTCGCCGACGAGGCGGTCCTTGTCTCGCAGCGCCTTGAAGTACCGCTCTGCCCAACGCGCGTGCGCCTCGCGGTCGGGGCACGTGTGGCAAGGGTGCGCCTTGAGTTGCCTCGACAGGGCATCGATCGCGTCATCCGTGGCCTTGGTACTGCGCTCGCGATCGCGCTCTCGAGAAAAGGTGCCCGACGCTTCGCTCACCACGGCGGAGAGCTCTCGCCTTTGGCGTGCGTTGCGTGAGTCAAAGCCCTTGGGCATGCGTACGGCGCCGACGACGTCGATTCCGTGGTGGAGCTCACTGATCGCGAGACGGAAGGTGCGCGCCGCGTCGGTGATCACGGTGGGCCGAGGCGATTGAGGGTCCGCATCGGGCTCCACGACAACGGCGAGACCCGAGCGCCGGCCGCCCCCAACCCGCACGACGTCGCCCCTGCGAAGGGCAGCGAGCGTGGAGGCTGTTGCCTCGCGTCGGGCCCTGCCTGAGGCCTTTGAGGCGTTCTTCTGTGCCTGAGAAATCCGCTCGCGTAGCGCGGCGTACTCCATGAAGTTGCCCTTGTGGCACGTCGCGGCCTCGCGGTAGCCCGTCACAGCGCCGTCGAACTCGCGCGCACGCCTGGCCTTGCCCACCACGGCCTGATCTGCCTGGTATTGGGCGAATGACAGCTCGAGGACCTCCCGCGCGCGCTCCTCCCCCATCTGCGCTACAAGATTGATCGTCATGTTGTACGAGGGCTGGAACGAGCTGATGAGCGGATACGTACGGCGGCTCGCGAGTCGACCCAGCTGGCCTACATCGAAGCCAGGGTGCTCCACGACGACCGCGTGGCCCTCGACATCGATGCCGCGCCTGCCCGCGCGGCCCGTCAGCTGCGTGTACTCCCCCGCCGTGAGGTCCTGGTGGGCCTTGCCGTCCCACTTCACGAGCTTCTCGAGAACAACCGATCTAGCAGGCATGTTGATGCCGAGAGCTAGGGTCTCAGTGGCGTAGACCACCTTGGTGAGGCCCTTCGCGAAGAGCTCCTCGACGACCTCCTTGAAGAGCGGGATGAGGCCAGCGTGGTGTGCAGCGAGTCCCGCCTCGAGGCGCTCTCGCCATGACGTGAATCCGAGCGCGCCTAGATCCTCGGTAGGCATACCCGCGAAACGGTCGTCAACGATCTCGCGAATCAGCGCCCGCTCTTGAGGGCTCGTGAGGCGGAGCCCTGCAGCGAACACCTGGTCTACGGCGTCCTCGCAGCCAGCTCTTGAGAAGACGAAGACGATCGCGGGCAACAACGCGTTGGCGTCCAACTGCTCGACAACGGCGAAGCGTGGGGGCGCGCGGCGCGGTCGCGGGCGGCTCGATCCACGCGCGGGTCGGTAGCCAGCGCGCCGCAGGTCCGGAAGCACCTCGTGACGCTGGCGCCGCGTGACGGCGACGAGCTCGGGATTGGGCGCGGGATTGGGTCCGGGGTCCAGCGCATCGACTCCTGGAGAGTAAAGGTCGTAGAGGCCTTCGCGCACGAGCACGTGGGGCCACAGCGGCACCGGCCGAATCTCCGAGACGATCACCCTGGTGTCGCCGCGAACCTCGCGGAGCCACGCGCCAAACTCCTCCGCGTTGGACACCGTTGCGGAGAGCGACACGATCGCGGTGCGCTCGTTGAGGTGAATGATCACCTCTTCCCACACCGAGCCGCGGTACCGGTCCGCGAGGTAGTGCACCTCGTCGAGCACCACGAACGCGAGCCGATCAAGGTCCGAGGAACCCGCGTAGATCATGTTGCGCAGCACCTCGGTCGTCATGACGACGATGTCGGCGTGCGGGTTGATCGACGTGTCGCCCGTCAGCAGGCCCACGGAATCACTGCCGTAGACGCTGCGAAGGTCCTGGTACTTCTGATTGCTGAGCGCCTTGATTGGGGTCGTGTAGAACGCCTTCTCGCCACGCTCAAATGCGTGGCGGACGGCGAACTCGCCTACGAGGGTCTTGCCTGCTCCCGTGGGTGCCGCGACGAGCACAGAGTGCCCCTCGGCCACGGCCTCGCACGCCTCGCGCTGAAAGTCGTCGAGCGGGAAGCTCAGCGTTTCGACGAAGTTGGCGAGGTCCGGGCGCCGCTGACGCGCCTTCGCGGCAGCGAATCGCTCCGCAGGTGTGGACATGAGTTCAGGCTACTGGGCGGCGGCTGCGCGAGCGTCAACGCATCGCGATGAGCGCCAGTGGTTCTGCGCGAGACTGTGGCCCACTTTCGTGAGGTCGAGTGGTTCTGCGCGAGACTGAGTCCCACTAGGGAAATGTTGCCCGGTCTCGCGAGGCCGTGAGAGCTACCCATGCACGCGTGCGTCTTGGCGCCCAGACTCGCCACGAAAGTGGGCGTCAGGCTCGCGCAGGATTCGTCGGCTTCGAGAAAGTGGGCGTCAGTCTCGCGCAGGGCGAGGTGGGTGCCACGGGGGTGGGCGCCAGGCTACTGGGCGCGGGCGCCAAGAACGCTGAGGCCCAGCGGAGCAACGTCCACCACGAGCGGTGCCGCACCAACGAGCTCACCGTCTGCAAAGGCAACGGGAAGCGTCGCGCCGCCCTGATGCTGGCTGATCCTCACGGACGTTGTCTGCACAGTGCGGATCCGCGGGTCTCCCTTGTGGGAGCCATCGCGCAACTTGGGGAATATCCCGAGGATCTCGCGCCGCGTGAGCGGCTCGGTCACCACGAGCTCGAGCAGGCCGTCGGTGACCGAGGCATCGGGCGCAATGACGAGGCCGCCACCGAACACCGGGGTGTTCGCCACCGCGACGAGCGTGCACGTCGAGTCCTCGGAGGATCCGTCGAGAGCCACGGTCACGCCGTAGGGGCGGTACCTGGGGATCTCTCGCATCGTCGCGACCTTGTACTTGAGCGGACCGCGCGGAAACTTCAGTTGCGATCCGTACGCGGCGACCGCGGCGTCGATGCCTGCACTCAACACCGCAAGGAAGTACCGCGGCTGCGAGGGGTGCTCGATGGACGGCCCCGTGAGCCGCCCAACATCCATGCGGGCTACATCACCCCGCAGCCCTGCCTCGATCCGCGTAGCCGCGGCCCGCATGTCATGAATGGGAAGTTTGAGGGTGCTCGCCACATCGTTCCCGGACCCGGCGGCCATGATGCCCAGCGGTAGCTCGTTCTCGGAGCACACCTGGGCACCGAGGTGCACCATGCCGTCCCCGCCAACCACGACGAGAGCATCAATCTGATCGCGATGCTCGAGAGCAGCCTCGAGCGACGCGGCCCACGAGCCGCGCGAAAGGTCGCGCAGTCGATGCCCACGCCGGGCAAGTTCGCGCGCGGCCTCTGCACCCCACTTCGCTCCCCTGCCCGACGCCGCTGTCGGGTTGGTGATGAGGCCGAGTTCGCTCACGCGGCCCCGGTGGTCCCAGCGGCTTCCGCAGCCTCTGCGGCGGCCTTGCGGCGTCGAGTGGCGCGCTCGAAGAGCTTCGCAACGCCCACCGCGCCAAAGAACAGGGCGACCATGGGGATTGCCATGACGATCATGGTGATCGCGTCGGGCGTCGGCGTCATGATCGCGCAGAACAGGAAGATGAGGAACACGGCCCAGCGCCATCCCGCAAGCCACGTCGTGGCCTTGACGATCCCGGCGGCGGTCAGTGCCACCATCACCACGGGAAAGACGAAGGCAATTCCGAACGCCAGAACAAGGCGCATCGCAAAGCTCATGAACTGCTGCGCATCGAGGTAGTTCGAGCCCTCTGGTGGCGTGAAGCCAAGCAATATCTGTGCCGCACGAGGGTAGACCCACAGCGACAGGGCCACGCCAGCAAGGAACAACGGGATGGCCGAGCCGTGGAAGCCGATCGTGTAGCGCTTCTCGCGCGTCCTGAGTCCCGGCGCGATAAATGCCCACAACTGGTAGAGCCACCACGGCGAGGCGATGATCACGCCGATCACGAACGACATCTTCACCTGCATGTCGAGCGCGGTCGCGAGCCCGCCAAAGTTGATCGCGACATCGCCGCCGGACTCTTCAGCGGCCTCCACGATGGGCGCCGCAAGGAAGTCGAACGCGTACGAGTAAAGGAACCAACCGGCTACCGCACCAGCGGTGATGCCGATGGCGGCAAGAACGAGACGCTTGCGAAACTCCTTCAGGTGTTCGCGGAGGGGCATCCGCGCGTCGGGAGCGCGGCGCGATGCCCTAGTCGTCACGAGCCTCCTTGGAGGGCGTCACCTCGCCGCTTGCCTCACCGTCGGCCTTGTCGTCGGCCTTGACGTCGGAGCGCAGGTTCTGCGTCTCTTCCTTGAGGATGTTCAGGGACTTACCGATGCTGCGGGCGAACTCGGGGAGCTTCGGCGCACCGAAGAGAAGAAGCACCACCACGAGCAGTACTACCCAGTGCCAAGGCTTCATGGCGGGAGACCTCCTAGATTTGGGGCCAGTCTACTCGCCGTGCGCCGCCAAAACGGATTTCGCTTGGCGCGCCACTTCCTTGCGCAGTTGCTCGGGCTCCACAGTGATGAGTGCGGGCGCGATGCCGAGCAGCCGTCCAGCAAGCCATGACTCGTTCGTCACACCAGCGGTCGCAGTGACGAGTTCGCCGTCGTCCTCAATTGTGACACCGGGAATGTCCTCGAGCGCCCAGCGGCCCCCCCGGCGCAGTCGAATGGTCGCGTCATATTCGCGGGCGAGGGTAAATCCCTCGCTGCCCGACGCTGGGGTTACGGCATCCTCGTCCGTCACCTCTGCGCTCACAATGCGGTCGACGCGAAGGGTGCGGTAGTCCCCCGCCCTGCGGCACCAGCACTCGAGATACGGCGCGCCATCGATCGTGACGATCCTGTGTGGCTCAACGGCGCGGGCCGTGCGGTGATCTCCAGCATCGACATAGTCGAGCTCGACGACGACCTGCTGTTGAATCGCCCGGGCGAGCGTCAACGCAATCTCAGCCCGAGCGTCGGGCGTGCCAACAACCGTGACCGTCTGCTCTCCGAGTGCGGCAACGACCTTGTCGAGGGCGCTCTGGGCAACGCGCGGCGCGGTGCCAGACCCCACGAGCGCGGAGAGGGCAGCAACGAGAGCGACGCCTTCGCGCGGGGCGAGGCGGATCTGCCTGGCACCCTGGGTGTTCGTCACTACCGCGATGCCGGCGTCGAATGAGTCGTAGTCGAAGTCGATGAGGTCGTTGGCGAACCCTCCGGGGCGGCCCACGATCCACAGTTGCTCGATGTCTCGCGCGATCTGCTCTTCCGTCACGCCAAAGTGGGACGCGAGTTCGGCGAAGGGCGTTGCGCCGTTGTCTTCGAGGTACGCGACGATGCCGAGAAGGCGCGCGACGCGAGGGCGGGAGCGCTCAGTCATGCGACACCACCGTCACTCGTGGCCGCCACGGCTGCCTGCGCGAACCCGCGCACCGCCTCGACGAGCTCGGGCGGCGCAACGGCCCTGGCGGCGCCTGAGAGCGCGAGGATGTCGGAACGCACGGTATCGAGGTGACGGTACGGCACCTCGACGAGGTCCCACTCGCCGTCCGTGCCCGCCGGGGTGCCCGAAAGTCGCAGCGCGTGTCCAGCCTCTGGCCTGAGCGCAACCGTCGCGGTGCCCGTGAGCTCACCGCGAGCTAGCGAGTCGAGCGAGACCGCTGCTGGAATCTCGAACGCGCCGGGCTCACCCTTTGGCCGTACAGCGCCGAGGATGCGGCTCAAACGAAAGGTGCGCTGAGCGTCGGCCCTATGGTCCCTGCCCACCAAGTACTCCGTGCCGCCCGCCATGACGATGCGCCACGGGTCAACGACGCGCGAGGACGGCGGCGACGATGACGACGCGTAGTCAAAGGCGATAGCCCGACGCTCGTGAAGGGCCTCGGCGATGACGCCGAGTGCGGCGCTCGAACCGGTGGCGCGGGCGCCGAAAGGGAGCTCGGGGATTGCCTCGTGCGGGACCCTGCTCGCAACCTTGATGACGGCCTGGCGCGCGTCTGCGCCAAGTGCTGCGTCGCGCCAATAGTCGGCTGCGAGGCTCAGCACCGCGAGCTCCGCGGGCGTCACGTCGATCGGCTCCATCGACGACGCAGAGGCGTCGATCCGGTAGCCGATATCGCCGCCGTTCGCGGCATCCGTCACCGTCTGGAGAGGCACTCCGAGACGGCGAAGGTCCTCCTTGTCGCGCTCGAACATGCGCTCAAACGCGGCGTCCGCTTTGACGTCCTCTCCCTGAATGCCCTGGTCGTAGCCGTACACCGTGGACCGCACCTGTTGCTTCGTCATGCGCACCCGCGTTGAGGTGAGCGCAATGAGCAAGTTGAGGAGGCGCTCCTCAGGCGCGGTGCGTTCCATGACTACACGCGAACGGCGAGCAGCTCGGTCGTGAGGATCGCGCGGGCGCCCACGGCGTAGAGGTCGTCCATGATGTGGTTCATCTCGAGCCGCGGCACCATGACGCGAACGGCGTGCCACTCGGAGCCGTGCAGCGGGGTGACGGTTGGCGCCTCGAAGCCTGGCGTGACCGCGATCGCGGCCTCGAGCAGCTCGTTGGGGACGTCGTAGTCGACGAGGACATACTGGCGCGCCATGAGCACGCCGCGCAGGCGACCCGTGAGGGTCGCGATCTCCGCAGCGGGCGCCTCGGGAGCCGTGATGAGGATCGCCTCCGACTTGAGGATGGGGTCACCAAAGACCTCGAGGCCCGCGGCGCGGAGGGTCGAGCCGGTCTCGACGACGTCGGCGACGACGTCCGCGACGCCGAGCTGCACCGAGGACTCAACGGCGCCGTCGAGGCGCACGACCTTGGCCTCCACCCCAAACGACCTGAGGTGGTTCTTGACGAGGTGAGGGTACGAGGTCGCGACGCGCAGGCCGTGAATCTGCTGAACGGTCGTCGCGGTGCCAACAGGAGCGGCGTAGCGGAACGTCGAGGCGGCGAATCCGAGCTCGAGGTGCTCGGTCGCAGTGGCTCCCGAGTCGAGCAGCAGGTCGCGACCCGTGATTCCGGCGTGCACGGTTCCCGCGCCGACGTAGACGGCGACGTCCCGCGGGCGCAGAAAGAAGAACTCGACGTCGTTGCGCGCGTCGGTGAGCACAAGTTCGCGCCCGTCGGCACGCTGCCTGTAGCCGGCCTCGCGGAGAAGCTGGCTTGCGGGCTCGGACAGCGAGCCCTTGTTGGGTACGGCGATGCGGAGCACGTCTCTCCTGACGGTCTAGAGGTAGCGGCCGACGTCCTCAAGCGTCAGCCCGCGAGCGATCATCATGACCTGCACGTAGTAGAGCACCTGAGAGAGCTCTTCAGCGGCGGCCTCGTCCGACTCGTGCTCGGCGGCCATCCACGACTCCGCGGCCTCCTCGACGAGCTTCTTGCCAATCGCATGGACTCCCTCATCGAGGAGTCGCACGGTTCCCGATCCCTCGGGACGCTCGGCGGCGCGGGCGGTCAGCTCCGCGAACAGTTCGTCAAAGGTCTTCACGCGCACAACCCTACCGAACGACAAGGCGACGCCCGAGTACCCGCCGTGCGCGCCGTCGGGCCGGCCCCGACTAAGTACGCAGGCGAGGGACGCCCAGCCAATCGATCCCGCAGGAAGTCGACCATTCACGCCAGAGAGGGACGGACGCGGAGCGCATCCCTCTCCGCGGAGCGTAGGATCCTGCGACTTCGCGCAGGACCACGGGTAGCGGCCCGGAACTACAACGAGCGCAGCGTGAGCGCGGTGAGCAGCGCGGCCTCGACGGCCTCAGCGCCCTTGTCCTCGCTCGATCCGGGCAGTCCAGCGCGGTCGAGGGCCTGAGCGTCGTCGTCGCACGTAAGGACGCCAAAGCCGACGGGCACCACGTGGGTGCGCGCTACGTCGGTGAGTCCGAGCGTCACGGACTGGCACACGTACTCAAAGTGTGGGGTGGAGCCCTTGATGACGACGCCGAGAGCGGCGATCGCGTCGGCTCCGTTGCGGGCGAGGGCCTCTGCGACGACGGTCAATTCAACGGCGCCCGCGACTCGCGTCACGCGGTAGCCGGCTCCGGCCGCCTCGGCTGCACGAATAGCGCCGGCAACGAGGCCGTCCATGACCTCGGTGTGCCACTGCGACGCGATGATCTCGATCGTGAGTCCCGTGCCATCAACAGCGAGTGCCGGTGCTCCAGCGCCGCTCATGCGCCCTCCTCCATGATGTGGCCCATGCGTTCCTGCTTGGTGCGGCGGTACGCCTCGTTCTCAGGGTGCTCGCCCACGTGGTGCGGAACGCGCTCGGCAACGTCGATGCCCGACGCTCGCAGCGCCTCGACCTTTGCCGGGTTGTTTGTCAGCAGCCTCACCCTGTTGAAACCAAGGTCGTCGAGGATCGCGGCGGCCGCGCCGTACTCGCGACGGTCGATGGGAAGTCCGAGGTCGGTGTTCGCGTCAACGGTGTCTCGACCCTGATCTTGCAAGGCGTAGGCCTTGATCTTCGCGACAATGCCGATGCCGCGCCCCTCGTGACCCGTGAGGTATACGACTGCGCCACCCTGCTCAGCGACCAGTTCGATGGCCTTATCCAACTGCGGACCACAGTCGCACCGCACGGACCCGAACGCGTCCCCGGTTAGGCACTCGGAGTGCACGCGCACGATGGGCGTTCCGCCCTCAGGTACCGGCGCTACGAGAGCGACGTGCTCGTCACCGGTGCGCGCATCGCGATAGCCACGGACGGTGACGACGCCGTGCTTGGTTGGGAGGCGCGCCTCGCCCTCGGCGAGGACCCTGTTGGGCTCTGGCGTCGCGGGTGCAGGAAGGTCGTTGTGGTGACGGCGATACGCGATCAGGTCGGCGATGGTCATGAGGACCAGACCCTCCTTCGAGGCGAGTGCTGACGCATCGCCCTGGCGCATCATGGTGCCGTCGTCGTTCACAAGCTCGGCGATGACTCCGACGGGCTCAAGGCCGGCGAGCCGGCACAGGTCGACGCAGGCCTCCGTGTGACCGGGGCGGTGCAGGACTCCACCTGCAACAGCGCGCAATGGCAGAACATGCCCGGGCCTGATGAATTCCTCTGGAGAGGCATCCGCCTTCGCGAGAATCTGCAGGGTGCGGTGACGATCGGCCGCGGAAATTCCAGTCGTGATCCCGCTCGCCGCGTCCACTGACACGGTGTACGCGGTGCGCCGCGGATCTTGGCTCGCGGGCACCATGAGCGGCAGGCCAAGGCTGTCGGCCTTGGCGCTAGGCATGGGTGCGCACAGGTAGCCGCTCGAATGGCGGATGCCCCACGCGACCCACTCCGCGGTCGTTGTCTGCGCGGACATGATGAAGTCGGCCTCATCCTCGCGGTCGCGAGAGTCGGCAACGAGCACGGGCTTGCCAGCGCGTAGATCCTCGAGGGCGCGCTCAACGAGCGCAAGCGTGTCGGCAGTCACTGTGAGGCTCCAGTCGCACGCTCGCCGAGCATGCGCTCAACATACTTGCCGACAACATCGACCTCGACATTGACGACAGCGCCGAGCTCGAGAGAGCCGAGGTTGGTCTCCGCGAGTGTCGTTGGGATGAGCGACACCGTGACGACGTCGTCGACGAGCTCCGCAACGGTCAGCGACACGCCGTTGAGCGCGATGGAGCCCTTGCGCACCACGTAGCGCGCGTAGTCGGCGCCTACGCGGAAGCTCAGGTCGGTCCAGTCTGGCTGCGAGTCCTTGGCGACGAGCACGGCCGTGCCATCGACATGGCCCTGCATGATGTGCCCGCCAAGCCGAGCGTCGGCTTTCAGTGCACGCTCGAGGTTGACGCGCTCGCCCACCGACACGGCACCGAGGCTTGTGGTCTCGAGCGTGACGCGCATGACGTCCGCGAGCCATTCGTCGCCCGTGTGCTTCGCGACGGTGAGGCACACGCCGTTGACGGCGATCGACTCGCCGAACGCGAGATCGTCACCCCACCCAGGGGTCGCGATCGTGAGCTGCGCTTGGGCACCATGCTCCGAAATTCCGGTGACAGTGCCAACGGCCTCAACTAGCCCGGTAAACATCAGGGTTCCTCCGTCAGGTGTGCGGTGACAAGGGTATCCACGCCAAGGCGAGTCACTGCAACGTCTCGCCCTCTCAACGCGCTCGCCATGGTGTCGATTCCCAGGCCGGACACCGCGGTAGGCCCGTCCCCGAGCAGCGCGGGCGCGATGTAGGCGTGGATCTCGTCGACGAGTCCCGCACGCAAGAACGCGCTCGTGACGGTGGCGCCGCCTTCAATGAGGACAACGCGGCACTCCCGCTCCCAGGCCCTTGCCAGCCCGACGCTGGGGTCCCGTGAGTCCACACGCTCGGCATTGGCGTCGCGCCACACCTTGGCTCCCGGGGTCTCGCGCGTGCCGAGAACGAGGCGCAAGGGCTGGTGCGGGTCGCCGACGCCGCGAGGGCGAGCGCTGAGCTCGGGGTCGTCTATCGCCACCGTGCCGGTGCCGACGATCATCGCGTCGACCTCAGCGCGCGTCCGATGCGCATGATCGCGCGCCTCCTCCCCCGTGATCCAAAAGCTCGTGCCGTCCGCTGCGGCGGTACGGCCGTCGAGCGTCGATGCCCACTTGGCTATCACGTAAGGGCGCTGACGCGCCATCGCTACGAGCCAGCGACGGTTGAGCGCAGCGGCTCCTGCATGGGGCGAAAACTCAGCAGGGATGCCGTGCGCGACGAGGTACTCCGCTCCCCCTGCGGCCGCGGGGTTGGGATCTTTGACCGCGTAGACAACGCGCGCGATGCCCGCCTCCGCGAGGGCCACGGCGCACGGGCCTGTGCGGCCCGTGTGATTGCACGGCTCGAGCGTGACGTAGGCGGTTGCACCAACGACGTCCACGCCTGCCGCCCTTGCGTTTGCCAGCGCGTGCGCCTCGGCATGGTGAGTGCCGGCCCCCTGGTGGTATCCCGCGGCAAGTACCTGGCCGTCGGGCCTAATAATGACGCAACCGACGCGCGGGTTGGGGCCGTGCGCGGGTCCCAGGGCGGCGAGTTCCACCGCCCGATCCATGGGCGTTGCGAGGGAGGTGTCAGTCACGCAGCGCCTGCTCGCCGAGCTCGCGCAGGGCGCGAACCTCCGCGTTGCGGTCGTGCGCGTGATACACAGCGGAGCCCGCGACGAGTGTGTCCGCACCCGCGCGAACAACGGTCGCGATCGTGTCCCTCGCCACGCCGCCGTCCGCCTGAAGCCACACGTCCGCGCCCGCCGCATCGACGGCCGCGCGTAGCGCCTCAAACTTGGGCATCATGTCGCCCATGAACGACTGGCCGCCGAAGCCGGGCTCCACCGTCATCACGAGAACCATGTCGACCTCGTCGAGGAGCTCGATCGCGCGTTCCACGGGTGTACCCGGCTTGATGGCCACGGCCGCGCGCACGCCTGCCGCGCGCAGGTCCCGCGCGATCTGACGCGGGTTGGCTGCGGCCTCAAAGTGGTAGGTCACGGAGAACGCGCCGCTATCCGCGTAGCGCACCGCCCACGTGTCGGGATCGTCGATCATGAGGTGCACGTCGACGCGCATGGGCGCCACTTGGCAGAGCCGCTTCACGATGGGCAGCCCGAGCGTGAGATTGGGAACAAAGTGGCCGTCCATCACGTCAACGTGCAGCAGGTCCGCATCGTTGACGTCGAGGATGTCTCGCTCGAGGTTGGCGAAGTCCGCGGAAAGGATGCTGGGGGCGATGCGCACCATGGCTCGACCCTACCCGCGAGGGCTTTCGAGAAGTGCCAGGTACATCGCGTCGGTGCCGTGCGCGTGCGGCCACAGCTGCACGTGCGGTCCCTTGCCCCACTCCTCGGGCTGCGTGCCCGTGAGCGCCGCCATTGCGGGCCGCGCATCGACGAGTTCGAGGCCGCGCGCACTCGAGACGATGTCCCGAGTCTCGCCGAGCACAGGTGAGCAGGTCACGTACGCGACGATTCCGCCCGGCTTGACGGCACCTGCAGCGGCCGCGAGCAGCTCGGCCTGCAGTTCGCCGAGCACCGCGATGTCAGCTGGCTCCCTGCGCCAGCGGGACTCCGGACGGCGGCGTAGCGCGCCGAGGCCCGTGCACGGTGCATCGAGAAGCACGCGGTCATAGGCATGTGCGGGCAGATCGCGCGAGTCCGCACGCGTCACCTCTACCACTCCCTGCGGCACCGCCCGCACGGCTCTCCGCACGAGTTCGGCGCGGTGCTCGTGGAGCTCATTGGCCTGCAGGGTCGCGCCGGACTGAGCCGCAATCGCGCCCAGAAGGGCGGCCTTGCCTCCCGGGCCAGCACACATGTCGAGCCAGCGCTCGCCCTGCTCCACCGGCCGGTGCGTCACCAAGGCCCCCGCTACGAGCTGGCTTCCCTCGTCCTGCACGGCCGCCGTGCCCGACGCCACGGCAGGGATGTCTCCAGGGTCGCCTCCCGCGAGGGTCGCGCCCCATGGGGACAAGCGGGTGGGTTGGGCGGCCAGATCCTCGCGCAGCGCGAGGCCCGGCCGCGCTACGAGCGTTACAGGCGCTGGCGTGTTGTCGGCGATGAGGAGCCTCTCGAGCTCCGTGGGGCGGCCGTCGGCGAGCAGTGCGTCCGCGAGCTCCTTGACCACCCAATGCGGGTGCGAGTGGCGAATGGCCATGTCGTCGCGCGTGCGGGCGGGCGCGACCACGGCCCTCCACGCCTCAAGGTCGCGCTCGACGATGCGCCGCATCACCGCATTGACGAGCGGCGCGACGCGCGGGCCGCCGTGGCGGCGCGCGAGATCGACGGTCTCTGAGACGGCCGCATGAGGCGGAACCCGCATCGACAGGGCCTGGTGAGCGCCGAGCCACAACGCCCAGCGGACGGGATTGTCGAGGGCGCTCGGATCGCGCCGAGCGGCGTGCGCGATCGCGGCGTCGTAAAGCCCTCGCATGCGGAGCGTGCCGTAGGCGAGCTCCGTCGCGAAGGCCGCATCGCGGCCCTTGAGCCCGAGCGAAGATAGGAAGCCGGGCATCGCGAGGTTCGCGTAGGCATCCTCGGCCTCGACCGCGCGGATGCAGCGGAACGCGGCCTCTCTGGGCGCATCAATTCTCATGCTTCACCTAGGACGGCCACGTCGCCGAAGCGGGCTCCGCGCCACCAATCGGTGGCGCTCATGGCTTTGCGCCCTGCTGGCGCGATCCAGGACAGCGCAACGGGACTCGTTCCCGTGCCAACGAGGATCTCGTCGCCCTCGACTCTGACCTGTCCCGGCGGAAGTCCCGTGCCCGGACGCGGGCGCACGGGCCCGAGCTTCGCGACAGAGCCGTCAGGCAGCGTCGTCCAGGCGCCGGGTGCAGGGGTCACGCCCCGCACCTGCCGGTCGACGATGTGCGCAGGCAGCTCCCAGCCGACAGAGGCGTCCTGACGCGAGAGCTTGTGCGCGTAGCTCACCCCGTCCTCGGCCTGCGGAATGGGCGCCGCGTAGCCGCCGACGAGTGCCTCAAGCGAATGGACCATGAGTCCTGCGCCAACGCCCGCGAGTCTCTCGAGGAGATCGCCAGCGGTATCGGTGGAGCGGATGCGTTCCGTGAGGGCACCGATTACCGGCCCCGTGTCGAGGCCCTCCTCGATCAAGAACGTCGAGGCGCCGGTGACGTCGTCCCCCGCCATGATCGCGCGTTGCACGGGCGCCGCTCCTCGCCATGCTGGGAGTACCGAAAAGTGCAGGTTGACCCAGCCGTGTCGCGTCGCAGAGAGCAAGGCGGGCCGCAGGATCTGTCCGAACGCCACCACGGCGGCGCCGTCGGCCTCGAGTGATTGAATGTGCGCAACCGTCTCGGGATCCGACGCCTTAGCGGGAGTGAACACCGGCAGCTCGAGCTCGGTTGCCGCAACTCTGACCGGGCTGGGGACGAGGTCTCGTCCGCGCTTGCCGGGGGCATCCGGCTGTGTGAGCACCGCGACAACGTCGTGGCCGGCGTCGATGAGTGCCGTCAACGTCGGCACGGCTATGAGCGGGGTGCCCGCGAACACGACGCGCATGATGCCCATACTACGAGGCGCGTCAGATGGTGAGTGGTCCGTCGACCCTCATACGGAAGGGCTCGTCGCCCGCCCTGCTCATCGCGACCTGCCGCTCGCGAAGCGCGTCGATGATCGCTTGTGCGGATCGACGCGTGACAAGTAGCAGCGCGCCGTCCTTCGTGGTGGACGTCATAGCCTCCGTGTGACGCTCGAGCCGCTCCCCCTCAACGGAGACAGAGAGCGCGAGTATCAGCGCGTGTGGCGGTCCCGTGAGCTGGATGCTCCGCCTCACGGGCGGCAGATTGAGTTCGGCCCGCTCCGCGAGTGCGTCCCGCGCCGCGGTGAGGGGATCCCAGGTCTCGAGTGCGCGCCGCGCGCTGTCGGGCAACGCGCCTACCAAGTAGACGCGCCCACCCTCCGACCGCCCGCGAACCAGCGCCGCGACGGTCAGCCACCACCGCACGGCCTTCGCCTCGCCGCCAAGTCCCCCACTCGCGGGTGCTTCCGCGCCGATAACGACGGCCGCCGCGTAACCGCCGGGAACGGCGGGGACCGCGCCGGGCGTAGCGACGATGAAGCCCTCCGTCACGGCCGCGTCGCCGAGAACACCCGTGGCTCCAGAAGAGATCGCCACTGGCGTCTCCTTGGCCATTGCGCGCACCTGCTCGGCGATCCGCTCAACACCCTGGCGCACCTGCTTGATGCGTCGCCCCTGGCAGTGAGAGCAATGCCAATCGTGTTGCGCGGTTCCACAGTCCCTGCACACGAGCGGGCCAGTCACGTGGTCCTGCCGAAGTCCGCCCCCGCACGGGGCTCCGTCGATGACCTCTCGGCATTCCGCCCACTCGCCGCACTGCGCGCACGCTACGGCACGCACGTAGCCCGCGCGCGGCACGACGATGGCCACGGGGCCGTCCTTGACTGCGGTTCGGACGGCACGCCACACGCTGCCCGGCATCCAGTGCCAACCCGAAGCGCCCTCCGCCGTACGTTTCTCGTCGCCCAGCACCTCGATGGCTGGGGCGGTGGCCCTCGCATCCGTGCGCGACGGCGCTGCGAGGCTCGCCCACCCGTGGTCGACGAGGGCGAGGGCCTCGACACTCGGCGAGTAGGAGGCGATGAGCATGCCCGCTCCCTCGAGCTCGGCGCGCCACGCCGCCACGGTTCTGGCGTTCCAATACGGGGCATGGGGGTCGTCAAACGTTGGGGAACCGTCGTCCCACAGCGCGATGAACCCAAGCGACGGCACGGGCTGCAGCGCCACGGGGCGCGTGCCGATCACCACGCGGGCGAGGCCGTGCATTGCGGCGAGGTAGGAGCCGTAGCGGGCGTTCGCTCCATCGTCGGAGTCGAGCACGGCGACCTCTCCCCCGGCACGCACGGACCAGCGCCTCAGCCCGATGCGAGCAAGCTCCGTCTCGAGCGCAAGGAGGGCACGCGCATCCGGCACGGCAATGATCGCCGACTGGTCTCTCGCGGCGGCAGCCGCAGCGGCAGCCGCGAGGGCACCCACAGCGGTCGCGGAGCCACGACTCGGCTCGGGCAGCGCCTGCCACACGACCCGTGCACCACGCGCTAGCTCGGCGACGTCGAGCGCAATCGCATCGGTGGCAGCGAGTCCAGCGGCGTCTGAGTACCGTTGCACAACGCCCGCCGGCCCCGACCAATCGCGCCCCTCCAGCCCCGCGACCCTAGGTGGTGCCATGAGCCGCAGGACGTCCCAGAGCGAGCCGCCGTAGCGTCGGGCAACCGCTTGTGCCAACTCGATAGCCGCCTCTGTGAACGACGCAATGCCTGCCGAGGAGTGAATGGGGGTGAGCTTGCCCGCGAAGTCGCTCGCGTC
>Ga0190271_10000343_pt1 | contig 23177 bp, 14 predicted proteins | sample Popmic356T_FD_133747 | JGI IMG/M metagenome (GOLD analysis project Ga0190271, IMG submission 133747) | Populus adjacent soil microbial communities from riparian zone of Weber River, Utah, USA - 356 T | ecosystem: Environmental > Terrestrial > Soil > Riparian zone | place: USA: Utah | collected...
CCAGCGCAGCACGCTGCCTTGCTGGTGCCAAGCCCCCAGCACGATGCGCTGCGCGGGTCGTCCGTCCACTTCCAGACCGTGGATGTCCGGCCGGTGCGTGTGACCGTGGATCAGCGTTGATACTTCGCAGGCCTGCATCGCGGCGGTCACTGCCGCGGGAGTGACGTCCATGATCATGGCGGCCACCTGGCCGGTATGACGTCGGCTGCCCGCGCGTGCGCTGTCGGCGAGCGCGGCGCGGGTCGCCAACGGCAGCTGCATGAAGCGTTGCCGCCAGCGGCTGCGCCGCACATTGGCGCGCAACTGCTGGTAGGCGTGATCCTGGGTGCACAACAGGTCACCGTGGCTCAACAGGGCGCGCCGCCCATACAGGTCGATCAGCGTCGGATCCGCCAGCAGCCGGCATCCGGTGCGCCGCTCGAAGCCGTCGGCCAGCAGGAAATCGCGGTTGCCGTGCATCACGAAGCAGGGCACGGCTGCACGGGTCAGCTGCTGCAGCTGGGCGCACAGGGCATCGCGGAAACTGTCGGCGTCGTCATCACCGATCCACGCCTCGAACAGGTCGCCGAGGATGTACAGCGCATCGGCTGCGCGTGCCGGACCGCGCAGAAAGCGGGTGAATAAGGCTGCAGCGGCTGGCGCCGCGGCATCAAGATGCAGATCCGAGACAAACAACGTGGCCAATGCTTCGCCCCCGCAGGCCGATTCCCGTACCATTGTACGGATGTCGAATGATTCCGTCGTGACGCGGTTTGCCCCCAGCCCCAGCGGTGAACTGCATCTCGGCAACGCGCGTACCGCACTGTTCAATTACCTGCTGGCGCAACGGCATGCCGGCCGCTTTCTGCTGCGCGTCGAGGATACCGATGCCGGGCGCTCGCAGGCGGCGCACATCGATGCCCTGGCCGAGGACCTGTCGTGGCTGGGCATGCGCTGGGATGTGGGCCCACGGGTCGCCGGTGACAGCAGCGAGTGGCGCCAGTCCGAGCGCGCCGCCGTCTATGAACCCTGCTACCAGCGGCTGATCGACGCTGGCGCGGCGTTTCCATGCTTCTGCAGCCCCCTGGAGCTGGATCTCGCGCGGCGAGCGCAACTGGCGGCCGGACGGCCGCCACGTTACGCCGGTACCTGTCGCGGGTTGAGCGAGGCTGATCGGACCGAACGGCAGGCGCGTGGTCTGCGTCCCACGTTGCGCTTCCGCGTGCCCCCGGGCCTTTCAATCGAGTTCGATGATCTGGTGCATGGACCGCAGCGGCTGCGCAGCGACGACATCGGTGACTTCGTGATTCGTCGTGACAATGGCACCGCCACGTTCTTTTTCTGCAATGCCATCGACGATGCGTTGATGGGCGTGACGCATGTGCTGCGAGGTGACGATCACCTGGGCAACACGCCCCGACAGCTGCTGCTGTTGCAGGCCCTGAACCTGTCCGCACCGCGCTACGGCCATGTGGCACTGTTGACCGGCGCGGACGGCGCACCGCTGTCCAAGCGTCATGGCGCCACGACGGTGCGCGAGCTGCGCGAGGCTGGCCACGCACCGCAGGCCATCTGCAATCTGCTGTTCCGCCTCGGTCACAGCGCAGCCGACAATGGCCTGCTGTCAATGGATCAGATGGCGCAGGCCTTCGATACCGCACATCTGCAACGGGCCAGCGCTCATCTTGATCCAGCGCAACTGCGGCACTGGCAGGGCGAATGGGTGCGCGGGCTTGATCCGGCCGCGGCAGTCGCCTGGTTGCAGCCCTGGTTGCCCGCTCAGCTCGACGCCGCGGCACGTACCCGCTTCGTCGGCGCAGTACTGCCCAACGTGGTGACTGCCGGCGATGTAGCGGAGTGGGTACAGGTATTTTTCACCGACCCGCTGCAGTTTGAAGAGCAGGCGCGCGAGGCGGTGCGGAACGCCGGGCCGGAGTTCTTCCGCGCCGCTGCCGCTGCGATCGGTGACCCGCCGCCGGAGCTGCAGCGGTTACGCGAGGCCACCGGGCGCAAGGGCGCTGCCTTTTTCATGCCATTGCGCGCGGCGTTGACCGGTCGACTGCATGGTCCCGAGCTCGGGCCGCTGCTGTCTGCCATGCCGGTGGAACGGATACGCGCGCGACTGAGCGCCCAGGAAATCGATTGATGCTGCAGATTCACAATTCACTGACAGGCCAGAAGCAGCCGTTTGTGCCACTGCAGGCCGGGCGTGTGGGCATGTTTGTCTGCGGCATCACGGTGTGCGACTACTGCCATGTCGGCCAGGCGCGCTTCCTCGTGGTGTTCGACATGGTGCGCCTCTATCTGCGGCATTGCGGCTACAGCGTGGTCTATGTCCGCAACATCACCGATATCGACGACAAGATCATTCATCGTGCCGCGGAGAATGGCGAACCGATCGAGGCGTTGACGGCACGCTTCATCGAGGCCATGAACCGGGATTGTGTGGCACTGGGTGTCGAACTGCCGGACCACGAACCGCGCGCCACGCAGCATATTGGCGGCATCGTGCGGATGATCGGACAGCTGCTGGCGCGTGGTCATGCCTACGTGGCCAGCGACGGCGATGTGCTGTACGACGTCTCCGGATTTCCCGGCTATGGCCGACTGTCGGGCAAGAAGCTCGAGGATCTGCGCGCGGGCGCGCGCGTTGCAATCGACACGACCAAGGATGATCCGCTGGATTTCGTGCTGTGGAAACGCGCCAAGCCCGGGGAGCCCAGCTGGCCGTCGCCCTGGGGCGAGGGGCGGCCAGGCTGGCACATTGAATGTTCGGCCATGTCCACGGCATTGCTGGGCAATCACTTCGACATCCACGGCGGGGGGATGGATCTGAAGTTTCCGCATCACGAGAACGAGATTGCCCAGAGCTGCGGCGCCAGCGGGGAAGCCTTCGTGAATCTCTGGATGCACAATGGCTTCGTCAATATCGACAACGAGAAGATGTCCAAGTCGCTGGGCAACTTCTTCACCCTGCGCGAGGTGCTGCCGCGGCTGCGTCCGGAAGTGATGCGCTGGTTCCTGCTCTCCAGCCACTACCGCGGCCCGATCAACTACAGCCAGCCGCAGCTGGAACAGGCCGACGCGGCGCTGAAGCGTCTCTACACCGCGCTGCGGGACATCGAGCCGGCAGCGTCATTCGTGCCGGGCGAGGCGAGCGCGCGGTTTGCGGCCGCCCTCGACGATGACTTCAATACGCCGGAGGCATTCGCCGCCCTGCAGAATCTCGCGCGCGAACTGAACGCAGCGCGCGCGGCCGGCAGGCGTGACGAAAGTGAGACGCTGGCGGCCGAGCTGGTGAGTCTTGGCAGGCTGCTGGGTTTTCTTCAGGTCGACAACTGGCTGCAATTGCCGCAGCAGCCGACGGCTGCTGACGCCGATGCCGGCGCCATCGAATCGCTGATTGCCGAGCGGACTGCAGCCAAGCAGCGCCGCGATTTTGCGGCGGCCGATGGCATCCGCCAGCAGTTGCTGCAGCAGGGCGTGGTGCTGGAGGATCAGCCGGGCGGCATCACCATCTGGCGGCGCAGCTGAGTGCCTTACTCCGGATCTGCCGTGCTTGAGTAAGCGCGTCGGTTGACCAGCGCCTTCAATTTCAGGCCCCACAGGTACTTCGCGGTTCCCGGCAGCAGGCTCGCCGACGATTGCCGGTCGAATTGGTGCAGTCGCTGCTGGTGGGACAGCATCAGCAGAAACAGTCGAGGTGTCAGCCACCGCGTTTCACGTCGGCGCCATTGTTGAGCCAGTTGCTGCAACAGCTGCTGATCGGGGCCCGGTAGCGCGGCCAGCGTGGTCATGCGCAGCGCTTCGTCCCGGCTGCGTTGGAGCCGGCGGCCTGCGGCCTTGGTGCCGGAGGCGCCGGAACGGGCGCGCGAGATATCGGTGACGCTGTCGTCGTGCTGACGGTATTGCACCAGGCACTGGTCGACGTAGGCAACGCCGCCACGCGCGGCCGCTACGGCGGCCAGCCACCAGTCGTGGAAGAACTCCGGCGGAACAGGCAGGGCGCCAGCCAGCAGCGATTGCCGGAACAGCATGGCGTGCCCTGAGACGCAGTTGCCCAGTGCGAACGGCGCGGCGCCGTCGATGGGCCCCAGACGCCTGATATCGGAGACCCGCACCGCCAGGGAACGACCTTCGGCATCGATCAGGCGGGAGTCGCAGTAGGCCATCGCCCGTTCACCCAGTGCCGAGCACAGCACTGCAATTTTCTGCGGTTCCCAAACATCATCCTGGTCGCAGGGAGCGATGAGGCTGCCGCCGCACAGCGACAAGGCTTTCTCGAAGTTGCGCCGGAATCCGAGGTTGGCCGGATTGACATGAACCTGCAGACGGGCATCGCCACGGGCGTGTTCCTGCAACAGCTCGACAGTGCCATCGGTCGAGCCATCATCGACCGCGATGATCTCCAGCTCCTGGTGGGTCTGCCCGAACAGCGATTGCAGTTGCTCGCCCAGGTAGCGGGCGCCGTTGTAGGTGCAGAGCGCGACCGAAACCAGCGGTTGCGAAGCCATCGCGCTCAGAGTCGACGACTCAGGTAGAGCGTGAAGCTGTTGACGTCATAGAACAGACGCGTGCGATCCGGCGTCGACGGCGGATCCTCCGGCAGCAGCTTCTCGCGACCCAGCTTGTTGTGCTGGCGGTAGTCGAGTCCGAGATCCCAATTGCGGGCAATTCCCAGATACTGGACGCCGACGCCGCCAAAGTAGCCATAGGCGGGCAGTCCATCGGCATAACGACCGGCGCCGCCGAACAGGCTGAGGGCAAGCCGGCGGTTGAACCGGTAGCGGTAGTCAATCAACCGCGCTGACCACAGCGTGTCTTCGGCAACCTGGTCGTATTCAAGGCGCACGCCGAGATCGACGTGATCGCCGAGACGGCGGCGTGCGCCGACGGCGACATGCAATGCGGCTTCGCGTGGACTGGACACATCCGGCTGGTCCACGCCGGGCACCAGTTGCAGCTCGCTGTAGTTGGCGCCGGCATCGATAAAGACTTCGATGGATGAGTCCGGGTCGCGGGCCGACGCGGCAACGTCGGACATGCGGGCAACGTCGGAGGTGGCGAGATCGAAAAACACTGAAGCGCGAGCGAAGGAATCGCCGAAGGCATCCTTGCCGCCGCTCGCGGCCAGCTGCAGATCATGACGCCGCCATTGCGTTGCGTACTGCAGTTCGAGTTGATGCAGCGGCTCATAGTCGACCGATGACAGAGGCTCGTAGGACAGGGTGCGATATCTGAGCTGCCAGTAATTGCCGCGCAGCGTTCGCCAGCCTGCCCGCAGCATCTGGCTGCGGCCCCAGGGTGCATCGCCAAATTGCCGCTGATCGCCGGACCAGTGGCCGAGGACCTGGCCCTCATGAGTCATGCCCAGTGGATAGAGATGGTGGACATACCAGGCGCCCTGCCATTCCGACGTCTCGTAGCTGAGATCGCCGCGCGGGCCCAGCAGCGGCAAATCAATCCCCAATGAAAAGGCCGTTGCACCAAGGCGGTAGTTGTCGGCGTAGGAATGGTCTTCCCCGGCGTATTCGAAGCGCACCGCGAAGGGCAGTTTGCCGGGAAAGGCCATGGTGCTGGTGATGGAAGCCTGCTGGTTGCCGAATTCCTCCTCGGTCGACGTATTGACGTGTTCGTTGATGCTGGGATTGAACAGCGCATCGACGAATCCGGAGACGCCGCCGCCGCTGCGTTCGCCGCCGCCATACTGCACCAGGCGATTGAACGCCAGGGCATACCCCGCACCCGGCAGTATTGCTGCCTGCAGGCCTGCAATCGTGGGATGGCCGGAGGTGTAACTGCCGTTGTTCTGGATATTGGTCTGCGGTGACATCTCGGCCACGAATACTTCGTAGCTGAAGCCCAGCCGTGTCAGTGGCCGATGGTTGGAAATCGTGATCGAAGGCATCGTGGTCGCTTCGTCGCTGATCAGCAGGCTGCTGTCCGTCAGCGGCGACAGCCAGTGGTCGCGATAGCCGGCGTCGATCTGCGCGAAATCAAAACCCGTGGTGAGGTAGGAACCGGTGGCCACGGCGCGGTCGTCGTAGGCAATGCCGCCGATGTTAAGCAGCAGATGATCATTGGGCAGGTAGAAAGCGCTGGCTGCCACCTGCCATGAACTGTCCGACTGCCGGCCGTGCGAGTTTGGAATGGTCGTGATTGAATCGCCGTCGTGCAGCGCCGCTTCGGCCGACAGCTGCGTCACGCCGGCATAGCGCGTGTAGCGTTGCAGGAAGCCCTGCACCCGTTGACAGAGCACGCGATCGAGCGCGCAGGCTTTGGGCAGCGCATCGAGCACCACCGCGGCCGGAATCGGCCGGCGAATCACCGGCTCACCCGCCAGGATCATGACCTGCTCGATGTTGCGCTCCATCGACGGCGACAGTCCCATCGGCAGATAGGGCGATACGCCACTGGCCTGCGCAGCCGTTGATGACAGCAGCAGTGACAGCAGCGCCGTGGACGCACTGGCGCTGGACAATCGGGACATCATGAGAGGCGGATCATACCGTGCCGGACTGCCCTGAATCAGCTTGATCTGCTCTTCGACGATGGTATGGTGAGTCTGGACTCAAGTTGGCGACTCACCCGGTATCCGGCATCTGCAATGATCGAGAACGCCGCAATTCCGTCCCCGGTCCGGGCAAGTATTTTTCTGCTGTGTTACCGGATGGAACGCACCATCGCGGCCGCGTTGCAGGGCGCGCTGGCGCAGACCGTGCCCTGCGAAATCATCGTTTCCGACGATGCATCCGATGATCGCAGTCTGGAAATCGCAGCGGCGTTGGTGGCGGACTATCGGGGGCCGCACCAGGTGAAGATCCGTCGCAACGACCACAACGTGGGGTTGTGCGCGCATATCGACACGTTGTGGCGCCTGTCCGGCAGCGATGTCTGCGTGTTCATGGCGGGTGATGACATTTCATATCCGCAGCGCGTCGAACGCCTGCTGGCGGTGTTCGATCAATTCCCCGACGCCTTTGTCGCTGGCTCAGCCGTCGATGAGATCGACGCCGACGAACAACCGTTGCGGCGAGGTGTGCGTTGGCTCGATTCACCGCTGGACCAGCGCGACTTCCTGCATTCCGGGCATTTCATGACGGTGCTGGGCGCGTCGATGGCCGTGCGTCGCCGGTTGCTCAGCGCGTTGCCGCCGCTGCGTGGTGCCGTGGAAGACAACATGCTGAGCCTGCGGGCCACGCTGTTTGGCCGGGTTTATTGCCTGCGCGAGGCACTGCTGCAGTACCGCCTGCATGGCGGCAATCTCGGCGACTGGGTCTATGCCCGCGGCACGGGCAATCGACGCAGCGCACGCCGTCTGCGTTATGAACGCACCCTCCGCATGTATCGCGAGATTGCCGACGATCATGCCCGCTGCCTGCAGCACCTGACGGATCTCGCGCCCGGCGTGCGGGCCCGCGGCGAGCAGATTGTCTCGATGTATCGCCTCGAAGCGGATGCCCGTGAAGCGCTGTTGAACCTGCCCAGGGCGCAATGGTTCGGACCGATCTGGCGCGGACTGCGTCATCCGGGACTGCGTCGCAAGTCGTTCGAGCGTGCCTTCAAGCTGCTGTTGCCGAGGCGGCTGATGGGGCTGTGACGCGACCCTAGCCGGTGGCGTCCCCGCGTCGTCGCTGGTAGGCCTCCAGCGTGTTCTGCATCAGCATGGCCACAGTCATCGGCCCCACGCCGCCCGGCACCGGTGTGATCCAGGCCGCGCGCTCGGCGGCCGGCGCGAACTCCACATCGCCCGCCAGCTGGCCGTTCGGCAGCCGGTTGATGCCGACATCGATGACCACGGCCCCCGGCTTGATCCACTCACCGCGCACCATGCCCGGCTGGCCGACGGCTGCCACGACCAGGTCGGCACGTGCCACCTGCGTCGCCAGATCCCGGGTGCGGCTGTGGCATACGGTCACGGTGGCGCCGGCCAACATCAGCTCCAGCATCATCGGCCGGCCCACGATATTCGATGCGCCCACCACCACGGCATTCAGGCCGGTTGGGTCGATGCCGCTGGCGGCGAGCAATCGCATGACGCCGTAGGGAGTACAGGGTCTCAACAGCGGTTCCCGCTGCGCCAGTCGCCCCAGGTTGTAGGGGTGGAAGCCGTCGACATCCTTGGTCGGATCGATGGCTTCGATGACGGCGCGGCTGCGAATCTGCGCCGGTAGCGGCAGCTGCACCAGAATGCCGTCGATGGCGCTGTCGGCGTTCAGCAGGCCGATGATCTCCAGCAGTTCAGACTCGCTGATCGAGGCGGGCAGGTCGTGGGCACTGGAAACGATGCCGGCCTCGTCGCAGGAGCGACGCTTGTTCCGGACATAAACCTGCGACGCGGGATGTTCGCCGACCATCACCACGGCCAGGCCGGGGTGGCGCAGGCCGCGGCTGGTCAGCGCATCGGTCGCCACGCGTACTTCGCGCTTGATCCCGTCCGCAATGCGTTTGCCGTCAATCAACTTTGCAGTCATGGTCACCGCCACAGCAGATAAAGGACTATTGTTGCACGGCCGGCTGGCGGTTCCGTATGATGCGCGCCCCCGGACAGGGTGGAATGACCGGGGCGATCGGCAGGGCCTGTGGCAGACTATGGGCAATGGCGGGGCGTGGCGCAGTCTGGTAGCGCATCTGCTTTGGGAGCAGAGGGTCGGAGGTTCAAATCCTCTCGCCCCGACCAAATCGGCGGCCCAGCAGTTAGGATGCGTTCGACGCGCCCGTAGCTCAGCTGGATAGAGCACCGGCCTTCTAAGCCGGTGGCCGCAGGTTCGAGTCCTGCCGGGCGCGCCAACGATTTCGACGGTGGACGTAGCTCAGTTGGTAGAGTCCCGGATTGTGATTCCGGCCGTCGCGGGTTCGAGTCCCGTCGTCCACCCCAGTTTCTGGTTTGTTTTGCGGGCCGTTAGCTCAGTTGGTAGAGCAGGAGACTCTTAATCTCTTGGTCGTAGGTTCGACTCCTACACGGCCCACCAGTTCCTGATGCTTGGGCGAAAGTGGCGGAATTGGTAGACGCACTGGATTTAGGTTCCAGCGGGGTAACCCGTGAGAGTTCGAGTCTCTCCTTTCGCACCAGATCAAGAGGTCAGGAAGTTTCCAGCATGCAGGTTTCGTTGACAAAGACCCAGGGACTCGAGCGTCGTCTCGAGGTGGCAGTACCCGGCGAGCAGGTAGAGCGCGAGGTGGATTCGCGCCTCAAGAAGCTGGCGCGCACCGCCCGCATCAAGGGCTTCCGGCCTGGCAAGGTGCCTTATGCAGTGGTACGCCAGCAGTACGGTGGACAGGTACATGCCGAAGCCGTCGGCGATCTGGTGCAGAGCACCTTCGCTGAAGCCGTGGCGCAACAGCAGCTGAAGCCCGCCGCGGGCCCGCGTATCGAGCCATTGCAAACGGAACCGGGCGCCGAGCTCCGCTATGCGGCAACGTTTGAAGTGATGCCCGAGGTCAAGCTGCCGGCGCTGGACAAGCTGCAGATCGAGCGTCCGATCGCCGAGGTGACCGACGCGGATATCGTCGACATGCTGGAAAGCATGCGCAAGCAGCACCCGATCCATACCGCCGTGGAGCGTGCCGCGAAGGAAGGCGATCGCGTCACCATCGACTACGATGGGCGCATCGACGGCGAGGTATTCCCGGGCGGGCGCAACAATGGCTTGAAGGTAGTACTGGGCACCAGGTCCATCCTCGCCGAGCTCGATACCGCGATGCAGGGCATGAAAACGGGTGAATCCAAAACCGTGTCGGCCCGCTTTCCGGACGACTATGGCGCCAAATCGGTGGCTGGCAAGCTGGCCGAATTCCGCATTACCGTGACCGCAATTGAAGAACAGAGCCTGCCGGAGCTGGACGAGGCCTTTGCGCGCAACTTCGGCTTCGAATCGGGCTCGCTCGAAGCGTTCCGCGACGAAGTTCGCGGCAGCATGCGGCGTGAAATGGATGAGGCCATCCGTGTGCGCCAGCGCGACTCGCTCTTCGAAGCCCTCTACAAGGCTGGTCCGCTGGATTTGCCCAAAGTGCTGATCGATGAGCAGGTGCAGGAGTTGCAGTTGCAGATGCTGCGGCGGATGGGCATCCAGAAGGTCGAACAGCTGCCCCCGCGTGAGCCCTATGAAGAGCCCGCGCGCAAGCGCGTCGCACTCGGATTGCTGATTGGTGAGATCATCCGTTCGCAGTCGTTGAGTGTCGACCGCGAGCGACTGCAGCAGCGACTGGATGCCGTCGTAGCCGGGCACCCCGACGCCGACAACATGCGCCGCCAGTATCTGCAGAGTCGTGAAGCCATGCAGCAGCTGGAATCGGTGACGCTGGAAGATCAGGCGCTGGACTGGATGCTGGCGCAGGTCAAGCACATCGACAAGCCATCGAATTTCCGCGAGCTGACCGGATTCGGCCGTACGGCCGGGGGTTGAAAATGAGCGAACGCAGCCTGGGCCTGGTGCCGATCGTCGTCGAGCAGACCTCGCGCGGTGAGCGCTCCTACGACATCTACTCGCGCCTGCTGAAGGAACGGGTGATCTTCATCGTCGGCGAGATTGAAGATCACATGGCCAACCTGATCATCGCGCAGATGCTGTTCCTGGAGTCCGAGAATCCGGACAAGGACATTGCGCTGTACATCAATTCGCCGGGTGGCCTGGTGACCGCGGGCCTGGCCATCTACGACACCATGCAGTTCATCAAGCCCGAGATCAGCACCATCTGCGTCGGCCAGGCGGCCAGCATGGGCGCCGTGCTGCTGGCCGGTGGCGCCAAGGGCAAGCGCTTTGCATTGCCGCATTCCCGGATGATGATCCATCAGCCACTGGGCGGTGCACAGGGTCAGGCCAGCGACATGGAAATCCACGTGCGGGAGATCCTCAAGGCCCGCGAGCGGCTGAACGTCATTCTGGCGCTGCACACCGGTCAGCCCATCGAGCGCATCAAGCAGGACACCGACCGCGACAACTTCATGGGCGGCGGGGATGCCGTGGCCTATGGACTGATCGACAAGGTGCTGGAAAAACGCGGTGAATTGCCCGTCGCGAAATCGTGATCAAAGTCCTGCATTAACAACTACTTGGAGCGACGCGGTGCTTTGCGGCACTTCCGCGACCGTGCTATATAGACAGCGCGTGGGCAAAACTTTGCCCGCGGCTTTGAGTCTGTAGGAGCGAGGTGTCTCAGTGAGTGATGAATCCCGCGGGCGTACTGACGACGGCAAGCTGCTGTACTGCTCTTTCTGCGGCAAGAGCCAGCATGAAGTACGCAAGCTGATTGCGGGTCCGTCGGTCTTCGTCTGCGACGAATGTGTCGAGCTCTGCAACGACATCATCCGCGAAGAACTCGAAGACCGGGCCGACAAGGCGCGTGACAAGCTGCCGCGTCCGCACGAGATCAAGCAGGTCCTCGATGAGTACGTGATCGGCCAGGACCGCGCCAAGAAGGTGCTGTCGGTGGCCGTATACAACCACTACAAGCGGTTGCAGACCCGCGGCGCCGCGCGCACCAAGGACGATGTCGAACTGGCCAAGAGCAACATCCTGCTGATCGGCCCGACCGGCTGTGGCAAGACGCTGCTGGCCGAGACACTGGCACGGTTGCTCAATGTGCCGTTCACGATTGCAGACGCCACCACGCTGACCGAAGCCGGTTATGTCGGTGAGGATGTCGAGAACATCATCCAGAAGCTGCTGCAGAAGTGTGACTACGATGTCGAGAAGGCGCAGACCGGCATCGTCTACATCGACGAGATCGACAAGATTTCCCGCAAGAGCGACAACCCTTCCATTACCCGCGACGTGTCGGGCGAGGGCGTGCAGCAGGCACTGCTGAAGCTGATCGAAGGCACGGTTGCGTCGGTGCCGCCACAGGGCGGACGCAAGCACCCGCAGCAGGAATTCCTGCAGGTGGACACCAGCAACATCCTGTTCATCTGTGGCGGCGCATTCTCGGGCCTGGAGAAGGTCATCCTGAACCGCACGCAGAAGGGCGGCATCGGCTTTACCTCCGATATCCGCACCGTCAACGAGCGGCCGCATGGCGTGGACCTCTTCCACGACGTGGAGCCCGAGGACCTGATCAAGTTCGGCCTGATTCCGGAATTCGTCGGTCGCCTGCCGGTGGTGGCCACGCTGGAAGAACTGGACGAAGCGGCGCTGATTTCCATCCTGACCGAGCCGAAGAATGCGCTGACCAAGCAGTATCGCCGGCTGTTCGACATGGAAGGTTCCGAGCTGGAGTTCCGCGAAGACGCACTGCGCGCCGTGGCGCGCAAGGCCATGCAGCGCAAGACCGGCGCGCGCGGCCTGCGCACCATTCTCGAGAATGTGTTGCTCGATACCATGTACGAGCTGCCGTCGATGCGTAACGTGGCCAAGGTGGTGGTTGACGAAACCGCCATCGACGGCCAGTCGAAGCCGTATATTGTCTACCGCAGCGAGGATGCCCGGCTGGCGGTGGTGGACGAGCCGCGGCGGGTGGGTGGCTCTTCGCACGCCTGAGTGGCGCGCAGCACTGTCTGGCGGGTTTTGCATCAAGGGGGCGCGGCGCAGTTGAAAAAACGGCGCCGCGCCCCAACTGTTTGTGGCGGAAGCTGTTCTCCCACCCGATTACCGAGAGATCGCCATGGCGAATGAATCAACTGAAGTAACGACCACGCCGGCTGGCACACCGATCCCCGTACTGCCGCTGCGCGACGTGGTGGTCTATCCGCACACGGTAATTCCGCTGTTTGTCGGTCGCGAGAAGTCGATCCACGCGCTTGACGCGGCGATGAAGACCGACAAGCGCATCCTGCTGGTCGCCCAGAAGCAGGCCGACGTCGACGACCCGAAAATCGAGGACCTGCATGGTTTCGGTACGGTCGCCACCATTCTGCAGCTGCTGAAGCTCCCCGATGGCACCGTCAAGGTGCTGGTCGAGGGCGTGGACCGGGCGCGCGTGACGCAGATGCAGGCCACTGCGCCGGTTGGCGAGAGCAACCAGAGCTATTACGCGGCGGAGATCCAGGTCGAAACGGATTCCGACCAGTACGACGAACGCGAAATGGACGTGCTGACGCGCTCGGTGGTGTCGCAGTTCGAGCAGTACGTCAAACTGAACAAGAAGGTGCCGCCCGAAGTGCTGACCGCGCTGGCGGGCATCGAGCAGCCGGGGCGCCTGGCCGACACCGTGGCACTGCACATGTCGCTGAAGCTGGCCGAGAAACAGAAGGTTCTCGAAATCCTCGACGTGCGCAAGCGCCTGGAACACGTGCTGGTGGCCATCGAAGGCGAAATGGACGTGCTGCAGATCGAGAAGCGCATCCGCGGCCGTGTGAAGGCGCAGATGGAGAAGAGCCAGCGCGAGTACTACCTGAATGAGCAGATGAAGGCCATCCAGAAGGAACTGGGCGACATGGAGGACGGCGGCAACGAGCTGGCCGAACTCGAGCAGAAGATCGCCAAGGCCGGCATGAGCAAGGAGGCGCGCGAGAAGGCCACCGCCGAGGTCAACAAGCTGAAGCTGATGTCACCGATGTCGGCCGAAGCCACCGTGGTGCGCAACTACGTCGACTGGCTGGTCAAGGCGCCGTGGAAAAAGCGCACACGGTTGTTCAAGAACATCAACAACGCGCAGAAGGTGCTGGACGAAGACCACTATGGCCTCGACAAGGTCAAGGAGCGCATCGTCGAGTATCTGGCGGTGCTGCAGCGGGTCGAGAAGATCCGCGGTCCCATCCTGTGCCTGGTGGGTCCGCCGGGCGTCGGCAAGACCTCGCTGGGCCAGAGCATGGCGCGCGCCACCAACCGCAAATTCGTGCGCATGTCGCTGGGCGGCGTGCGCGATGAGGCCGAAATCCGCGGCCATCGCCGCACCTACATCGGCTCGATGCCAGGCAAGATCATCCAGAATCTGGCCAAGACTGGCGTGCACAACCCGCTGTTCCTGCTCGATGAAGTTGACAAGATGGCCATGGATTTCCGTGGTGATCCGTCATCGGCGTTGCTGGAGGTGCTGGATCCCGAGCAGAACTCCACCTTCTCGGATCACTATCTGGAAGTCGATTTCGATCTGTCGGAAGTAATGTTTGTCTGCACGGCGAATTCGCTCAACATCCCGGCGCCGCTGCTGGACCGCATGGAAGTGATCCGCCTGCCGGGTTACACCGAAGACGAGAAGCTCAATATCGCCCGGCGCTACCTGGTGCCCAAGCAGATCAAGCAGAACGGTTTGAAGAACGGCGAGCTCAGCGTATCGGACCCGGCGCTGCTGGACATCGTGCGTCACTACACGCGCGAAGCCGGCGTGCGCAACCTCGAGCGCGAAGTGGCCAAGATCAGCCGCAAGGCGGTCAAGCAACTGCTGACCGAAAAGGGCGAGAAGGCCAGCAAGGCCGTTTCAGTCACGCCGCGCAATCTGGACAAGTTCCTGGGCGTGCGCCGCTTCCGCTATGGCAAGGCCGAAGACCAGAACCGCATTGGCCAGGTCACCGGCCTGGCGTGGACCGAGGTGGGCGGTGAACTGCTCACCATCGAAGCGGCCGTGGTGCCCGGCAAGGGCAAGCTGTTGCATACCGGGCAGCTCGGCGAGGTGATGCAGGAGTCCATCCAGGCAGCGATGTCGGTGGTGCGCAGCCGCGCCGACGTGCTGGGTCTCGATCCGGACTTTTACCAGAAGCACGACATGCACCTGCACATGCCCGAGGGCGCCACGCCCAAGGATGGTCCGAGCGCGGGCATCGGCATGTGCACGGCACTGGTGTCGGCGCTGACCCGCATTCCGGTGCGCTCGGACGTGGCCATGACCGGCGAAATCACCTTGCGGGGTGAAGTCCTGCCGATCGGCGGCCTCAAGGAAAAGCTGCTGGCGGCCCAGCGCGGCGGCATTGCCACCGTGCTGATCCCCGAAGAGAACAAGAAGGATCTGGTCGAGATTCCCGACAACATCAAGGGCAAGCTCGACATCCGTCCGGTGCGCTGGATCGACGAGGTGCTGGAAGTGGCGCTGACCGCGCGTCCCACGCCACGCGTCGTCACCGCCGAGCCGGCGCCGCGCAAATCCGCGCGTCGCGGCACCCGTCGCCCGCCCAAGCCGGTGCAAGCGCATTGATTGGCTGGCAACGCTTGCGTCGATCCTTTAGAATGCGCCGCCTTTTGAAGGGGGCTCAGGGCTCCTGACACGCTGATTCCGGGTGCTTAGCTCAGCTGGTAGAGCGTCGCCCTTACAAGGCGAATGTCGGGGGTTCGATCCCCTCAGCACCCACCAGACAATGGAGCGGTAGTTCAGTTGGTTAGAATACCGGCCTGTCACGCCGGGGGTCGCGGGTTCGAGTCCCGTCCGCTCCGCCAATCAATCACACATGCTGCAGAACATAGGCGACAAACTTAAGTCCCATCGTTGGGTGGGAATGCTGCTGTTGGGCGCCCTCGGCCTGATCTTCGCCATGTGGGGCGCCTACGGCATTGTCGACATCAGTTTCGGCACGCCGCGCTACGCATTGAAGGTCAATGGCGAGGAAGTCGCCATCGATGACGTGCGCCAGGCTTGGCAGCAACGTCAGTCACAGCTGCAGCAACAGCTGAACGGCGAGGTTCCCGCCGAGCGGCTCGCAGTGCTGCAGCAGCAACTGCTGAATGAATACATCGGCGCCACGTTGATTCGCCAGCGGGCGCGTGAACGTGGCCTGCGCGTGGACAATCAGGCCGTCATCACGGCCTACCAATCGGAGCCCGCCTTCCAGGTGGACGGCAAGTTCAATGAAGTTGCCGCGCGGGCCATGCTGACGCAGGCCGGGTTGACGCCGGCTGGCTACGAAGCGCAGTTGCGCGATTCGCTGCAGGTGGGCCAGCTGACGCTGGCGCTGCAGGCCACTGATTTCCTGACCGAGAGCGAGCGGAACCGCATCTTTGCGCTTGAAAACGAGCAGCGGCAGCTGCGCTACGCCATCCTGCCGCTGGAGCGTTTCGAAGCGGCGGCCAGGGTTGACGAGCAGCAGATCGCCGCCCGGTACGCCAGCCACGCCAGCGAGTACCAGAGCGCCGAGTCGGCGCGCCTGCAGTATGCGGAACTGAACCTGAACTCCATTGCGGCCCAGGTGACGGTCGATGAGGCGGAACTCAGCGCCTGGTTCGAGACCAACAAGGCCCGCTATATCGAGCCAGAGAAGCGCCGCGCCCGGCACGTTCTGGTGCAGCTGGCGGCGGGCGCCGACGCTGCAACGGGTGCGGCGGCGCTGAAGAAGGCGCAGGAAGTGGTGGCCAAGGCGCGCAGCGGCGGTGATTTTGCAGCGTTGGTGACCCAGTATTCCGACGACGGCGGTTCGCGGGCGCAGGGCGGAGACCTCGGCTGGATGCAGTCGGATGCCTCGATTGATGCCGAGTTTTCGCGGGTCCTGTTCACGTTGAATGCCGGACAGATCAGCGATCCGGTCAAGACCCCGTTCGGTTATCACGTCATCAAGCTGGAGCAGATCCAGGCCGCCAGGGGCCGTACGCTGGCCGATGCACGCGTCGAGATCACGGCTGACTATCAGCGCGATCGCGCCACGGAAATCTTCGGCGACCGTCAGGAACAGCTGCAGCAGAAGCTGGAGTCCGGCAGCAGCGACCTGCAGGCACTGGCCCGCGAATTCGGGCTGCAGGGCGGCGAGATCGCCAGCTTCACGCGCGCGGGTGCGGCGCCGCTGGGTGGTGGCGCCGAGCTCAATGCTGCGGTGTTCTCAGAGGAAGTGCGCGGCGGTGGACGCGTCGGCGGCCCGGTGGCGCTGACCGATGATCGACTGGTCATTGTCAAGGTACTGGAATATCACGCTCCGCAGACCCGGCCGCTGGACCAGGTGCGTGGCGAGGTGGCTGAAGCGGTACGCCGGGAAGCGGGATCGCGCGCGGCCCGTGAGGCGGCCGAGGCCGCAGTGAAGCAGCTGGACGGTGGCGCGGCCTTCGATGCCGTGCTGAAGGGGCTGGGAGCGGCGGCGGCGCCTGTGGCATGGGTGGGTCGGGGCGATCCCCAGCTGCCGGTGCAGGTGCGGGAGGCGGCGTTTGCGGTGCCGTTCAATGCCGGGCGCGCCAGTTACCGGGCACTGTCGCTGGAGCAGGGTGGCGCGGCGCTGGTGGCCGTCACCGAGGTGCGTCCTGGCACCGCCGGTGCCAATCCTGCCAACGACCTGCAGCTGCTCGCTGATGTGCAGCGGCGGCAGCGTGAAGCCGAAACCGCAGCGTACCTGCTGGAAATGCAGCGTCGCGCGACCATCAAGCGCAACAATACGGTGTTCGAATAGCCGCCGGGTAGGCTGATCGCTACCCGTTTGCGGATCGATTGCCGTCAGATGCATTTCGGTCGATCATCACCCAACCCCTGCTTCAGATTCGAGAGGCGATTCATGCCGCTGTCCCCCGTTGTTGCTGTAGCCCGCCTGGTGTTTCTGGGTGTTGTGGTGATGGCGGCCGGGTGCGGCGGTGCGGCAGGACCCGCAACCGGCACCATGCCGCCGCCCCAGGTCACCGTGGTGACACTCAAGCCGCAGTCCGTCGATCTGCAACGCGAGCTGCCCGGCCGGGTCAGTGCGCTGCTGGTGGCCGAGGTGCGACCGCAGGTGGGCGGCATCGTCAAGCAGGTGCACTTCACCGAGGGCAGTGAGGTCAAGGCCGGTCAGCTGCTGTATCAGCTGGACGACGCGGCCTACCGGGCCGTGGTCAGCAGTGCCGACGCGACGCGCCTGAAGGCGGAAGCAGCGCTGGACAATGCACGTCGCAGCGCGACCCGGGGCGCCGAGCTGCAGAAGACCAGGCTGATCAGCGAACAGGACAACGACACGCTGCAGGCGACCCTGCACCAGGCCGAAGCGGATCTGGCTGCGGCGCGGGCGACGCTCGAGACGGCGCGCATCAATCTGGCCTATGCGCGCATCACGGCGCCGATCAGCGGTCGCATCGGCAAGTCCACCCTGACGCGCGGCGCCCTGGTGACGGCCAACCAGGCCGAGGCGCTGGCCACGGTCCAGCAGCTGAACCAGGTGTACGTGGATGTAACCCAGTCGAGCAGCGAGTGGCTGCAGCTGCGTCGCACACTCGGCACTGGCAATGCCGGTGGCAGCCGCGTGGTGCAGCTCATACTCGAAGACGGCACGCGCTACGCACAGGAAGGGCGACTGCAGTTCACCGACGTCACGGTGGATCAGGCCACCGGCAGTTTCCTGCTGCGCGTGCTGGTGCCCAATCCACAGCGTCTGCTGTTGCCGGGCATGTATGTGCGCGCCGCGATCAACGAAGGCACGCTGGCCAGCGGACTGCTGGCGCCGCAGCAGGGCATTACGCGCGATCCCAAGGGCAACGCCACCGCCATGGTGGTCGATGCCGAGGGCAAGGTGCAGCAGCGCACGGTGCGCACCCTGCGCACGGTGGGTGATCAGTGGCTGGTGGCTGAAGGACTGGCCGCTGGCGATCGCTTGATCATCGAAGGGCTGCAGAAAATCATGCCCGGCATGCCGGTTCAGGCGGTGGAGGCGGGCGCGACCCCGGCCGCTGCGCCGGATGCCGCAACCGCTCCGGCAACCGCTGCGGGCGGCTGAACAGCCCCATGTCGCGCTTCTTCATTGACCGGCCGATTTTTGCCTGGGTGCTGGCGCTGGGCATCATGCTGGTTGGCGTCATGGCCATCCTGCGGCTGCCGATCACCCCGTATCCCACCATTGCTCCCCCTGCCATCGCCATCAGCGCGGTGTACCCCGGTGCCGCGGCGAAGGCGGCTGAAGACTCGGTGACGCAGGTGATCGAGCAGAACATGACGGCGCTGGACGGGCTGCTGTACATGTCCTCCAGCAGCAACTCCAGCGGTGCCGTAACCATCACGCTGACTTTCGCCAGCGGCACCGACCCCGACACGGCACAGGTGCAGGTACAGAACAAACTGCAGTCAGTGACGCCACTGTTGCCGCAGATCGTTCAGCAGCAGGGCATCAGCGTCAACAAGATCGTCAACTCGAACCTGATGGGCGTGGGCTTCATCTCCGAGGACGGCGCCATGTCGGCATCCGACATGGCCGACTACATCAGCACCAATGTCATCGAGCAGATCAGCCGCGTGCCGGGCGTGGGTTCGATCCAGCAGTTCGGCGCCAAGTACGCCATGCGCATCTGGCTGGACCCGGACAAGCTGCGCGGCTATGCGCTGACGCCCGGCGATATCGTCGCGGCGCTGCGCGCGCAGAATGCGCAGTTCTCGGTGGGCCAGCTGGGCGGTGCGCCGCAGGTCCAGACCCAACAGATCAACGCCACCATTACGGCACAGGGGCGTCTGCAAAGCGTCGAGCAGTTCCGCAACATCATCCTGCGCGGCAGCAGCAGCGGGTCGCTGCTGCGGCTGGGCGACGTGGCGCGTGTGGAGCTGGGATCGAGTAACTACGAATTCTCGGTGGAGTACAACGGCCAGCCGTCCACCGGCTTTGCGGTGAGGCTGGCTGCAGGCGCCAATGCGCTGTCGACCGCCGAGCGCGTGCGCGCCAAGCTCAAGGAGCTGGAACCCGGATTCCCGCGCGGCATGAAGTCCTTCGTGCCCTTCGACACCACGCCCTACGTGCGTGTCTCGATCGAGGAAGTGGTCAAGACGCTGATCGAAGCCGTCGTGCTGGTGTTCCTGGTGATGTACCTGTTCCTGCAGAACCTGCGCGCCACGCTGATCCCGACGATTGCTGTGCCCGTGGTGCTGCTGGGTACGTTCCCGGTGCTGCTGGTGATGGGTTTCTCGATCAACATGCTGACGATGTTCGCCGTGGTGCTGGCCATCGGCCTGCTGGTGGACGATGCCATCGTGGTCGTGGAGAACGTCGAGCGCCTGATGGCCGAGGAGGGCCTGAGCCCGGTCGAAGCCACCCGCAAATCCATGGGCCAGATCACGGGCGCGCTGATCGGCATCGGCACCGTGCTCTCGGCGGTGTTCCTGCCGATGGCCTTCCTGCAGGGGTCCACCGGCATCATCTACCGGCAGTTCTCGGTCACCGTGGTCACGGCCATGGTGCTGTCGGTGATCGTCGCCGTGACCTTGACGCCGGCACTGTGCGCCACGCTGCTGCGCCCGGTGGGCACCAAAGGCCATGACAATCACTGGCGTCTTCTGGGCTGGTTCAATCGCGGCTTCATGGCCACCAGCCGCCGCTACCAGCAGGCCGTGACACGCATGCTGGGTCGCACCGGCCGCTACATGGTGGTGTACGCCGCGCTGGCCGCCCTGATGGGCCTGCTGTTCATCCGGCTGCCCACCTCGTTCCTGCCAGCCGAGGATCAGGGCTACGCGTACGCGCTGGTGCAGACACCGGTGGGTGCCACGCAGGCGCGCACACGCAGGGTGCTGGACCAGGTGCAGCAGCATTTTGCCAACCACGAGAAAGATACCGTCGAGTCGGTCTTCACCGTGCAGGGTTTCAGCTTCAGCGGCACCGGCCAGAACGCCGGTATCGGCTTCGTGCTGTTGAAGGACTGGGATGAGCGCCAATCGCAGCAGCAGGGCATCGAGGCCATCGTCGACCGCGCCTCGGGCGCATTTGGCCAGATCAAGGACGGACTGGTGTATGCCGTGGCGCCGCCCGCCGTGGCTGAGCTGGGCACCTCGCGTGGTTTCGATGTTTACCTGAAGGACGATGGCGGGCGGGGTCACGAGGCGCTGCTGGCGGCGCGCAACCAGCTCCTGGACATGGCCGCGCAGGAGCGGCTGCTGGCCAATGTGCGACCCACTGGTTCCGAGGACGCGCCGCAGTTCCGCCTGGACATCGATGCCGAGAAGGCGAGCTCCCTGGGTGTGACGATGGATGAAATCAACAACACGCTGGCACTGGCCTGGGGTGGGCGCTACGTTGATGACTTCATCGATCGCGGTCGCGTCAAGCGCGTATTCGTGCAGGCCGATGCGCCGTATCGCATGAATCCCGAGGATTTCAATCGCTGGTACGTGCGCAATGCCCAGGGTGGCATGGTGCCGGTGTCCGCCTTCACGCGCTCGCACTGGGAATTCGGCTCACCGCAGCTGGTGCGCTTCAACGGCGCCTCAGCGATGCAGATCAACGGCGAAGCGGCGAGTGGTGTCAGTTCCGGCGACGCGATGGCCGCCGTCGAGCGTCTGCTGGCCCGGCTGCCGCAGGGATTCAGCCTCGAGTGGGCGGGTCAGTCCTATGAGGAACGCGCAGCCGGCGCGCAGACGCCGCTGCTGTACACGTTGTCGGTCATCGTGGTGTTCCTGAGCCTGGCCGCGCTGTACGAAAGCTGGCTGATGCCCATCCCCATCCTGATGTCGGTGCCGCTCGGCATCATCGGCGCGGTGCTGGCCACCGCCGTACGCGGGCTGGAACGCGATATCTACTTCCAGGTAGGCATGCTGACCACGATTGGCCTTGCCAGCAAGAACGCCATCCTGATCGTCGAGTTCGCCAAGTTCAATCTGGACGCCGGCATGGAGCTCGTCGAAGCCACCATGCATGCGGTCCGCGATCGCCTGCGGCCCATCGTGATGACCTCACTGGCCTTCGGTTTCGGCGTACTGCCGCTGGCGCTGGCCAGTGGCGCCGGCGCTGGAGCACAGCGCGCCATCGGCACCGGCATCTTCGGCGGCATGATTGCCGGCACGGTGCTGGGCGTGCTGTTCGTGCCGGTGCTGTTCGTGTTCATGCAGCGACTGTTCGGCAAGCGCGCCAGCGCGCATGCCGGGATCTGAGCGTCAGCGCGCCGCCGAGCCAGCCACGGCGGAACCGCGCGAGCATTCGCGCGGATCGGCCGGATTCAGTGCCCGGCAGGCACTGACGACGTTGGTGGCGCCGTGGCTGGTGGTCACTGTTGCGGTGGCATCATTCATCAGTCGGCCCAGCTGGTCGCGCGGCAGTCGCGGCTGTTCGGCCAGCATCAACGCCACGACGCCGCTGACGGCGGCGGTAGCGATGGAATCCCCGGAAAAAAATGCGTAGCGCCCATCGGGCGCCAGCGACAGGATGTCGCTGCCTGGCGCCCGGATCGCCCCGTTGGCAGCAGCACCGCGCTCGGCGCTGCTGACTTCAATCACACCCGGGACGCTGGCCGGAAAGCCGGCGTTGTTCTCAGCCACCGGCCCGATGACGACGATTCCGGCGGTAATGGCGCGTCGTGTCAGCGCATCCAGCAACGGATCGGGCGGACCGGTCAGGCTCAGATTGATGATCTGTACGCGCTGGTCGATGGCCATCGCCATGGCTTGCGCCAGCGTGTACGAATTGCACTTGGCAGCGTCGGCGCCGGCCTGCAGCTGCCAGCAGGCCTTCAGTGCCACCAGCCGGGCGCGCGGCGCAACGCCCACCAGTCCGGCGCCGCTGTTGTTCGCAGCGATCACGCCACTGACGGCGGTGCCGTGGCGATCCAGGCGGAACTGCCGCGCGTCCGCATCGACAAAATTGTGAATGGCATCGATGCGGCCGGCCAGCAGCGGATGCGAGGTATCCACGCCGGTATCCACCACCGCCACGCGCACGCCATCGCCCAGCGAGCGGCGATGCGCCGCGACGATGTCCATCTGTTCCAGCGCACTCTGCATGCCGCCATGGGCGTCGCGTGCTGACGACTGCGTGTGGAAGGCCTGCAGCCGCTGCGCCAGATGCACGCGACCATCGTCGGCCAGCCGCGACAGCAGCTGGTCGATGTCGACACCATCGGGCGCCGCGTAGACGGCACACTGGATTTGCAGCAGTTCGATCGGCCACTCGGCCAGTTTGTCCAGACCATAGTCGCGCGCCACGGCCTGCATGGCGTTCCGGGTCCTGAAGCCGACAGTGTAACGACCGGCGTCGACATATCCGCGCGGTGTCGAGCCGGGGCGCGGCGCCGCAGTGCCCGGCGGATTGTGGAAGGCGATCACCACCAGATGCTCTTCGCTGTCCAGAGCCGCGCGGGGCAGGTCGCTGCCAGCCAGCTGCGGTGATGAGGCGCAGCCCGACAGCAGCGCAATCAGCGTCAGCAGAGCCGCGGCGTCCTGCAGGCGTCTGTTCATGATGGCGATCAGCTGCTCATTGGCGATCCGCAAAACGCACGCGCGGATCGCTGCGCAGCAGGGCCAGTACCTGCTCCGGGGTAGTCCTGGGGCTCAGGCCGTCGGGCACCAGCACGTAGACGCCAGCCGCCGTCGGTCCCGAGAGCACCGTCAGGCCGGTGCGCCCGAGAATGACGCGGACGTCGCCGACGGTGACCGCATCATCGAATACCACCTGCAAAGCGGCAGTGGGCACGGCGGCGCCG
>Ga0190271_10000344_pt1 | contig 23166 bp, 26 predicted proteins | sample Popmic356T_FD_133747 | JGI IMG/M metagenome (GOLD analysis project Ga0190271, IMG submission 133747) | Populus adjacent soil microbial communities from riparian zone of Weber River, Utah, USA - 356 T | ecosystem: Environmental > Terrestrial > Soil > Riparian zone | place: USA: Utah | collected...
CAAGGAATTCGACGGGCAGGAAGGCAAGTTCGAGAAGTTTTTTTCAGCCGAACCCGGCGAGGGCGATTGATCCCTGGCCGGAATGCGCCGCAGGCTATTAGCTGGCTGCCCTTGCTGCTTTTTGGAGCAAAGGCTGCCTGAGCCTTCGCGCGTGCAGCAAATCTTTGACATTTGTATATTTTTGTGGTACCCCTGTGCCCATGCCGATGGCAATCCATCAACCATGGCGCACAAGCCGTAATCATTGAAAGGCAATCCCGCATTTTTGAGCCAAGGTGACATTTCGCCGGGTGTTGGGACCCTGCGGTCACGCTTGGGATGGAACTTGCGGGTCTTTCATATGTTTGCGGTCGCGGGGGCGAGAGCCAATTTGTGCGCCGACCTTCCGGTCCAAAAGCGGCCGGCAACAAAAAGGAGTACCGTGCGTATGGCTACCACCACCGTCCAGCAGCAGAAGAAGCCGATCAGTTCAACGCGCCAGGGTTTCAAGACCGGCGAGTTCATCGTTTACCCAGCTCACGGCGTCGGACAGATCGTCTCTATCGATGAGCAGGAAGTGGCGGGCCACAAGCTCGAACTGTTCGTGATCGACTTCCAGAAAGACAAGATGCGCCTCAAGGTGCCCGTTGCCAAGGCGGTATCGATCGGCATGCGCAAGCTTTCGGAAACGGATTATGTCGACCGCGCGCTCAAGGTTGTGCAGGGCCGCGCCCGCATCAAGCGCACCATGTGGTCGCGCCGTGCGCAGGAATATGACGCGAAGATCAACTCCGGCGACCTGATTTCGATTTCGGAAGTTGTGCGCGACCTTTTTCGCGCCGAGAACCAGCCGGAGCAGTCCTATTCCGAGCGCCAGCTCTACGAGGCTGCTCTCGACCGCATGGCTCGCGAAATCGCGGCCGTCAACAAGATGTCCGAGACCGAGGCTGTGCGCCTGATCGAGGTGAACCTCGCCAAGGGTCCGAAGCGCGGCGCCAAGGCCGACAATGAGGAAGTCGAAGCCCAGGAAGAAGCGGCGTAAGCTGCTCCTTTCGAAGTCAAGCATTTGAAGGGCCCGGCAGCGATGCCGGGCTCTTTCGTTTTGTGAAGTCGAGGGCCGCGCGCGGGCACGCTACATCAACGCAGCAATGAACGCCGCCAGCGCCCCTGTGCAGGCAAGCGTGCGGATGTGGTTCCAGAAGACCCACCGATCGAGATAGCCGGCCCATAGGGTCGCGCCTGCGGCGCTGTTCGGGTCGCTGGCTGCAAGTGCATTGTTCAACGGCACATTGATGGCCATCGTCACGATGATGCTGCCGGCGATGTAGAGCACTGCGCCGGTGAGGACCCATATAGGCCGCGGCGTCCAGCCGAGAATCGCCGCCACCGCAAGCAGGGCCGCGACAAGCGCCGTTCCCATAAAGACAGCAAGAAACAGCGGGTTCAGGATGACCACATTGATGGCATTCATCGCCGTGATGCCTTGCGCGGCGGGGAGCCGCCCGAGCGCACCCATCACCGAGTTCGAGAATGCGAAGTAGAGACCGGCCATGATGCCAGAGCCAAGCGCGGCGATGAGCGTGAACATGGAAAGCACGTTTGGTAGCATGACGGGTTCTCCTGCTGATAGCCGCGCGACGGGCGGGACTTTGGTATCGCTTAGGGCCTTTAAAGGTGAGGATTCCTCACGTTTATGAATGTGATAATTCCTCATATCTTGCATGTCAAGAGAAATATGAGTAATGCTCGCATTATGGATGAGATGACCGCTTCCCCCTCACCGCTTCGCAAGGAGCCGGCACAGCAGCGAAGCAAGGAGCGCGTGGAGCGCATGCTGGCTGCGGCGAGCGCTCTCATCGCCGAGCGGGGCAGCGACGCAATGCGCATGGCCGAAGTGGCTGAGCGCGCCGATGTCTCGATCGGCTCGCTTTATCAATTCTTCCCCGACAAGGCGGCGATCATAAGGGCGCTGGCGGAGCGTTACACCACAGCCAGCCGAGCCTGCATCGACGAGGCGCTGGCGGAGGTTGCGGACCTTGACGGACTGCTGATGGCGTTTGGTGGCCTGCTGGATACCTACTACGCGATCTGCCTCGCAGAACCGGTGATGCGCGACATCTGGTCGGCCACGCAGGCCGACAAGCCGTTGCGGGAACTGGAACTTGCCGACAGCCGAGCCAGTGCGCGGACGCTGGTCGACGCATGGAGGCGTGTCAGGCCGGAGGCCGATACGGAAGCGCTGTCGTCGGCAGCGTTCCTCATCTGGCAGCTTGGTGAAGCGACGATGCGCCTGGCGGTCTCGGTGGACAGAGCAGAGGGAGATCGTCTGGTCGCGGCCTACAAGCGCATGGCGCTGCGCGAATTGGCCATCTGACCCAAAACAAAAGCCCGGCGCGAGGCCGGGCTTTCAAAACCGCCGTCAGTTGGACTTAGATGCCCAGATTGGCGAACTTGTTCTTGAACTTCGACAGGCGGCCACCACGGTCGAGCAGCGTCTGCTGGCCGCCCGTCCATGCCGGATGGGTGGTCGGATCGATGTCGAGGTTCATCGTATCGCCTTCCTTGCCCCAGGTGGAGCGCGTCAGGTATTCGGTGCCATCGGTCATGACGACCTTGATGGTGTGATAGTCGGGGTGGATCTTCTCTTTCATCGGTCTATTCCCAAAATTCGTGTCGCCAGTGCCCGGGCACTGCCTGCGGCGATGTCGCTCAGTCGAAAAACTTGAAGCCCGCTGCATAGGAATGTACGGCTTCAAAGGGTCGGGCTGGCCTATACATCAGCCGAAAAGCAAGCACAAGGCTGTGGGCGCGGCATTTCGCGCCACATAGCCGCGGGAGAAACGCGACAACCGATGGCCGACGAACCGGCGAATAGGGAAGCGGCGACCAGGCGTTCGCTCGGGCCGCTCCGGAGACTGGCGCCCTATGTGGGGCGCTATCGCGGCATGGTGGGCGCTGCGCTGTTCTTTCTAGGGCTGGCAGCCGCGACAACCCTGACGCTGCCCCTCGCGGTTCGCCGCATGATCGACCACGGCTTTTCCTCGTCGGATTCGACTTTCATCGCCAACTACTTTTCGATGCTGGTGGTCATAGCGGCGTTGCTCGCGCTGGCTTCAGCCTGCCGCTATTATTTCGTCGTAACCCTCGGCGAACGCGTCGTGGCGGATATAAGACGCGACGTGTTCGCGCATGTGACGACCCTGTCGCCCGCCTTCTTCGATCGCTCGCAATCGGGTGAGATCCTGTCGCGACTGGCCGCCGACACGACGCAGATCAAATCCGCCGTCGGCGCCACCGCTTCCGTAGCGCTGCGCAATGTGCTGTTGGGTTTGGGTGCACTCGCCATGATGGTCTACACGAGCCCCAAGCTTTCCAGCCTGGTGATCGCGGCAATCCCGATCGTCGTGCTGCCGCTCATGGCCTTCGGCCGATCGGTGCGGGCGAAGTCGAGGCAGGCGCAGGACACGCTGGCACAGGCGACGGCCTATGCCGGCGAGCAGATCGGCGCGGTTCGCACGCTGCAATCCTTCACCAATGAGAGCCTCGTCACGCGGCGCTTCGCACAATCGGTGGAGGCCGCGTTCCAGGCGGCGCGTTCGTCGACGACAGCGCGGGCGATGCTCACTTTCGTCGCCATCTTCAGCATTTTTTCGTCGGTCGTGGCCGTGCTCTGGTTCGGTTCCCGCGATGTCCTGCAGGGCACGATGTCGCCGGGCACTCTCGGCCAATTCCTGCTCTATTCGGTCTTCGCGGCCGGCGCGCTTGGCGCCTTATCCGAGGTCTGGGGTGAACTCAGCCAAGCGTCCGGAGCGGCGGAGCGGCTGACGGAGCTTCTGGAGGAGAAATCGGAAATCACGGCGCCGGCCAATCCCCGCGCCCTGCCCCAGCCGCCGCGCGGCGCCGTCGAATTTCGTGATGTCGAATTCAGCTATCCGGCGCGGCCGGACCGCTCGGCGGTGCACGGACTGACCTTCTCGATCGAGCCCGGCGAAACGGTGGCGATCGTAGGCCCGTCCGGCGCCGGAAAGACCACGGTGTTCGCGCTGCTGCAACGCTTCTACGATCCAGGTTCGGGCGAAATGCGTATCGACGGCATCGATGTGCGAGATGCGGATCCGGCAGAAGTGCGCGGGCGGATCGCGGTGGTGCCGCAGGATGTCACGATCTTTGCCGCCAGCGTGCGCGACAACATTGCCTTCGGCCGGCCGGGCGCCACCGACGCCGACATCATCGCCGCGGCGCGCGCAGCCCATGCGCAGGAATTTATCGACAAGCTGCCAGAGGGCTACGATACGCTGGTTGGAGAACGCGGCGTCACGCTGTCGGGCGGACAGCGGCAGCGCATTGCGATCGCCCGCGCCATCCTGCGTGACGCGCCTATCCTCCTCCTCGATGAGGCCACGTCGGCGCTCGACGCGGAGAGCGAGAAACTGGTGCAAGAGGCCCTCGAAGGTCTTATGCACGGCCGCACGACGCTGGTCATCGCGCACCGGCTGGCGACCGTCCTCAAAGCGGACCGGATCCTTGTCATGGATGGTGGCCGAATTGTCGAGCAGGGCACGCACACCGCATTGGTCAAGAAGCACGGGCTCTACGCACGCCTCGCCAAGATGCAGTTCGAGACGGGCGCCAGCGCCTTTCAGGCCGCCGAGTAACGCAACTCGACTTTAGATGTCCGCAGGACTTGGGCCGCCAACTGCGGCAGCGCTGAACCTCGCCGGTCTCGACCCCGCCCGTCATGTTTGATCTCTTGATCAAGCTGGTTACAATGTGGCGTCGAACAATCGGAGAGTTGAACATGAACGTTGCGGTGTTGACGCGTCGCGCCATTTTGGCGCTCGGCCTTTCCCTCGTTTCAGCGCTCGCCCTCAACAAGGGCGCAGTGGCGCAGACCTTCCCGGAACGGCCCATCAATCTGGTCGTGCCTTTTGCCGCGGGTGGATCGACGGATGTCGTGGCGCGCGTCATCGCCGCGAAGATGTCGGAGATCCTGGGACAGCAGATCGTTGTCCAGAATGTCGGCGGCGGCGGCGGCAGTCTCGGCGCCGGCAATGTCGTACGCGCCGATCCCGACGGTTACACCATCCTGATGGGAACCGTGGCGACGCATGCGCTCAATCCTCTGATGCTCAAGACAGCGCCCTATGATGCCGAGAAGGATTTCACGCCGATTTCGCTGCTGGTGATCGTGCCGAACGTGCTCGTGGTCAATCCCGAACTCCCGGCCAAGACCGTGCAGGAACTCATCGACCTGGTTAAGGCCGATCCGGAAAAATACGCCTATGCCTCGTCAGGCAACGGCACGCCGCTGCATCTCTCCGGCGAGCTGTTCAAGAAGATGGCCGGCGTAAGCATGGTTCACGTTCCCTACAAGGGCTCCGGTCCGGCGCTGAACGATCTGCTGGGCAATCAGGTGTCGATCATGTTCGACAATCTGCCGTCCTCTTCGTCGCACATCAAAGCCGGCACATTGCGGGCGCTCGGCGTAACCACGGCCAAACGGGCGGAATCCTTCCCCGATGTGCCGACCATCGGCGAAACGGTTCCCGGCTACGAAACCTACACATGGAACGCGCTCTTCGCGCCGGCCAACACGCCGCCCGAGGTCGTCGCCGTCATCAACGATGCCGCAAAGAAGGCGTTGGCCGATCCCGCCGTCGCTGCTCGGATGGCGGAGTTCAGCGCGACGATTGTCGGCTCCACGCCCGAAGAACTTGCCACGCACGTCAAGGCGGAGATCGCGAAGTGGACGCCAGTCGTGAAGGAAGCCAACATCACGGTCGAATGAGCTGAGATGCCCGGCGCGGGAGCACGAGTGCCCGCGCCTATCGTGGTCCGCGTTGGGTCAACGCCTCTCTGCACCGCCCCGGGCCAGCCCTTCGGACATTGCGCGTGCGTCGTCGGGAAAGCTGCGTATCGCCAGAAGAATGGCGATTGAGGTGACCAGCAGCGAGATCGGCACAAGGCGCATCGCGCCGTGCAGGCCGATCGCCTTGAAGTGCTCGCTCATTTCCGTTGCGCCGGCCGCGGTCATCGCGGCCTCGGCAGAGCGGTCGGACAGGAAGCCGACGACCATCGGGCCGAACGCGCCGCCGAGCAGGTAAAGCGCGGCGAACAGGACGGCGACCGCCGTCGCCCGCAGGCGCGGTTCGACGATATCCTGAACCGCCGGATAGAGGCTGATGTAATAGATATATTGCAGCAGCCAGCCGACGGAGAAGACGGCGATGAACGCGCCGACCTGATCGGCGCCAAGTCTCAATGCGAACCAGGTGGCGATCGCTGCGAGAAGGAGGCTGACTGCACCCAGCACGAGACGGCCACGGTCCGAGCGCTCATGCATGCGGTCGCCGACCCACCCGCCCGCAGTCAATCCGACCAGCCCGGTAAGGCCGACGATGACGCCGGTGGACACCGCCGCCATTTCCAGCGGCAACCCGAAGAAGCGCTGCATCAGCGGCACCATGAACGCGTTTGTGGCATAGGCGGCAAAATTGGCCGCAATGCCTGCAAGGATGATCCACCACATCGTCCGGATGCCGAGCACCTTGCGGATAGGATTGGCGATCGGTGCTTCGCTGGAGGCATGCGTTTCGGCAGCGCCGCGCTCCGGCTCGCGGATCGTGAACATCAAAAGGGCGATGACAAGCCCGGGAATCATCGCGATCACGAACGGCGCTCGCCACGATCCGAACGCCTTCACCATTGCCCCCACGGTGAAGAAGGCCAGCAACAGGCCGAGCGGCAGGCCAAGCATGAAAATGCCCATCGCGCGTGAGCGCTTGTTGGCCGGGAAGAGATCGCCGATCAGGGCCGTTGCCGCCGGCGCGTAGCTCGCCTCGCCAATGCCGACGCCGATCCGTGTCAGCAGGAAGGAGACAAACCCGCCGGCCGCCGCGCCTGCCGCAGTGAAACCGCTCCAGACGATCAGGCCCAACCCCATGATCGTCTTGCGCGAGCGCGTGTCGGCAAGCCGTCCGAGAGGAATGCCCGCGACCGCATAGACCACGGTGAACGCCGCGGAGATGATGCCAAGCTGCAGGTCGCTCAGGCTCCACTCCTTGCGCATGGGCTCAAGCACAATGGCGGGCACGGCGCGGTCGAAGAAATTGAACAGATTGGCCAGGAAGAGCACCGCCAGGACGCGCCATGCATTGGATGCTTGTCTGGCCACAGCCACGGTCATGTCCTTCCAACGGCGCTTCCGAGGCCGGTCGTTCCGGCCCCGGTTTTCGTTTTCGCCGCGCGCCGATAGCGATGACGCGGGCGCAGCCCCTCAAGCGTCCGATCGCGGGAATCATGACAGTTTTACATTTCACCGCAATGGGCGCGGCGCTGACGCAGGGAGATCGCCTCAAATAAAGCCGGTGTGGTTGCGCGCCCCGTCGCGTGCAACCTGACCCGGCTTGAAGGCCAGTACGGCTTGCGGAGGCAATTTGAGCGACTGCGCGCACAATTCCGTGCGGAGTGAGCGCCCTTCCCGGCAGACTACTCCCCGCCGTAGCGCCTGGTCAGGTGCTCGGTGAAATAGCGCGCGTCGAGCTTGTCGCCGGTGGCGCGCTCCAGCAGTTCGGGCGTCGACCAGCGGGAACCCTGCGACCATATATTGGCACGCCGCCACTCGTTCACAGCGGCGAAATCCCCTTTGGCGATGTCCTCATTGGCGCTTGGGTGGCTTTTCTCGAATGCCGCCCATTGCTGCGCGGCCATCATGGCGCCCAGCGTATAGGATGGGAAATAGCCGAACGCCGCGCTTGCCCAATGCACGTCCTGCATCGGCCCATCCGCCGGATTGTCGATGGTCGGCAGGCCGAGATATTCGCGCATCTTGGCGTCCCAGGCTTCAGGCAGATCGGCGACCTCCAGGCGGCCGGCGACGAACTCCCGCTCCAGTTCGTAGCGCAAGATGACATGCAGCGGATAGGTTACCTCGTCGGCGTCGACGCGGATGAGACCGCGCCCGACGTGATGAACGTGCGGCAGGATATCGTCGATCGACCAGTCCTCGCCGAGATGCTTTTCCACCACCGGTAGCGCCCATCGCCAGAAGGCAGGGTTGCGTCCAAGCTGCTTCTCGACAAACAGGCTCTGGCTCTCATGCACCGCCATGCCGCGCGCTTTGCCCACCGGCCAATGTCCCCATTCATGCGGCAGGTTCTGTTCGTAGAGTGCGTGGCCGGTTTCGTGCAAAACGCCCATCAGCGCAGAGAGAAAATCACTGGTCCTGTACCGTGTGGTGATGCGCACATCCGTTGGCACCCCGCCGCAAAAGGGGTGGTGCGAAACCGCGAGCGAGCCATGCGTCATGTCGAAGCCGACCGCGCTCATCATCGCGAGGCCCAGATCGCGCTGGCGCTCGATGGGATACACGCCGGATAGCGGCTTGAGCGGACGCTTCGCCGACCGCTGCTCCTGGACCGCCAGCGCCTTGGGGACGAAATCCTTCAGGAAAATCTTCAATTCATCGAAAACCGGCGTGATGTCGGCAGCCCGGTTCCCCGGATCATATTGCTCCATCATCGCGTCGTAGGGATCGAGGCCGAGCGCCTCCGCCCGCAGCGCGGCCTCTTCGCGAACAAGGGTCACGATGCCTTCCAGCGCCGGCTTGAAACTGGTCCAATCGTTCTTGGCCCGCAGGTCGCGCCACAATTGCTCGCAGCGCAGCCGCGCCCGTGTCTGTCGCTCGACGAACTCCACCGGCAGGCAGGTCAGGTTGGTGTAGTGACGGCGAAATTCCGTGACGGCGATTTTCTGGTCGTCGTTCAGATCTTCCTGCTCGGCTGCGCCGATCCAATCGGCGATCTCGGGCGCGGTGGACTGACGGTGCAGCATGCCGGCCAGCATGCTCATTGCATCCGCCCGCTTTTCGCCGCCGCCCACCGCCATGTGCGTGGCTTCGTCAGCGCCAAGGATCGCCAGCGCATGTTCCAGCGCTTCGAGTTTATGGCCGAGTTCATCGAGTTTCTGGAAGGACATTGAAGCTCCGGGGTCATTTTGCGCGGAGAGGATATCAAGAAACGATCGGGCGCAAGAGTTGGGCAATGATCCAGCGGCTTGCGCGGCGGCTCAATTGTGGGATGAATGCACGCTTGTTCGGGGATAGCATGAATGATCGGCAACATCCTGGTCGCGCTGGTGGCGCTAATCCACCTCTATATCGCCTACCTTGAGATCGTGGCGTGGGATACGCCGCAGGGCCGCAAGACGTTCAACCTGACGCCCGAGTTTGCGCGCGAATCGAAGGTACTCGCAACGAACCAGGGCCTCTACAACGGCTTCCTCGCTGCCGGTCTGCTGTGGGGGCTCTATCTCGGCGATGCCGGTTTCCAGTTCAAGGTGTTCTTCCTGCTCTGCGTGGCGGTTGCCGGCCTCTACGGCGCGGCGACTGCAGCGCGGAAGATCCTCTATATCCAGACCGTCCCCGCAGCGCTGGCTCTCATAGCGGTCTGGCTGGGCTGGTGAGACTTGCTCGCGGGTTTCACTTGCCCGCCATTTCACTTGCCCGGCTTTTCACTTGCCCGGCTTTTCACTTGCCCGCCATTTCACTTGATCGTGATTTTTCGCCTCGGCGCGTAACAAAGCCGGCTGGAAAGCGTATTCTTCCCTGAAGCATCCGGCGCATGCGCCGCAGGGAGAATTCATATGATCGACAGGCGAACTCTGCTGACGATGGGAGCGGCCGCGGTGGCGCTCACGGCCGGCCTATGGGGCCGCATCGCGCCGACACGCGCCAAGGGCACCTTCGCGGTTTCCATGAACGACGACGAGTGGCGCAAGAAGCTGACGCCCGAACAATTCAACGTGTTGCGCGAGGCCGGCACGGAGCGGCCATTCACCAGCCCCCTCAATGATGAGCATCGCGCCGGTATCTTCGACTGCGCGGGCTGTGAGCAGGCGCTGTTCGATTCGCGCACGAAGTTCGACAGCGGTACCGGCTGGCCGAGCTTCTGGGCGCCTATCGAGAAGGCCGTCGGCACCGAGGATGACAGTTCTTTCGGCATGACGCGCACCTCCGTCCATTGCAGCCGCTGCGGCGGACACCTTGGCCATGTGTTTGACGATGGGCCCAAGCCCACCGGGCTGCGCTACTGCATGAACGGCGTCGCCATGACTTTCAAAGCAGCGGCAGCCTGACACCTCGCCCAGACAAATCCCTGATCTCGGAGAACATCCCATGTCTCACGGTCGTTCGACTTTTCGCAGCGCCCTGCCCCTTCGCGCGCTGCTGCTGGCGGGCGCGGTAGCGCTCGGCGCTCTTGCGCCGGTTCCCTCCGCTTTCGCGCAGGAGGGTATCGCGATCCCGGCACCCAAGCTGGATGAGGCAGGGGACGCAACGGCGACGGCAGTCTTTGCCGGCGGCTGCTTCTGGGGCGTTCAGGGCGTTTTCCAGCACACGAAAGGCGTCAAGAACGCTGTGTCGGGCTATGCCGGCGGTGACGCAAAGATGGCGAAATACGAAATGGTCGGCAGCGGCCTCACCGGTCATGCCGAGGCGGTAAAGATCACCTACGATCCAAAAGCGGTCTCGTACGGCAAGCTGATGCAGGTCTATTTCTCGGTGGCGCATGATCCAACCGAACTGAACCGCCAGGGTCCCGACCTCGGGACGCAGTATCGCTCGACGATCTTCCCGCAGGACGGTGAGCAGGCGAAACTCGCCAAAGCCTATATCGATCAGCTGGACGCAGCGAAGCTCTATGACGCCAAGATCGAAACGACAGTGGAACCGGACCGGACCTTTTATCCCGCAGAGGCCTATCACCAGGACTATCTGACGCTGAATCCGAACCAGCCCTACATCGTTTATAATGATCTGCCTAAGATCGAGAACCTGAAGAAGCTGTTCCCCGATCTCTACCGCGATGATCCCGCGCTGGTATCGGAGGCTGCCATCGGCCAGTAGCGATCTGTCTTTCAGTCTTCATCGGCCTTTGGCGGGGTTTGGGAGGGATCGCCACCCGGCTCGACGGGTTCAATCTCGTCGGCGCGCCAGGTGCCGCCGCAGCCGCTGAGCCCCTCGACCCAGGAACCGCTCACGCGATTTCCCGTCTTCTTGCCGTTGAAGCTAACCTGGCCGCCCAATCCGCCGCTGAGCGAGAGGGAGCCGTCGGCAGCCAGGCGTCCGCTCAGTGCAATACCGCTGTTGGCGGACCCATGCACTATCTCGCCGTCGATACTGAGCTGCACAGGACCGGCCCTGCAGTAAATACCGTTGATGCTCGATCGCAGCGACAGACTGGAGCCGCTCCATTCGGACGCTTGCGCGCTGGCCACGCACAGCATGGCACCAAGCAGGAGAAGCGATGCGCGCACTATCTCACCGCTCGGTGAGCTTGAGCTCGATGCGGCGGTTCTTGTCGCGCGCTTCCTGGCTGTCGCTCGCGTCAAGCGGCTGGAACTCGCCGAAGCCGGCGGCGACCAGGCGATTTGCCGGCACGCCATTGGCGATCAAATATTTAACGACAGACGTGGCGCGCGCCGAGGAAAGCTCCCAATTGTCGGCATAACGTCCGGCGCCCGACAGCGGCACGTTGTCGGTATGGCCGTCCACGCGCAGCACCCAGTTGATCTCCGGCGGGATTTCCTTCTGCAGGCCCATGATAGCGTCGGCGAGCTTCTTCATCTCGACCTGGCCGGCATCGTTGATCTGCTCGGAACCGGCCGGAAACAAGACTTCCGACTGGAAGACGAAGCGGTCGCCAACGATGCGGACGTTCTCGCGGTCGGACAGGATCTCGCGCAAACGGCCAAAGAAATCGGAACGGTAGCGGTTCAGTTCCTGCACACGCTGGGCCAAGGCGACATTGAGGCGCTTGCCGAGGTCGGCAATCTTGGTGTTGGACTCGCGGTCGCGCGATTCCGAGACGTCCAGCGCGCCTTCCAGCGCCGCGATCTGCTGGCGCAACGCAGCAATCTGCTGGTTCAACAGTTCCACCTGCGACAGGGCGCGCTGGCTGACCTGACGCTGGGTTTCCAACTCTCCGGACAGCGTGCCGATGCGAGCCTCGGCGGCGTCGCCTTGGCCTGCACCTTGCGTGAGAAGCGTTTCGAGGCGGCTGCGCTCGCTGACGGCGGCTTCCAGCGAGGCCTGAAGGTTGGCCAGCGCGTCTTGCGCATCCTGCGTGTTGCCGCGTTCCAGCGCCAGCAATTGCGTCAGTTCGTTGATCTGCGAATTCAGGCGGTTGAGCACCTCGTCCTTGCCGGAGATCTCGCGCGACAGCAGGAACTGCGCCAGCACGAAGACCGAAAGCAGGAACATGATTGCCAGGAGCAGCGTCGACAGCGCGTCGACGAAGCCTGGCCAATAGTCGATGCGGCGGTCGCCGCGCCGGCCCCGCGCCAGCGCCATGTCAGATGCGCTCCCTTGCCTTCAAGGCGTTGGCGAGCTTGTCCAGTGTGGCGCGCATTTCCTTCTGCTCATCCGATTGCTGCTCGACCCAGTCGCGCATGATCTGCTGCTCGGAGCGCATATTCTTGACGAGACCGGAAATACCGTCCGCGAGGTTGGCCATCGCGGCTGCGACGCGCTGGTTCGAACCGCCGGTATCCTGGAACGACCGCAGCCGCTCGGCGAGCACCTTGAGATCCTCGGCGGAGCCAGCCCGACCCGGATCCGAAACGACCAGATCCGACGACATGTCGGCTTCGGTGGACAGCCAGTTCTCAAGCTCGGTGTAGAACCGGTTCTGGGCGCGGCCCGCCTGCAAGTCGAGGAAACCGAGCACCAGCGATCCCGACAGACCGAACAGCGAGGAGGAGAACGCGGTGCCCATACCGGAGAGCGGAGCCGACAGGCCGGACTTCAACGCATCGAGGACCGATTTCGTGTCACCCGAACCCGGGTCGAGCGACTGGATCGTGTCGCCAATCGCGCCGATGGTCTGCAGCAGGCCCCAGAAAGTGCCGAGCAGGCCGAGGAAGACGAGCAGGCCGACAAGGTAGCGCGAGACGTCTCGGCTCTCGTCGAGGCGGGTCGCGATCGAATCCAGCATGGTGCGCATGGAGCTTGCGGAGAAGGCCGACGAACGGCCAAGCATCGCCTTCATCGGCGCCAGCAGGACCGGCTCGGCGGAATCGGTGCCGGCGCGGAAATTGTTCACCCAGCGGATTTCCCGGAACAGGCGGATCACCTGCCCGAAAGCCAGCAGGATGCCCACCAGCAGCACGCCGACGATCAATCCATTCAGACCCGGATTGGTCGAGAAGGCCGACGAGATCTGCCTCGTCAGGATGACCGCAATGAACGCCACGATGGCGAGGAACACGACCATGGACAGCAGGAAAACCTGCGGGCTGGACAGCTTATGCGGGTCGAAATCCTTTTCGCCCTGCCCCGACAGTCCAAGAGTGTTCAACAAAGCCATTCGCCCGTCCGATTCCTGGCGTTCGCTCATGCACAAGACTCTAAGCGGAATTGTGACCAAATTGGAAGGCGAGTGAGCCTGCGCTCGCCCTCAAAGCCGCGAGCATGTCGCGCGCCCAGTTCCACGCCGACCGTCCGGCCGGCGCCTGTACTCGACTATACCGACCTTTGCTCCTGCCCGACATAAGCGATGCGGATCATATTGGTCGCACCGGGAGTTCGCAGCGGGACGCCTGCAGTGATGATGATGCGGTCGCCATTGTTGGAGAAATTCTCCTCATGCGCGATGCGGCAGGCGCGGTCCACCATATCGTCGAGATCGTAGGCGTCCGGGGTGACGACGCAGTGCGTGCCCCACAGCAGCGACAGGCGCCGCGCGGTGGCAAGGATCGGCGAGAGCGCGATGATCGGCACTTGCGGGCGTTCGCGCGCTGCGCGAATGCCGGTTGTTCCGGAAGCGGTATAAGTCACGATAGCCGACAGCTTCAGCGTCTCGGCAATCTCGCGCGCCGCAAGCGAAATCGCGTCCGGTCCGGTTGCCTCCGGTTCCGAGCGCTGAGCATTGATGATGCCGGCATAGTTCGGATCCTGCTCCACCCGCTCGGCGATGCGGTTCATCATCGACACCGCTTCGACGGGATATTTGCCGGCGGCCGATTCGGCCGACAGCATGATCGCGTCGGCGCCCTCGAAAACGGCGATGGACACGTCGGAGACTTCGGCGCGCGTCGGCATTGGCGCGGTGATCATCGACTCCAGCATCTGCGTGGCGATAACCACCGGCTTGCCGGCTTTGCGCGCCGCGCGCGTGATCTGCTTCTGAATGCCAGGCACAGCCTCGATCGGCATTTCGACGCCAAGATCGCCGCGGGCGACCATCAGCGCATCGGAAAGGTCGATGATTTCCTTCAGCCGCGCGACAGCCTGCGGCTTCTCGATCTTGGCCATGATCAGAGCACGGCCGCGGGCGATCTTGCGCGCCTCAGCCAGATCGTCGGGACGCTGGACGAATGACAGCGCCACCCAGTCGACCCCGGCGTCGAGCACCGCGTCGAGATCGGAGCGGTCCTTGTCGGTCAGCGCACCGACAGGCAGGTCGGTGTCCGGCAGGCTGACGCCCTTCTTGTCCGAGATCGTCGTGCCGGCGACAACCGTGCACACGATCGTCTTGCCATCGGCGCTGACAGCCTTGAGCTGCAACTTGCCGTCGTCGATGAGCAGCCGGTCGCCGGCCTGTACCGAGGAAAGAATTTCGGGATGCGGCAGGTGGACTCGCGTCGAAGAACCGGGTTCGGGATTACCGTCGAGCGTAAAGGTCTGCCCAACGGTCAACTCTTCCTTGCCATTCGCAAACTTGCCGACACGCAGCTTCGGCCCCTGCAGATCAGCGAGGATGCCGATCGGCCGCCCGACCGCTGCTTCAACGGCGCGAATGCGGCCGACGACAGTGCGCATGAGATCGTGATCGGCGTGGCTCATATTGACGCGGAAAACGTCAGCCCCAGCGTCGAACAGCTTGCGGATCATCGGCTCATCGGAGGACACCGGCCCGAGTGTGGCCAGAATCTTGACTTTGCGGCTGCGTCTCATTCCTCGGGGCCTTCCTCTGGCACGGGCTGGATTGGGCCGGTAACGGGCGGAGCTGCCCCGGCTGCGGGGTCATCCGTCAACTGAACCATCCAACTGGCCTGTTCGCCGGTATCGTATTCCTTGAAGCCCGCGCGCTGAAAGCCGCGCGCGAAACAGTCGGTCACGCCGACGATCTTGAACTCTTTTTCGGCTACGCACATGTTGATCGAGCCGTCCCATCGACCGCCGCGCTCAGCATCCTCGGCATAGAGGTAGTAAAAGCGCGACGACAATGCGCCCTCGATCAGGGTCTTGCACGTGGACGCGTCAATCTGCCACCAGCCTTCCGTTTTCCAGCCATCGGTCGCCCGATACCCGATGGCGACACCGACCAGACTCTGCGTCGCGTTGCACACGCGAAAATCCGCCCGCGCCGGAGTGGCCACGAAGAGCGCACCGATGGCGAGGAAGAGAAGCAGCGCGGATTGCGCAAAGCGCACCCGGCAACCTCCGGCAACTTCCATCGTCAGGCCCCTTATACGGATCGAATGTGAAAGGCTCTTTTCGGCAATGTGTCCAACCATGTCAACGCAACGCAGCGCCACACCCCAATCGATTTAGGTGTTTCGCACAAATGCGCGCCAACGGCCATGGCGGAGGGTGAATTTTCGTAGACCGTGCAAACCCGTCGCAAAGAGGCGCCGAAAGCGCGGCGTTGCATCGGGACGGCGCGCGTGAAATGAAAGTGGCAATCGAAGCAAATCCAGATCGCGATGCCCAGTTCCCAATCCTTTGCGCCGTTCGAGGTCCTCGAAGGCGACCGCACAATCGGTCTTGTACTCATTGCCGACCACGCGGGGCGGGCGCTGCCCGACCAATATGGCATCCTTGGATTGCCGCCCGGCGAACTCGACCGTCACATCGCTTACGACATCGGCGTCGAGGCCCTGACGCGGCGGCTGGCGGAACTGACCGGCGCGCCGGCGGTGATGGCGAATTTCTCGCGGCTGCTCATCGACGCCAACCGTGGCGAGGACGATCCGACGCTGATCCGCCAACTCTATGACGGAACCATCGTGCCGGCGAACTATCCGATGGCGCCGGCCGAGCGCGAACGAAGGCTGGACCGGTTCTATCGTCCCTATCACGATGCGGTGGGTTCGCTGATCGCCTCCGTCCATACGGCGACGGGAACCGCACCCTTCCTCTTCTCGCTGCACTCTTTCACGCCATCGATGCAGGGGCGGCAGCGCCCCTGGCACGCCGGCGTGCTGTGGGACCAGGACCCGCGCGCGCCGCTGCCACTGATCGAAATGCTGCAGCGCGATCCGCTCCTGGTCGTCGGCGACAACGAGCCGTATGATGGTGCGCTGCGGGGCGACACGATGTACCGCCACGCAATCGTGCCGGGTTTTGCGCATGCTTTGCTGGAGGTGCGCCAGGATTTGATCGCCGATCGAGCCGGAGTGGAACAATGGGCGCTTCGGCTCGCGCCGATCGTTGAAGAACTGAACCGGCTGCCCGATATGCATGTGGCGCGGCAGTACGGATCGCGCACGGGACCAATTTGAGACGGGAGCCTCCGAGATGAGCGAGCTTTCAGACGATCAGAAGCGGGATTTCGAGGCGGCGGCCTTCCGCCGGCTCCTGCAGCACCTGTCGGAGCGCAGCGATGTGCAGAACATCGATCTGATGAACCTCGCGGGCTTCTGCCGCAACTGCCTGTCCAACTGGTATCGCGACGCGGCGGACGCGGCGGGCATCGACCTCACCAAGGACCAGTCGCGCGAAATCGTCTATGGCATGCCCTATGGCGAATGGCAGGCGAAGCATCAGCGCGAGGCTTCCGACGCCCAGAAATCAGCGTTCGAGTCCGCCCGCCCGAAAGATCACTGATCGACTGGCTGTCCGCTCCCTGCATGGGGGGCTGTCGGGTCAAACGTCGCCGCCCTTGACCCGGCGCGTCCGGTCGGGCATCGAACCGCCCCGATCCTCAAGCCGCCGAGTCGCGGCTCAGCCCACACACGAAAAAATCGCAGGAGAGCCGTATGGCCGACGAAATCACCGAAACCAGCCAGACTGTGGCCGCCGGCCAGTTGCGCGCGTTGATCGAGCGCATCGAGCGGCTTGAGGAAGAAAAGAAGACCATCGCCGACGACATCAAGGACGTCTATGCCGAAGCCAAGGGCAACGGCTTCGACACCAAGGCGATCCGCGCCATCATACGCCTGCGCAAGCAGGACCAGGCGGAGCGCGAAGAGGCCGAAACGATCCTCGATCTCTACAAAGCCGCTCTGGGCATGCAGTAAGCACCGCCATCCAATAAGCCGGCTCGATGCGCCTCGCACCGCCTTCGAATTCCATCTGAACCCTGTGCCCTCGGCGCGGGGTTCATCATATCCGCCAGCTCTACGCCGCTTGCGCCCAACGTTTGCGCAGGTCAACGGCGCGGGCGAACTGTTTGGCGACATCAATGTCGACGCCCAGTTCGGCCGCCGCGCGCCATGGCCAGCGCGGGTCGGCCAGCACCGCGCGGGCTATTGCGACGATGTCGGCCTTGCCGCTGCGGATGATATCGTCGGCCTGATGCGGGCGGTCGATCATGCCGACGGCCCGCACAGGAATGTCGACCCGCTCGCGGATATAGGTCGCGAGATGCACCTGATAGCCGGGACCGGTGGGGATTTTCTGGTGCGGCGAGTTGCCGCCGCTGGAGCAGCAGATGTACTGCGCGCCGGCCTGCTTCAGCGCCCGCACCACCTCGACGGAGTCGTCTTCGGTCAGCCCGCCATCCACCCAATCCTTGATCGACAGGCGAGCGCCGAGCATCATGCCGGGCACCGCCTTGCCGATCGCCTTGGCGACCTCGACAAGCAGCCGCATGCGGTTTTCCAGCGAGCCGCCCCAGCGGTCGGTGCGGTGGTTGGACAGCGGAGACAGGAACTGATGCAGGAGATAGCCATGCGCACCGTGCAGTTCGATGAAGTCGAAGCCGGCCCGCTGCGCGCGCCGTGCGGCTTCGGCGAATTTGTCGATGATGCCAAGCACCTCGTCATCCGTCAGCGCATGCGGGGTGTGGTAGCCGTCGGCGAAAGGCAGTGCGGAGGCCGACACCGTCTGCCACGAATCCTGGTCCGGACGCAGCGGGCCGCCGCCCTCCCACGGGCGCTGGCAGGAGGATTTCCGGCCGGCATGCGCCAGCTGGATGCCGAAGACGGTGCCCGGATTGGCGACCTTGCGCGCCGCATCCAAGGTCCGTTTCGCGGCAGCCTCATTGTCGTCGGAGTAAAGACCGTGGCAACCGTGACTGATGCGCCCTCGCCGCTCGACGTCCGTCATCTCGACGGTGACCATGCCGGCGCCGGACATGGCAAGGTTCATCCAGTGGAACAGATGCCAATCGGTGGCCGAGCCGTCATTGGCGGAATATTGGCACATCGGGGCGAGGGCGATTCGGTTGGGAATGCGCAACGGGCCAACGGTGACCGGCGTGAAAAGGTTCTCTGGCATGTGTCTCTCCGCGGCGGGATGTGATCGATCTCGCAGCGCATATGCAATGAGCTGGAGCGGATGGCGAGTATCATCCGCCGCGCGACTATGCTTGGCGACGCTGGAATTTCAAGCGGGTTTCCGAGACAATGAGCGTGGCGCGCCGCCCTCCGTATCGCTGCGGGAGCTGATATGAACGAGTTGGACTTCGGCCCGCGCCGCGCCAGCGAATTCCGCCACCGCGCATTCTGGACGGTCTTTTCCGCGCGCCATCCTGTCGAAGCCGCGCGGCGGGCGAGGCATGGCCCCTGGTTCTGGCAGCGTGCGTTGCCGGACCTCAGTCTTGTGATCACCATGTATGTCGCGCCCGAAAGAAGCCTGGTCGGCGTCTTCTTCGGCCGCAACGAAAAGCTCGGTGCGAGCGACGTGGACCGCCGGCTGAAGCCGCATCAGGCGGCCATCGAGCAGCGGCTGCAGCTTCGCGACGATCAGCGCTTCTCCCCGGGAAGCCTTGGTTCGGTATGGCGGGTCAACTGCTTTGCCGAGGATAACTGGCCGGCGATGGCGGATTGGCTGGTGACCGAGGCCACGCGGTTCGAGCACGCGGTCGCCGCGGTTCTGGGCGCCAACGCACGCGCCTGACCGCCGCGAAAGCCGTCGCTTCAGGCAGGCTCGAAGTTCAGCGCAACGCCGTTGATGCAATAGCGCAGGCCGCTCGGCGGCGGACCATCCTCGAAGACATGGCCGAGATGGCTGCCACAGGTGGCGCAGTGGACTTCGGTGCGCGTCATGCCCCAACTGCGGTCGGTCGTGGTCTCCACGGATCCCGGCAGCGGATCGTTGAAGCTCGGCCAGCCGGTTCCGCTTTCAAACTTCAGCGTCGATTCGAACAGCGGCGTGTCGCAGCCCGCGCAGGCAAAGCTGCCCGCCCGCTTCTCGTACAGCAAAGCGCAACTGCCAGGCCGCTCCGTGCCGTGCTCGCGCATGATATGGAATTGCTCGGGGGTCAACCGCTTGCGCCATTCGGCATCGCTGCGGGTAACCGGAAAACTGTGCGTGTCCATGGTTCGTGAGACTCCTGCCGGCAACGCACCGGCGATGACCATTTCGCCGGATCGGCGCCTATTGTTACGTGGGTCGAAAAGGCTTGCAAGGCAAGGTCTGGCGGAATCGCAGGCGAAGCGACCCAGGCGCGAAAATCTTTCCATTCCGCCAATGGTCATCCGCTATCGCGCGGCCTATATTGGGGATGGCGTTCTGGGCCTCTCGGCAGGAGTAACACTTCCCCGGGGCCTTACTGATCCTTAGGGAGCTGTCCCTGGCCGGACTCGTGGGTTCGGACACACGGCGCCCACCTACTTTGTAGGCACCCGGGATCAACCTCTCCACCGGTCCGTCCGGATCGCCACCTTAGTGCCCGCCAACTATGACCTCATTGAAACAGCTGAAGAAAAACCTGCGCCTTGAAGCGCTCGCGCGCCGCGACGCGCTCGATCCGCAATGGCGCATCGAAGCCTCGCTGGCCATGGCCGATGCCGGGCGCGAGACGATCGGTTTCGAGCCCGGAACGATCGTGTCGGGCTTTCTGCCGATCCGCTCGGAGGCCGATACGCGGCCGCTCCAGTTTGCGCTGCGCGAAAAAGGTGCGCGGCTCTGCCTTCCCGCGCTGCTCGACAAGACGACCATGGTGTTTCGCGACCTGGTGCGCGGGGCACCGCTGGTCGACACCGGTTTCGGCACCCTTGGGCCTGAGCCCGGAGCGGAAGTGCTCGATCCGGATATTCTCCTGGTGCCGCTCGCTGCCTTCGACGATCGCGGTCATCGGATCGGCTATGGCGCAGGCCACTACGACCGCGCCATCGCGCGACTGATCGATGCAGGCCGCGCACCCCGGTTGATCGGAATCGCCTTCAATTGCCAGGAAGTCGACAGAGTGCCGGATGAGGGCCACGACGTGGTGCTCTCGGAAGTTCTGACCGAAAGCGGATTGCGGCGATTTGTCTGAAAGCCGGCGGGAGCCGCTTTGTGCGACCTTTCATCCGTCGGGCTCCCCTCTCTTTTCGAGCAGCCACTTCGCCGAAGTGAGAGGTTTGCGCGACTTGCCTTACGCCTCGCCGCGCGGCTAGAACCGAACGCATGAGACTTCTTTTTCTAGGCGATATGGTTGGCCGCACCGGCCGCACAGCGGTTTGGGAGCAGCTTCCTGGGCTGATCTCCGACTTCAAACTCGACTTCGTCATCGTCAACGGCGAGAACGCCGCTGGCGGCTTCGGCATCACCGAGGAGATCCTGACCACGACGCTGGCGGCCGGCGCCGATGTCGTGACCACCGGCAATCACGTCTGGGATCAGCGCGAGGCGCTGAGCTTTGCGCCGCGCCACGATCGCTTCCTTCGGCCGGCGAACTATCCGAAGGGAACGCCCGGCAAGGGATCGGGCGTCTATATCGCCCGCAATGGCGCGCGCGTGCTGGTGTCCAACATTATGGGCCGCGTCTTCATGCATCCCGAACTCGACGACCCCTTCCAGGCCGGCGAGCGCGAGTTGCAGGCCTGCGCGCTGGGGGACCAGGCCGATGCCGTCGTGTTCGACTTTCATGCCGCGGCGACCAGCGAGAAGATGTGCTTCGCGCATTTCGTCGACGGCCGCGCCAGCGCGGTGTTCGGCACGCATACGCACCAGCCGACCGCCGACCACCAGATCCTCAACGGCGGCACCGGCTACATCTCCGATGCAGGTATGTGCGGTGACTATGATTCCTCGCTCGGCATGGACAAGGACGAGCCGCTGAACCGCTTCCTCTTCAAGGTGCCGAAGGGTAAATTCGAAGCGGCGTCCGGCCCGGCGACGCTGTGCGGCGTGGCTCTCGAAGTGTCCGACCGCACCGGGCTGACCGAGAAGATTGCAGCGTTCCGGCGTGGCCCCAGGCTGGAAGAAACCGCGCCGGCTTTTTGGGCGTAGCGCCGCCACCCGCCGATGCGACATTGTGGCCGGCGCGATAACATTTCCGTCAGAACGCGTTGAAACCATTGACGGCGGCTTCTAGCTGCGCCCGAACTTTCACGCCTTAAAAGATGGAGATCGGGGACGATGGAATTTCTTGCGGATTATGTTGGCTGGGTGAATGACCCTGCCGCCTGGGTCGCGCTTCTGACGCTGGTTGTACTGGAGGTCGTGCTCGGCATCGACAATCTGATCTTCATCTCGATCCTCACCAACAAGCTGCCCAAGGCGCAGCAGGCGCGCGCCCGCCGGCTTGGCATTTCGGCGGCGCTGGTCATGCGGCTCGTGCTCCTGGCGACCATCTCCATCATCGTGCAGTTGACCACGCCGCTGTTTACGCTGTTCAACCACACCTTCTCCTGGCGCGACCTGATCCTGATCGCCGGCGGCCTGTTCCTTGTCTGGAAGGCGACGAAGGAGATCCACCACACAGTCGACGTCGCCGATCACAAGGACAATATGATCGGCGAGACATTGCAACTCACGCTGGCCGGCGCGATCGTCCAGATCCTGGTGCTCGACCTGGTCTTTTCGATCGACTCCATCATCACCGCGGTCGGCATGACCGACGAGATCGGCATCATGTATGTCGCGGTGATCGCGGCCGTGTCGGTGATGATGCTGGCGGCGACCCCGCTGGCCAACTTCATCGAGAAGAACCCGACCATCGTCATGCTGGCGCTGGGCTTCCTGCTGATGATTGGCATGACCCTGATTGCGGACGGCATGGGCTATCATGTGCCGAGGGGCTACATCTACGCCGCCATGGGCTTCTCGGCGCTTGTCGAGACCCTCAACATGCTGACGCGGCGCCGGCAGCAAAAGAGGCGGGCAAAGTCGAAGGAAAGCGCGTAGCCGGCTTTGCGGCGCGGCCCCTCCGCAGAGGCGCCGCTCAAGCCAGACTGGTCAAACCTTGGGGGCGTGCTTTCGGTCGGCATGCCCCAAATCGCGCTCGGGGTCGATGACGTCGCGGACCATTTGCTTCAGCTTCGCGGCGTCGGGAAAACCGCCGTCGCGCTTTCGGTCCCACACCAGCACATCATTGCAGGTAATCGTGAAGATGCCGCCGGTGCCCGGCACCAGCGTGACTTCGCCGAGATCGGTCGCAAAGGTCGACAGCAGTTCCTGCGCCATCCAGCCTGCCCGCAGCAGCCACTGGCACTGCGTACAATAGGTGATGCGGATGACGGGGAGATTGCTCACGCCGTTTGCTTTCAAGCCGCGCTGAGCTTGGCAAGCGTGGCGTCGTCCACCTCGAAATTCGCGTAGACGTTCTGCACGTCGTCATCGTCTTCCAGCGTGGCGACCAGTTTCATCAATGATTGCGCGCGATCCTCGTCGACCGGCACATTGTTCTGCGGCTTCCAGATGATTTTCACGCTTTCCGCCTCGCCGAGCGAAGCTTCCAGCGCCTTCGAAACCTCGTTGACCGCCTCGAAGCCGCACAGGATCGTATGGCCTTCCTCGTCGGACTCGACATCATCCGCACCGGACTCGATCGCCGCGTCCATTACCTTGTCGGCGCTGCCCGCAGCGGCGGGATAGAAGATCTGGCCGGCACGGTCCCACATGAAGGACACCGAGCCGGTTTCGCCAAGAGCGCCGCCCGCCTTGGTAAAGGCCGCGCGCACATTGGCGGCGGTGCGGTTGCGGTTATCCGTCAGCGCTTCGACGATCAGCGCAATGCCGCCGGGGCCATAACCCTCGTAGCGCACTTCGTCATAGTTCTCCGCATCGCCACCGGACGCCTTGGCGATGGCGCG
>Ga0190271_10000345_pt1 | contig 23143 bp, 22 predicted proteins | sample Popmic356T_FD_133747 | JGI IMG/M metagenome (GOLD analysis project Ga0190271, IMG submission 133747) | Populus adjacent soil microbial communities from riparian zone of Weber River, Utah, USA - 356 T | ecosystem: Environmental > Terrestrial > Soil > Riparian zone | place: USA: Utah | collected...
GCCGGCGCGAAGGCGATGGTCGCCAATCGCGGCATCGAGGCGATGACCTTGATCAAAGCAGGCAAGCTCAAAGGCACCCTGCTTGCCTTCGCGGAAGGCCGCGCCGACAAGAACGGCAATCTGATCGGCTGGCTGATCGGCGGTCCGACCCCCGGCGGCATCCTGTTGAAGCCCATCGGGGGCTTCGACATCACCGACGCGGCAGCGCTTCCCGATGGCGGCGTCGTCCTGCTGGAGAGGCGTTTCCGCTTCAGCGAGGGTGTCAAGATGCGCATTCGCCGCATTGCCGCAAGCGAGATCAAGCGTGGCGCGCTGATGCGGGGCGAAGTGCTGCTCGAAGCCGATGACAGCTTGAATATCGACAACATGGAAGCGATCGCCGTGCATCGCGACCAGTCGAGCGAGACGGTGCTGACCCTCATGTCGGACGACAATTTCAGCCCGTTTCAGCGCTCGCTGATCATGCAGTTTACCTTGCCAGCGACGAAGCCGGTCCTGGCCGGCCCGCGGGACTAGGAAGCCGCTTCGGCTTGGGCGTCGTGCTTCTTGGCGATGTCGCGCTTCAGGCGGCGGGCTTTCAGCGACAATTCCTCGTCGCCGGCCTTCAGCAGATAGGCATCGAGCCCGCCCCGATGCTCCACGGAGCGCAAGGCGTGCGCGCTGATCGTCATCCGCACGCGCTTCTTCAGCGACTCGCTCTCCAAGGTCACGTTGCAGAGATTGGGCAAAAAACGGCGCTTGGTGCGGCGCTTGGCATGGCTCACATTGTTGCCGGTGAGCACGGCTTTGCCGGTGAGCTCGCAACGACGGGCCATGGCGCTTGATCCTTCTCCTGAAATTTCGTGATAGCCGGCAGGCCTTTAGGGGGTATCCGCCAAGGGCAAGCGGCGGCGGAGATATACGGGGATGGAGGTTGAGGGTCAAGGCGCTGCCACAAAGCTTCGCCAAGCTGTTAATTGACGAAACCGGCAAATAGCACGAAATTCCCGGGGGTCATTCCAGGCAAGCAGCAGTCTTGCTAGGGTGGGAGCCATGCAGCGCGCGCGATATTGCTTGAGCCTTGCGGCCGTTGCCGCGCTGTGCTGTGGCGTCGGAGGCACCCTCCCCGGCGACGGCGCCTATGCCGAGAACAATCTAACCGCCCCAAGCAGAATAACCGCGGTCTACCGGGTCGATGTCGGCAGTTTCAATCTCGGCAATTTCAAGCTGACCACAACGTTTCGCGGCGACGACTACGAGATGCGCGGCGAGGGCCGGTTCACCATTCTCGAGGGCCTAATCTATGAGTGGCGCGGGGTGACCTCGAGCACCGGCCGGGTGACGAGCACGGGACCTGAGCCCGCCATGTATGCCGCGAGTTTTTCGGAAGGCAGCAAGAAGGTGGAACGGCTGCGCATGACCTTCGACGGCCGCGCCGTCACCGGGGTGTCGATCGTTCCGCGCTCGCGGCCGCTGCCCCGCACCATTCCGGTCACCAAGGAGCAGCTCGAAGGTGTGCTCGATCCGATGAGCGGGGCTTTCCTCACCGCGAAGTCCAACAACCCGAATGGCGACCTGAGTGTCTGCAACCACACATTGCCGGTGTTCGACGGCCGGCAGCGCTTCGATCTCGTGGTGAGCCCCAAGCGTACGACCAATGTGAAGAGGACCACCCGCGGTGGCTATGGCGGACCGGCGGTGGTCTGCGGCGTCAAGTTCATTCCGATCGCCGGCCACCAGCCTGACAATCCGGGCATCAGGCTGATGGCGCAGAGCAACGAGATCGAGGTCTGGCTGATCCCGGTGCGCGGAACCAACATGTACGTGCCCTATCGGATCGTGCTGCCGACGCCGGTGGGCTATGGGACCGCGATGGTAACGTCGATCCAGGTGGCGGGCGCACGCCGCGCCAGCGCCGAGCCTTGATTTGCAGCTTGGCGAGAGCCAACGCGCAACGGTTAACGCCGCACCCCTGAATCCCAACATGTAGTAGGGAACAGATGCCGAAGATTAACGCTCCCCTGATTCGTGCGTGCTCCGTTCCCTTTGCCTTCCGAAGCGGCTAAAGAGAAGCTGCACTGCGATTCAACATATGGTGAGCCCGGTTGCCGACGGTCCCGCCTCGCCGATAGACGCCATCCAGCGAGAAACCGCACCTATTCCCCTTGGAACGAAATCCGAATGCGCAGAGTCAGCGATTCGGACGAGGTTCGTTCCCCCCTCGTTCCGAGCTGGAGCCGCCTGGATTCCCGAGAAAGTCAAGATGAGCCGGTTTTTATCCCCCTTATCCACAAATCCGCAGCGCGGGCGCGGCGTCACCGCCGTGCTCGGGCCGACCAACACCGGCAAGACGCATCTCGCCATCGAGCGCATGTTGGCGCACGACGTGGGGATCATCGGGCTGCCGCTCAGGCTGTTGGCCCGCGAGGTCTATGACAAGATCCTCGCCCGCGTGCCCGCCGGTCAAGTCGCGCTGATCACCGGCGAGGAGAAGATCAAGCCCCCCTCCCCGCGCTTCTATGTCTGCACCGTCGAGGCGATGCCGCTCGACCTCGAAGCCGATTTCGTCGCCATCGACGAGATCCAGCTCGCCGCCGACGGCGAGCGGGGTCACGTCTTCACCGACCGCCTGTTTCATGCGCGCGGCTTGAACGAGACGCTGCTGCTCGGCGCCGCCACCATGCGCGACGCGATCCGCGAGGTTCTGCCCGGCGCCCATCTGGTGTCGCGGCCGCGGCTGTCGCAGCTCTCCTATGCCGGCGACAAGAAGATCACGCGGCTGCCGCGCCGCTCGGCCATCGTCGGCTTCTCGGCGAACGATGTCTATGCGATTGCCGAGCTGGTCAGGCGCCAGCGGGGCGGCGCCGCGGTCGTGCTCGGCGCGCTCTCGCCCCGCACGCGCAACGCCCAAGTGGCGCTCTACCAGAACGGCGATGTCGACTTCCTGGTGGCCACTGACGCCATCGGTATGGGGCTCAATCTCGATCTCGACCACGTGGCCTTTGCCGGCACCCGCAAATTCGACGGGCAGTCGCACCGCGATCTCACGCCTGCCGAGCTTGGCCAGATTGCCGGTCGGGCCGGCCGTCACATGAATGACGGCACGTTCGGGGTGACGGGTCAGGTGGCGCCCTTCGATTCGGACCTCGTCGACCGGCTCGAAAGCCACTCATTCGACCAGGTCGGCGTGCTGCAATGGCGCAACCGCAAGCTCGATTTCGGCTCGATCGACCGGCTGAAGGACAGTTTGCGCGAGACCCCAGACCATCGGCGGCTGGTTCGCGGCCGCATGGTCGACGACGTCATCGCGCTCGAGAATGTGAGCCAGGAACCCGGCTTGCGCGACATGGTGCAGGGGCCCGCGGCCGTTGCCCTGCTCTGGGAAATGTGCCAGATCCCCGATTACCGCAAAATCTCGGCCACGAGCCATGCCGAGCTCGTAACGACGCTGTATCGCTTCGTCATGAGCGAACAAGGCAAGATCCCGGCCGATTGGTTCGCCCATCAAGTGGCGCTCGCCGATCGCACCGACGGCGATCTCGACACGCTCTCCAGCCGGCTGGCGCAGATCCGGACCTGGACCTTCGTGTCGCATCGCGCGCAGTGGCTCGACGATCCCGAGCACTGGCAAGGCCGAACCCGGGCGATCGAAGACACGCTGTCAGACGCGCTGCACGAGCGTCTGACCCAGCGCTTCGTCGATCGCCGGACCAGCGTGCTCATGCGCCGGCTGCGCGACAAGGAGGAGATCGCTGCCGAGATAGGCGCCGACGGGCAGATCCTGGTCGAGAATCACTATGTTGGGCGGTTGGACGGCTTTCGCTTTACGCCGGATGCCGCGAGCGAGGACCTGCAGGGCCGCGCGGCGCGCCATGCGGCAGCCCAGGTGCTAGAAGGCGAATTGGCCGAGCGGGCCGCCGCGCTGGCCGCTTCACCAGATCAAGCCATCGTGCTGAAGCCGAACGGCCGCATGGCCTGGGCCGGATCCGAGATCGCGCGGCTGGAAAAAGGCGAAGCGGCGCTCAAGCCACGCATCCAGCTATTCGCCGATGAGCACCTTGCCGCCGTGGACCGAGAGCGGGTGCTGAAACGCCTCGAAGCGCGGCTCAAGACAGAGCTTGCGGGCAAGCTGAAGCCGCTGATCGAACTCAGCGAAGCTTCCGACCTGTCGGGCCTGGCCCGCGGGCTCGCCTATCAGCTGACGGAGAATCTGGGCATGCTCCGCCGCGAAAGCGCCGCCGCCGCGATCAAGGCCCTCGACCAGGCGGCGCGCGCCCAGCTTCGCAAGTACGGCGTGCGCTTCGGCGCCTTCAATGTCTACATCCCCGCGCTGCTCAAGCCGGCGGCGGCCGATTTGCTGCTGCTGCTGTGGTCGGTCTATTCGGGTCCCGATCACGGTCTCGACGCCGACGCGCTACCGGTGCGCCCGCAGCAGGGTTTGACATCGGTCGAGGCGGGAACGCATATCCCCGAGCCTTACTGGCGCGCGGCGGGCTTTCACGTCGCAGGCGGGCGCGCGGTGCGCATCGACATGCTGGAACGGCTGTCGGACCTGATCCGCGCGCGCATCGCCTTCCGCGCGACAGAAGGGAGCGTGGCACCGCCGACGGGGGCGACCGGCGACGGTGGCTTCCGCGTGGTTTCGGAACTCATGTCGGTGGTGGGCTGTTCGGGCGAGGAGTTCGCCTCGATCCTCAAGGCGCTCGGCTTCAGGCGCGAGCGGCGCCCGATTGCACCCGCGCCTGCGGCCGAGCCGCAAGCGGACGTCGTTGCCACTATCGGCGAAGGCACGGGTGATCAGGCCGAGGCATTCGACGAGATTTGGCGTCCAGCGAAGCGCAAGGAGGCGCGGCGCGACAAGCAGGAGCGCCACAAGCCGCGACGCGAGGAGCGGACGAAAGGCGCAAAGCGGGAGCGGCAAAGGCCGCAGCTTCAAGAGGCGCGCCCCGAACGCAAGCGATCCGTCGAACATTCGCCGTTCGCGGCGCTGGAAGAGCTCCGAGGCCGTCTTGCCGCGCGCCAGCCGGAGAAGAGCTGAGCCTGGCATGCCGGGGCAGCGCCTGGATAAATGGCTCTGGTGTGCAAGGCTCGCCAAGACGCGCTCCGGCGCCCAACGCGCCATCGAAGCCGGCAAAGTGCGGGTCAACGGCGCCCGCGCGCTCAAGACCAGCCGCAGCGTCCAGGCCGGCGACGTGGTCACCGCCAACCTGCTCGGCAAGCTTTGCGTGGTTCGCGTGCTCGCATCCGCCGAACGCCGCGGCCCGGCGAGCCTGGCGTGCTCGCTTTACGACGATCTCACGCCACCAGCCCCGCCCGCGCCCGTCCGGGAGGCTCGACCGGGCGGACCGCGCCCCACTAAGCGGGACCGCCGCCGCATCGATGCGCTGCGCGAGTCTGACTTCTGATCTCTGATTTCTGATAACTGCCGCGGCGGCTTATGCCGCAGAGGGGGTCAGGCGTAAGGCACCGGTGGCGGGCTCGATCCGGCCAGCGCGCAGCAGTTCGGAGGCTTTGAGCGCGGTGACGGGCCCGCTGAAATAATAGCCCTGCGCCTGCTCGCAGCCGGCCCCCATGAGAAAACGCACCTGGGCCTCGTCTCCACACCTTCGGCAATCACTTCCAGGCCAAGCTCGTTGGCGAGCCGTATGGTGGCGCGCACCACTGCGGCGTTGCGATAATCGACGGTGACACGGAACACGAATTCCGGCGCGAGCTTGAGCCGGTTGACCGAATAGGTGGTGAGATATTTGAGCGACGAGTAGCCGGTACCGAAATCGTCTATGGCGATCTTGGTGCCGAGCTGACGCAGCTTATCGAGCGTGTTGCCGTGCCGCTGGGTCGCTTCCATCAAGACCGACTCGGTGAGCTCAAGCTCGATATCGCCCGGGTTGATGTCCCAACGCATCAGGCTCTGCTCCACCTCGCGCTCAAGCTCGGCGCCGCTCTTGAACTGCGCGCCGGAGACATTGACCGAAAGCACCGGGGGCGCGATCCCTTCGGAGCGCCAAAGCTTGAGCTGCCGGCAGGCCTCCTCGAACACCCAATTTCCCAGCTGCAGGATGGCGCCGGTCTTCTCGGCGATGGAAACGAAGTCACCCGGTGTGAGCAGGCCGCGCGTCTTGTGGTTCCACCTGAATCGCGTCGCTGCGAACCGGCTCGGAATTCAGGTCCGCGCCGAATGTGGCGGCGCGCTTGGATGAGACCGTCGAGTAGAGAATAGGAAAATACTCTTTGCGCGGCGGCGAGACGGCCATCGAATCAGACGGGGCCCAAGTCCTGATGGCGAAATCGTCCAGGCCGGATGCTCTCGCCTCGCGCTCGAACAGGTCGCGCTCGTCGTCGGTGCCGCGCGGGCTCCATATGAGCCGCATCGTATCCTCGTAACCTTCCGTGATCTGCTTGGTGAATACGGCGAACTCGTCGGCATCGACCGCGTTTGAGGCGTTGTATAAGGCGCGCACGGCGAGGATTTTGACCAGATGGCCGTCGAGGCCGGTTTGCAGCACCGTCGCGTAATCGCTGGCGAGCGCGGTGAACTTCGCCTTGGCGAGCCGCTCCTCCCAGGCCGACACCGCCAACCATGCCGCCGCAGCGAGGGCGAGCCCAAGACACGCGGCCGCGACGATGGGCCAGACATGCCAGTTCCGCATGCCGCGCTTTCGCTCCTCGTGCCTCTGGCCGCCTGCTTGGGGCAGGTTTTCCTCCAACGGGCACAAAGGCCATAAAATGATTGATACAGAATTATGGCCGCGGAGAAACGATGCTAAACGGCCGCTGGACAAGGACTTTCCCCGGCAGGCCGAGAACCCGTTGCGGCAAGCCGCGTCGCCTTGTGCTGGTGGCGCGATTGTTATAGGCAAGCGCTTCCTCGGGCGACTTTGGCGGCCCTGCGGGGCTAGGATAAGGGCCGGAAGGCCCCGAAAGCGTGTGGGAAGCGATGACTTACGTCGTCACCGAAGTCTGCATCAAATGCAAATACACCGATTGCGTCGAAGTCTGCCCCGTGGACTGCTTCTACGAGGGTGCGAACATGCTGGTGATTCACCCCGACGAGTGCATCGATTGCGGGGTGTGCGAGCCGGAATGCCCGGTGGATGCCATCAAGCCCGATACCGAGCCCAATCTCGACAAGTGGCTCGACGTCAATCGGCAATATTCGGAGACCTGGCCGAACATCACGACCAAGAAGCCCGCGCCCCCGGATGCCGACGCCTTTGTGGCCGAACCGGACAAGTTCGCCAAATATTTCACGGCCGACCCGGGCGAAGGAGACTAGGACATTCAAAGGGTTAAGTGTTAACCCTATGGTCAAAATGTCGCATGTCGCGGCGCAAAAACGGCCAAGCCGCGACACTGGACGGCTTCCCGATTCACTAAAATTGTGTTATTGTGACGTTGAAATGGCGCGGATTGTCGGCGCAACTAGCACCAAGAAAGGCGTCCCTATCTGGGCGCACTTTTTTTTCTGATTTGAGGGAGGTGGCGCGATCAGGCCCCCTGATCGACGGCTCATCTTGTGCCCAACGCCCCGTCGTGTCGCGACGGATGCCGGCAGATTTGTGCTGGCGCAAGGCAAAGGGCGAGCCTATGTCACCAGCATTGGCCCAAACCAAAGCTTTTAGAGAGTGAGACCAAGAGTATGCCCGAAAAGAAGAAACCCCAGCAAAGACACGGCTTTCGTACCAACGAGTATGTGGTTTATCCGGCCCATGGCGTGGGCCGGATCGTGAGTATCGAAGAGCAGGAGATTGCTGGCGCCAAGCTCGAATTGTTCGTCATCAACTTCGAAAAGGACAAGATGACCCTCAGAGTGCCGACCTCGAAGCTTGCGAGCGTCGGCATGCGCAAGCTGTCCGAGGAGAAGATCGTCAAGAAGGCGCTCGGCACGCTGAAGGGCAAGGCGCGCGTCAAGCGCACCATGTGGTCGAGGCGCGCTCAGGAATACGAGGCCAAGATCAATTCCGGCGATCTCGTTTCCATCGCCGAGGTGGTGCGCGATCTTTACCGCTCTGAGGCGCAGCCGGAGCAGTCCTATTCCGAGCGCCAACTCTACGAGGCCGCACTCGACCGCATGGCGAGAGAGATTGCCGCAGTCGAGAGGATGGACGAGGCCAGCGCAGTAGCCAAAATCGACGACGTGCTGGCAAAGACCGCGCGGCACGCCAAGATCGCCTCCGAGGCCGAGTCGCGGACACGCGCCGCGTAACGATACTGCGTGGGCGTCGACCCGGGCTTGGCGTTAGCACGGCCTGCTACAGGCACCCGATCTGGCCCATCAGGACCTTCAGCTCCAGCGCTTCGGTGCGGGCGTCGGTCTCCGTGCAAAGTTCGAGCGCCTCGCGAAGCCGCTTGCACGCCTCCTCGGGCTTGCCCCGCATATGCGAGAGCACGGCAAGGTTGCGCATCTGCATGGCGATGGTGCGGACCTCGCCTGCCTCCCGCGCGGCATCGAGCGCGACCCTGAACTCCTCCTCGGCTTCGTCGTAGCGGGCGCTATCCAGATAGACGGCGCCGAGATTGCCCGCAGACTTGGCCACGCCTGAGGCGTCGTTCGCACTCATGAAGAGATCGATCGCCCGGCGATAGTAGGTCTCTGCCTGGGTGGACTGCTTCAAGGCGCGGTGGGCATTGCCGAGATTGTACACGGCGTTAGAGGCATATTCGGGGAGCCCGAGCGCCTCGTACAAGCGCAGGCTCTCCTTGAAGCAGGCGGCAGCGTCCGCGAAGTGGGCCTTCTCGAACAGGATCGTGCCGAGATTGAGATTGGCCCTGGCGACGCCGTCCCTGTGCCTTAGGCGCTCCTCCAACTGCAACGACTGGCGGACCATCTCCTCGGCGCGGTCGAGATCCTGCGTCTCGCGATAGAGCAGCGCAAGGTTGCCGGCGACGACGGAAGCGATGGTGAGTTCCCCGTGCTTGTCGGCGACGGCGAAGCCCTTGAGCAGCATTTGTTCGGCCTCGGTGAACTTGCCGAGCCCCTGCAGCAACAGGCCGAGATCGGCGTAGAGCTGGGCGAGCCCAATCTCGTAGTTGAACTTGGTGCAAAGCGCCGCCGCCTTGTTGTAGTTGGCCAGAGCGCCGTCGAGATTGTTGGCCTTCATCTGCGTGCTGGCCAGCGCCATCATGGCATCGACGAGCGACTTGGGATCTTCGCGCGCCTCGAAGATGCGGCTTGCGGACTCGAACTTCTCGATCGCCTCGGGAAGACGCCCGCGCCGGAGATGCAGCACGCCGGCAAACATGTCGATCATGCCGGCGATGTCCTCGCGGCCGGTCTGGGCCACGCCCTCTTTGGACCGCTCGATCAGGGCCTCGACGCTCGGAATGTCGCCGAGCCTGAACTGCATGAGAGCAAGGGCGAGCAGATTCTCCGCGTGCGCGGGATCGAGCTCGTAGGCCTGCTTGAACAAGGCGAGCGCCGCATCCGGATCGTTGGGCAGCGTGAGCGAGCCTTGGTGACGGAGCGCCGCAGCCGCAAGGTGGGATGCCCGCGCCGCATCCTCGCGCTTGGCGTGGGCGATCTTCGCGAATATTGCCTTGGCCGGCGCGCCGTCTGACGATTTCAGCTGCCGAATGGCGCGCCTGGCTTCGCGCGTGCCCTCCGCGCCCAGCCCAAGCACCGCGTCGGCAATCAGCGACTTGATGCTGTTGCTCTCCTTGAGCGAGAAGCGGTCCCCTTCCTCCTGGGAACGGGCCATCATCTCGCCGGTGATGAGAAGGGCAATCTGCTCAGCGGCGATCCGGGCTTGCCTCGCGTCCTTGCGCAGCATCCTCCGCGCCAGGAAGGCGAGCACGGCCACGACCGCCACAAGAACCCCGACGACCAGCAGGACGGTCTGAAGCGCCGTCCAGTCGAGCGGAAAGACGCGAGTGAATGACTCCATGGCGCTGGTTGACACTCCCCGGATGCCTGCCTGCGGCATGACAAGGCGACTATGCCACTGTCGGGCTACAAAGCGATAGAAGGTCCTGTTTGCTTCAAGCGCGGTCTGGTCTCGTCCTTTGGGGGTGCTTCCGGCAGCAGCTCGATCTGCTCGGGGTGGCTCGCTTCGATCATGGGGCCGTTGCGCCAGGCCAGCGTGCCCCGCACGCGCAGGCGCTTGCCGGCCAGGGCGCCGCGGGCGGGAGATTAGCCCTAGCCGAACGTGCGCGCCTCTAAAATCGCAGGTGCGGGCCGGCTCACTGCTCCTCGGTGCGCACGAACTGGGCCAGCTTGGTGCCGGCGGCGTCGTACAGCACCAGGCTGTCGCCGTCCTGCGCGAAGCTCTTGGCGGCCTCGAGCGTCGCGAAGAAGGCGGTCTCCGCTTCCAGCAATCCGGGGCAGCCTTTCCTGGTCGAGGCCAGGGGGCCGATCTTGATGGTGTTGCCGGAGATCGTGTAGCTGCCGAAGAACCGGTTGCAGCCGCCACTGCCGGAGATTCTTCCCTCCGGATCAAAATGGACCAGCATATGCATCTCGGCGGGAAGGTCCGTGGTGCTCATGAAGCTCGGACGCCATTCGCTGCCAGCCAGATCCGTACCCATGGTCATGCCTGCCGTGCCGACTGCCAGAACCAATCCAAGCAACATCGCCTTCTCCTGCCTGACCTCTGCCGCGCGCACTAGCGGCTGACCGCCTGCGTCTCGGTGCTCATGATGTTGGCGATCCAGTCGGCATGAGAGGATACGCGGGTATAGATGCCGGGGAACAGATCGTCGGCGCAGGAATGGCCCCAGCTGACGATGCCGACCTGGACCGGCCCCTCCGCCGAAATGGCGAAGAGCGGACCGCCGCTGTCGCCCTGGCAAGAATCCTTCCGGGTGAGCGTGCCCATGGCGCAGATATTGCCGTCGAGATCGACCGCATTGCTGCCATAGGCGGGGCCATAGGCGGACGCGCAATCCTGCTGGGCAATCTCCTGGAGATCTGCCTTGCGGAGCTGCTCCGGCGCCATGATCTCGGATTGCACCGCTTGCAGATTATGCGCGCCGAGGCCCTGCAACTGGGCCGCGAGTTCGCCGGCGCGGATATCCCACAATTTGCCCCAGCCGCTTACGGTCAGGGTCAGCGGCGCGGACGAACTTTGATCTGACCCGCGCAACAACCGCTCCTTGGCCCGGCTCGCGAATTCGACGGTCTTGGCGTTCACAATCGGCGCTTTCAGCTTGAGCAGGCCGATATCGTTCTTCGGCATCTGGTAGCCCTGATGGGCGAACACCTTCTCAACCCCGACCTTCTGCAACTTCGAGCGATAGACGCTGCCATAGCCCACCTGCAGTTCGCCCGGTGCAAACGAGCCGCCCTCGTGCACGAGGCAATGGGCGGCGGTCAGTACCCATTGCGGCGAGATCAGCGAACCGCCGCAGGTGGAGCTCCAGCTTCCGTTTCGGTCGGTCCATTGCGCGGTGATGAGCACCTGAAACGGAATCTCGCCCTCAGTTACCGGCTCGCCATTGACGATCATCTCGTCGCTGGGCTCGGCGGAGTCTTGCGCTGCGGCCGGCGCGGCCAAGCCGAGTGTGGAAATGAGCAAGGCGAGGGGGTAGATGAGATTGCGAGAGATCATGGTCGTGACTCCGAAGTGCTGACAATACGAAGCCGCATTTTCTTGGGCTTGTTATACCGTGACGCGCGCAGTCTAGTGGGAGGGCGAAGACGCATCACATTAAATCTTTTCAACACCCTGGCAACCGGCCCAGCGAGTTGAGGGTGCAGCGGCGGGGATGAAAATGCAGCGATCGCGCGGGCGGGATTATATATAAAGCGGATTAAGCTGCGACAGGACCCCGTAGCTCAGCTGGATAGAGCACCAGATTCCTAATCTGGGGGTCGCGCGTTCGAATCGCGCCGGGGTCGCCACTGCAGGCTGGCGTCCTTATTCCGGTTGGGCTAAGCCAGGAGCGTGAGCCATGTGCCCTATGCGCATTGGCTCGATTCCAAGGGGGGAACCATGGATATCGTCGGAATCATCGTGGCTCTGGCTATCGGCGCGATCGCCGGCTGGCTGGCGGGAGTGTTGGTTGAAGGCGCAGGGTTCGGCCTGCTCATCAACATGCTTCTCGGCATCGTCGGCGCCTTCATCGCGGCGTTGCTGTTCCCGAGGCTTGGTCTTGGGTTGACGCTCGGCGGCGGCATCGTCGGCGCGATCGTCACCTCCACGCTGGGAGCGGTCGTGCTGCTTCTCATCGTCAATCTGATACAGCGCCTGGTGTAGAGGCTACGTACGCGGCGCCTCTTGCGGCACGACGATGGATGAGCGGCGTGTTGGAAGCGCCTATGCCGGCGCTGAAGGGCTGGCTTGTGCCTCTGCCTGCGTCAGCGCCTAGCGGGTCGGCATCGGCGTGTCGCCGCGATAGTCGTAGAAGCCGCGCTTGGATTTCCGCCCGAGCCAGCCGGCTTCGACATATTTCACCAGCAGCGGACAGGGCCGGTACTTGGTGTCGGCGAGGCCCTCATACAGCACCTGCATGATCGAGAGGCAGGTATCCAGTCCGATGAAATCGGCGAGCTGCAGCGGCCCCATCGGATGATGCGCGCCGAGCCGCATGGCGGTGTCGATCGCATCGACCGAGCCCACGCCTTCATAGAGCGTGTAGACCGCCTCGTTGATCATCGGCAGCAGGATGCGGTTGACCATGAAGGCGGGGAAGTCTTCCGACACGGCGACCGTCTTGCCGAGGGTCTCGACGAACTCCCGTGTGCGGCCGAACGTGCCGTCCTCGGTGGCGATGCCGCGGATCATCTCGACCAGCTCCATCACCGGCGCTGGGTTCATGAAATGCAGCCCGATGAAATGCTCCGGCCGGTCGGTCGAGGCCGCCAACCGCGTGATCGAGATGGAAGAGGTGTTGGTGGCGACGATGGCGTCCGGTTTGATGAAGGGACACAGCGCCACGAAGATCTTGCGCTTGACCGTCTCGTCTTCGGTCGCCGCCTCGATCACCAGATCGGCGTCGCTGAAGCCCTGCATGGTCTCCGCATAGGCGATGCGGCCGAGCGCCTGCTGCCTCTGTTCCTCGCTGATCTTGCCGGAGGCCACCTGGCGGGTAAGGTTCTTGTCGATGGTCGCCAGCGCCGTGTCGACCTTCTCCTTGGCAATGTCGTAGATCGCCACGTCGTAGCCCGAGAGCGCGACGACATGGGCGATGCCGCCGCCCATCTGGCCCGCACCGATGATGCCGATCTTGCGGATGGGGGCCATGTCGTATTCTCCCTGCGTGGTTGGATCGGGGCGGAGCCCGCTGCCTTGAACTATGTCGTCCATGGTCATTCCTCCTCCCACCGATACGCTAATAGCCCGCCTTCTTCAGCTCGGCGTCGAACTCGGGCAGGACCGTGAAAAGGTCGCCGACCAGGCCGTAATCGGCGACCTGGAAGATGGGCGCGTCGGCGTCCTTGTTGATGGCGACGATGACTTTGGAATCTTTCATGCCGGCCAGATGCTGGATGGCGCCGGAAATGCCGACGGCGATGTATAGATCGGGCGCCACGACCTTTCCGGTCTGTCCGACCTGATGGTCGTTGGGCATATAGCCGGCATCGACCGCGGCCCGGCTGGCGCCCACGGCCGCGCCAAGGCGGTCGGCGAGCGGATCGAGCAATGTCTTGAAATTGTCGCCAGACTGCATGCCGCGGCCGCCGGAGATGACGATGCGAGCCGAAGTGAGTTCCGGCCGCTCGCTGGCGCTGAGCTGCGAACCCTCGAAGCTCGAAAGTCCGGCAGCGGGTGGCGGCACGACTGTCTCGATCGCGGCCGATCCCCCCTCGCCCGCAGCCGCGAAGGCGGTGCCGCGGACGGTGCCGACCACGATCTTGTCGGAGGTCTCGACCGTCTCCAGCGCATTGCCCGCATAGACCGGGCGCACGAAGGTCGTGGGCGATTTCACCTCGACGATGTCGGAAATTTGCGCCACGTCGAGCATGGCGGCGACTCTAGGCAGCACGTTCTTGCCCATGGTAGTCGCCGGTGCGAGCAGCACGGCGTAATTCTGCATCAAGGGCAGCACCGCCGCGGCGGTTTCCTCGGCGAGCCGCTGCGCAAGATGCGGCGCTTCGGCCAGCAGCACTTTGCGCACGCCTTCGAGCTTGGCCGCGGATTCGGCGACGGCGCGGCAGCCATCGCCGGCCACCAGAATATCAACCTCGCTGCCGAAGCCGCGCGCGGCGGTGAGCGCCTTGGCGGTCGCCGGCGCCAGCGTCTTGTTGTCGTGCTCCGCCAGCAGGAGGACCGCCATCTAGAGGACTCCCGCTTCGTTCTTCAATTTGTCGACCAGTGCGGCGGCGCTGTCCACCTTGACGCCAGCCTCGCGGGTCTTGGGCTCGGCGACAGAGATCACTTTCAGCCGGGGCGCGATATCGACGCCGAGGGTCTCGGGGCTCGTCTCGTCGATCGGTTTCTTCTTGGCCTTCATGATGTTGGGCAGGGATGCGTAACGTGGCTCGTTGAGCCTGAGGTCGGTGGTGACGATCGCGGGTTTTGCCAGCACGAGCGTTTCCAAGCCGCCGTCGACCTCGCGCACCACTTTGAGCTTGGCGCCGTTCAGCTCGATCTTGGAGGCGAAGGTGCCTTGCGGCCAGCCGAGCAGGCCGGCGAGCATCTGTCCGGTCTGATTGCAGTCGTCGTCGATGGCCTGCTTGCCCATGATGACGAGGTCGGGCTTTTCGTTCTCCACCACGCGCTGCAACAGCTTGGCGACGGCGAGCGGCTCGACGGTCGCCTCCGTCTTCACCAGAATGGCGCGGTCGGCGCCCATCGCGAGCGCGGTGCGCAGCGTATCTTGCGATTTGGCGCTGCCGATCGAGACCGCCACGATTTCGGCCGCCTCGCCGCGCTCCTTGATGCGGACCGCCTCCTCGACGGCTATCTCGTCGAAGGGATTCATCGACATCTTGACGTTGGCGAGGTCGACCCCGCTACCGTCCGACTTGACGCGGACCTTGACGTTGGAATCGATCACCCGTTTCACGGGAACGAGAATCTTCATGCGGCCTTGGTTTCCCCGCACGGTTACGACCGGCCCCCCTGACCAGCCATCTCGCACTTGCGAAATGGCGGCGACCGTACTGCCGGACCTGGCTCAAGTCAATGGTTTCCGCCGTTTTGGGGCCGGTCTTATGCGCCGCCCCGGGTCCGGTCGAACAGGACTACACCGCGCCGCCGCATAAACAGGATCAAGGTCGCGCCGGCCAACAGCCCCCCGATATGGGCCCACCAGGCGACGTTTTCCTCGCCCACGAACAGGAGGTTGCCGAACTGTGCGGCAACCCAGATGCCGAGCGCCCAGGCGGCGGTGATCCTGATCGGGATACGCCACAGCGCCAGCACCCAGACCTTCACCTTGGGATGCAGGATGAGATAGGCGGCGATCACCCCGGCGACCGCGCCTGACGCGCCGATCAGGGGCAGGTCGGAGCTCGGATTCATCCAGGAATGCAGCACCGCGGCGAACACGCCGCACATCAGGAAAAACATGATGAAGCGGTTGTGTCCCATGGCGTCTTCGATGTTGTCGCCGAACACCCATAGGAACAGCATATTGCCGAGAAGATGGATCCAGCTGCCGTGCAGGAACATGTAAGTGATCAGAGTGAAGCGCTCCGGCATGAAGGCGCCGGTGGCGAACAGGGTCCCGCTGTCGGGACCGCCAACCATCAGCTTCGCCGGCACGACGGCGAAGGCGGCCATGTTCTCGTCGTCGAGGGGAATGATCCAGCCGGTCTCGAAGATCGCATAGAGGGCGACATTGAGCGCGATCAGACCCACCGTCACATATTGAAAACGGATGCGCTTCAGCGGGTTGGTGTCATGGATGGGTATGAACACGGATACATCCGTTCCCGCGTCAGCGGTTCTGGCCCGGCACCCAAAGCACGTCCGACTTTCCCTTGTCGTTGGCGTAGCGCGCCGCGACGAACAGGAAATCAGACAACCGATTGATGTAGCGAAGGGCGGGCGCGCCGACCGGCTCTCCCTGCCTCGCGGCAAGCGCCACCATCAGCCGCTCGGCGCGGCGCGAAATGGTGCGCGCAAGATGCAGGAAACTCGCCGCCGGCGATCCGCCGGGCAACACGAACGAGCGCAGAGGTTGAAGCTCCTGGTTCAGGGTGTCGATCTCGCTTTCCAGCCGCGCGACCTGGGCATCGCTCACCTGTAAACGTCCGCGCCCGTCCTTGGTTTCGTCCGGGTAGCAGAGATCGGCGCCGAGATCGAACAAGTCGTTCTGGATGCGCGCGAGCATGGCATCGAGCGCTGGAGCCCCGCCTCCGGTATGCAGCCGGACCAGGCCGATGGCGGCATTGGTCTCGTCGAGCGTGCCGTAAGCCTCGACGCGCAGATCGTATTTCGCCACGCGCCGGCCCGAGCCGAGCGCGGTGCTCCCGTCGTCGCCGGTGCGCGTGTAAATCTTGGACAGAACGACCATCACCACCCGCCTCAGCGCATGACGCCCGAAGCGTCGCAGACTATTCGGGCAAGATCACGCGTCACCGACAAAGACTTGACTCCAGAGCCCCGCAGGTCACACTGACTTTGTTGCAGCTTAGCGTAGCCTGCCGCTTGGGGCGGTCAAGACTTCGTTACGGCCGAACGCTACCGGCCGGCCAGCCAGATGGCCGCCATGACGAGGCAAAGCGCGACGAATTGCAGGATCACCCGCCAGCGCATCAGGAGCTGACTGGTATTGGCGCTTCCGCCGCGCATCATGTTCCAAAGCCCAAGCAGGAGCACGATACCGACCGCGGCGAGCGCGATCGGAATGGCATAGTTCGTCAATATGGCCATGGCTGGCACCCTTAGGGCTTGCGGCGGTCGGCACTCTAGTTGCACGCCGCGGCGGCGTCGAGCGCGCTGAATGACGCCCCATCGATCTGCACGTAATAGCCGGGCTACGGCTGCGGCAGGTGCTTGCGGCGACGGCAAACGGTAGCCGACCACGTCCTTTCGGGCGTAGCGGGAAATCTTGACCATGTCGCTCTGATTGCCGCCGAGGATCTGCACCGACTTGCCTCCGGCCGACAAGCACCGGGATGACCGGAATGCCCTTCTTGAGCGCCGTCTCCACTTCGATGCGGACCTGGTCGTTGTCCTCGTCGATCCGCGCGTGTCCCTCGGGCCTTGCGCCCTCAATTCCTGCTGGCGATGGCATCAAGCGCTGCGGACGGCAAGACGCGGCGCAGCAATGCTGCCACATAGGTCGGCAACGTTACATAATAGCGGCGCTTCGGGTTGCGGCTCTCGAGCGCGTGGGCAAGCTTCAGCGCGACCGCTTCGGGCCCGAGCTTGAAGGCCTGGTCTCCGCCTTCCTCGAGCCGGGCGATGCGGGTGGCGTAGGTCTCGCGATGATGCGAGCCTTCCAGATCGATATGCCGCCGATAGGCTTCGAGCGCATGTTCGAGGAAGCGCGAGGCGATCGGCCCCGGCTCAATCAGCACGACCTTGATAGGGGTCTCCGCAAGCTCCATGCGCAGGGCGTCGCCCAATGCCTCGACGGCGAATTTGGTAGCGCAATAGGCGCCGCGATAGGGCGCCGAGACCAGCCCAAGCACCGAGGAGCAGAACACGATGCGCCCCTCCCCTTGCCTGCGCATTGCGGGGATGACACGGCGGGTGAGATCGTGCCAGCCGAAGAAGCCGGCCTCGAACTGGGCGCGGAGCACGTCGCGGGACAAATCCTCCACCGCGCCGGGCTGGCCGTAGGCGCCGTTGTTGAACAGCGCATCGAGCTTGCCGTCCGTCGCTTCAAGGACCTGGTCGATGGCCCGCTCGATCGAGTCCGCTTCGGCATAATCGAGATAGAGGCTCGCGAACCCCTCATCCTTCAGCCGGGCGATGTCGTCAGGCTTGCGCGCCGTGGCGAAGACGCGCCAGCCGCGCGCCTTCATTTCGCGCGCCGAGGCGAGCCCGATGCCCGAGGAGCAGCCGGTGATGAGGACCGTCTGCTCAGCCATCAGCGGTTGAGGAACCAGATCGCGAAATTAAGCCCCGTCGCGAACGAGACCCAGAGCAGGATCGGCAGGAGCAGCAGGGCCGCAATCCGGCTCAAGCGATCGAACAGCACGATGGTGATGGCAATAACGAGCAGGAAGAGCAGGATCACGCCGAGTCCCAGCGCCGGACTGTGCAAGGTGAAAAATGCCACCGACCACAGCACGCCGACCGCAAGCTGGATGAAGAACCAGATCATCGCCAGCCGGCGGTCTTCGTCCTTGCCGGGCGTGCGCCAAGCGATCCAGGCCGAGATCGCCATCAAGGCGTAGAGGATCGGCCAGACGATCGGGAAGATGCTGTTCGGCGGGGCGAAGCCGGGCTTGGCCAAGGTCGCATACCAATCGAGATTTGGCCTGGTGAGAGCGCCGCCGATCAATAGCGCTGCGACGCAGGCAGCAGCCGCTATCGCCGGTACAATGAACGACTGCCTGGAGTCTGGTGAGAGTGCGCCCATCAGCCTTCCAGCAGGCGCCGGGCGATGACATGCGCCTGGATTTCGGCGGCGCCTTCGAAGATCGAGAGGATGCGGGCGTCGCACAGCACCCGGCTCACCGGATATTCCAGCGCGAAGCCATTGCCGCCGTGGATTTGCAGCGCGTTGTCGGCCGCGGCCCAGGCCACGCGCGCAGCGAGCAGCTTGGCCATGCCGGCTTCGAGATCGCAGCGGCGGTCGGCGTCCTTCTCTCGCGCGGCAAAATAAGTGAGCTGGCGGGCGAGCAGGATTTCCGCGGCCATCATCGCGAGCTTGTCGGAGACACGCGGAAAGGCGACGATCGGCTTACCGAACTGGTTGCGCTCCATGGCGTAGCGGAGCCCGAGATCGAGCGCCGATTGTGCCACGCCGATGGCCCGCGCCGCAGTCTGGATGCGCGCTGCTTCGAAGGTCTGCATCAGCTGCTTGAAGCCTTGCCCCTCGACGCCGCCCAAGAGATTGTCGGCCGGAACGGCGAAACCATCGAAGGAAATGTCGAACTCCTTCATGCCGCGATAACCGAGCACCTCGATCTCGCCCCCGGTCATGCCTTCGGCCGGAAACGGATTTTCGTCGGTGCCGCGCGGTTTGGGCGCGAGGAACATCGACAGCCCGCGATAGCCCTTCTCGTTCGGGTCCGTGCGGGCGAGCACGGTCATCAGATCGGCGCGCGCGGCATGCGTGATCCAGGTCTTCTGCCCGGTGATGCGATAGCTGTCGCCATCCTTCACCGCGCGGGTCGAGAGCGAGGCGAGGTCGGAGCCGATATTCGGCTCGGTGAACACCGCCGTCGGCAGCACTTCGCCCGAGGCGATCTTAGGCAGCCATTCCTGCTTCTGCGCGTCGGTGCCGCCGTTCAAGATCAGCTCCTCGGCGATTTCGGAGCGCGTGCCGAGCGAGCCGACGCCGATATAGCCACGCGACAATTCCTCGGAGACGACGCACATCGCCTCCTTGCCGAGACCGAGGCCCCCATACTCCTCTGGCAAGGTCAGCGAGAACACGCCGAGTTCCGCCATCTGCTCGATCAGCTCAAGCGGCACATATTCATCCTTCAGGTGCCAGTCCTGCGCATGCGGCTCGACCTGCTCTTGCGAGAAGCGGCGCATCTCCTCGCGGATCGCGCCGAGCGTCTCGTCGAGACCGGTATCGCCGAAGCTCGCGTTTCCCTGGCTCTGCTTGATCGAGGCGACTAGGCGGGCGCGGATTTCGGGTGTGGCGCCGCGGATCAGCGTGCGCACCGGGGTGGTCAGGAAGGCTGTCTGGTCGGCATCCTTGACGCCAAGCTCATGCAGGCGCGCCGTCTCGCCCTGGCTCATCATCACGCCACCGGCAAGCTGGGCGAGATATTCGCCGGCGCCGATCTGGGCGAGCAGGCTTTCCATTTCGCCGAACCGGCCCTCGCCCTCCATACGCCGCGCATAGCTGGCGAGTTGGACAATCGCCTCGGCGTAGGTGGCGATCCAGGCCAAGCCGTGTACCGCGTGCTGCTCGCGTTCGAGCGCGGCGTTGTCGAGCTTGTCGCCAGCAGAGACCTTGGCGGACACGCCCTCGATTGCGCGGTCGCGCAAGGTGGTGGCAGCGTCCGCTGCCTGGTCGAGAAGCGAGATCAGCTCTTGTGTGGCTGGGGCCACGGTTGCAGCGACAGTCAAGGTCAGGGCTCCTGGCTCAAGGCTCGCGATTTTCGCGCACACCGAAGCGTGCCCCGCGCCGGGAGTCAAACCTGAATTGCAGGGCAGGACGGGCGCCTAGCCGCCATGCATCTGGCGACTCGCCTCGATCACGTCCTCGAAGGTCCGAAGCCCCGTGCAGGGCGCGCTCACCAGCACCGACATGTTGCCGGGCCGGTGCTCGTTCTTCCACATGCGCATATGGGCCTTCGGAATTTGCTCCCAAGGAAACACCTCGCTCATGCAGGGATCGATGCGGCGCTCGACCACCAGCCTATTGGCCTGGCTCGCCTGCATCAGATGGGCGAAGTGCGAGCCCTGGATGCGCTTTTGATGCATCCACACATAGCGGGCATCCATGGTGAGGTTGTAGCCGGTCGTGCCGGCGCAGAACACGACCATGCCGCCGCGCTTCACCACGAAGCAGGAGACGGGGAAGGTCGACTCGCCCGGATGCTCGAATACGCTGTCGACATTCACGCCCTTGCCGGTGACGTCCCAGATCGCCTTGCCGAATTTGCGGACCTCTTTGTTCCAGGCGTCGTATTCCGGAGTGCCGACGGTCGGCATCTGGCCCCAACAGTTGAAGTCCTTGCGGTTGATGACGCCCTTGGCGCCGAGCGACATGACGAAGTCGCGCTTGTCGTCGTCGGAGACCACGCCGACGGCGTTGGCGCCGGACGTGGCGCAGAGCTGTACCGCCATCGAGCCGAGGCCGCCCGAGGCGCCCCACACCAGGACGTTGTGGCCCGGCTTCAACGTGTGCGGCCGGTGGCCGAAGAGCATGCGATAGGAGGTCGCCAGCACCAGCGTGTAGCAGGCCGCCTCTTCCCAGGTGAGATGCTTCGGCCGTTCGAGCAGTTGGCGGTCTTGCACGCGGCAGAACTGCGCGAAGGAGCCGTCGGGCGTCTCGTAGCCCCAGATGCGCTGCGACGGCGAGAACATCGGGTCGCCGCCGTTACATTCTTCGTCGTCGCCGTCGTCCTGATTGCAGTGGATGACGACCTCGTCCCCGACCTTCCAGCGCTTCACCTTGGCGCCGACCGCCCAGACGATGCCCGACGCGTCGGAGCCGGCGATGTGATAGGGATGCTTGTGGCCGTCGAGGGTTGAGATCGGTTTGCCGAGCGAGGCCCACACGCCGTTGTAGTTGACGCCGGCGGCCATCACCAGAACGAGCACGTCATGCGAATCGAGCTCCCAGGTCGGTACCACCTCGACCTGCATGGCCTCGTCCGGGGGGCCGTGCCGCTCCTTGCGGATCGCCCAGGCATACATGTTCTTCGGCACGTGACCGAGCGGGGGAATCTCGCCGATCTCGTAAAGGTTCTTGACCGCGCCAGGGGGCGCTGACGTTGCCTGAGCAACTGCGGATAGCGGCATCTCATTCATCCGGTAATCCCCCCAGTCCTCTTGTTCGGCCTGTTTTTGCACTGCGGTAATTGTCTGCTATTCATCTCGCGACTGCAACATCTTTGCCAAGGGCACGCTTAACACGCAAAAGGGCGGCCAAAGCGCCCTTTCTCCGCTAAAAAAACCTCACCTTCCGGATGGTCCGGGCAGGCGGGCAAGGAGCGTTAGCAAAAACGGAAGCCGCTGCCCAGGGGTCAAAATTGGCGGACCGGCCAGGGGGTGGAGCAACCCTTAAGCAAGCCAGGGCATGGTTGCTCAAGCAGTTCGGGCATGAATATATGGCAAACGAGCCAAGCCACCGGGCAAGACCATGAGCGAAACGTCGAAAAAGCGAGACAAGCCTTGGCTGTTCCGCACCTATGCGGGCCATTCCACCGCCAAGGCCTCGAACGAGCTGTATCGCAAAAACCTCGCCAAGGGCCAGACCGGGCTGTCCGTCGCCTTCGACCTGCCGACCCAGACCGGCTACGATTCCGACCATCCGCTCGCACGTGGCGAGGTTGGCAAGGTCGGCGTGCCGATCTCCCATTTCGGCGACATGCGGAGCCTGTTCGAGGGCATTCCGCTGACCGAGATGAACACCTCGATGACCATCAACGCCACCGCGGCCTGGCTGCTGGCGCTCTATGCCGCGCTCGCCGAGGAGCAGGGCGCGGACAAGGCCAAGCTCACCGGCACGGTGCAGAACGACATTCTCAAGGAATATCTCTCGCGCGGCACCTATGTGTTTCCGCCGGGGCCGTCGCTCAGGCTGATCAAGGACGTGATCGTCTACACGAACCGCGAGATGCCGAAATGGAACCCGACCAATGTCTGCTCCTATCATCTGCAAGAGGCGGGAGCGACGCCGGCGCAGGAGCTTGCCTTCGCCCTCGCCACCGCGGAGGCGGTGCTCGACGAGGTCAGGGGTTCCGGCGAGATCTCCGAGGAGCATTTCCCGCGAGTGGTCGCCAGCATTTCCTTCTTCGTCAACGCCGGGGTGCGATTCATCACCGAAGTCGCCAAAATGCGCGCCTTTGTCGATCTGTGGGACGAGATCGCCGAGCAGCGCTACGGGGTGACAGACCCGACGCTTCGCCGCTTCCGCTATGGCGTGCAGGTCAATTCGCTCGGCCTCACCGAGCAGCAGCCGGAGAACAACGTTTATCGCATCCTGCTGTCGATGCTGGCGGTGACCCTGTCGAAGAAGGCGCGTGCCCGCGCCGTGCAGCTTCCTGCCTGGAACGAGGCGCTCGGCCTGCCGCGGCCTTGGGACCAGCAATGGTCGCTCAGGCTGCAGCAGATCGTCGCCTACGAGACCGACCTGCTCGATTACGGCGACATCTTCGACGGCTCGGTCGAGATCGAACGCAAGGTCGAGCAACTCAAGGACCAGGCGCGCGCCGAGCTTGCCAAGCTCCAGGCGATGGGCGGAGCGGTCGCGGCCATCGATTACATGAAAGAAGCGCTGATCGCCTCGAACGCCGCTCGTGTCGCGGCGATCGAGAAAGGCGAGCAGGTCCTGGTCGGGGTCAATTCCTATACCGAGACCGAGCCCTCGCCGCTCCAGGCGAGCGGCATCGAAGGCATCCTGACCGTTCCCGAATCCGTCGAGATCGGGCAGATCACCGCGCTGCAAGCCTGGCGTCGCGATCGCGACAACA
>Ga0190271_10000346_pt1 | contig 23110 bp, 22 predicted proteins | sample Popmic356T_FD_133747 | JGI IMG/M metagenome (GOLD analysis project Ga0190271, IMG submission 133747) | Populus adjacent soil microbial communities from riparian zone of Weber River, Utah, USA - 356 T | ecosystem: Environmental > Terrestrial > Soil > Riparian zone | place: USA: Utah | collected...
CAGCAGCTCACCCTTGGGCGCGACCTCCTCGACGATCGCCTCGACGATCACGTCGCACTCGGCGAGGTCCTTGGGGTCGGTGGTGACCCGCAGCCGGGATGGCTCGGCGCCCTCGATCTTGGCGCAGGCGGCGACGACTTTCTCCTCCGCGCGCCAGGCCGAGGCCTCGCTCCTCGCCAGCAGAATGGTGTCCGCCGTGGTCGTCGAGACCGCGGCCAGACCGGTGGCGATTGCCCCGCTCCCCGCGATCCCCGGACTCTCGTACCCCTGATTAGCGCTCATTGGCCGGGGTTCCTATCAATCTCGCGACAAACAGTGCCTTCCGGGGGCGGTTCCATGCCTGGTTGACTGACCAGTCAGTCGGCTACCCTTGAGTTGGAAAGCGGATTTGAGCGAGATCGGAGATCGGCATGGCTGAGAACGGGAGTGGCAAGTTCGGCGGGCGCGAAGTGGTCATCGTCGAGGCGGCGCGGACGCCGATCGGACGTGGTCATCCCGAGAAGGGCTACTACAAGGACCTGCACGCCTCGAACCTGCTCGCCAAGGTCTACGGCGAGCTCTTCGAGCGCTCCGGGGTCGACCCGGCCGAGACCGGCGACGTGATCGCCGGCTGCGCCCAGCAGTTCGGCGAGCAGGGCGTCAACATCGGCCGCAACGCCTGGCTCGAGGCCGGGCTGCCGATCGAGACCCCGGCGACGACGATCGACCGCCAGTGCGGCTCCGCCCAGCAGGCCGTCAACTTCGCCGCCGCGCAGATCGCCAGCGGTGTCCACGACGTCGTCGTCGGCGGCGGCGTCGAGCACATGGGCCACATCTCCTTCGCCGACGGCTACGAGGTGATGAAAGAGCACGGCTCGCCCTTCTCGCCGGAGCTGATGGACCGCTACAACCTGATCCCGCAGGGCCTCTCCGCGGAGATGATCGCCGACAAGTGGGAGATCGCTCGGGCCGAGCTCGACGAGTTCGGGCTGCGCTCGCAGCAGCTCGCCGCCCAGGCCACCGAGGAGGGTCGCTTCGAGCGCGAGACGATCCCCTTCGCGGTCAACGGCGACACCTACGTCACCGACCAGGGCCTGCGCGAGACCACGCTCGAGGGCCTGGCCGGCCTCAAGACCGCCTTCAAGGAGGACGGCAAGATCACCGCCGGCAACTCCTCGCAGGTCTCCGACGGGGCAGCCGGGGTGCTGCTGATGGCGCGCGAGCGGGCCGACGCCCTGGGCCTGAAGCCGCGGGCGCGGATCTACGACCAGACCACGGTCGGGGTCGACCCGGTGATCATGCTGACCGGCCCGATCCCGGCCACCCAGAAGCTGCTCGAGCGCAACGGGATGACGATGGACGACATCGACCTGGTCGAGATCAACGAGGCCTTCGCCTCGGTCGTCGTCGCCTGGCAGCGCGAGCTCAACCCGGACATGGACCGGGTCAACGTCAACGGCGGTGCGATCGCCCTCGGCCACCCGCTCGGCTCGACCGGCGCCCGCCTGATCACCACCCTCCTGCACGAGATGGAGCGGACCGACAAGGAGATGGGCCTGGTGACGATGTGCTGCGGCGGCGGCCTCGGCACCGGCACCCTGATCGAGCGGATCTGACGGCACGGATCGGCGCGCGCGGCGAACTGCCGCACGGCAGGTCCAGGAGCGACGGAGATTCTCCGCGGCGGTTGACGAAAGCCTCCGGTCAAAGAGCCTTGACCGGAGGCTTCGCTGCTTCTACAACCGCTTCCATGATTCGGAGGCGGGCAGTGACTGTGCTGGCGGCGATCGCGATGACGGTGGCGGCCAGCGCGCTCGCACCCGCGGCGCAGGCGGCTGAATTCCATTCCGGCTACGCGAACATGGCACTCCAGGGCACAGCCGATGGCACCGGCAAAAACGCTCATCACGTGATCGACTTCGCCGGCGCGTCCCTCACATGCGGCGTCGCCACCTTCTCCGGATCGAAGATCGGCGCCACAACCAATCTCCTCATCCTCGAACCGCAGTACGCGAACTGCACGTTCGTGGGGCAGAGCGCGAGCGTCAGCACGCTCGGCTGCTCGTACTGGGTCCGCAGCTACGGCTCGGTCGACATCAACTGCGCGCTGCCGATGACCGTGTCGATCCCATCGCCATCCTGCACGGTGAGCATCTCGTCCCAGTCCGGTCTCAGTGCGGCGACCTTCGCCAACATCAAACCCGGAAGCATCAGAGAAATCACAATGAGCCTGAGTCTGACCGGGATGAAATACACCGCCACCGGGGCGGGCTGCCCGGAAACCGGGACCAAATCCAACGGGAACTACACAACAGGCAACACGATCGTGATGGCGCTCGAAAAAGGCGAAAATCTCGACCTCTGGTGGGAATAGCCGCTCGGCTCGCGGTTCGGCGGTTTGACGGCGGCGAGGCGCTGTAGGTTGCCCGCTCCGTCAAAACTAGAGGGGAGACCAGTTGAGCAAGCGAATCATCGCGATGCTTCTCGCCGCGCTGGCGCTCGTCGTCGTGGCCGGCTGTGGCAGTGACGACGACGAAGGTGGCGAGGAGACGCTGACCAAGGTCGAGTTCATCAAGCAGGGCGACCAGATCTGCGAGAAAGCCGAAGAGCGGTCGGAAACCGAAGCCGAAGAGTTCGCCGAGGAAAACGGCTTCGAGCTCGAAAAAGCGAGTGAGGAGCAGATCGAAGAAGCGATCGTCGAGGTGCTCGTCCCGGCTCTGAACCAGCAGGCCGAGGAAATCCAGGCGCTTGGTGCTCCCGAGGGCGACGAGGAGCGCGTCGAAGAGATCGTCACGGCGCTCGAAGACGGAGCCACCGAAGTCGCGGACGACCCCAGCCTCGCCTTCGAAGGCCAGCCCCTGAAAGACGCCAGCAAATTGGCCAAGGACTACGGGTTCGAGGTCTGCGGCGAAGAATGATCGCCAATTGAGTTAGGGCAATAGGGCCTGGCCAGCCGGCCAGGCCCTATATGCTCGCTGCCGATGGACCTGACGCTGTCGCCATCGGAGGAGGAGTTCCGCGACGAGGTTCGGACCTGGCTCGAGGAGAACCACCCGGGCCCGGAGCCGGAGGGCAATCTCGACGAGATCATGGCCTTCCGTCGCGAGTGGCAGGGCAAGCTGCACGCGGGCGGCTGGGCCGGGATCTCCTGGCCCGAGGCGTACGGCGGCCGCGGCGCGACGATGATCGAGCAGGCGATCTTCGTCGGCGAGGCAGCGCGCCAGGAGGCGCCCAGCCCCGCCAACGTGCTCGGCCTGGCGATGGGCGGTCCGGTCGTGATCGCCCACGGCACGGACGAGCAGAAGCAGCGCTACCTGGAGCCGATCCTGACCGGCGAGGAGATCTGGTGCCAGGGCTTCTCCGAGCCCGAGTCCGGCTCCGACCTGGCCTCGCTGAAGACCCGCGCGGTCAAGGACGGCGACGAATGGGTCGTCACCGGGCAGAAGGTCTGGACCACGTTCGCCCAGTACGCGAAGTGGTGCATGCTGGTCGCTCGCACCGACCCCGACGCTCCCAAGCACCAGGGGCTCACCTACTTCCTGATGGACATGGAGCAGGAGGGAGTCGAGGCGAAACCGCTGGTTCAGATCACCGGCGAGGGCGAGTTCAACGAGGTCTTCATGGAGGAGGCGCGGATCCCCGAGGCGAACGTCGTCGGCGGCGTCGGCAACGGCTGGGGCGTCGCGATCACGACGCTGATGAACGAGCGCGCCGGGCTCGCCTTCGGCGCCATCGCGCAGATCCAGAACAGCCTCGGCCGGCTCGCCAAGCTGGCCACCGAGGTTCGTACCAACGGCGGCTCGGCGGCCGACGACGCTTACTACCGCCAGCGCATCGCCCAGCTCCACATCGAGGCGGAGACGATGCGCCTGAACGCCTACCGCGGCCTCACCAAGACGATGCAGTCCGGCATCCCGGGTCCCGAGGGCTCGCTCGGCAAGTGGCAGTGGGCCGACATCAATCAGGGGCTGACCGAGCTGGCGCTGGAGATCGAGGGTGCTTACGCGCCGCTCGGCCGCGGCTCCGAGCACGCGGTCGCCGGCGGGGCCTGGCAGTACGGCTTCCTGCGCTCGCGCGCCAACTCGATCGAGGGCGGCACCACCGACATCCTCAAGAACATCATCGCCGAGCGGGTGCTCGGCCTGCCGAGGCTGCGCTAGGGAGCTTCCCGATGTACTTCGACCTCACCGACGAGCAGCAGGCGATCAAGGCGACCGCCAAGGACTTCCTCGCTTCGCGCTTCAAATCGGAGCGGATCCGCGAGATCGCCGCCAGCGCCGACGGCACCGACCCCGACGGCTGGCGCCAGATGGCCGAGCTGGGCTGGACCGGCCTCGCCGTCCCCGAGCAGTGGGGCGGCCAGGGGCTCGGCATCGTCGACCTCGCCGTTCTCTTCGAGGAGATGGGCTACGCGCTCGCCCCCTCGCCGCTCTTCTCCAACACGATCGTCGCCCTCGCCCTCAGCCTCTGCGGCTCCGACGAGCAGCGCGACCGCTGGCTGCGACCGCTGGCGAGCGGTGAGAAGCGGGCGACGCCGGCACTCTGGGACGCCGGCTCGCCGGCGACGCCGGGCAGCTACACGATGGAGGCCCGCGCCGACGGCGACGCGGTCGTCCTCGACGGCGAGAAGGTGCTGGTGATGGACGCGGCCGGCGCCGACCTCTTCATGGTCGCCACCGCCGACGGCCGTCGCCACCTGGTCGAGAGCGGTGCCGAGGGGGTCAGCGTCAGCGAGGAGGAGTCGATCGACACCACCCGGCGCCTCTCCGCGGTCCGCCTCGACGGCGTTCGCGTTGCCGCCGAGGACACGATGCCGGCCGCCGAGGCCGATTACTACCCGGGCTTCTTCCGCCTCTGCGTCGCCCTCGCCGCCGAGTCGACCGGCGTCGCCCAGCGCTCGCTGGAGATGGCGGTCGAGTACGCCAAAGACCGCCAGCAGTTCGGCCGGCCGATCGGCGCCTACCAGGCGGTCTCGCACCGCTGCGCGCAGATGCTGCTGGAGACCGAGAACTCGCGCTCGGCCGTCTACGGGGCCGCCTGGGCCGCCGATGCCGAGCCCGACTCGCTGCCGCTGGCCGCCTCGATGGCGAAGGCCTACGCCTCCGACGTCGGCTGGCGCGTCCCCAACGCCTCGATCCAGGTCCACGGCGGCATCGGCTTCACCTGGGAGCACGACCTCCACTTCTTCCTCAAGCGCGGCCGCGCCAACGCGGCGATGTTCGGCGACGCCAAGTGGCATCGCGAGCGTGTCGCCGACGCCGTGCTGACCCGCGCCGCCGCGCCGGCGGCCGTCTGAGCGAGCAGATCATCGGCGCCCTCGACCGCATCTCCGTCGCCGCGATCGGCACCTCCGTCGAGGATCTCGAGGCGGAGACGCTGCGCGCCGAGGCGGCCGGCGTCGAGTGCGTCTGGGCGCCGGAGCTGTTCCGCAGCGCCGTCACCCAGGCCGCCTACCTGGCCGCCAAGACCGAGCGGATCGACGTCGCCACCGGGATCGTCTGGGCCTTCACCCGCAGCCCCTTCATCCACGCGATTAGCGCCCTCGACATCGACGAGATGTCGGGCGGTCGGTTCCGGCTCGGCATGGGCGCCGGCGTCAAACGGCTCAACGAGACCTGGCACAACGCCGACTACGGCAAACCGGCGCCGCACCTGCGCGAGGCGATCGAGGCGACCCGGCTGATCATGCGCCAGGCCTCTAGCGGCGAGCCGATTCGCTACCAGGGCGACTACTACGACATCGACATCAAGGGCTGGGTGCGGCCCCACCCGGCGCCGCGCGAGGCGGTGCCGATCTACACCGCCGCCGTCCAGGCCGGGATGGCGCGGATGGCCGGCGACGTCGCCGACGGGCTGATCGGCCACCCGATCCAGAGCCTGCGCTGGATCGACGAGGTCGTCGTCGACGCCTTCGAAACCGGGCTGAAGCGCTCCGGTCGCGAGCGCAAGGAATTCGACTACCTGCCGACGGTCTGCTGCGCGATCGACGACGACGAGGGGCGGGCGATCGAGATGGCCCGCCGCACGATCTCCTTCTACGCCACCGTCAAGACCTACATGCCGCTCTGGGAGCTGCACGGCTTCGCCGACAACGCCGTCGCCGCCGGCGACGCCTTCCGGCGCGGCGACCTCGCCGCCGTTCCCGCCGCGATCAGCGACGAGATGGTCGAGGCGTACTGTGCAGCCGGCCCGCTCGACAAGGTCCGGGCCCGGGTCGAGGCGACCGCCGAGCGCGCCGACGGCCTCTTCCTGACGCCGCCGACCTACTTCATCTCGCCGGAGGAGCTGAGCGAGTTCCAGAACCGGATCATCGACGCCTTCGGCCCGGAGGCCGGCTGACGGTCGACCGCGAAGGCGAGGTCCTGGCCCGAGTCCGGGCGATCCCGCCCGGCCGCGTCAGCACCTACGGCGACGTCTCTCCCGGGGCGCCCCGCTTCGCCGGCAGCGTTCTCTTCGGCAGCGAGGAGCCCGACCTGCCCTGGTGGCGGGTCGTCCGCGCCGACGGCTCGCTCGCCAAGGGTGCCCGCCAGCGCCGACGGCTCGTCGCGGAGGGCGTGCCCTTCCGCGGCGAGCGCGTCGACATGGCGGCGCGGTTCCCGGGCCCCTAGCTGGCTACGGGCAGACGACGATCAGATGGAAATCGGCGTCCTCGTTGTCGCCTTTGCCGTCGCGGGTCCGGACCTCGATCGCGTTCGGGTTGGCGGCCGACGTGTTGGTCTGGGCGTAGCCCGGGTTCGGCACCGTGGTGCCGGCGTTGTTGCGCCCGGCGACGTCGGCGCAGCCGCTGACGTTGACCGGGAAGGTGACGGTGACGGCGCCGCCGCCCTCGGTCGCGGCGATGCCGGCGTCGCTGGCCCGGGCGAGGGCGGCGTTGCCGGGGCTGCCGGGGTTGTTGACGACGGCCCAGTAGGTGTGGGCGGCCCGGTTGGCGACGCGCGCCGAGGGCACGACGCCGAGCTTGTTGGTGTTGATCTGGAACCCGGTCAGCGTCTTCTTCTTGAGCTTCCCGGCGCCGATCGTCTGCTTCATGATCGCGCCGCCGTTGATGGTTTGCGCCGCGTAGGCGGTGCCCGCCAGGGCGACGAAGAGGGCGACGAGGGCGACGATCATCGCCGGCGAGGGACGCCGGCCCTTGAGCTTGCTCATCCTGGACTCCCTTCCAGTAGCTGAACCTCGTTAACCCGCCTACCCGGGCGGTGCTGCGGCGAAGCCCCCGCTAGGCGGGGAGCGCGGCGACGAAGCGCTCGAAGGCGCCGATGTCGGCCACGGCGGGGCCGTGGCCGGGGAGGATCAGCGAGGGGTTGAGCTCCGCCAGCTTGCGGATCGAGCGGCGGTTCTCGGCCGGGTCGTAGGTGAAGATCGTCGGCGGCTCCTTGATCCCCGGCAGGGCGGTGGCGTAGCTCATGTTGCGGATCACGTCGCCGCAGATCGCCACGCGGTCGCTGTCGCGGAAGAAGATCACCTCGCCGCGGGCGTGGCCGGGGGCGTGGACGACGCGGAAGCCGGCCACCTCGTCGCCCTCGTTGAGCACCCGCTCGACCTTGTAGGGCGGCCCCTGCCAGATCTTGCGGATCGTCTTGTTGACGATGTTGTCGGGCGCCGCTTCCTGCATCGATCGCTTGCCTTCCATCGCTTCGACGTCATCGGCGTGGCAGGCGAGCGGGATGCCGCGGGCCTCGCAGACGTCCTTGGCGACCCCCTGGTGGTCGGGGTGGGCGTGGGTGAGGGTCAGCAGCGAGATCTCGCGGCCCTCCAGCTCGGCGAAGATGCGGCCCCGGTCCCAGGTGCGGCCGGCGTCGATGAGGACGTCCTCGGCCAGGTAGACGTTGATGCTCGGAGTCGGGAACTCCTTGAGCCGCCAGAGGCCGGGGGCGAGGTACTTCAATGCCCGATTCCCATGGTTCCGCGCGGGTCGCCGCTGTGCTGGGCGAGCTCCTCGAGCCGGGCGATCCGGCGTTCGCCTTCGAGCCGGGCCGGGTGCTCGGGCGGCAGCGGCTCGATCAGGCGGCGGATGCGGTTGCGCACCTGCAGCGCGAAGTGGGGGGTGGAGGCGCCGGCGAGGGCGCGGATGTCCTCCGGCGTCACCTCGTGGCCGGGCGCCAGCAGCTCCGGGTTCTCGGCCTGGCTCACTGTCCTTCGTCGCCGATCTTGGCCAGCTCGGCCAGCTCGCTCGCTTCCGCCTGCTGGTTCACGTCGATCGCCTCCTGGTCGCCGATCACCCACACGTGGTTGTAGAAGGCGCGGGTCGGGTCGTTGGTGTATCCGGGCTTCACGTCGAGGAAATAGTCGCGCACGGCTGCGGGCAGCGTAGCGGCGCTGTCAGTGAGCAGCAGCGGGCCCCAGGTGCCGGAGGCCGAGAGCGGCGCGGCTGCGGCCGCGTCGAGCGGATCCCCCTCGCGGGTGAGGACGAAGCCGTGACCGGGGTCGTTGACGTCCCAGCCGAAGCTGCCGTCGGCGTAGCGGGCGAAGGCGACGGCGTTGCCGACCGGGTCCTCCCCGGAGACGCGGTGGGCCTCGTTGCCGATCTTCTCGACCGCCCGGACCACCGCCGAGTCGATCGCCGAGGAGGGGCCGAGGACGTAGACCGGCACCTTCGGGTGCTCTCGCAGTGCCGCCGCGGTCGCTTTCGGCAGCTTGCTCGTCGCGGCGAACAGCACCGGGTCGCCGGACCGGGCGGCCCAGGCGGCGGCCGGCATCGCGAAGCCGGGCGCAGTCAGCGGGGCGAGGACGAAGTGCTTCGGGGCGTCGCCGCTGAGCCGCTCGCGCAGCCGCGCGACCGCCGCCGCGATCGCGGCCGGGTCGCGGCCGCTGGCCCGGGCCACCTCGCGGTCGCCCGGGGCCCCGACGTCGCCGATCGCGAGGTAGGCGGCGCCGTCGCTGGCGGCACTCCCCTGCGGGTCGAGGGCCGCCAGCGCTTCTACGCTGGCCTCGGGCAGCTCGCCGGCGGCGGCGAAGAGCAGCGGCGCCCGCAGCGGCGGCGCCATCAGGACCGCGGCGGCGATCGCCGCCTCCCAGTCGGCTTCCTCGACCAGGGCGACGGCTGCCGGTCGCTGCGCGGGGATCGTCGAGGGGAACGCCGCCAGAGCCGTCGCCGCGGCGTTGGTCGCCGGATCGGAGCCACCGACGCGGGTGGTGTTGTTGGTGGCGAAGGCTGGATAGCCGAGCTCGGTCGGCGACTGCGAGGCGGGCTCCTCGCCGCCCCGCTCCTCGCTGGCGCCGCTGGTGACGGGCGCCGGCCCGCTCGGCTCCTCCTCGCCGGAGCCGCCGCTGCCGCCGATCACGGCGACGACGATGAAGACGATCGCCAGCAGGACCAGGGCCGCGATCCCTTTCAGGGCGCCGGGAATCGGCCGGCGCGGTTGGCGCGACGGCTGCGGCGCCTCTTGGGCCGGCGCCTTCGCGGGCTCTGGCTGCCTGTCCTCGTCCTTGTCCGACGGAACGTCGGCGTTGATGGGGCGCTCCCGGCTCACCGGGCGAAAGGTATACGCGCTCGGCCGCGCGGCGGTCGGGTACAGTTTCTGGCGACTGGCTGACTGACCAGTCAATCGGTCCGACCGCCAGGAGGAAGCATGGATTTCGCACTCAACGCCGAGCAGCTCGAGTACAAGGAGAAGTGCCGCACCTTCGCCCGCGAGGTGATCCGCCCCGCCGCGCGCAAGCACGACGAAGAGGAGAGCATCCCCTGGGAGGTGATCAAGGAGGCGCGCAAACAGGGCTTCGGCACCCTGGAGTCGATCCAGCGCTCCGCCGCCGACTCCGAGGGTCAGCTCCAGGTCATCTCCGCCGAAGAGTTCCACTGGGGCTGCGCCGGCACCGCGCTGGCGATCTCCGGCTCGGGCCTGGCGGCCGCCGGGATCGCCTCCTCCGGGACCCCCGAGCAGATCATGAAGTGGGTTCCCGAGTGCTTCGGCAGCGCCGAGGAGATCAAGCTCGGCGCCTACGCGGTCACCGAGCCGCAGGCCGGCTCCGACGTCAAGAGCCTGAAGACGACCGCCAAGCGCGAGGGCGACGAGTGGGTCCTCAACGGCACCAAGGTCTTCATCACCAACGGCGGCATCGCCGACGTCCACGTCGTCGTCGCCACCGTCGACCCGACCCTCGGCACCCGCGGCCAGGCCAGCTTCGTGGTCGGCAAGGACACGCCCGGCCTCAGCCAGGGCAAGAAGGAGACCAAGCTCGGGATCCGCGCCTCGCACACGGCCGAGATCGTCCTCGAGGACTGCCGGATCCCGGCCGAGAACCTGCTCGGCGGTGAGGAGAAGCTCGAGAAGAAGCTGCAGCGCGGCCGCGAAGGCAAGAAATCGAGCGGCGCCGACGCGCTGGCGACCTTCGAGGTGACGCGACCCCTGGTCGGCGCCTCGGCGCTCGGCATCGCCCAGGCCTCCTACGAGTGGACCCTCGAGTACCTCGACGGCCGCAGCGACGGCGGCACGCCGCTGCTGCAGACCCAGCGGATCCAGCAGACGCTGGCCGACGTCGCCACCGAGATCGAAGCCGCCCGTCTGCTCGTCCAGCGCGCCGCCTGGATGGGTCGCAACGGCGTGCCGATGCGCGGCGGCCAGGGCTCGATGTCGAAGCTCAAGGCCGGCGACGTGACGATGTGGGCGACGACGACGCTGATGGATCTGGTCGGGCCGTACGCCTGGAGCACCGAGTGCCCGCTGGAGAAGTGGTTCCGCGACGCCAAGATCTACCAGCTGTTCGAGGGCACGGCCGAGATCCAGCGGATGGTCATCTCGAGGATGCAGGCCCGCGAGTACGCGGAGCGCCTCGAATACGGCGCCGAGGTCGCCGCCCAGGCGATGGCGCAGGGCGAGCAGAAGCAGCCGGTCCCGGCGTAAGCTCGGGGCCATGCACGGCCCGGGGGGTCACTCCCACAGCCACTCGCTCGACGCCCGCCGCGAGGACAGCCGGCGCCGGATGCGGATCGCCCTGGCGATCAACCTGGCGATGCTGGTGGCGGAGGCGGTCGGCGGCGTCCTCACCGGGTCGCTGGCCCTCCTCGCCGACGCCGGCCACGTCCTCTCCGACGCCGGCGCGATCGTCCTCGCCCTGGTCGCGGTGCGGCTGGCGGCGCTGCCCGCTGCCGGTCGCCGCACCTTCGGCTATCAGCGCTCTGAGGTGCTGGCGGCGCTGGTCAACGGCCTGCTCCTGGTCGCGGTCGCGGTGGTGATCGCGATCGAGGCGGTCGGCCGCCTCGGCGACCCGCCCGGGATCGACGGCGCCGGCGTCCTCGCCCTTGGCCTCTTCGGCCTCGCCGGCAACGTCGTCGCCACGATCGTCCTCGCCCGCGGGCAGCGAGAGGACATCAACCTCGAGGGGGTGCTGCGGCACAGCGTCGCCGACGCCCTCGGCTCGGTCGCCGTGGTCGTCGCCGGCGCCGTCGTTCTCGCCGGCGGCTCGGCGATCGTCGACCCGATCGTCAGCCTCCTGATCTCGGCCCTGATCCTGGCCTCCTCCTGGCGCCTGATCAAGGAGCCCTTCGACGTGCTGATGGAGGCGGCCCCGGAGGGGATCGACGTCGAAGGGGTGGGGGAGGCGATCTGCGGCGAGCAGGGCGTGCGCTCCGTCCACGACCTCCACGTCTGGACCGTCACCTCCGGCTTCGGCGCGATCGCCGCCCACGTCGTCGTCGGCGCCGACACCGACCGCGACCTGATCCGCCGCCGCCTCGAGCTGCTCCTCGGCGAGCGCTTCGGCATCGAGCACACGACGCTGCAGATGGAGGAGGAGGCGGAGCAGGGCCTCCTCGAAGTCGAGAACGCCCCACCCAGGGCCTGATCGCAAGCGGGGTTGCAGGAGACGACGCCGCCTCGGACCGGGGATCGGGCTTGGCTAGCCTCGGGCCGATGCTCAGGAATCGCCTTCTGGCGACGGCGCCCCTCCTCGCCCTCGCCGTCCTCTGCATAGCGCTGCTTGCTGGCCCCGCCGCGGCTCCCGCCGAGGATCTCCAGTCGCAGCTCGAAGAGAAGGAATCGAAGCTCGAGGAAGTGCGCGAGCGCAAGGGCGTGCTGACGACGACGATCTCCCGCTACGGCGACGAAATCGACCGGCTCACGGCCGAGGTGGCGGGCATCCGCACCCGCGAGGCCGCGGTGCGCGCCCGCCTCTTCGCCAAGCAGGCGGAGCTGAACCAGGCGGTCGCCGAGCTGGACGGTGCCAAGGAGCGGCTGCAGCAGGTGCGCGAGCGCCTCAAGCGCGCCCTGACGGTGCTGCGCGAGCGGTTGATCGCGATCTACGAGGCCGGCAGCCCCGACCTGCTCAGCGTCATCGTCGAGTCCGACAGCGTCACCGACCTGGCGACGCGGGCCGAATACCTCGACCGCCTGCACGGCATGGACGAGGCGGTCGTCGGCCGCGTCCGCGACCTTCGCGACGAAGTGCAGGGGATCGTCGCTCGCCTGCGCGACGCCAAGGAGCGGATCGAAGCGGCCCGCGACGCGATCGCCTCCGAACAGCAGGCGCTGGCGAGCGCCCGGGCGAGCCTGCAGAGCCGCCAGCAGCAGCTCGTCGACACCCGCGCCGAGCGCCAGGCGGCGCTGGACGAGATCAGCAGCCACGAGGAGCACCTGCACGGGGCCGTCGAGGAGATCCAGGCCGAGCTGCTCTCCCAGCTCTCGAGCGGCAGCGTGCCGCTGCCGGCCGGCCCGATCCGGGGCGGCAGCGGCGGGATGATCTGGCCGGTCGACGGCGCCCTCGTCTCCGCCTTCGGCCCGCGCTGGGGCAGCATGCACGAGGGGGTCGACATCGCCGCCGCGGAAATGACGCCGATCCGCGCCGCCGCCTCGGGCGTCGTCGTCGCCACCCAGTCCGAAGCGGAAAGCGGCGGCTACGGGAACTTCACCTGCATCGACCACGGCGGCGGTCTCTCCACCTGCTACGCCCACCAGACCTCTTTTGCCGCCAGTGCCGGCCAATCGGTTTCGCAGGGCGACATCATCGGGTACGTCGGCTGCACCGGCCATTGCTACGGGCCTCACCTGCATTTCGAGGTTCGTATATATGGCTCCCCGACTGACCCGATGGGTTACCTTTAGCAATCAGCCCCGATGATTCGTCAGGCGCACACCTACTTGGTGAGCGCGATGTCAGGCGCCACTCTGATCGCGATCGCGATCGCCGCCTTCGTCGTGCTCGTCTCCGCGCAGGTCTTCAGCGATTGGCCGATCGCCGCTCTCGGCGGCAACGATCGCGCCGCCGTCTCCGAGGCCCAGCCCGTGGCCGGGGATGACGGCGTCGCGGACGCTGCGCCTGCCAGCGCCGTGGCCGCGGGAGCCGTGGCCCGACGCGGCGCGCCTGCCGGCGCCGGCCGCCGCTCCGGTCGCGGCGGCGACCAGGCGGCCAAGGTCGGCAACAGCGCTCAGAGTCGCGGGGTGGCCGTCGTCCCCACCGGCTCCGGGTCGACCGAGACCGGCGCCGAAGCCGGCGGTGGCGGCTCGGCCGCGAACGGCGGCGCCTCGCAGCCCTCTTCGCCGACGCCGACGTCGGCGCCCGCTGCGCAGGGCGGTGGCAGCAATAGCAGCGGCTCTGTCGGCGGCGGGTCGGCTGGGTCGGGCGGCGGTTCCAGCGGCGGCGGAAGCGGCAGCCCCACGACCAACGGCGGCGGCTCCAGCGACGGCGGCTCGACCTCCGGCGCGGTCACCGAAACCGTCAACGGGACGGTCGCCACGGTCGACGAAAAAGCGCTCGGCGGCACGCTCGACAGCACCGGCGTGACGGGCGCCACCGAAGAAGTCGTGAACGGCGTCGCGGGCCCGGAATCGGTGGTCGGCAAAGTCGTCGACGAAACCGTCAAAACGGTCGGCGGCCTGCTCGGCGGCAACCGCTGAGCCCTCGCTCGGCTCAGCTAGGCCCCTAACCGTCAGAATGCCGCCGATGGCGGAAGGCGAACAGGTGGGGTCGGTCGCGAGCGGCGATCCGATCGAGGGGTCGGCGGTCTACCCGACCGGCAGCCGCGTCAACGAGCGCGGCCACCTCGAGGTGGCCGGCTGCGACGTGGTCGAGCTGGCGGAAGAGCTCGGCACCCCCGCTTACATCTATGCCGAGGACGACATCCGCGCCCGCGCCCGCGCCTACCGCGAGGCCTTCGAGCGGCGCACCGACGACTTCGAGGTTCTCTTCGCCAGCAAGTCGCTGCCCTGCACGGCCGCCTACCGGCTCTGCGCGGAGGAGGGGCTCTCGGTCGACGTCGCCTCCGGCGGCGAGCTGCACATGGCGCTGCGGGCCGGCTTCGACCCGGAGCGGATCCACATGCACGGCAACAACAAGAGCGACGAGGAGATCCTCTCCGCCGCCCGGGCCGGCATCCGCCACCTGATCCTCGACTCCTTCGACGAGATCGAGCGCTGCGAGCGGCTGCTGGAGGGGCGGCAGCGAGTGCTGATCCGGGTCACGCCGGGGATCAAGCCCTCCACCCACGACTACATCACCACCGGCCAGCTCGACTCGAAGTTCGGCTTCGGGCTCGAGGACGGGCTGGCGGGGCGGGCGATCGAGCGGGTCCTGGCCTCCGAGAAGCTGGAGCTGGTCGGCCTGCACGCCCACATCGGCTCGCAGATCTTCGAGCTGGAGCCGTACAAGCTGGCGATTCGCGCCCTCGGCGAGCTGGCCGGGGACTGGTGCCGCGTCGTCAACGTCGGCGGCGGCCTCGGCGTCGCCTACACCAGCGAGGACGAGCCGCCCTCGATCGACGCCTACGTCGACGTCAAGGTCGGCGGCGTCCGCGAGGTCTTCGGCGACGGCGTGCGGATCCTGGTCGAGCCGGGCCGCTCGTTGGTCGCCAACGCCGGCGTCACCGCCTACCGGGTCGGCACCGTCAAGGAGATCCCGGGCATCCGCACCTACGTCGCCGTCGACGGCGGCATGTCCGACAACCTGCGGCCGATGCTCTACGGCTCCCGCTACGAGGCGCTGATCGCCGATCGCGCCGCCGAGCCGACCGAGGCGCTGGCGACGATCGCCGGCATGCACTGCGAGTCCGGCGACATCATCGTTCGCGATGCGCTGCTGGCCGCGCCCGTCGTCGGCGACGTCCTGGTGACGCCGGCCACCGGCGCCTACGGCTACGCGATGGCCAGCAACTACAACGGCGTGCCGCGACCGCCGGTGGTCTTCTGCCGCGACGGCGAGGCGCGGGTCGTGGTCCGGCGCGAGACCTACGAGGACCTCACCTCGCGCGATGTCTAGCGAGCCTTCCAAACCGGTCCGGATCGGGCTGCTCGGCCACGGCACGGTCGGCTCCGCCTTCGCGACCCTGCTCGCCGACCGCGCCGAGGCGGTCGAGGCGGCGACCGGGCGGCGGCCGGAGATCGCCGGCGTGCTGACCCGCAGCGAAGGGGACTTCAGCGCCATCCTCGAGAGCTCCGACGTGATCGTCGAGCTGATGGGGGGGACCGACACCGCCCGCGACTTCGTCACCGACGCGCTGCGGGCCGGGCGTCCCGTCGTCACCGCCAACAAGCAGCTGCTCGCCCAGCACGGCGACGAGCTGTTCGGGATCGCCCGCGAGGCCGGCGTGCAGCTGCGCTTCGAGGCCGCGGTGGCGGGGGTGATCCCGATCGTCCGCACGATCCAGGAGAGCTTCGGCGTCACCGAGATCGCCAAGGTCTTCGGGATCGTCAACGGCACCACCAACTTCATCCTCAGCGAGATGGCGGCGAGCGGCGCCGGCTATGACGAGGTGCTGGCCCAGGCCCAGGAGCTCGGCTACGCCGAGGCCGACCCCAGCGACGACGTCGGCGGTGCCGACGCGGCGGCGAAGATGGCGATCCTCGCCCGGCTCGCCTTCCACACTCCGGTCAGCCTCGCCGAGGTCCCCTACGAGGGGATCGAGGCGATCCAGCCCGACGACATCGCCTACGCCAAGGAGCTGGGTCTCTCGCTGAAGCTGCTCGGCGTCGCCGAACGGCGCGACGGCGGCATCAGCGTCCGCGTCTTCCCCTGCTTCCTCTACCGCGGTCACCCGCTGGCGCCGATCGAAGGGCCGTTCAACGCGGTGATGGTCGAGGCGCCGGCGATCACCGAGGTGACGATGTCCGGCCCCGGCGCCGGCGGCGTGCAGACCGCCTCGGCGGTGCTCGGCGACGTCGTCTCGATCCTCGCCGGCGACGCCCCCGTCCACGAGACCCGCGAGGATCTCTCGCTGGTCGCCGACGTCCCCTCGTCCTTCTACCTGCACCTCGAGGTCGCCGACCAGCCCGGCGTCCTGGCCCGGGTCGCCGCCGTCCTCGGCGAGCAGGAGATCTCGGTGAAGAGCGTCGTCCAGCGCGGCATCGGCGCCGACGCGCGCCTGGTAATGGTCATCCACGAGTGCCTCGAGTCCCGCTTCGCCTCCGCCGTGGCGGCGATCGCCGAGCTCGACGACCTGCGCTCGCCACCCCGCTTCATCAGGGTGATCGAGGAGGAGTTCTGAGCGCCGGGCTGATAGCTCGCTACCGCGATCGCCTCTCGCTCGAGCCCGGCGACCCGGTGGTCAGCCTCGAGGAGGGCTCGACGCCGCTGATCGAGGCGCCGCGGCTCTCGGAGCGGATCGGCGCTCGCGCCTACCTCAAGTTCGAGGGCGCCAACCCGACCGGCTCCTTCAAGGACCGGGGGATGACCGTGGCCGTCTCGCGCGCCAAGGGGCGCGGGGCGGAGGCGGTGATCTGCGCCTCGACCGGCAACACCGCCGCCAGCGCCGCCGCCTACGCGGCCCGCGCCGGCATGCGCGGCGCCGTGATCGTCCCCGAGGGCAAGATCGCGATCGGCAAGCTCGCCCAGGCGCTGATGCACGGCGCCCGCGTCGTCGCCCTGCGCGGCAACTTCGACGACGCCCTGCGGATCGTCCGCGAGCTGGCCCAGAAGCACCCGATCGAACTCGTCAACTCGGTCAACCCGCACCGGATCGAAGGCCAGAAGACGGCCGCCTTCGAGGTGGTCGAACAGCTCGGGGAGATGCCGGACGCGCTGGCGATCCCGGTCGGCAACGCCGGCAACGTCACCGCGTATTGGCGGGGCTTCACGGAGCTGGGAGAGCGCCAGCTCGACAAGCTGGAGGTCACTGGTTCGAGACCGGTTCTCTACGGCTTCCAGGCCGAGGGTGCGGCGCCGTTGGTCAGGGGCGCCCCGGTCGAGAAGCCGGAGACCGTCGCCTCGGCGATCCGGATCGGCAACCCGGCCCGCTGGGAGGAGGCGATGTCCGCCTTCACCGACTCCCGTGGCCGGGTCGCCGCCGTCTCCGACGCGCAGATCCTCGACGCCTACCGCTGGCTCGCCGCCGCCGAGGGCGTCTTCTGCGAGCCCGCCTCCGCCGCCTCCGTCGCCGGCCTGCTCGCCCACGGCCTGCCCGTCGTCGATGGCGCCGCACCCCCCGAGACCGTCGTCTGCGTCCTCACCGGCCACGGCCTCAAGGACCCCGACACCGCCCTCGGCAAAGCCCCCGCGGTGATCAACTGCGAGAACGAGCTGAGCGCCGTCGAGCGGGCGGTCTTCGATTGACCGAGCGCCACCGCCTCGTCCGAGTCCCCGCTTCCTCGGCCAACCTCGGGCCGGGGTACGACTCGATGGCGGCGGCGGTCTCGCTGTATCTCGACCTCGAGGTCGAAGAGGCGGGGGAGTACTCGTTCGACCCCGGCGGGCTCGACGTCCCGACCGGGCGCGAGAACCTGGTCGTCCGGGCCTTCGAGTCCCTGCACCCGGCCGACGGGATCGCCTTCCGGCTGCGCAGCGAGATTCCGCTGGCGCGCGGGCTCGGCTCCAGCGCCGCCGCGATCGTCGCCGGCCTTTTCGCCGCCGACCACCTCTTTGAGCTGGCCCTCACCAAGGAGGAGATGCTGGTTCGGGCGACCGAATTGGAGGGGCACCCGGACAACGTCGCCGCGGCGATCTACGGCGGCTTCGTGATCTGCGCCGAAGGCGAGGGCGGGCCGACGGCGGCGCGCTTCGACCCGCCCGAGGGCCTGGAGGGGATCGTCGCGATCCCGCCCGAGGAGGTCTCGACCGAGCGCGCCCGCGAGGCGATTCCGGCCGAGGTCCCGCTCGAGGAGGCGGTTGCCAACGTCTCCGCCGCCGCCCTGCTGGTGCTGGGCCTGCGCAGTGCCGACCTCGACCTCGTCTCCCGGGGGCTTGCCGACCGGATCCACCAGCCGCGCCGCCGCGACCTCTTCCCGCGCTCGATGGAGATCGTCGACAGCGCCGCCGAGTTGGGCGCCCTGGGGGCGACGATCTCCGGGGCCGGCCCGACCGTGCTGGTCTGGACCACCTGGCAGGAGGCCGGCAACGTCGCCGCGGCGCTGGGCGAGCGCTGCGCCGGCTGGGCCGAGGTGCGGCGGCTGCCCTTCACGCCCCTCGGCGCCGACGTCCCCGAGCTCTGATCGCGTGGACTGGCTGATCCGAGCGGGGTTGATCGAGCTCGCCCTGGGCGGCCTGCTCGGCTGGGCGATGGTCGTCCGCGAGGAGCGCCCGGAGTGGCTGAAGCGGATCGGCGTCGTCGCCCCGGCCCGGATCCGCCAGATCCACCTCGACTACGTGATGATGGGCCTGATCCTGATCGCCGTCGGCCTGGCGATCCCCAGCCTGCCCACCGCGATCGGCGTCGCCCTCGTCTTCGGCACCGCCGTCAACCCCTTCCTCTTCGTCCCGCTCGCCTTCGACCCCGATGCCGAGCGGCGCGCCTGGTACCGGGTCTTGGCGACCGTCTCCTTCCTCGCCGTCAGCGGCGGCCTTCTCGCCGCGGCGATCGTCGGCCCGGGCTGAGATACCCGTCCGCGGTCGCCGGGCGCGGGGGTAGCATCCGCCGCCATGCCGACCCTGCCGAAGTTCCGCCTGCTCGTTTCCCTCTTCGCCGTCGCTGCGCTGCTGGCGGCCCTGCCCGCTGCCGCCCAGGCGACGCTGGTCTTCACCCGCAACCCGATCAACCCCGTCGTCTTCAAAGCGAACGACAACGGGTCCGGGGTGCAGCGGGTCGGTTCGGGATTCGGCCCGAAAATCTCCCCTGACGGGGAGACGATCGTCTTCTTCCGCGGCGGCTACGGTCGTCAGCAGCAGGCCCAGCTGATGGCGGTGCCGACGGCTGGCGGTCCGGCTCGCGTCCTCGCCCGGAACTGGCAGAACAACTTCGTCTTCGCCTGGTCGGCGGATTCGCAGCGGGTGGCGACGGTGCTCGGCCCCGAACTCGGCACGCAGCGGCTCACCGTCGTCGACGTCGCCAGTGGCAAGCAGACGAGCGTCGCCAGCGGCTTCTTCAACGGCGTCAGCTTCGCGCCGGAAGGCAGCGAGCAGCTCGTCTACGCGCGGGCGCCGCGCGAAAGCTACCCGCCGCGTACCGACGTCTTCCGGGTCGACCTGCTGCCGCCCGGGGCGGTCTCCGTCGCCCCTGTGCAGCCGCAGCGACTGACCAACGACCGCCGCTCGCAGAGTCCCCTCTGGGGCCCCAACGACACGATCGTCTTCGTCCGGCTGCTCGGCGCCAACCAGCGCAAGTACGGCCCCAAGAACGAGCTCTTCACGATGAACTCGGCCGGCGCCGGCGTAAAGCGGCTCACCCACACCAAGGTCGATCCGCTCACGATCGGCCTCACCCCGACCGCCTGGTCGGCCAGCGGCAACCAGCTGCTCGCCTCCTTCGGTGGCCAGGACACCAGCTACGCGGTCGCGGTCAACCCCCGGACCGGGGGCGAAAGGCCACTGACCGCGGAACGCGAGGTCGGCTTCATCGGCACCGCTCTCTCCAACGACGGCACCAGCGTGCTCGGCTGGCTGGGCGGCTTCGAACCGGGACCCAACCACAGGGTGGTCTCGATTCCCTACGCGGGCGGCAGGCCGACGGTCCTGGTCCGCAACGCCACCGAACCCGACTGGGACCGCTGATGTGACGAGTTCTGCCCGAATGGCGGGCAGAACTCGTCACGGTCAACTCAAGAGCCCGACCTGGCGCAGGATCGAGACGCTGTCCGAGTAGACGTCCTTGCGCTTGACGAGCCCGTCCTCGAAGGGGATCACGTCGAGGCCGTCCCACTCGACCCGGTTCCCGCTCGGCTCGGCGACCAGGTCGCCACGGCGCATCGTCCGGGCGTGGGTCGCGGTAGCGGTCCATTCCTGCACGACCAGCCCCTCGCGCACGTAGAGGCGCCGGGTGACGAACTCGATGTCGGGCCAGGTGGCGAAGATCGCACCGATGTGCTCGCGCACCTCCGCGCCGCTGGCCGCCTCGCCCGCGGTGTGGTTCTCGAAGACCATGTCGGCGGCGTGCATGGCGACGATCGCGTCGAGGTCGTGCGCGTTCCAGGCCTCGTTGTAGCGAACGATCGCCGCTTCGAGAGTTGCCGCTGAGTTGTTGCCAGGCTCGCTCATCGCGGGGTAGGGTCGAACCTAGTGCCGGGCGACTACACGATCAAGCACCGCGACGAGTTCGAGGAGATGGAGGGCTCGGGCGAGTGCACCTGGAAGCTGGCCCGGAAAGCGCTCGGCACCTCGTCCTTCGGCTTCAACCTGGTCGAGATCGGGCCGGGCGGCCAGATCCCCGAGCACGACGAGAACGAGAGCGGCCAGGTCGAGCTCTACGCGATCCTCGAGGGCGAGGCGGTGCTGCGGATCGACGGCGAGGACCACCCGGCCCCGGCCGGCACCTTCGCCTCGATCGAGCCACCGGCGAGTCGCACGATCCTCAACCGCTCCGAGGCTGACGTGACGGCGCTACTGATCGGTGTTCAGCCGGGCGGCGGCTACGAACCGATGTCCTGGGCTTGAATCGGCCCCTATAATCCGGAAACCCGTCAACCCGTCGCGTGCCCGCTCGAAGAAGGCATGGAACCCGGGAGGATCACATGCCGAAGCACCAGTCTTCAGGCGCGAGCGTTGAGCGCTACTCGCCCGAGCGTCCCTACAAGCCACTGGTTTCGCCGCCCAGCGTCGAGGACAAGGACGCCTGCGCGATCTACGCGTCCGTCCGCAAGGACGCGACCCCGAGCCACCGGCCGATCGAGCTGGCGATCCCGGCTCTGCAGAAGATGCTCCACCGCGCCGGCAACGTCGACGGGGAGGGGGACGGCTGCGGCGTCATGCTCGACCTGCCGCGCAAGATCTGGGCCGAGGAGGTCCGCTCCGGCGGCCACGACCCCTCGCTGACCCTCGACGACGCCTTCGCCGTCGGCCACATCTTCGTCGAGCGCTCCCAGGATCTGGAGAAGATCCAGCACGACGCCCGCGAGCTGCTCGCCGGCGGCGGCTTCCGGATCCTCGCCGAGCGGATCGGCGTCGTCGACTCGCCGGCGCTGGGCCCGACCGCGCGCGAGGAGGAGCCCCACTTCTGGCAGATCGCCGGCCTCGTCCCCGACGCCTCGCGCCGCGACAGCGTCCTCTTCGAGCTGCTGATCGAGCTCGAGCAGCAGCTCGGCGTCCACGTCCCGTCCTTCTCGGCCACCACCTGCGTCTACAAGGTGATGGGCGCCCCGAAGGTGCTCGGCGAGTACTACCCGGACCTGCGCGACGAGCGCTACGAGACGATCGGCTGCTTCGGCCACAACCGCTACTCGACCAACACCTGGCCCTCCTTCAAGCGCGTGCAGCCGTTCTCGGCGCTCGGCCACAACGGCGAGATCAACACGATCGAACAGCTGCGCCAGGAGGCGAAGATGCTGGCGGTGCCGATCCGCCCCGGCGCCTCCGACTCCCAGGACCTCAACCTCACCATCGACACCCTGGTCAGCCGCGAGGGGCTCGGCCTGGCCGAAGCGATGGAGATGGTGCTGCCGCCGATCGTCGAGGAGATCCGCGGCTTCCCCGAGGAGTTGCAGGGCTTCTACATGTACCTGCGCCAGGCGATGGGCCCGTTCTCGCAGGGCCCGGTGGCGCTGATCGCCCGCCACGCCGACGAGTGCGTGTTCTCCTCCGACGCCCTCGGCCTGCGGCCGCTCTGGCAGGTCGAGACCGGCGAAGACTTCGTCTTCAGCTCCGAGCCCGGCGTCGTCTCGGTCCACGACATGGCCGCCGAGCCGAAGCCGCTCGCCCCCGGCGAGAAGGCGATGGTGCTGATCGACCGTCGCCAGCGGCGCTCGACCCTGCACCCGCACGACGAGATGCTGCGGATGGTCCGCGACGGCTGGCTGAAGCGCAACGGGGTCGACTCGGTCGCCTCCTACGAGCGTGCCATCGAGGCCGGCGGCCCGCTCGAGGGCGCCGACGTCCCCGGCTACTCCGACGCCGGTCCCGAGGAGCCGGTCAAGGTCTCCGAGCACGTCCTCGCCGGCTTCGGCTGGCAGCGCGACGACGTCAAACTGGTCCAGCAGATGGCCTCCAACGGGGCCGAGCCGGTCGGCTCGCTCGGCTACGACGGCCCGCTGGCGGCGCTCTCGCCGGAGCGGCAGAACCTCGCCGACTACTTCAAGGAGACGGTCGCCGTCGTCACCAACCCGGCGATCGACCGCGAGCGCGAGATGGAGCACTTCTCGACCCGCGCCGTGTTCGGGCGGCGGCCGACGATCGACGACGCCAGCCTCGACACCGGCACCGTCGAAACCGCCTTCCCGCTGATCCTCGGCGGCCACCACGACCTGGCGCCGCTCTCCGACAAGACCTACCGCAGGATCGCCCGCAAGCACCGGACCTACCTCCTGGAGGACCTCTGGGAGGAGTTCCGCGGCCGCGGTGCCGTCGTCGACATCTCGCTGCTGGAGTCGGAGACGACCCGCGGCGCGATCGAGCGGATCAAGCAGGAAGCCGTCAAGCACGTCCGCGACGGCGCCGAGCTGCTGGTCCTCAGCGACCGCACCGTCTACGACGGCGAGCGCCGCTACCTCGACCCGCACCTGGCCACCTCGGCGATCGACCAGGGCCTCAAGCAGTTCAAGGTCCAGCCCGGCGAAGAGAACCTGCGCCGCCGCTGTGGGCTGGTGCTGCGCTCGGCCGCGGTCCGCAACGTCCACGACGTGATGCTCGCCCTCGGGCTCGGCGCCAACGGCGTCTGCCCGTACACGATGGTCGAGGTGATCTGCGTCGAGGACTACGAGACCGACGTCGACAACCTCTGCGCCGCCTTCGTGAAAGGGATCGAGAAAGTCATCTCGACGATCGGGATCCACGAGGTGCGCGGCTACGCGCGCCAGTTCTCCTCGATCGGGATCAAGCCCGAGCTGGCGGAGATCTTCCAGACCGAGGC
>Ga0190271_10000347_pt1 | contig 23060 bp, 25 predicted proteins | sample Popmic356T_FD_133747 | JGI IMG/M metagenome (GOLD analysis project Ga0190271, IMG submission 133747) | Populus adjacent soil microbial communities from riparian zone of Weber River, Utah, USA - 356 T | ecosystem: Environmental > Terrestrial > Soil > Riparian zone | place: USA: Utah | collected...
ACCCTGTTGGGCCGGATGCCGTCCGAGGTCGGTTACCAGCCCAACCTCGCCGACGAGATGGGCTTCCTCCAGGAGCGCATCACTTCACTGAAGGGCCGGTCGATCACATCGATGCAGGCGATCTACGTTCCTGCGGACGACATCACCGACCCCGCCCCGCACACCGCCTTCGCCCATCTCGATGCCACCACCGTGTTGTCGCGTCCCCTCACCGCCCTGGGCATCTACCCGGCGGTGGACCCGCTGGACTCCTCGAGCCGCGCCCTCGACCCCCAGGTGGTCGGAGGCGAGCACTACTTCGTCGCCACAGAGGTGCAGCGGGTCCTGCAGAGGTACAAAGATCTCCAGGACATCATCGCCATTCTCGGCATCGACGAGCTCTCCGAGGAGGACAAGCTCGTGGTGGGCCGGGCTCGACGGATCCAGCGGTTCTTTGCCCAGCCGATGTTCGTCGCCGAGCAGTTCACCGGCCAGCCCGGGATCTACACCCCGATCGAGGAGACGATCTCCGCGTTCAAGGCTGTGCTGGACGGCGAGATGGATCAATACCCGGAGCAGGCCTTCTACATGGTCGGTGGTCGCGAGGACGTCGAGCGGAAGGCGGCCGAGCTCACTAAAGACGCGGCGGCTTGATGGCCAACACCTTTCAGGTCGACGTGGTCTCGCCCGAGGAGACGGTGTGGAGTGGCACGGCCACGTTCCTGCTCGCCAAGACGCCCGAGGGTGAGCTGGGCATCATGGCCAACCACGAGCCCTTGATGGGGTCCCTCGTCACCGGAGCAGTCATCGTCGAAGCCGAGGACGGCGCCCGCACGACCATCGGCGTTCACGGTGGTTTTTTGCAGGTCCTCGACAATCAGGTGACCCTCATCACCGACCGCGCCCAAATCACCGCAGGCGGCCGGGAAGAGGCGAGACAAGTAGCCGAACAGCTCGCGGGCGACGCAGAAACAGCGGAGGAAGCACCCGCCGCCGAGCCCGAGGCCTGACCGTCACAGTCCGGCGACGAACTCCTCCACCGTCGCGGGGAACCCGCTACCGATGGCGGAGGCGATGACCGGGAAGAATAGAGAGCCGAGCATCCCGGCCCCTTCTACCTGGAGCTCGACCTTCACTCTCGTGCCTTGACCTCGTGGCTCGAGATGGATGGCGATCTTGCCCTTGATCTCCGACGAGTCGATATCCCAGGCGATCCGCCGCCCCTCATCACGACCGGCGGGCATCGCCTTGCCGACATACTTCCGCCCACCGATGTCGCTTTCGAACGAGAAGCGCTGGAGGCGCCCATCCGACCCCATCACTGGGTCGATCACGCGATCGACGCCCGGGATGGCCTCCCATGTGGCCGGCTCATCGAGGGATTTCCAGACCTCGGCCGGGGCCCGTGGGGAGTCCTCTGAGTGTTGGAAACTCTGCCCGGGCATGCAGGCAAGCTAACGGTATGGTGACCCGATTGTCTGCTTGGCCCCATAGGAAGTAGCGATGGCCGAGATCGTGTCGCTCGCCGATGCCGTCGGTGACCTGGTCCCGGATGGGGCAACCGTCGCGATGGAGGGGTTCACGCATCTGATCCCATTCGCCGCTGGTCACGAGTTGATCCGACAGCACAAGACAGACCTGACGCTGGCTCGCATGACACCCGACGTGATCTATGACCAGCTGATCGGGATGGGTTGCGCCCGAAGCCTCATCTTCTCCTGGGGCGGAAATCCTGGTGTGGGGTCCCTCCACAGGTTTCGGGACGCAGTCGAGCATGGTCATCCCCGGCCACTAGAACTTGAAGAGCACAGCCACGCGGGCATGGCAGCCCGGTATGCCGCCGGTGCCTCCGGTCTCCCTTTCGGTGTCCTCCGGGGATACGCCGGTTCGGATCTGCTGGCCCATACGAAGGTCGCCCGCATCTCCTGCCCGTTCACCGGCGAGGAGTTGGCGGCGGTCCCCGCCCTGACCCCTGACGTGACGGTCATCCACGCCCAACAGGCCGACCGAAAGGGAAACGTCGGTATGTGGGGAATCACGGGTGTCCAGCGCGAAGCGGTCCTGGCCGCCAGGTCGTCGATCGTGACTGTCGAGGAGATCGTCGAGGCGCTATCCGTGACCGGGCCGAATCATGTCCTGCTCCCGACGTGGACGGTGACGGCTGTCGCCCCCGTGCCCCGCGGCTCGCATCCCTCATATTCGATGGGGTTCACGACGAGGGACAACGCGTTCTACACCGACTGGGACGTCATCTCCCGTGACCGGGACACGTTCACGCAGTGGATGAAGGACTTCGTGGTCGAGACACCCGACCATGCCGCCTATCTGGACAAGATCTCGAGCCGTGCCCATGGTTGACACGGCACACGATCAGACCGCCTTCACCCCCGACGAGATGATGACGGTGACTGCCGCCCGGGGTCTGAGGAATGGCCAGGTCTGCTTCGTGGGGATCGGTCTGCCCAGCGAGGCGGCAAACCTGGCTCGTCTCTCCCATGCCCCCGACGTGGTGCTCATCTACGAGTCGGGAACGATAGGGACCCGTCCAGAGATCCTTCCGCTCTCCATCGGCGACGGCGAGCTGGCCGAGAAGGCCGACCTCGTCGTGAGCGTCCCGGAGATCTTCAGCTACTGGCTTCAGGGAGGGAGAATCGATGTCGGATTCCTCTCGGCCGCGCAGATCGACCGCTACGGCAACCTGAACAGCACTGTCATCGGCTCGTACGACCACCCTGACGTCAGATTGCCCGGCGCAGGTGGTGCTCCCGAGATCGCCTCCTCCGCCGGGGAGGTCATCGTGATGCTGCGACAGAATCCGCGATCCTTCGTCGACTCGGTCGATTTCGTCACCTCGGTCGGATTCGGGCGGCAAGGCGAGGGGCGGGTGGGGAATGTCGGCGCCGGCCCGTCCGTGGTCATCACCGATTTGGGGGTGCTTCGACCGGATCCGGTGACTCACGAGCTCTCGCTGGTGGCGGTCCACCCGGGGGTGAGCGTCGAAGATGCCGTGGCCGCCACTGGTTGGGATCTCGTGGTGAGCGAGGCCCTCGACATCAGCGAGCCGCCAACGATCGAGGAGCTCGCCATCCTTCGCGGACTCAAGGCACGCACCAGCGAGGCGCATGCACGAAGTGAGGCTTAGACAGAGTTCTGCGCGGCCAGGAATCCCTTCGCTGCCTCGGTCCACCCCTCCGGCTGCTCGAGATTGGAGAAATGGGGGGCGCCGTCCAGGATGTGGAGCATGCTCCCTGCGATGTGCTCATGGAGCCAGACCGACTCCTCCAGTGGGGTGGAGATGTCCTCGGTTCCGCCGATAACCAAGGTCGGGCAGCGAATCGCCTCGACCAGCTCGCGGAGGTCGGCATCGCGCAATGCGGCGCAGCACGCCGCATATCCGCCCGGATCGGTGGCGAGGAGAGCCCGAGATGTCGGTTCGAACACATCAGGGTGCTCCGAAGCGAAGCCCGTGGTGAAGAATCTGGCCAAGGCCTTCTCCGAGATCGCCTCCATGCCCCCTGCGGTCACCGCATCGATCCTGGCCTGCCAGAGCTCCTCGCTCCCGATCCGTGCCGCGGTGTTGGAGGCAACCAAGCTCATGACCCGCTCTGGTGAGTGGCCGGCGATCCAGAGGGAAATCAGACCACCGAGTGATATGCCGCAGAGGTCGAACTCGCCCGCCCCGGCCGTGGTGGCGATGTCCAGGATGTCCTCACCCAGGTCGCGGATCGCATAGGGCCCCGGCCCCGCGATGGAGTTGCCGTGCCCGGGGAGATCCACCATCACTACCCGTCGCGTCGCCGAGAGCTCGGGCACCTGAGGCTCCCACATCTCGCTATCGGCGCCGAGAGCATGGACAAGGACCAGAGGACGGGCCGAAGGTTCGCCGACGGTGTACCAGGTCAAAGTCCCGGTGCGGCCGGCGGTGGTCATCGGCTTCCGACGATCCGATCGAATTCGGAGAGGACGCCATCGATCAGCCTCTGGTCGATTGGCGCCGGCTCACCGACTCGCGCGGACATTGCTTCCGCGTCGACCTCGATCGAGTTGAGGCAGTCCGTCATCGCCTCGACGGTCGCAGCCGTGGCCTGGAAGACCAGGGGCAGCGCCACCCACTCGGCGTGCCAGCCTCCGATGCCCCTGTCCAGCTCGGAGAGGCGAGCACCGGTGATCATGCCGGCAGCTGCGGTGGCGAGCTCGGCAGCTGCGACGGCCCGGACCGAATCGATCGGGTTGCGCTTGTCGCTCATGCTCGAGGAGCCACCGGACCGCACCGTGATCTCCGCGATGTCACTCGACGCCAGCAATGCGACGTCGATACCGGCCCGGGCCATCGTGCGGGCGCATCGTTCCAGGGCGGCAGCCAACGCCGCGATTCGGGACCGGTCGGAGTGCCAGGGGCTGATCGGGGCGGAGAGCCCGAGCCGGGTGGCCAGAGCTTCCGCCACCGCGACGCCCGCGTCGCCATAGGCGTCGAGATTTCCCACCGGGCCGCCTAGCTGGACGACGAGACCTGCCCTGATCTGCCGGAGCTCGGAGACGTGACGCAAAGTGGGCTCGAGCCATCCGGTCACCGTCATCCCGAACGTGGTTGGTCGGGCATGCTGGAGAAAGGTCCTTCCCATCTGAGGCTGTTCGCGGTGCCGGCGGACCAGGCCCGCCATGAGCCCTGCGATCTGGATCAGGGCCGAGTCGAGCAGGTCGAGAGCTTCGCCGGCTTGGAGCATGGTGGCGGTGTCGATTGCGTCCTGGGTGGTCGTCCCGTGATGCACCCATTTCGCTAGCTGCCCGGGCAGTCGCCCGCGGATCTCGTCGAGGAGGGGACCCAGCGGCGTCCCCTCGCTCCAGGTGGCGGCCAGCACTGCTTCGGGATCGCTCGCCGGGGACTGACATGCCTTGGCCACGGCCTCGGCGTCTTCGCTGGGGACGAGACCGGCGTCGGCCAATGCGAGGGCGAGCGCCCCCTCGAACCTCGCGATCGCCTCGACCCGATTGGCGGGGCCGAAAACCCTCGACATCTCCTCGGTAGTGAAGCCGGGATCAAGCATCAGAAGTCGAAGAAGACGGTCTCATCTTCACCCTGGAACAGGACGTCGAACCGATACGCCGCGTCCTCGGTCAACCCGGCGATCAGGGTGCTGCGACGGCCCGCCGGCACGCTGCGCAGGATCAGGTCATCGCGGTTGGCCTCGTCTTCATCGGAGAAGTAGATCCTGGTGAACACCGGGTTGAGCATCCCTCGGCCCTGGACGATCAACGAGATGTGCGGCGCCTGGAATGCGCCTTCGGCGTCGGGCACCGGCCCGGGCTTGACCGTCTCGAACCGGTACTCCCCGGTCTCGAAATCGGTGATGGCCCGCCCGAAACCTGTGAAACCGTTGTCCAGGGCGAGGTCGCGGGTGTCGTCGGGATGGCGGTATCGGCCCGCGGAGTTGGCCTGCCAGACTTCGAGCAGGGCGTCCTCGATCGGATTGCGATCGCCGTCGAGCACCTTGCCGTGAACGACGATGCGGTCGGGATGGCCCGGGGGGACCATGATGTTCTCACCCTCCCTGAACAGACGCAGCGTGTAGTACGGGCCGACAGTTTGCGACGGGGTCTGCCCCAGCGACTGCCTCAATCCTCGCCCTCATCCATCGGTGTCGCCAGTTCCCCGCGCAGGACGATGTTCCATCGATAGCCCAGCGCCCAGTTTGCCTCGGTCACCTCGTGGTCGTAGTCCGCGATCATCCGCTCCCGGGCTCCTGGGGGCGCAGAGTTGAAGATCGGATCCAGTGGTAGCAGGGGGTCACCCGGGAAGTACATCTGGGTGACCAGCCTCATCCCGAGCGATGGCCCCATGATCGAAAAATGAATGTGGGAGGGCCGCCAGGCGTTGGGGTGATTCCCCCAGGGGTAGGGACCCGGCTTGATCGTGGTGAACCGGTAGCCGCCTTCGGCATCGGTGAGGCATTGGCCCACGCCGACGAAGTTGGGGTCGAGCGGGGCCGGGAACTCGGTCTCACGCCAGTGTGCATATCGGCCACTGGCATTGGGCTGCCATATCTCGAGGACGGTGCCGGGCACTCCATGACCGTTCTCGTCGAGAACCTTCCCGGTGACGATGATCCGCTCGCCGATGGCTGGGCTTCCGGTCCCGGTGTTGGTGGTGAGGTCGGTGTCCTCTTCGGCGATCTCGGTCCATGCAGGCCCCGGGCCGGTGGTCTCCGACAGGGTTTGGACGATCCGGATCAGGTCGTGAGTCGGGCTTCTCTTCACCGTCGACCGGTAATCGGGGTAGGAGAAAGGCGGATGGTCGGAATATGCCTTCGGCCCGTAATGCCTGATGGCTGGCTCGCCCATCAGCTCTCGCCCTCGTAGACGGCTTTGGCCATCTTGAAAGCCCGGTTGGCCGCCGGGACCCCGGCGTACACCGCCACGTGGAAGAAGACCTCTCGGATGTCGTCCGGCGAGACCCCCGTGTTGCGGGCGGCGCGGAGGTGGAGCTCGAGCTCGTCGTGGTTGAGGGCGCCGAGGATGGCGATGGTGAGCAGGCTCCTCGTCCTCAAGTCGAGGTCGGGACGGGCCCACACCCCACCCCAGGCGGTTTCGGTGATCCAACGTTGGAAGTCCGAATCGAGATCGGATGCCACCTCGGTCGCCCGGTCGACGTGATCGTCGCCCAGCACGGCTCTCCGCACCTTCATCCCATCTTCGTATGTACCCATCAGCCGTCCTCGCTCGTCATATTCGTTCAATGCGGAAGCCCGACATAGTTCTCTGCCATCGCCCGCTGTGCATTCTCCGACCCGAACAGGTAGTCCAGCTCGGCCTTCTGCAGCTGCCGCTCGAAGTCATCGCTCACCCCGGGGAATCGATGCAGCATGGTCGTCATCCACCATGAGAATCGCACGGCTTTCCACACACGAGACATGGCTCTCGCCGAATACTCGTCGAGACCGGTGAGCGATCCGTTGTCGTAACTGCCGGCCAGGGCATCGACCAGATACACGACATCGGAGATGGCGAGATTGAGGCCCTTGGCTCCTGTCGGAGGAACGACGTGGGCAGCGTCGCCGGCCAGGAACAGCCTCCCATGACGCAGGGGCTCGGATACCCAGCTCCGCAAGGGGGTGACGATTTTCTCGATCGAGGATCCCGTCACCAGGCCCTTGGCCACAGTCTCGGGCAGCCGCGCCGACAGCTCGGACCAGAACCGGTCGTCGGGCCACTCTTCGACGGTTGTGTCGGCCGGGCCTTGGACGTAGTACCGGCTGCGATGCTCGTTGCGCATCGAGCAGAGGGCGAAGCCCCGCTCGTGGCTGGCGTAGATCAACTCGTGATCGATGGGCGGGGTCTCGGAGAGAAGCCCGACCCAGCAGAACGGGTATTGGCGCTCATAAGTGTGTCTGGCACCGGGTGGGATGAATTCCCGGCTCACGCCATGGGCGCCGTCGCAACCGACGACGAAGTCACAGTCGATGGTGTGTTCCTGACCGTGTCGGTCGAACCCGACCGAGGGGGAATCACCTTCGATGCCGTCGACGCGGACCCCTTCGGCCTCGTCGATCAGAGGAGTGCCGTCTGCATCGATCACGTCATAAAGATCCTTCTGTAACTCGGTCTGGCCGTAGATCGTCACGTGCTTGCCCGTGAGTCCCTGGAAGTCGATGCGCAGCATCTCGCCGGCATGGGCCAGGTTCACCCCTTCGTGCACAAAGCCTTCTGCGTCCATGCGCTTGCCCACTCTGGTGTCACGCAGGATCTCGGCGCTCTGGTGCTCGATGACCCCCGCCCGCACTCGTTCCAGCACATGTTCCCGGGTTCGGAGCTCGAGGATGACGCTGTCGATCCCGCGCAGGTGGAGGAGATGGGCGAGAAGCGAGCCGGCCGGCCCGCCCCCGATGATCACAACCCGTGTGCGTGTGGGGATCTCGCTCATCTGCGAGGCGGGAGCCTATTGCCAACGAGATCGGGGCGACACTGGGGTCGCCCCGATGATCCTGGGAGGAGGGATCTGTTGTCGCCAGTGACACCGGGAGGGTCTCTGGCAATGACATTTGTACCGGGGGGACATGACAAGACGGTGAACGGATGTTTTCGCCGGTCCGAACGTTCCGCCTTTCCTTTCAGGCGACTGCCGATGGCTCTCGGAGGGGTTGGAGGTCGCCCAGGGACTCGGCGACGATGACGAGGTCGTCGTCGGGCACAACGCGGAAGTCCGGGTCCGGGTTGGCGTGGGTGACACCGCCGCGGACCACCGCCAGCAAGGTGGCCTGATGGTCGGCGCGGAGTCGAGAGGCGACCTCGTCGATCGACATGCCGGATAACTCGACGGGCAGGGCCACCCGATACAACTCTGATCCCTCCCCGCCCGACACGATGTCGGTCACGAGCTGGGACAGGCCGGGATACATCGCGGAGCGGGCGAGCAGATGTGCCGCCAGCTTCGACGTGACCATGATCTCGTTGACATTTGCTCTCCGGAAATGCTCGACATGGTCGGGGTTGTTGACCTCGACCACCGTTCGAACATCCGGGTTGATCGACTCGATGGCGAGCACTGTGAGGATGGATGACATGTCCGCCTGGTCGGACCCGTCGATCGGGCACACAATCGCGGCCGATGCGGTCTCGATACCTGCTCGGCTCAAGTCGGGACCATGACTCGAGCTGCCTCTGACGAAATACACGTAGTCGGCCGCCGGATTACGTTCAGAGTCGTTGAGCAAAACGAGCTTGGTCCCGTAGTCGTCCCTGCTCAATTCCTCGATCAGATCGCGCGCCGTGGCATTCCATCCGCACACCACTATGTGGTCGGAGTATCCCGATGCACCCATCCCTTGTCCCTCCTTCAACAGGAAATCGATCACGAATCCAACCAGCGCTCCGGTGATCGTGGCCACGATCGCCACCCCGAACAAACCGAGCAGCCAGCCGACCACCCAACCCACCGGTCCCGACACGAACCCACCCGCGCCCACGCCGAGCACGGTTGTCCCGGCCCAATAGAAGGACTGGCCAAGCATGTCGACCGTCCGGTCGGTCTCCGTCAGCCAGATAAGAACCGACGCTACACCGAGGATCACTACCAGGCCGAGGATGAGCGAGACGAAGAATCGTCTGTCGATCTTCTCTCCCACCCTCTTCACATGCCAGGTCACCCGGCGCAGGAACGGCGAGTCGAAAAGCGCTTTGAACCGCCCCAACATCGGTCAGGAAGTTAATAGGGAAGTCTTAGCGTCGGGTTAGGCCAGCACGGATATTTCACCGCCATTAGCTGGCGGCTCTTTCCTAACGTCTTCCCCACAGGTTCCCGCAATGCTGATCGCACGCGACCTCCGCATCGATGTCGGCCCCCGCATCTTGCTCGACGGGGCCTCCTTCAGCGTGCAATCAGGCGACCGCATCGGCCTCGTGGGGAGGAACGGCGCCGGCAAGACCACCCTGATGAAGACGCTGACCGGCGCTCTCAATCCTGCCGAAGGAACCGTCTTGCGTTCCGGTCGAATCGGCTACTTCTCCCAGGAAGCTGCCCTGCCCGAGTTGGAGCATGCCGACGCCACCGCACTGGAGCGAATCCTCATGGCGAGGGAGATCGGCGCCCTGCAACGCCGCATCGAGGAGGCCAGACGCCGGCTACATGACCTCCATGGTGTGGAGCGTGACAGGGGCATCGTGCGGTTCAGCCGTCTCCACGAGGAGTTCGAGACCAAAGGTGGCTTCGTGGCCGAGGCCGAGGCGAAGCGTATGGCGGCAGCACTCGGGATCGGAAACGAAGAGTTGGACCAGTCCGTGGTCACGATGTCCGGTGGCCAGCGCCGACGTGTCGAGCTGGCCAGGATTCTCTTTGCCGAGACCGACGTCCTGCTCCTCGACGAGCCGACCAACCACCTCGACCTCGATGCCAAGGCCTGGCTCATCGAGTGGCTCACCACATATCGGGGCGGGATGCTTGTGGTGTCCCACGACCTGCCCCTTCTCGATGAGGCCATCACCTCGGTCCTCGCCCTGGAGCATGGCGAGCTCGAGGCGTACCGGGGCAACTACTCCCACTATCTGGTCGAGCGCGATCGTCGTCGAGTGCAAAAAGAGCGAGTGCGCAAGCATCAGGACGAGGCGATCGAGCGTCTCGAAGAGAACATCCGGCGCTTCAAGGGCACGACCGAGAAGATGGCGAAGATCGCACGATCCTGGGAGACCCGGGTCGATCGGATGAAACGCGACCTGGTCGAGGTGCAAAAGGGTGGGAAGAAGGTCAGAGTCGCCTTTCCCCAGCCCGAGAAGTCGGGCCGGGTGCCGCTGTCTGCTCTCGGTTTGGCCAAGTCGTTCGGCGACAACCTGGTTTTCGTCGATGTCGAGTTCGCCGTCGAGCGCGGGGAGCGGATGCTGCTCATCGGCCTCAACGGCGCGGGCAAGACGACTTTGCTCCGCATCCTGGCCGGCGTCGAGACTTCGGACCTCGGCGAGGTCTCTCTGGGGCACAACGCCAGCGTCGGGTACTACGCCCAGGAGCACGAGCAGATCGAAGCCGGGCGCTCGGTTCTCGATCACATGCGACAGGATGGGAGTCTGACCGACCAGACCCTGCGGTCGCTGCTCGGTCATTTCCTCCTTTCCGACAAGGTCGACCAGGACGGCTCCACCCTGTCCGGTGGTGAGAAGACCAAGCTCGCCCTGGCCATGTTGGTTGCGGCGCGGCCCAACGTGCTCCTTCTGGACGAGCCGACCAACAACCTCGACCCTCAAGCGAAAGAGGCGCTCCTCGACGCCCTCACCCTGTACGAGGGAACGGTGGTCCTGGTCAGCCACGACACCGACTTCGTGGCCCAGCTCATGCCCGACCGGGCGGTGCTGATGCCGGAGGGCGAGATGCGGTTCTTCGACGAGGAGCTGCTCGATCTGGTCTCGCTCGCCTAGTGGCGCTGGGAACCACAGGAGGCGGCCGGAGCCTCCAACTGCCATGAAAAGACTTGTCGTAGTCCTTGCCTTCGCCGCAGTTGCCACGGCTTGCGGTTCACCAGATGTCACCGGCGGTGGGGGTGACCCGGCGCCGACGACGTCGATCGACCCCGATCAGCCTGTCGATTCAGGTAGCGACGAGCCGATCGTGGAGCCCGGTCCCGTTGGGTCGATTCCGGAGCCGCGGCCACCGATCGAAGGGAGCGTCGACGGCGAGGTGACGGTTACCGGTGCCGATGTCCGGATCATGGAGAGTTTCCCGGTCCAGATAATGCTCGACGTGACCGGCGAGAAGCCGACCCCATGTCATGAGATCTTTTGGACAGTGGAGGACGATGGTTACGTCATCGCCATCGAGATGATCTCCCAGGTCGGGTCCGATCAGGTGTGCGTCGAAGTGATCGAGCCCTTCACCATCGCCGTTCCTCTCGGCAGTTGGGCGGAGGAGAGCAGGGAGATCCAGCTCAACGGCGAGATCGTCGGGTCATTCGAAACCTGACTGCGAAACGGTGAAGGGAGGGCCTCCCTGTGGTGAGGCCCTCCCTTCGGGTGATTTCAGGGACCGTGCCGGGCACATTTTCGACCTGCAAGCCAAATGCCGAAGGGGTGAGCCCCCAGCACGATCCCCGTTTCCGTCGCGCTCTCTCCCAGCGCACACCTCAATTTCATCGCCCTCTGCCGTCAACTCCAGCACCGTTCTCGATTCGCCCATGGTGACTAGTCCTTCGGGCAGACACCGTGGTCAAATGTCAGGCGTGTATCGCCAGGCGTCGACTGTGGGACAGCAACCGCCTCCCCAGTTGATCAACTCGGCACCGGCCCAGACGGTGTAGCGGGCGGTGGGATATCCGGTCACCTTCGAGGTAGACCATGACCGCGTGCCCGCGTCGAGGACGAGGATGCTGGAATCGCACGAGTCGAAGGCGGTCACCAGAGGACCGGGTTGGGTTGGCTCGCCTTGACCTTCGCAGGGGTGGATCGGCACAGGGTCGGTCTCGGTCCAACTGTCGCTTGATGGAGTCAGCTTCAGTGTCTTGCCGTCCGTGCCGGAGGTGGTCCATGCGAGAAAGTGGTCGCCGGTCCATACCGTCAATGCTGCATCTGCACCGACGATCAGCTCATCGGTCGAGAACACGGCGGGTGCCATCGTGTCCCAGCCGCCTTCCTGATTGAGCCGAGCGGTCTTCAGATAGGGCTCCAATGGGAAGGCCTTAGACCTGTCGGCGAAGGCGTAGAGGGCTTCTCCGGTCCAACGGAGAACACCGGTGTCACCCGCCAGATCAATAGAAGGCAGGGTCCTCCAAGTGTCCAGGTCTGGCGTGTAGGCCGCGATCTGTTTCGATGAGACTTCCCAAATGATCAATTCCTGGCCGGTCCACACCGACCCTGCACTCACGTATCTGTTCGGCGCTTCCAACGGGAAAGGTGGGTCTTGGATGAATCGCCATGTATCCGTCGCTGGGTCGTATGCAGCCCCGTTCCGTACACCAAACCCGCCCACGATCAGCATTTCACTGCCGGTCCAAACGACAACATGAAAGGCGCGGGGCGACAGGGGTGATTCGGCGATGTGACGCCAGCTGTCGGCAACGGGGTTGAAGGCTGCTCCGTCAGCAAAGCTGGACATGGGCTCGCCGCCGGATTCGCCACCCCATACGATCACCTCCTCACCGGTCCAAATCACGGAATGGCCCGTCCGTGGTGTCAGGGGACCCAGATCAAACTCAGTTGCCTCGCTTGGGACGGTCGTAGTCGGCTCGATGGGTGCCGGTTCGATGGTGGTCGTGGGAGAAAGGGTGGCGACAGGTGAGGTGGAGGAAACGACCGACTCCAGGTCGCAGGCGACGATCAACACAAGGAGTGCGGCCAGAGCGCGGATACGCACGTTCTAGCAACGTCGTCGAGGGCGTGATAGTTCGAGCTCGGGGATAGCGTCCCACCCCTGACAAACGAACGTTCGTTTGTTATCATCACACAGATGACACCCGAGGAGCGATTCGACGCCATCGTCGGCGCCGAAGACAAGATCGAGCCGGCCGACTGGATGCCGGAGGACTATCGCAAAACCCTGATTCGCCAGATCGCCCAGCACGCCCATTCCGAGATCATCGGGATGCAGCCGGAAGGCAATTGGATAGCGCGGGCACCGACTCTCCATCGCAAGGCGATCCTCATGGCGAAGGTCCAGGACGAGGCCGGGCACGGTCTCTATCTGTATTCGGCCGCCGAGACCCTGGGCGTCGATCGCGATCAAATGCAGACCCTCCTCCACCAGGGAAGGCACAAATACTCCTCGATCTTCAACTATCCCACCTTGAGCTGGGCCGACATCGGCACCATCGGTTGGCTGGTCGACGGGGCGGCGATCACCAATCAGGTGATGCTGACCCGCTGCTCCTACGGCCCTTACGCCAGGGCGATGGTGCGGATCTGCAAGGAGGAGTCGTTTCACCAACGACAGGGCTACGAGAGTCTGATCAGACTCTGTTCGGGCTCCCCCGAGCAGAAAGCGATGGCTCAGGACGCCCTGGACCGGTGGTGGTGGCCGTCGCTGATGATGTTCGGCCCCCACGACACCGATTCCACCCACACCGAGCAGTCGATGGAATGGAAGATCAAGCGGGTGTCCAACGACGAACTGCGTCAACAGTTCGTCGACATGACCGTCCCCCAGGCGGACTATCTGGGCCTTCAGATCCCCGACGCCGACTTGAAATGGAACGAGCAGCGTGGGCACTACGACTTCGGTGAGATCGACTGGGACGAGTTCTGGTCCGTGGTGAAGGGGAACGGCCCGATGAACCGCGACCGCATCGAGCACAAGGTCCGAGCGTGGGACGAAGGCTCCTGGGTCAGGGAGGCCGCGCTGGCTCACGCGGCCAAGAAGGAGGCGGCAACCCCATGACCTACGAAGTACCGGTGGCGCCAGGTGAGAGCGGGGAAATCGCGGAGACTGCCGATCTGGCCGCCGAGGCATGGCCCATGTGGGAGGTCTTCGTCCGGGCGAGGCGTGGGATCTCCCACGTCCACATCGGAAGTCTTCACGCCGCTGACGCCGAGTCCGCCCTCCAGAACGCCCGCGACGTCTACACCCGACGTGGTGAAGGGGCCAGCCTCTGGGTGGTGCGCAGCAACGAGATCCACGCCTTCGAGCCCGACGACATCTCCGACTATGTCGATGCCAACGAGAAGACCTACCGGCTGGCCACGACCTACGAGATCCCCGACGAAGTTGGTCACATGTGAGCGAGCCGATCATCTCCACCGCACCGCAGGGAGCGCCCACTCCCGATCCATCGGACCCGGTGCGGGCCCTCGTCGCCCACGCCGACGACAACCTGATACTGGCCCAGCGTCTCGGCGAGTGGATCTCACGGGCTCCCGAGCTCGAGGAGGACATCGCGATCGGGAACATCGCCCTCGACCATCTCGGAGTGGCCCGCGCCCTCTACACACATGCCGGGCAGCTCGAGGGGAAGGAGCGCACCGAGGACGACTTCGCCATGCGGCGGCCGGAGCGAGAGTTCCTCAATGTCCTCTTGGTGGAGCAACCCAACGGTGACTTCGCCCAAACCATGGTGCGCGGTCTGTTCTTCGACGCCTATCAGGTCGAGCTTTGGGCAGATCTCTCCGTTTCGGAGGACACGACACTGGCCGGGATCGCCGGCCGTGCCCTCAAGGAAGCCCGCTATCACCTCCTTCACTCGTCGACCTGGGTGATCCGCCTCGGTGATGGCACCGACGAGTCGCATACCCGCGCCCAGACCGCGGTCGACACCCTGTGGCGGTACACCGCAGAGTTGTTCGAAGGTGCCGCATCCGGCTACCACGACATCTGGGAGAAGGTCGTCAATGACATCCTCGACGAGGCCCGGCTCCAGATCCCCGACGATCCGTATCAACGAGGCGGGGGCCGGCGTGGTTTCCATTCCGAGCATCTCGGCCCGCTCTTGGCCGAGATGCAGTGGATGCAGCACAGTCATCCGGGGCAGGAATGGTGACGATCACCGCCACGCTCGATCTCGACCGTGCCCGGGAGGTGGCGTCGAGGGTCGTCGACCCCGAGATCCCGGTGCTGACCATCGCCGACCTGGGGATCCTGCGCGAAGTGCGGGCCGTGAGCGGCCGGGTGGTGGCGATCATCACCCCGACCTATTCGGGCTGCCCCGCAATGATCCAGATCGCCGACGACCTCCGCTCGGCTCTTGGTGCCGCCGGTTTCGATGAGGTGGAAGTGAAAACGGTCCACGACCCGCCTTGGACGACGAATTGGATCACCCCAGAAGGCGTCGACAAGCTGGCGAGCTTCGGGATCGCACCGCCTGGAGACGAGATCGTCTGTCCCCGCTGCCGATCGGGTTCGTCCCGGGTCGTCTCCAGGTTCGGGTCCACCGCCTGCAAGGCGCTCATGGCGTGCAGTTCGTGCGGCGAGCCCTTTGACCATTTCAAGGAATTCTGAGATGAGTGTCGACTTCCACCCCCTTCGGGTTCTCGAGGTCTCACCACTCACCGAAGACTCGGTCGCAGTCACCTTCGACGTTCCCGACGAGCTGACAGATACGTTCGGCTTTCTCCCTGGCCAGCACGTGACCCTGCGGGCTGCGATCAATGGCGAGGATGTTCGGAGGTCGTATTCGATCTGCTCCAACGCGCTGGGGGGCAAGCTGCGGGTTGGGATCAAGCGGCTTCCCGGTGGCGTCTTCTCCGCGTGGGCCATCGAGGAGTTGCGAGCCGGCGATGTCATCGAGGTGATGCCGCCGGTCGGCGAGTTCACCATCGATACAGATCAGAGAATGCCGGGGCATCGTGTTGCCATCGCCGCCGGCTCGGGAATCACCCCGGTGCTCTCGCTGATCGGCACCACCCTCGAGATGGAGCCGGGCTCGTCGTGGACGCTTCTCTACGGGAACAGAACGGCCAACAGTGTCATGTTCCTCGAGGAGCTGGAGGGGCTGAAGGACCGGTACCCGGGTCGCTTCCAGCTCTTCCATCTCCTCAGCCGGGAGGGCTCCGACCTGCCATTCCTCTCCGGCAGGATCGACGAGGAGAAGCTCCGTATCGTCCACGACCGTCTGCTCGGTGGGCGGGACGTCGCCGGCTGGTACCTGTGTGGCCCCTACGACATGGTGATGATGGCCCGGCGCACCCTCGATCAGCTGGGTGTCGACGAGGCGCTCATCCACGACGAGCTCTTCTTCGCCGGACCTCTCGATCCTGATTCGCTGCCTCCCGAGCCTCCGCCGGGGGAGGGATCGGTGGATCTCACGGTGATACTCGACGGGAGAGCGGTCGAGACTCGGATGACACCCGAGACGTCGATCCTCGACGCCGCATTGCGAGTGCGCTCCGAGCTTCCCTTCTCGTGCAAGGGCGGGATGTGCGCCACCTGCAAGGGCCGCATCGAGGAGGGCGAAGTGCGCATGGACAAGAACTACGCCCTCGTCGACACCGAGTTGGAGGCCGGGTACGTCCTCACCTGCCAGTCGCACCCCGTCACGGACAGGGTCGTCGTCCGATACGACCACCGCTGATGGTCACCACCCGCAACAGTCGCGCCGATGTCGTGGCCGCCGCCGGGAGGCTGTTCGCCGAGCGCGGCTATCACGGCACCTCGATGCGCGACCTCGGCCAGGAGCTGGGCCTCCTCGGTTCCTCGCTCTACGCCCATGTCGAGTCGAAGCAGGACCTGCTCGTCGAGGTGGTCGAGGAAGGGGCGCGTCTATTCCAGGATTCGGCGGATCGAGCCCTCGCCGCCGGCGGCACTGCCTTCGAGAGGCTGCGCGGTCTCGTCGCGGGACACATCGACGTGGTGCTCGACAACGAGGACGTGGTGCGCACCTTTCTCAACGAGGCTCGGGTGCTCGACGAAGAGCATCGCGCCCGTGTGATAGCCGCCCGTGACGCCTATGAGGCGGATTTCCGGGCCGTGATCGCCGAGGGGGCGGCGGACGGGACGTTCAGGCCGGGTACCGACCCGAAGATGGCATCGATACTCATCCTCTCCATCCTCAATGCGGTGGAACGCTGGTACCGGCCGGACGGTGAGCTGGATCGGGACGGGCTCGTTGACGCGATCGTTACCACGGCCACGACCGGCATCGCAGCTAGCTGACACCAACGTCATGCATCACGTCACGTATGCGTGACGCCCTGCATTAGGTTGCCGGTCAACCCCCGTTGGATGAGGGGTCTTTGACCGTCCAGGTGCCCTGGCTGGCGATCAGCTTGGCAAGGTCGCCCTCGCCGTTCTTCTCTATGGCGGCGTCTATCTGGGCGTGCATCTGGCCCTCGTAGGTGGGACGGCTCACATCGCGGAAGATGCCGAGTGGCGTAGGCCCAAAGGGCCCGTGGGAGAGCCGGCTCAGGGCAAAGGCGACGGCAGGATCGGGTCTGGTCGGGTCGTGGACCAGGATCGCTTTGGGGTCAACGGTCGACGAGTCGACGATCGTGGCCTGGCCGTCTCGCATAACCACGGCCTTGGCCCCCTCGTCGAAGACAATCGGCTTACCGGCCTCGAGGTCGATCCGGTTATGGACTCGCTCCTCCTTGCCGGTGAGCTGGATGAAGGCCTTGTCGTTGAAGACGTTGCAGTTTTGATAGATCTCGATGAATGCCGAGCCCTCGTGCTCATACGCCGCCTGAAGCAGCGCCTGGGTGTGGTTGCGGTCCATGTCGAGGGTGCGGGCCACGAAGGTGGCCTCGGCGCCCAGGGCCAGCGACACCGGGTTGAAGGGGTAGTCGATCGATCCGTATGGCGACGACTTGGTGGTCTTGCCCGCTTCCGACGTCGGTGAGTACTGACCTTTGGTCAACCCATAGATCTGGTTGTTGAACAGCAGGATCTTCATGTCGACGTTGCGGCGGAGGGCATGGATCAGGTGGTTACCCCCGATGGAGAGGGAATCACCGTCACCGGTGATCACCCACACCGAGAGATCGGGCCGTGTGGCGACGATCCCCGATGCGATGGCCGGGGCACGTCCATGGATCGAGTGCATCCCGAAAGTGTTCATGTAGTAGGGGAACCGGGCGGCGCACCCGATGCCCGAGACGAACACGAACTCTTCCCGCGGCCGGCCGAGACCGGCGAGGAACTGCTGAACCGAGGCGAGGATCGTGTAGTCCCCGCATCCGGGGCACCAGCGAACCTCCTGGTCGGTCTGGAAGTCGGCGCGTGTGTAGGAGGGAGCGGTCACTTGGTCATCTCCACGATCTTCTCTGTTATCTCCGAGATCTTGAATGGCTCACCGGCCACCTTGTTCAGGCCCTTGGCATCGACGAGGAACTCGGCCCTGATCACCTTGCGCAACTGACCGGTGTTCAGCTCCGGGATCAGGATCTTCTCGTAGCGGCTCAGGATCTCCCCGAGGTTCTGGGGCATGGGATTCAGATGACGAAGGTGGAGCGTCGCCACCTTCCCACCCTCCAGACGGACTCTCCGAGCGGCGGCACGAATCGACCCGAAGGTCGACCCCCAACCCAGCACCAGGATCTCGGCATCCTCGTCACCGGCCACCTCGAGGTCGGGGATGTCGTTGACGATGTTGGCAACCTTCCATGCCCTCGAATCGGTCATGAGCTGGTGGTTGGCCGGGTCATACGACACGTTCCCGGTGATCGCCTCCTTCTCCAGGCCGCCGATGCGGTGCTCGAGGCCTGCGGTGCCGGGCACTGCCCAGGGGCGGGCGAAAGTGTCGATGTCCCGCATGTAGGGGAGGAAGGTTCCGTTGGGCCCGTTGGGGTGCTGGGCGAACTCGACCTCAATCGGGGCCAGGGCATCCACATCGGGCAGCATCCACGGCTCCGACCCGTTGGCGACCTGATTGTCACTCAGGAGGAGGACCGGGGTCATGTACTTGATTGCGATCCGGGCCGCCTCGATGGTCAGCTCGAAGGCATCGGACGGTGAGGCAATGGCCAGCACCGGGATCGGAGATTCGCCGTGACGCCCGTAGAGGGAGAACAACAGGTCGGACTGCTCCGGCTTGGTGGGCAGACCGGTGGACGGGCCACCACGCTGGACGTTGATGACGATGAGAGGGAGCTCCATCATGAAGGCCAAGGAGATGGCCTCGCTCTTCAACGCTATGCCCGGGCCGGACGAGCCAGTGACGGCGAGGCTCCCGGCGAAGGCGGCGCCGATGGCGCTCCCGACGCCGGCGATCTCGTCCTCGGCCTGGAAGGTGCGGACCCCGAACTGCTTGTGACGGGCGAGCTCGTGGAGGATGTCCGAGGCAGGGGTGATCGGATAGGTCCCATAGAAGAGGGGGAGTCCTGACAGCTTGGAGGCAGCGATGAGCCCCCACGCCAGCGCCGTGTTGCCGTTGACGTTGGTGTAGGTGCCGGGGTGGAGCGCGGCCGGTTTGACCTCGAAGGTGATCTTGGCGGCCTCGGTGGCCTCACCGAAGGTGTACCCGGCCTGGAAGGCGGCGACGTTGGCCGCTGCCACCTCGGGGGTACGGGCGAACTTCTTGTTGGCCCAGTCGATGGTCGGCTGGGTCGGGCGATGGAACAGCCAGGCAAGCAGACCGAGGGCGAAGAAGTTCTTGGAGCGGAGCACGCTCCGTCCTGAGACCCCGGTGTCCTTCACGGCTTCCTTGGTCAGGTCGTCCATGGGGACCTCGATCACCCGGAACCCGTCCAGAGTCCCATCTTCGAGTGGGTCGCCCTCATATCCGGCCTTGGCCAGGTTGCGCTCGTCGAAGGCGTCGGTGTTGACGATCAGCGTTCCTCCCTGACGGAGGTCTTTGAGGTTCTTCTTCAACGCCGCCGGGTTCATCGCCACCAGGCAGTCCGGCGAGTCACCGGCCGTGAGGATGTCGAAGTCGGCGATCTGCACCTGGAAGCTCGATACGCCGGGGAGCGTCCCTGCCGGTGCCCGGATCTCGGCCGGGAAGGAAGGGAGGGTCGCCAGGTCATTTCCGAACAGGGCGCTGGCGTCGGTGAATCGCGATCCGGCTACCTGCATCCCGTCGCCGGAGTCTCCGGCGAATCGGATCACTACTTTGTCGAGGGTCTCGGTGTTGGTCGTGGTTGGGGGTTCAGCTGTGGCGATCTCGTCGGCCACTTGGGTCACATCCTTGGGTTGTCATCAGCACGCGTCTCGCCAGGGCCTTGAATCGAGGTTCTGGTGAGAAGACCGCATCCCGGTTGCCGCGTGATTTCAGTTTATCGGCGTCATGGGTTACCCGAAGCCATTGGTGCCGGGATGAATCCGACCAGGCCGGACTCCTCCAGAGTTCTACCGAAATCGATGAGGGCTGTCTCTGAAGCGAGCGGCCCAATGGCCTGGAGCGACACCGGTGGGGCACCGGTGCCTGCCAGCGGAAGAGCGATGGCGGGGTGCAAGGCGTGATTGACCAGGGCGGTGAACCAGGAGAGGACCGAGCGGTAGTGCCTGTCGCCGATCATGTCTTCGCCGATGACCTTGCGCATGACCGGGGTGGTGGGGGTGATGATCAGATCGACACCCTCGAACGCATCGGCGAACCGGCGCCGGATCATCATCTGCCATGACCTGCCTGCCTCGATCCGGTCCGGGCCGGTGTCGAGACAGTCGTCCACCCTTCTTGCCACGTCGTCACCATAGGGGAGGCCATCCTCACGGAATCGAGCGTGCACCTCGCCGACCTCGCCGGCAATTGCGTCGATGAGCTCTGGTGCCGGGAGCACCCCAGCCATTTCGACGTCAGTCACCTGATGTCCGAGGCCTTCGAGCGCCCGCACCGTGTCCTCGAATGCTTCCGCCACTTCGTCGTCCATCGGGGCCGCGCTCATCCACGGCTGGGGGACACCGAGGCGGAGGCGCTCCCGAGGTGGCCGGTCGGTGCTGTCGCCGGACATTGCCCGGTAGGAGATGTCGAGGGCATCGATCGAATCGGCGAGTGGTCCCACGGTGTCGACTGACGTCGCCAGCGGGAAGACTCCATCGAGCGGGATGCGTCCATGAGTCACCTTCAGCCCGAAGCATCCGCACAGCGCAGCGGGCACCCGCACGGAGCCCCCGGTGTCGGTGCCGATGGCGACAGGGGTGATTCCGGCCGCAACGGCTGCCGCCGATCCGCCCGATGACCCTCCTGGTGAGGTGTCTGGATCCCACGGGTTCCGCACCGGTCCGAAATGCGGGTTCTCGGACGAGAAGCCAAAGGCAAATTCATGGAGACCGGTCCGCCCGATGACGACCGCACCGGAGGCCTCGAGCCGGGTCACCACCGGCGAGGACCGATCGGCCTCGTACCGATAGAACGCGGAGCCGGCAGTTGTGATTCGGCCCTCGTGGTCGATCAGGTCCTTGAGCCCGATCGGAACGCCGGTCAGCGCTCCGGTGGGGGCACCGTCACCGGCGGCGTCGAGGCCGCCCGCTCGGTCCATCGCTGCCTCGTCGTCGAGGTGTGTGAAGATGTTGAGCCCCGTTTGGACCGCGTGAGCCGCGGCGAGAGCATGCTCGATCTGGTCGAGGGCAGGCAAAACATTGCTGGCCGACTTTTCCCTCGACCCACCCTCAGCATGCACGGGTTGACCTCATCACAATCTCACAGTCTCGGCCAAACAGACGCCGGTCGGCCAGGGCTGCCGCCGCGCAACGATGTCATCGTGCCTACTCGATCACGATGCCGGAGCTGTTGGGCACGAGCGAGATCCAGACCTGCCCCGGGGGCACCAGGATCTGCGCCCCGTCGTTGTCGGCGAGCGTGAACCACTCGTCGATGTCGTCGCGCTGCCAGGTCCCTTGGACGACCTTGCCGTCGGCGAACACATAAACCAGCCCCTGACCGGTCGTCCTGCTGGTGGGCAGGTCGCCGACGCTGGCCTGCTCGACGTACATGGCGATGAGGACGGGGAAGCCGATCTGGGTCTCCTCGCCATCCTCGGTGACCGTGTTCGACTCGTCGTCGCCGAGAGTTCGCAGCCAGACACCTTCAGTCTCGTCCCAGCTCCACTCGACGGGGTTGCCGAGGAAATCGAATGAGACCTTGGCTGCAGCTTCGCCGTCCTCCCGCATCGGCCCGAACTCCCACATGGGGCCGTCGATCGGCTCGTCGGGGTAACCCTGCTCGTCGGCGTACTCCCGGAGCAAGACCGTGTTGGTATAGAGGTTGTGTGGCGCCCGCCGGCCGGAGACACGGAACGTGGCCGGCTCCACCTCGCCGATGATATGGACGCCGACGTTGGCGATCATCTCCCTCACCCAGCTCTGACCACCGGATATGGCGAGGGTGGGCTCGTTGAAGAAGGCAAGGAGGGTCTGATCTGTCGGCCGTGCCGATCGCATCGGTCCCAGATACTCGCTCTCGCTCTGCTGCCAGAACGACATGAACCGCGTGACGCCTTCGGCCATGTACTCGAACACGGCGTCGGCCGCGTCGATACCGGACTGTGGTCGAGCGTTGGGATGGTTGTCGTTCTTCACCGCGAGGAGCCGACGGTCGAGAAGGTCGGCGTCGTCGACCGGTAGCCCGTTGATCGGAGAGAGGGCGCCGGCGATGGTTGTTGTTGGCGCCTCAGTGGTCGTGGACGCCACAGTTGTCGTCGTTGTGGTGGGGGCGCTGGTCGTCGTGGTGACGTCGGGCTCGGCGCTCGCCATCATGAAAATGGCCGTGCCGGCGCCGATAACGACGACTGCAGCAGCGATGGAAATGACCTTGTGGGCGCTCACCCACTCCGTGAATCTTGACCACATGGGGCGGCAGAGTATCGCCCCCGGGTTCTTAGACCACTAATGCTCCGCCCGTGATGGGAAGGTCCGGCATCGCCCCGTCGGCCTGGTCAATGGAGATCGCGAATTCGATTCCTTCGGAGTTCGAGCGCAAAACGTATAGGGCGTCGATGTTGACTCCGGCGTCAGCGAGCAGACGGGTGAGCCGGGCCAGCTCGCCGGGACGATGGGGGAGCTGTGCGGTGAGCACGGTGCGTTCCTCGTTGTTGAGGGCCGCCTCGTCCAGGACGCGTCTAGTGGTCGCGGCATCGTCGACGATCAACCGGACGGTCCCTTCTCCATCGTGGCCATAGGCGGCCAGCGCTTCGATGTTGACCCCAAAGGCGGCGAGGGCCTCGGTCAGCGATGCGAGTCGGCCCGGACGATTCTCCATCTGGACCACGAACTCGGTCATAGGGTGACTCTACGCGGGTCGCGCGACTGCGTG
>Ga0190271_10000348_pt1 | contig 23032 bp, 20 predicted proteins | sample Popmic356T_FD_133747 | JGI IMG/M metagenome (GOLD analysis project Ga0190271, IMG submission 133747) | Populus adjacent soil microbial communities from riparian zone of Weber River, Utah, USA - 356 T | ecosystem: Environmental > Terrestrial > Soil > Riparian zone | place: USA: Utah | collected...
ATACTCCCAGATCCCCATTGAGGCGATCAACAGCGCGATGACGATGAAGAAGGTGGCGGTCGGCCATGTCCAGGCCATCCAGGAGAGGTTCATCGCTCTAGCACCCGCATCCGTCTAGCTCGATGGCGTCATTCGGACAGGAGAGTTCCTGCCGGGGAAAGCCGATCGAGTGACTGCTGAATTCAGCCGTGAAGCCGCCATTCGCCCAGCACCATTTGCCGGTGCCGAGCACAGTATGTTGAGCGTCGCAGCTCTTGCCGAGGTTGAGCGTCTCAATCCCTTCGCTGACCTTTGAATTGACGCCGGCTTCGATGAAGCGCGACACGGGATAGACCGACTTCAGTTGGTAGCCGGAGCCGTTGCAGGTAATCGTCCAGCTATCGTTGTCGGCAACATAGTTCGCCGCAGTCGCGAGCACCGGCTGCAGCGACAAACAGACCATCAAGCTCAGAACGCCCCGACGACCGCGCATCACACCCTCCCCAGGGCAAAGCCCTTGGCGATGTAGTTGCGCACGAACCAGATCACCAACGCGCCGGGGATGATGGTCAGCACGCCGGCAGCGGCCAGCACGCCCCAGTCCATGCCCGAGGCGGACACCGTGCGGGTCATGATCGCGGCGATCGGCTTGGCGTCTGTCGTGGTGAGCGTGCGCGCGATCAGCAATTCCACCCATGAGAACATGAAGCAGAAGAAGGCCGCGACGCCGACTCCCGACGCGATGAGCGGCAGGAAGATCTTCACGAAAAAGCGCGGAAAGGAATAGCCATCGATATAGGCCGTTTCGTCGATCTCCTTCGGCACGCCTGACATGAACCCTTCTAGAATCCACACGGCCAGAGGCACGTTGAACAAGCAATGCGCCAGGGCCACGGCTATGTGCGTGTCGATGAGGCCAAAGGCAGAATAGAGCTGAAAGAACGGCAGCGCGAACACCGCCGGCGGCGCCATGCGGTTGGTCAGCAGCCAGAAGAACAAATGCTTGTCGCCGAGGAAGCGGTAGCGCGAGAAGGCGTAGGCCGCCGGCAGGGCCACAGAGACCGAGATCACCGTATTCAGCACGACATAGATGATCGAATTGATGTAACCCTTGTACCAGGACGGATCGGTGAAAATCACTGCGTAGTTGTGCAGTGTCGGGTTGCGCGGCCAGAGCGAAAACGCACCCACGATCTCCTGGTTGCTCTTGAAGCTCATATTCACGAGCCAATAGATCGGCAGCGTCAGGAAGATGATGTAAATCGTCGGAATCAGCCACCAGAAGCGGCTTTCGTCGCCGCGCCGGCGCATTTTCCGCGCCAGCGCGTCATCCGCCGCCAGGGAGGGTGCTGCTCTTCCGGCGAGATTGTCCGTGCGGGAAGCGGTGTCGCTCATCTCACCGCTCCGCATCGTAATTGGTCATCACGGTATAGAAGACCCATGACAGCAGCAGGACGATCAGGAAGTAGATGATCGACATCGCCGCAGCCGGGCCGAGGTCGAACTGGCCGACCGCCATCTTGACCAGATCGATGGACAGGAAGGTGGTGGAGTTGCCGGGACCGCCGCCGGTGACGACGAAGGGCTCGGTGTAGATCATGAAGGAATCCATGAAGCGCAACAGAACTGCAATCAGCAGCACGCGGTTCATCTTCGGCAATTGGATATAGCGAAACACTGCCCAGCGCGACGCACCGTCGATCTTGGCAGCCTGATAGTAGGCATCCGGGATCGAGACCAGGCCGGCGTAGCACAGCAGCACGACGAGGCTCGTCCAGTGCCAGATATCCATGACGATGACGGTCACCCAGGCATCGAAGGAATCGTTGACGTAGTTGTAGTCGACACCGAGTGCATTGAGCGTGTAGCCGAGCAAGCCGATGTCGACGCGGCCGAAGACCTGCCAGATCGTGCCCACGACATTCCACGGAATGAGTAGCGGCAGAGCCATCAACACAAGGCAGACGGGCACGCCCCAGCCGGATTTCGGCATGTTGAGCGCGATGAAGATGCCGAGGGGAATCTCGATCGCCAGGATAACGAATGAGAAGATGAGGTTTCTGCCCATCGCCTCCCAGAAGCGGTCGGATGTCAGCATCTCCTGGAACCATTCGGAACCGGCCCAGAAGAACTCGTTGTTTCCGAATGTGTCCTGCACTGAATAATTCACGACCGTCATCAGGGGGATGACCGCCGAGAAGGCTACCAGCAGCAAGACGGGCAGCACCATGAACCAGGCTCGGTTGTTCCAGGTCTTGTCCATGTCAGACCCTCCTCCCCGGTTCACCGTCGACGCGCCAGGAATTGGCGTAGATATTGATGCCAGCGGGGTCGAAGCGGACCCGTGGGTTTTCCGGAATGGATTCGTCCTCGCCAACGATGGCGGCGATCTCCTGCCCCTCCAGGCTTGCGCGCAGCACCTTGTGGCGACCGATATCCTCCACCTTGCGCACCTTCACCGGCATGCCCAGCGCGCCGATGCGGATATATTCCGGCCGAATGCCAAGCTCGACCTTGCCCTGCCCTTCCGCGCTGGGCGCGACCGGCAGTTCGATCGTCTGCTCGCCGAGACGGGCCTTGCGGCCCTCGACGGTCACCGGCAGAACGTTCATGCCGGGCGAGCCAATGAAGTAACCGACGAAAGTGTGCTTGGGCCGTTCGAAAAGCTCCGCCGGGGTTCCGATCTGCACGATCTGCCCGTCATGCATGACCACCACAGTGTCGGCGAAAGTCAGTGCCTCGGTCTGGTCATGCGTCACATAGACCATGGTGTAGCCGAACTGCCGGTGCAGTTGCTTCAACTGCGACCGCAGCACCCATTTCATATGCGGATCGATGACCGTCAGCGGCTCATCGAACAGGATGGCGTTGACATCGGAGCGCACCAGCCCACGGCCGAGCGAGATCTTCTGCTTCTGGTCGGCGGTCAATCCGCGCGCCTTGCGCTTGGACCAATCTTCGAGGTCGATCATCTTGATGATTTCGCGGACCTTTCGGTCCACGTCGGGTTCGGCGACACCGCGGTTGCGCAGCGGAAACGCCAGATTGTCGTACACCGTCATGGTGTCGTATATGACCGGAAACTGGAACACCTGCGCGATATTGCGCCCTTGCGTGGATAGTTCGGTGGCGTCGTCGCCGTTGAACAGCAGCCGCCCGTGCGATGGGTGCAGCAGTCCGGAAATGATGTTCAGCAAAGTGGTCTTGCCGCAGCCCGACGGCCCGAGCAGCGCATAGGCGCCGCCGTCCTCGAAAACCTGATTGACCTCGCGCAGCGCGAAATCCTCAGGCCGGCTCGGATTTGGCCCGTAGGCGTGGCGGACATGGTCAAGATCGATACGCGCCATGGTCAAGCCGCCAATCTGCGATCAGCGCCGAGGGCGTTGCCGAAGCCATCGAACACCAGGATGTTGCGGGGATCGATGAAAACCTCGACCATCTCGTCGGGCTCGAATGTCAGAATGCCGTGTGCGAGCATCACCCAGCGCGCATCCGCGAAGGCAAGGTGAACGAAGCTTTCTGAGCCGGTGATCTCGGTGACCAGCACCTTCGCGCTCACCGCGACAGCCTGTGCGTTGGGCCGCTTGAGCGATAAATGGTGCGGGTGGAAACCGATCGTGTAATTCGCGTCCGGAATGCCGCCGATCTCAGCCGGCACGGGAATGCGGACGCCGCCTTCCAGCACAAAATCCTTGCCCGCCTTGTCGAGGGCAATGGTATTCAGCGGCGGATCGGAGAAGGTTCGCGCCGTAATGAGATCCTGCGGCTTGCGGAACACCTCGATCGTGGCGCCGAACTGCGTGACGGCGCCCTGCGACAGCGTCGCGGTATTGCCTCCCAGGAGCAGCGCCTCGTGCGGCTCGGTCGTCGCATAAACGAAGATCGCACCCGTGGCGGCAAAGATACGCGGCAGTTCCGCGCGCAACTCCTCGCGCAGCTTGTAGTCCAGATTGGCGAGCGGCTCGTCGAGCAACACCAGTTTGGCGTTCTTCACAATTGCTCGCGCCAGCGCCGTCCGTTGCTGTTGGCCGCCCGATAGATTGAGCGGTGTCCGCTCCAGAAAAGGCGTCAGGTTCAGCAGACTTGCGGCCTGGCGCACTTCCCTGTCAATCTTCGCTGCATCGGCCCCCGCGACGCGCAGCGGCGAGGCGATATTCTCATACACGGTCATCGCCGGGTAGTTGATGAACTGCTGGTAGACCATGGCGACGTTGCGCTTCTGCACGGGCACCCCGGTGACATCCACCCCATCGAACCACACAGAGCCGGAGGTAGGCTTATCGAGGCCGGCCATCAGACGCATGATGCTGGTCTTGCCCGACAATGTGGGTCCGAGCAGCACATTCAGGGAGCCATGCTGCAGCGTCAGCGAGACATCGCGAATATGGTCCGCCCCGCCGACAGTCTTGGAAACGTTTCGGAGCTCGAGCATCCGGCTACTCCGCGGCCGCGTGGAGATGATTGCTGATGCCACGCATGAACTTCTCCAAGGCCGCAGCCTCTTCTTTAGACAAACGCAAACCGTGCTTGGTCCGCCGCCATAAAACATCTTCCGCCGTCAGCGCCCATTCCTCTTCCGCAAGATAGCGCACTTCCGCCTCATAAAGATCCGCCCCGAAGAGCGTGCCGAGATCTTCGCGTGATTTTGCTTTGCCAAGCAGTTTGCGAGCGCGCGTGCCATAGAGGCGAACCAGCCGGCGGGCATGCGCCGCATCGAGAAAAGCGTAGTCGCGCTTCAGTCGCGCAACCTCTCCGTCAAAGTCCTGCGCATCGAAATCCCCGCCCGGCAAGGGCGCGGTAGCCGTCCAAGACTTGCCGCGCTGGCCGAGGAAACCTTCGATCAGGTCGAGCATAGATTCGGCAAGGCGGCGATACGTCGTGATCTTGCCACCGAAACTGTTGATCAGCGGGGCGCCGGACGCGGCATCCGCCTTCAGCACATAGTCGCGCGTCGCTTCCTGGGCCTTTGAGGCGCCGTCGTCAAAGAGGGGCCGCACGGCGGAATAGGTCCAGACGATCTCTTCGGGCCGGATCGGCTCGGCGAAATATTCGCTGGCGGCGCTGCAGAGATAGTTGATTTCCGCATCACTGATCCTGGCGTCGGAGAGCTCACCCTCGTAGTCGCGGTCGGTTGTGCCGATCAGCGTGAAATCGTCCTCATAAGGAATGGCGAAGATGATACGGCCATCCTTGTTCTGGAAGAAATAGGCGCGCGGATCGTCGAACTTCCTGGGCACCACGATATGGCTGCCTTGCACCAGGCGGACATTGTGGACGTCGTTCTGGCCAACCGTTTCCGCCAGGACGTGATCGACCCAGGGACCGGCGGCGTTGACGAGGAGCTTGGCGTTGACCGTTTCGCGCGCACCGGTCGCCATATCCTCGATTTCGACGGCCCAGTGCTTGGCGTTGCGCCGCGCTTCGATGACCTTGGTGCGCGTCCGCACGATGGCCCCGCGTTCGGCGGCATCCCGCGCATTCAGGGCTACCAGCCGGGAATCCATCACCCAGCCGTCGGAATATTCAAACGCCTTCGTGAACAAGGGTTTCAGCGGCCGCCCCGACGGATCGCTGCGCATGTCGAGCGTCCTGGTGGCCGGCAGCAGCTTGCGACCGCCAATATGATCGTAGAGGAAGAGGCCGAGCCTCAGCATCCAGGCCGGACGGGGACCGCCCTTGAAATAGGGCAGCACGAAGCGCATCGGCCAAATGATATGCGGCGCGTTGCGCCACAGGACCTCGCGCTCCATCAACGCTTCGCGCACAAGGCGGAATTCATAGTGCTCTAGGTAGCGCAGGCCGCCGTGGATAAGTTTGGTGGAACCCGACGATGTGCCGCTGGCAAGGTCGTTCATTTCGGCGACGAAAACCGAGAAGCCTCGGCCCGCGGCGTCGCGGGCTATGCCGCAGCCGTTGATGCCGCCACCTATGACGAAGATGTCGACAGTCGCGGTCGCTGCCATTGTTCCTCCCGCTTTCGCAATGCAGCATAAAATAGCTAGAGCGAAAGCATGCCGCGATTATTTCGAACCAAATTCGAATGTCAAACGAAATGCACTGGGTGCAATCAAATTCGTGCGACAAGAGGATCAGCGCAAAGTTTCGATAAGCCGGACCTCGGATTCCTCGCAAATCTTGCGAATTGAAGGGATTTCGCACCGATCGGTAATAAACGTATCGACCTGGGAGAGGTGGCCGATGCGCACCGGCGCCGTTCTCTCGAATTTGGTGGAATCGGACACGAGGATGACTTGTCGCGCATTCTCGATGATCGCCTGAGCCACCTTGACCTCGCGATAGTCGAAATCGAGCAGCGCGCCATCATGGTCCAGCGCAGACGCGCCGATTACCGCATAGTCGACCTTGAACTGCCTGATAAAATCGACAGCCGCCTCGCCGACGATGCCGCCGTCCGAGCCACGCACAACACCGCCGGCGATCACGACCTCAATCGTAGGGTAGACGCGCATCCTGTTGGCAACGTTGATATTGTTCGTAATGACCATCAGGCCGTTATGGTCCAGCAGCGCCTTGCTCACGGCTTCCGTGGTGGTGCCGATATTGATGAAAAGGGATGCTCCGTCGGGAATGAGCTTTGCCGCCGCAGTGCCGATTGCCTCCTTTTCGTCGGCAGCAATCTTGCGCCGCGCTTCATATTCGAGGTTTTCGATGCCGGAGGGGAACAAGGCGCCGCCGTGAATCCGGGTCAGCATGCGCTGGTCGCAAAGGTCGTTCAGGTCCTTGCGAATTGTCTGCGGCGTGACGTTGAAATGGAGAGCGAGATCGTCGACCAGCACCCTGCCCTGGTCTTTCGCCATTTGGATGATTTCCGCATGACGCGGCGGCAAATACATGACCGCACCCTCCCTCGCTTTCGTTTGAGACCACTCTAATCCCAAACGAAAGGCCGCGTAAGGTGGCAAACGAAGGTTAGTCGGCTGTCGGAATAGATTACCTAAAACGCCGTCACAATCCGTCCGGAGCTTGCCATTCGAAGGCCGGCAAGCGTTCGAATGCCGACTTCAGGGCATTGGACCAGCCCTCTGAAATGGTTCTGTAATATGGATCGTCAGGCGCAATCCGCTTCTTCAGAGCGATCCGCATCGCGTCGCGTTGGTAAAACACGAGATCGAGTGGAAGGCCAACGGAGAGGTTCGCCTTCACCGTCGAATCGAACGACACCATCAACAGCTTCGCTGTGTCGGCGAAGCTCATGGTGCGGTCATAGGCGCGCACGATGATCGGCCGGCCGTACTTCGTTTCACCGACCTGGAAGAATGGGGAATCGTCGGTCGACTCGATGAAATTGCCTTCGGGGTAAATCAGGAAGAGCCGCGGCTCCGAGCCCTTGATCTGCCCGCCCAGAATGAAGGAGGCATTGAAGTAGGAATCGGCCTTCTGCCCCACGGGCGAAGAATGGGCGATCACCTCCTTGACGGTATTGCCGACAAGGCGGGCGGTCTGGAACATTGAAGGTGTCTCAAGCAGCGTGTGAACGCGCTCCGACACGGCCTTGGTGCGCTCGTCCAGAAGACTGACCACAGCCTGGGTCGTGGCCAAATTGCCGGCCGACATCAAAACGATGACGCGTTCGCCCGGCTGCTCCCACACATGCATCTTGCGATAGGTCGATATGTTGTCGACACCCGCGTTTGTGCGCGTGTCCGACATAAAAACCAGTCCACTGTCGATCTTGAGTCCGACGCAATAGGTCATTGATTCTGCTGCTGCCCGTTACCGGAGCCCATTTGCTCCACGGTAATGCGGACATCAAGCCGTTCTATGGCATGCCCCAACAGAATTCCCGAAGTCGGCATCGCATCCCGATAGTCGCGGCCGATCGCCAGGCGCACATATCGCTCGTCGGGACACATGCCGTTGGAAGGGTCGAAACTTACCCATCCGAGCCCCTCGACATATGCCTCCGCCCAGGCGTGGCTGGCAACCTGGTCGACGCGGTCGTCAAGCAACAGATACCCGCTGACATAGCGGGCGGGAAATCCCAGCAGGCGTGCCGCGGCGATGAAGATATGCGCGTGATCCTGACAGACACCCTGCTTCTGTTCGAGCGCCGTCTCGGCATTCGTTTCGGCATCAGTCGAACCGATCAAGTAGGCAACGCGCTCGCCGATCGCCTGCATCAGCGCGTGCAGGCGTTCGATCTCGTCGCTTTGCTTGACCGACCGGGCGAGTGCATTCACCTGTTTTCCGGCAGCGGTCAGCGCCGTCTCCGAGGTGAACAGCCATAGGGGCGCGAAGCCCGTATGCGGCCCGGAAACGCCTCCCGTGTCTTTGGTGTCGATCTCTCCGCTGGCTCGAATAGCGATCGACCGGGCCGCGCCCGATGCGCTCAGCAGGCGCGTGTCGTTGTTGAACTGGTCGTTGAAACGCACCTCTTCACGCGCGCCCTCGAAATCGATCACCCAGGACAAGACATTCTGGGTCGGGCCGCTACGCGGCAAGAGCCGCACGCGCTGCAGCGCATATGGCATCAGGGAGGCATAGCCATATTCGGTGGTGTGGGAGATCTTGAGGCGCATCGTCAGACGAATCGATAGTTCTCGGCAACTTCGCTGCTCAGGCGATTGTTGTCGCGGATGAAGTCACTCAGGAATTCGTGCAGGCCGCCGTCGAAGATTTCCTTGATCGATCCAACCTTCAGCTTCCCCAGGTTTTGCTCGACGGTGTCGTGACAGGGCTGCCGCTCGCCATAGTCGCGCGCTAGAAAGCCCAGGTGCTCCTCGATCATGCGGTAGCTGAAGGCAAGCGAGCGGGGCATGCGGCCATTCAGGATGAGGTAGTCGGCAATGTGCGTCGGCTTGTATTGCGCGTCGTAGACCCAGCGATACGACCGGTGCGCGGAGACCGACCGCAGGATCGACTCCCATTGCGAGTTATCCAGCGTCGATCCCACCCAGGAAATCGACGGCAACAGGACGAAGTACTTCACGTCGAGAATACGTGCGGTGTTGTCTGCGCGCTCGATAAAGCTGCCGACCTGCCAGAAATCGAAGATTTCGTTGCGCAACTGCGTGCCGAAGATCGAACCGCGGATCAAAGCAGTCTCGCGTTTGATCGCATCCAGCACCTTGGGGAGGTCGCGCTCATCGATGGGCTTGGCAAACATGCGCTTCAAGAGCATCCACGCCTCGTTGATCGCCTCCCATGCCTCGCGCGTCAGCGCGGTGCGCACCATGCGAGCGTTGAGCCTTCCATTCTCCACGACGGAGGCGACGCTGGACGGGTTGGTCGTGTCGCGCAGCAGGAAGTCCGTGACGGTGCCGACCGTATATTCTTGGTGCCGCTCCAGAAAGCTGTGCTGCGCGCCGGCGCTGGCGATAACCGAGGCCCACTCTTCGGCCGCACTTTGCGACCGCGTCAGCGCCATGCGCAGGCCGGCGTCGATCAAGCGAGCCATGTTCTCGGCGCGCTCGAAATAGCGGCTCATCCAGTAGATGCCATTGGCGGTGCGACCCAGCAGCATCACAGCGCCTCCAGCCGTGTACGGTGAAGTGAGAAGAGTGAAAGGCGATTCAAAATCTGCGTTCTCCGCTTGAGTCTAGCCAAAGCCGATCCCATTCACGCTTCACTCTCACCCTAGTCATCCAGCACCCACGTATCCTTGGTGCCGCCGCCTTGCGAGGAATTCACCACCAGCGAACCTTCCTTCAGCGCCACACGGGTCAAACCGCCAGGCACGATTTCAATGCGGTCGGAAACCAGGACATAGGGACGCAGGTCGACATGGCGCGGCGCCAGTCCCTTCTCCGTCAGGATCGGACAGGTCGACAGCGCTAGTGTCGGCTGGGCGATGTAGTTGGAGGGCCGGGCTTCGAGTTTCTTGAGGAAGGTCTCGCGCTCCGCTTTGGTCGCCGTTGGGCCGACCAGCATGCCGTATCCGCCTGAGCCGTGGACTTCTTTCACCACGAGTTCCGCGAGGTGCTCTTTCACATATTTGAGGCTGTCCGCCTCAGAGCAGCGCCAGGTCGGGATATTGCCCAGGATCGGCTTGCGGCCCGTATAGAACTCGACGATTTCCGGCATGTAGGAATAGATCGCCTTGTCGTCCGCGATGCCAGTGCCCGGAGCGTTGGCGATGGTGATGTTGCCGGCGCGATAAACGTCCATAATGCCGGGGACGCCAAGGGCTGAATCCGGCTTGAAGGTGAGCGGATCGAGATAAGCATCATCAACGCGGCGATAGAGAACATCGATCTGCTTGTAGCCTTCGGTGGTGCGCATAGCGACGTGACCGTCCACCACCCGCAGATCCGGCCCCTCGACGAGTTGGACCCCCATCTGATCGGCCAGAAACGCATGCTCGAAATAGGCGGAGTTGTAGCTGCCCGGCGTGAGGATTGCGATCGTCGGATTGTCCGGCGCGCCATCGGGCTTCACCGCTGCCAGCGATTGCCGCAGCAATTGCGGATAGTTCTCGACCGGCCGCACCTTCACCTGCTGAAACAACTCGGGAAAGAGCTGCATCATGGTTTCGCGGTTTTCCAGCATGTAGGAAACGCCGGACGGCGTTCTGGCATTGTCTTCGAGCACGAAAAAGTCGTTCTCTCCGGTGCGCACGATGTCGACGCCGATAATGTGCGTGTACACGCCGGCCGGAGGGCGAACGCCGACCATCTCGGCCAGAAACGCCTCGTTGCCCGCAATCAGTTCCTTGGGAACCCGCCCTGCCCGCAGAATTTCCTGCCGGTGATAGATGTCGTCGAGGAAGGCGTTCAACGCCTGAACGCGCTGTTTTATGCCCTGGGTCAGCCGCCGCCATTCCGCACCCGAGATAATGCGTGGAACAATGTCGAAGGGGATCAGCCGCTCTGCTGCTTCGGCCTCGCCATAGACGGCGAAGGTGATGCCGGTGCGCCGAAACACGCGCTCCGCATCCTGCATCTTTTCCGAGAGCCTGGCCGGATCCTGCAACTTGAACCAACGGTCGTAACTCTCATACGGGCCTCGCAGCCCGGATTCGACCGGAAGCATCTCGTCGAAGTGAGCCACGCAATTTCTCCGTTGGACCACGCCATATCAATTGTGTCGGCCAGGAAATGCAAGTGGATTGTGCGTTGCAAATTAAGCTGCGGTAGGGGTACGGCCGCTTGGGGTGCCGCGCGTGCGGTTCGATCGCCAACGCTGCGGAGAGCGCAGCTGGTAGTCGCGTGCCAGGGGCACTTGCCCGGTTCTTGCGGCCGGTTCACCCGAACGCGGTCGTAGGGCCGGTCTCACCAGCGAACATCGCTTCGGGACGATGCTATTCCTTGAAGGCGCGGGTAAGCTGATCGGTCAACGGCTTCATGAGGTACGACCAGACACCGCGTTCGCCCGTCTGGATGTAAACCTCCGCCGGCATGCCGGGCAGCAGGCGGCGCGCACCCTGGAGGCAGTTCGCCTGGTCGTCCACGTCGATGCGCACCTCATAGTAGGAAATCTGCTGCTGCTGATCGTGCACCAGATCGGCAGAAACGCGTTCGACCGTACCGTCGCATTCGGGCGTCGTGGACCTGTCGAAAGCGGAGAATCGAATCCGCACCGGTTGGCCCGGCACGACGTCATCGACGCTGACGGGTGAAATGCGCGCGTCGATGACCAGGGCGTCGCTCTGCGGCACGATGCTCATGATCGTTTCACCGGGATTGATGACACCGCCGACCGTCTGGATCGCAATCTGCTGGACGAAACCCGACTGCGGCGCGGTAATCGCCGTGCGCTTCAGTTGGTCCTCAGCCACGAGCTTGCGTTCCAGCAATTCGACCTGCCGGCCTTCGGTCTCGCGGAGATCTGTATTCGCCTCGCGGCGCTGGTCTTCCCCGATTTGAATGATCTGCAGTTTGGTCTCGCTGATGCGCCCTTCGGTCTCTGCAACCGCCGCCAGCAAACGGCCGGCCTCGCCTTCCAGGCGCACGATGTTTTGCCGGAGCGCGCTGATGCGATCGAGCGACACCAGCTTCTGCTTGTAGAGGTCGCCCACGGTCTTGAAATCGTCCTGCGTCAGAGCCAGCGAATCCTCGACCGATTTCTGCTGTGCCTTCAGGCCTTCGATCTGTTGCGCATATTGGCCCAAGCGCTCGCCAAGCTGCGCCTGTTGCCCCTTGATGAAGGTCATGCGGCTTTCGAACAGTGCGCGCTCGCCCGCGAGCAGTTCGGCGATTTCCGGTTCGTTTACGCGAGCAGCGAGCCGCACCGGTATCTTCATTTCGGAAGCGCCGATGCGCTCACCTTCCAACCGCGCCATGCGGGCGTCGGCACGATCCAACTGCTGGCTGACGATCTGCAGATTGGCCCGCGTCATGGTTTCATCGAGCTTCATCAAAATCTGGCCGGCCTCGACGCGATCGCCGTTCTTCACCAGAATCTCACCCACGACGCCGCCGGTCTGGTGCTGAACCTTCTTGACGGCTGTTTCGACGACAACCGTGCCGCCGGCGATGACCGCGCCCGCCAGCGACGATGAGCCGGCCCAGACGCCCAGCCCGCCGACAAGCGCGGCTGTTATGCCCAACCCGATAAGCACATTGTGACGGATGCCATCATTGGTCTTGGCGGGCTCCAATTTTTTGGCGCCGCGAAAGTCGGAACGATTTGTGCTGGCGACATCAAGCATCAGTCGCACCCTCCGTCCGCAATATCAGCGACAGCGAGCATCGCGCACCTATGCAATTCCAGAGCGATCATGGCCGCCGCTCATGCAACGGAATGACGGTTGTCGAGGCCGCCTTTGCGGGAATGGACTCTTGGCGAGACGGTTGAGCCGCCTGATCGGGGCGCGCCTGTCCGGCCTGAGCCGCCTGCTGACTGGCCTGCGTGACCTTCGCCAGCACTTCATCGCGCGGGCCGAACGCCTGCATGGCGCCGTTCGCCATGTAGAGGAGCTGGTCGATATTGACCAAGGCAGAGGGGCGATGCGCCACCACGACGGCAATGCCGCCGCGTGCCCGCACGGAGCGGATTGCATTGGCGAGCGCCGTGTCGCCGTCGGCGTCGAGATTGGAGTTTGGCTCGTCGAGCACAACGAGGAACGGGTCGCCATAGAGCGCCCGGGCCAGGCCGACGAGCTGCCGCTGGCCGGCGGACAGCGCAACGCCGCCTTCTCCCACACGGGTGTGGTAGCCATCCGGCAGCCGAAGGATCATCTGATGAACGCCGGCCGCCTCGGCGGCATTGAGCACCGTGGTCGCGTCCGGGTTTTCGGCGAAGCGGCTGATATTGTCGGCCACGGTTCCGTCGAACAACTCGATGTCCTGCGGCAAATAGCCAATGTCGCGGCCGAGATCAGATGGATCGTACTGCTCCAGCGCTGCGCCATCGAGGCGCACCTTCCCGCGACCCGGCGCCCAGACGCCGACCATGGCGCGCACCAGGGACGATTTTCCCGAGGCGCTGGGTCCAATGATGCCAAGACCGTTGCCGGCCTGAAGGGAGAAGCTGACGCCCTGCACGATGACCTTCTGGGATCCCGGCGCAGCGACAGCGATATCTTCGACCTGAAGCACCTTGCGCGGCCGCGGCAACTGCATCGCCTCCTGCCTGATGCGCAGGTTGGACAGCACGTTGTTCAACTTGGTCCAGCTCTGGCGCGCGGCCATGAAGCCGCGCCAATTGGCAATGACGATGTCGATCGGCGCCAGCGCGCGAGCCGTCAGGATGGAGCTTGCGATGATGATGCCGCCGGTCGCCTCGCCGCGCAGAACGATGTAAGCGCCGAGACCGAGGATCAGCGATTGCAGGATCATGCGCAGGGTTCGCGAGATGACGCCGCTTGCGCCGACGATGTCCGAAATGTTGCGCTGATCCTCAAGATACCGTGTGCTGTAGTTCGACCAGATGGCGCCTATGCGTTCGCTGAGACCAAGTGCACGCACCACTTCGGCGTTGCGGCGGCCCGCATCGCCATAGATGCGCCGCGCAATGACCGATTCCGTGGCCTTGCGGGCGGGACCACGCGTCATACCCTCAGCAACAAGCGTGATGGCGATGGTGATAATGGCGCCGACCGTCGCCAGAATACCGAGCCAGGGGTGTAGGTAGTAAACGATGATCATGTAGAACGGCAGCCACGGCACGTCGAAAAAGGCCGTCAGGCCAGCACCCGACAGAAACCCGCGGATCGTATCCAAATCGGAGATCGGCTGGACCCGGTTGCCATCGTGGCCTGCGCGCAAGGGGATGGCCAGTTGGGCGTCGAAAACCTGTTCGTGCAACGTGGTGTCGAAGCGATTGCCGACACGGACCAGGATGCGCTGCCGCACCCAGTCCAGCAGGCCATATGCGGCGAAGAGACCAACCATGGCGATGGTCAGGACAATCAGCGTCGGCACGCTTCCCGAGGTCAGTACCCGGTCGTAGACCTGCAGCATGTACAGCGAGCCTGTCAGGGCGAGCACATTGATGAGGCCGGAAAAGAGCCCGACGCCCCATAGCGCCGGGTAACACTTGCGCAATGCCTGGCGCAGCGGCGTAGGGCCGGGCTCGCGAGGCCGTTGATCAGCAATGCTCATTGAATTCACTACGTCGCGACTGACGCCGAACGTCCCCACACATATTCACACGTCGAGTGTTACATGGAAGCACTGGAAAATACCATAATCATGGCAAATTCAATGCCGGTTGCGCTGAATATCCGCGATTGATGGTCCAGCAAAGCGACAATGACTTGTCGTCAGCCAGCGGGCGCGACGCATGCGGCCGGTTCCAACTGGCCTGCCTGGCTAACCGCTCCACAGATCACACCGACATGCCTCACGCAGCCGCTTCGAGCCGTTCATCCAAAGCAGCAAAGGCTGCGCGCAAAACCTCCGGTCCCGCGCCATGCCGGGTGGCATCCGTCGAGAGGATCTGACGGTAGCGCCTGGCGCCGGGCTGGCCATGGAACAACCCGACCATGTGCCGAGTAACATGACCAAGCCGCCCTCCTCGCGCGATGTGGCGCGCAACGTAATCCGTCATCGTTTCGAGCAAGGCGTTGCGGTCGAATGATCTCGCCGGCTCGCCATAAATGCGGTGGTCGACCTCGGCCAGACTACCGGGGGTGTGATAAGCGGCGCGGCCGAGCATCGCGCCGTCCACCTCCAGGAGGTGCTCCGTGGCCTCATCAAGAGAGGCAATTCCGCCATTGATGCCTATGAACTTTCCCGGATAGCGGCGCTTGAGCCGATAAACGCGCTGATAGTCCAGCGGCGGGATATCGCGATTTTCCTTGGGGCTTAGACCCTCGAGCCAGGCTTTGCGCGCGTGAACCCACAAGGCATCCGCGCCAGCCGCAAAAACACGATCTGCCAATTCGTCGAGCGCTTGTTCGGTATCCTGTTCGTCGACACCGAGCCGGCATTTAACCGTGACAGGTATGCTCGAAATCGAAGCCCGCATTGCCGCGACGCAATCCCCCACAAGATCGGGGGTGCGCATCAGGCAAGCGCCAAACGTGCCGGATTGAACCCGATCGGACGGGCAGCCGACGTTGAGATTGATCTCGTCATATCCGAGATCGGCCCCAATGCGCGCGGCCTCGGCCAGTTTCGCCGCATCCGAGCCGCCAAGTTGCAGCGCCACCGGATGCTCGACAGGATCAAATCCCAGCAGCCGGTCACGGTCTCCATGAATGACGGCATCGGCGACCACCATCTCCGTGTAGAGCAGCGCTCGCCGCGTCAACTGACGGTGGAAGGACCGGCAATGCCGGTCAGTCCAGTCCATCATGGGTGCAATGGCCAGCCTATGTTGTTGGTATTTATACATTTTTCCCATACAAGTGAGCGGGCACCTGGCGGTTGGCGTGCACTTTTTTACGCTGTTCTACGGGCAACATGCCACGTTTGCCGCCTGATTGCGCACAGAGCGCACACGAAATTTGCCAGTTTTACGAAACCACCCTCTGTTTCATGGCGTGTCCAAATCCGTCATAAGGGTCGCTACGTCAACCCGAGGTTTTTGCGCCGTGACGATGCCCTTCGTAGAGCAATCGAGACCGAAGCCAAAATCGACCGAGGCGAGACCCCTCTCGTCGCGCTCCTTAGCACTTTGGGAACTTGGTCGATCTCCACATCGGCGACATGTGCGCTGTCGGCAAGTCTCCACAATGGTTCCAAGAGCGCAACCCCTAGAACGCAGGCTCGGCAAATTGAGGATGCCGATCTCGATCGCGCGGCCATCATCAAGTTCGGTCGATCATACACTCGGACTTGAAACCTTCGACGGCCAGCGGGGCGGATCGTTTCGACACCCCAGTTTCGGCGCGACTTCATGAACGAAGTCGTGCATGACCTGCCGGTAGTCCTCCTCCGGAAAGTCATATGGAAGTTCCATGCGAAACTCGTCCACCAAAGGCAAAAGCGGGTCGCCTGCCAGTTGGTCTAATATCTGCTGCGACGTGCCGATGATGTCCGGCAGGAACAGCGTGCGCCGTTCGCCGTTGGGCTGGAGCGTTCGCGCGTGGCGGCCCGCGGCGTAGGCGCGATAGCGTTCGCGCGTCTGCCCGTCGGCGCTGTCAAACGGCACGATCACGCGGCCAAGGCCGATGCGCGGCGGGCGCTGCTTGCGCCATGCCGACTTGAACAGCGTCAGCTGACTTAGCTGTGCCTCAAGGAAGTTGTCGGTCCGCTCGCCGGTTGTGACATTGCCGATCAGAAGATTGAAGCCGCGCTGCGCTGCCCACTCGGCCGAGCGCAATGAACCCGCCCCATACCAGAGGCGATCCGTCAGGCCAGCCGCGACGGGTTGAATGCGCGGCCGATAGTCGCCGATGGCAGATGAGAGCCGCGTGGCCTCATGGCCAAGCATGGCACCGCTCAACGCCTCGGCCAGACGCTCTGCCCGCGTATGGCTGTAGTCGGCTGTCGATGATCCGCCATCGTCGAACAGCCGGCCCAGCAGCGCAGCATGCTGCGGGGGCCCGGCGCTGACGCCGATATTGAGCCTGCCCCCGGACAGCACATCGACTGTGGCCAGATCCTCCGCCAGCCGGAATGGGTTCTCATAGCCCAGTTGGATGACGGCGCTGCCCAATTCGATCTTGGAGGTTCGTTGCGTGGCCGCCGCTAGGAACACCGGCGCGGACGATACGCCCCGTTCCAGATGCCGGTGACGGATCCACGCGCTATCGAAGCCGATCTCCTCCCCGTATTCGAACAGTCGGAGAGTGTTCTCAAGCCCCACAGCCGGACGGTCTTCGGAATAGTTGCCTGGCGTGAGAAACCCGACGTGGCGAATGTGGAAGGCGCTCATCGGCAGCCTCTCAATATTGCGGCAGGCCGGGAGGATTTGTTTCGGAGGCGGGTAAGCCTTCCTCGCCAAGGTTCCAGCGTTTGAGGAACTTCTCGTAGGACCCATCCCGAATAAGGCTGTTCGTTGCGATGGTCAGCGCATTGGCCAGGCCGCTCCCCTTGCGGGTTGCGATTGCGACATCGGATTTCAGCGGCCAGCCGGCGTTGACGGTTCCGACCTGCCTGATTGCGCCCTTCGACGCCGCCTCATAGGCTTGCGGGCCGTTCGGGTTAAAATTGACGTCCGCGCGACCCGAGGCGAGCGCAAGCCAGATCGCGGCCTGGTCGTCGTAATATTGCAGTGAGATCGGGGGCAGCCCCGCCTCGCGATTGCGACGATCCCACTCGAGGATGATGCGCTCCTGGTTTGTGCCTGAACCGGTGATGATGCGCAGGCCGGCGACGTCCTTTGGCTCGGCGATCTTCTGTATCCGGCTATCCTTCTTGACGTAGAAGCCATGCAGTCCGAGGCGGTACGTGGAGAAGTCGAATTTCTCCTTGCGCGCCTCGGTTACACCGACATTCGAGATCACCGCGTCGTACTTGCCGGAGGTGAGCCCGAGCGGCCAGTCCGCCCAGGCGATAGGCTGCAGGTCGAGCTGGAGCCCCAGGCTTTCAGCAACAAGCCGAGCGTAGTCGGGGTCAGCCCCAACTACGGTCTTCGCGTCCGTGGCGTAGGTGCTAATGGGCGGCGCGAAGGGCGCGATAGCGACCGTCAGATATCCTTCGCGCACGAATTTGAAGTCCGCCGGGATCGCCTTGACAGCCTCGGGGTTCGACTGCGTTCGCGGCCGATCCTTCTGCTCGGGGCTGAAGTCAAAAGCGTTCTGTGCGGCCGCTTGCCCGCTCAAAAGCGCCAGGCCGATCAGGGCCGCTGCAACAGACTTTGTAATGGAATGCCGTATCATCTGGTTGCTCTTGTTTTCGTTGGTCAGAGTTGGCGGCTTACGAGCGTGGCAGGCCGGGCGGATTGAAGCGGGATTCCTGGATCGCCTCTGCCGACAAGCTCCAACGGGCCAGTGCCTTGGCATAGTTGCCATTTTTGATCTGGGCATTGAGCGCCGCCGTGATCGCTTCCGCGATCCCCGCGCCTTTTTTGGTTGCCACGGCGATCTCGGCCGTCTCGGGCCAACCACCCGAGAAGGCACCGACAAGGCGTGTTTTCTTCTCGCCAGCCGCCTTGATTGCCGAAATTGCGTTTGGTCCAAGGTAGGCGTCCGCGCGCCCCGACTGGAGCGCCAAGTCCTGGAGCGGGACGTCGTCGTAGTATTGGATCTCGGTGTCCGGCAGGCTCTTCGCCTTGTTCGCTTCAATCCAGCGCACCAATATCTGCTCCTGGTTGGTGCCCGCGCCGACAATCACCTTGAGACCGGCCACGTCTTCCGGCTTCGTGATGCTTTGAATCTTGCTGTCATTGGCGACATAGAAACCGAGAAGGTCGTTGCGATATGTCGAGAAGTCGAACTTGTCCTTGCGCTGCTCGGTGACGGTGATGTTGGCGATTGCCGCATCGAACCGGCCGGATTCGAGGCCGAGCGGCCAGTCGGCCCAAGCTATCGGTACAAGTTCGAGTTCGAGCCCGAGGCTATCGGCGACGAGTTGCGCAATATCGGGCTCGGAGCCGACCGAGGTTTTTGTGTCGTTCGCATAGACCGCGAAAGGCAGGTTGCCCGGAATGGACGCCACCGTCAGCTTGCCCTGGGTGACAAATTTGTGGCCCGCGGGGATCAAGGCGATCGCCTCGGGCACCTTCTCGGCGTGCACGCGCCCGGCCTGTTCGGGGCTGAGGTCGATCCCCTCGGCCGAGACGACCGTCGTCATCAGACCTATGGCAAGCGCGCCGGCTGCAATCTTCCTGAACGAGATAGTCATTTTCGTTTCCTTCGGTTGAGATTTTGGGTGGCGTCCGCGAACGGACACGGCTGCAATTTCAGAGGACTTTGGCCAGGAAGGCCGCGGTGCGCGGATGCGCTGGTGCATTGAAGATTTGCGCGGGCGGGCCTTTCTCGAGGATCTGCCCTTGTTCCAGGAAGACGACGGTGTCGGCGACCTCGCGTGCGAAGCCGATCTCATGGGTCACGATGACCAGGGTCGAGCCTGACCGTGCGAGTTCCTTGATGACGTCAAGCACCTCGTTGACCAGTTCCGGGTCGAGCGCCGACGTCGGCTCGTCGAAGAGCAGAACCTTGGGCTTGAGCGCCAGCGCCCGCGCTATGGCGACGCGCTGCTGCTGGCCGCCGGACAATTGGCGCGGATAGGACTGTGCCTTGTCCGAGAGACCGACGCGGTCGAGCAGTTCATAGGCCAGCGCTTCCGCCTCAGCCTTTGACAGGCCGCGCACAGTAATCGGCGCGTCGACAATGTTTTCAAGCACCGTCATGTGCGGGAACAGGTTGAAGTTCTGGAAAACCATGCCGACGTCGGCGCGCCGCTTGAGGATTTCCGGCTCCTTGAGCTCGAACAGCGTGTCGCCGTCCTTCTGGTAGCCGATCAGCTTGCCATCGACCGAAATGATCCCGTCGTCGACACTCTCAAGGTGGTTGATCGTCCGCAGCAGGGTCGACTTGCCCGAGCCAGATTGACCGAGGATCGCCGTAACGCTGCCGGCCGGTATTTCAAGGCTGACATCGCGCAAGACACGCAGGTCGCCGAAACTCTTGGAGACGTTCTGGATCGAAACGGCACCCCCAGGCGCGGTTCGGGCAGCCCATCCGTCACCGGCTCTTCCGCTCGAGACAGGGGCAGCCGGAGTGCTTGTGACCCTGGCAGCGCCTGCCGGCTTATCCACCGGCTTGTCCTTAAGGAAATACCGGAACACCGAGGACGGCTGATTGCGCAACGCGCCTTTTGCGTAGTGGCGCTCGATGAAGAACTGGATGGTGGACAACACCGACAGGATGACGAGATACCAGACGGTCGCTACCATGAGCAGCGGAATGACTTCCAGGTTGCGGCGGTAGATCACCTGCACCGTGTAGAAGAGTTCGGGCAAGGCCAGGATGTAGACCTGCGACGAGCCTTTCGCGAGCATGATCACTTCGTTGAAACCGCCTGGCAGGATCGAGCGCATGGCCTGCGGCAGGACGATCCTCGTCGCCTGGTGGCGGCGCGGCAGGCCAAGTGCCGCGGCAGCTTCAAGTTGGCCCTGATCGACCGACAGGATGCCACCTCGGACGATCTCCGACGAGAACGCCGCAGCGTGCAGACCGAGGCCTAGCACAGCCGCAAAAAAGGGCGTGATCAAGAGCGTGGTCTGCCAACTGGCGAAGGTAATGTCGGTGTAAGGCACACCGAGCCGGATCGTCTCGTAGAGATAGCCGAGGTTGTTCAGCAGCAGCAGAAGCACGATCAGCGGAATGGACCTGAATATCCAGACATAGACCCAAGACACCCCCGCCAGCAGTGGCGAGCCCGAAACGCGCGCTAGCGCCAACAACGTTCCCAACGCGAATCCGAAGAACGTGCCCAGGAAGGTCAGCAACAGAGTTCGGCTAAGGCCGACGAGGATCGGCTCGGCAAAGAACCATTCGGCGAAGACAGGCCATCCCCATCGCTCATTCGTGATGGTCGAATGAGCGACCGCGAGGATCAGGGCCAGTGCCAGAAACGTGCCGACCTTGCGCAGCGGATATCGCGCCGGCACGATGCGGTAGTGCGTGCCGTCCGTCCTTTTTGCCGGTTGCGGTGAAAGCGGATTTACCGCCACAAAATCTGCTGTGATCGTCATGCCCGGGTTTCCTCTTAGCTCGCCTGCGCAAAGCTGACGGGCGTCGCCCAGTCGATTTTGCGCAAGTCGGCCGCGTTGCAGGTGCTATCGATGTGTTTGACGAATGGCAGATGCCTGTAGAGGGCGTGTGGAAGGTTGGTATCGAACAGCGCCGAATAGCCATTGTTGAGATAAAGGCCGGCGGCCTCGGGTTGCCGGAAGCCTGTGGTCAGGAATATCCGGCTGTAGCCTTGAGCCAGCGCCAGTTCTTCGAGGCGTACGATCACCTTCCGCGCCAGACCCTGGCGACGCAGGTCGCGGCGGGTCCACACACGCTTCAGTTCGGCCGTGTGCTCATCATAAAGCTTGAATGCGCCGCCGCCGATGGTCTCGCCATCGCGCAGGAGCAGGATGAAGTTGCCCGATGGCGGCGCGAACGCCTCCGGCGGATAGCGGTTGAGCTCAACCTTGGCGCCATCGCGGTCGAACAGGTCGCCATAGCGGCTGTCATACTCGTAGATCAGATCGTCGATCAGCGGCTGGGCGCGAGGATCGAGTGGGTTGGACAGGATGAATTCGTCGCTCATCAGCGAAGCTCCTGATCGGCTGGTTGCGTGAGATATGCTTCCGCCAGGTTTGCCCAGTAGGCGGCGGCGGGTGCGATGATTGCGTCGTTGAAATCGTAGTGCGGACTGTGCAGCGATGCGCTGTCACCGTTCCCCACGAAGAGGTAGGTTCCGGGCCGTTCCTGCAGCATGAAGGCGAAATCTTCGCTGGCAGTGCGCGGCTTGAATGCATCGTCCACCGCGCCTGGGCCGAACGAGTGGACTGCGACCCGTCTGGCGAAGGCCGTCTCGCTGGCATGATTGACGACGCTCGGGAACCCAAAGCGATAGTCGACCCTCGCCGTTGCGCCAAAGCTCTGGGCCTGTGCGCCGATCAAGGAGACAATTCTGTCCCGGATCTCCAGCCGCTGTTCGGGCCGGTATGCACGTACTGTGAGTTTCAGCTCGACGCTGTCGGGAATGACGTTGGATGCCGAGCCGCCATGGATCGACCCGACGGTGACCACCGCCATGTCGCGAGGGTCCACATTGCGGGATACCACGCTTTGAAGAGCTGTAATCACGTGCGCCGCCACGAGGACGGGATCCACCGTGTTGTGCGGTTCGGCCCCATGGCCGCCCCTGCCCGCGATGGTAACGATCGCCAGGTCGACAGACGCCATGGCAGGCCCTTCGACGAAGGCGAAGCGACCACTCTCAAATCCGGGCCAGTTGTGCAGGCCGAAAACGGCATCGCTGGGAAAGCGGTCGAAGAGTCCCTCGCCGATCATTCTCGCCGCGCCCGCGCCGATCTCTTCGGCCGGCTGGAAAATCAGGTTGAGCGTTCCGGAAAACCGGCCATGCTGCGCCAGCGTCTTCGCCGCCGCCAGCAGGATCGATGTGTGGCCGTCATGGCCGCAGGCATGCATTGCCCCGGCATTCAGGCTAGCATAGGGCAAGTTGGTCTGCTCTTCGATCGGCAGAGCATCCATGTCGGCGCGGATCGCCAGCGACCTGCCCTCCCCGCGCCGCAACACGCCGACAACCCCAGTGCCGGCGATCCCCGTAGCTACTTCATAGCCCCAACTCTTCAGCCTATCCGCCACGATCGCGCTGGTACGCGTCTCGGCGAATGCCAGTTCCGGATGGCGATGCAGGTCGCGTCGTAGATCGACGAACTCGTCGAGCGAAGCCGCTATTCCGGCAGTGATCCGCTCGACGCTCGATAGTGGCGCAAATGCATTCATCGCCGTGCTCACTGCGCCTGAAGCCGCTGAGACTGGTTCTCCGTGGGTTGCGCGTAACGGCTTGGCTTTCTCGGCAGGCCGAGATGATCGCGCAGAGTCTCGCCGGCCAGTTCGAGGTCATACCTGCCACGCGCCTCAAGCGCCGGGATGACATGAGCGATGAAGTCGTCCAGCCCTTCGGCAATGACTGGGAAGCCGAGGATGAACCCGTCCGCGGCACCCTCGTCAATCCAGTCAATCAGCGCGTCAGCCACCTCCTCGCCGGTCCCGATGAAGTTCGGTCGAGGCGTG
>Ga0190271_10000349_pt1 | contig 23021 bp, 16 predicted proteins | sample Popmic356T_FD_133747 | JGI IMG/M metagenome (GOLD analysis project Ga0190271, IMG submission 133747) | Populus adjacent soil microbial communities from riparian zone of Weber River, Utah, USA - 356 T | ecosystem: Environmental > Terrestrial > Soil > Riparian zone | place: USA: Utah | collected...
GGCTATTAATGATGGCCATTGCAAATTAGACAAGCCCATAATGGCGTGTCCGCTGGTACAGCCACCAGCATACCGGGTACCAAAGCCCACTAAAAATCCGCCAACTACCATAAGCAAAAAACCTTTTAACGTAAGTAACGCCGGCCAATTCATAATGTCTAGTGGTATTAAGTTATCGTAATTGGTAATGCCATAACCTGCCAACTCTGCAGCCAGTTTTGGGTTAACAACAACAGGATTTGGGTTAGAAAAAATGCCCATCGCAATGCCACCACCTATCAAAATCCCAAAAACAAAAAACAAATTCCATGCTTCTTTTTTCCAATCGTATTTAAAAAAAGAGATGTTTGCAGGCAGGCAGGCTGCGCAGATATGCCTTAACGAAGAGCTAATGCCAAACGACTTGTTGCCAAGTATTAACAGTGCTGGTACGGTTAACCCAATTAGCGGACCGGCTATGTACCAGGGCCAGGGTTGCTTTAAAAATTCTAACATATTAATATGATATTTAATTACTTGTACGAAATTTGTACTGTTTATTGTTTCGAAAATGATGAAATAATCCGATAACTATACGGTTTTACCTCCATTTGCCAACCACTCTTTCATTCCGCCAGAATAGTTTTTTACCCGATCAAAATGGTGTTTCCTTAAAATAGAATATGCAATGGTAGCACGGTCGCCACTCTGACAATGGATCACCAATTGTTTATCCTTACTAATTTTATCCAGGTTATCTTGTAAAGTACCTACAAAAATATGTTCTGCACCTTCAATATGTCCATCATTGTATTCTGTTAAACCGCGTACATCTACGATCTGCACATCATCTACACCTACATAAGTTTTAAAAGTATTCAGATCAATGAGATCAGCGGTTTGTAACTCCATGCCTAAATCATCAACCTGGCTCACAAAACCGTAAATATTGTCTAAGCCAATACGCATTAGTTTTCTGGTAATTTCTTCCATCTCATCTGCGCCGGCAACTAAGATAAATTGCTCCTGATAGTTTAAGATCCATCCGGCCCAGGTAGCTAAACTGTTGTTGTGCTGAATATTGATACTTCCTGCGATAAAGCCTTTAGCAAAATCTACTTTATTGCGGGTATCTATCACTTTGATACCGTCTTTATAAGCCTTATTAAATGCTTCTGCAGATAATTGCACTTGTTGAGGTACTTCAACAAGCAATGGCCGATTTACCTTGTTCAAGTGTTTCATCATGGCAAAGTATTTTGGTGGCTCAGGTTGTCCAGCCAACAAATAGTCTACAAAGCCTTTTTCATCATTTTCGTATTGGAAAGCCCAATTTCTGATTTTCTCATAACCTACCGTTGAGCTTGGCACTGCACCTAGTGCTTTACCACAGGCAGAACCAGCACCATGGCCAGGCCAGACCTGGATAAACGGAGCAAGTTCTGCAAAACGCTGCACAGATTGATACATCTGTTTGGCACCTTTTTCCTGACTACCCAGTAAACCAGCTGCTTTTTCCAGCAAATCTGGTCGGCCAATATCACCTACAAAAACAAAATCTCCGGTAAAGATCATTACAGGCTTGCTTGTTGCAGGATGGTCTGTTAACAAAAAGCTAATACTTTCTGGCGTATGCCCAGGCGTATGCAAAACCTCAAGGGTAAGGTTTCCAACCCTGATTATATCGCCATGCTTTAAGCCCATGTGGTCAAATTGATATTGCCAATCTGCTCCACCTTCATCTGATAAATAAAGTTTAGCACCAGTCACAAATGCCAATTCTCTGGAGCCAGCTAAAAAATCGGCATGGATATGTGTTTCTGCAATGTGCGTAATTTTAAGGTTATTCTGCGCTGCAATCTTTAGATATACATCCATATCACGTTGTGCATCAATTACTATAGCTTCACCTTTGACCTGGCAGCCAATCAAATAGCTCGCCTGAGCTAAACTTTTATCATATACCTGTTGAAAAAACATAAGTTTTGGTTTTAAATCTGTACTACAAAGTTGCAACTAATGTTTTTATGGTAATGCTACATTAGTTACACAAAGGATTTATTTTAATAAGGTTTCTTTAAGCAAAATGTAAATGCCCATTACCAGTACAAACCAGCCAAAAGCGGGTTTTAGTTTTTTACCGTCTATTTTGGTGGATAGATAACTGCCTATAAAAATACCAACGATTGCAATTAACGTAACAGTAATTAAAAACGGCCATTGGATGTGAATCTGTCCTAATGAAAACCCAAACCCAGTTAATGAATTTACCGCAATGATAATTAGTGAGGTGCCAATGGCCGTTTTCATGGGTAATTTTAACAGGTTAACCAAGGCTGGTATGATTAGAAATCCCCCTCCTGCACCGATTAGCCCGGTTACTATGCCTACCATTGTACCTTGTACAATTACGCCAATAGCTTTGGCCGGCCGCTGACTTGCGGGTTGGTCTTCACTACCTTTTTTAATCATGCTGTAAGAGGCGAATACCATCAAAACAGCAAAAAACAGCATTAACAAAATGGATTTGGTAAGTGCAAAGCTGTCTACATTCATAATATGCTCAGGAACGTGGGGCAGTAAATAATGGCGGGTCAGGAAAACGGCAATGATAGAAGGTATACCAAAAAATACCGCGGTTTTTACATCTATCAATCCTTTTTTGAAATACGGGAATGAGCCAGCCAAACTGGTAGATCCCACCACGAAAAGAGAGTAGGTTGTGGCCAATACCGTATCGACGGCAAAGAGGTAAACCAATACTGGTACCGTTAAAATGCTACCACCCCCGCCTATCAGGCCAAGCGATATACCGATAAGAATTGAAGCCAGATATCCTGTAGTTTCCATTTTTTTTTGCTTTAATAATTCCAAAGCTAGTTCAAATGAAAAAGGACTACGGCTACTTTGGTTACACAAGGATAATTTTGTTCCTCCCAGGCTTTACGGCAATGTCATTAAGTTAAGCTACTCGGCATAAGAAAATAATTTAACCACAGATAGGAAGGATGCACACAGATATGAAAATCCGCATTTATCTGTGGCTAAAAATCCTTAACTTAATGACATTGGGCTTTACGGTGTCCAGATCTTCTTCACATCACCTTAACCACTACCTTTGATCACAATAGGAATAGCCCTGATATGTCCATGCTCATTTATAACGTTTTGCTCATATTACTATCTGCTATGAGCAGAATTAATGAAGGTTCCATTAAGCTTATAGCACATCGGCCATTTATTCTCGCTCTATATAAAGTAAAGTCCGATCATATCGAAGTTATCAGTATCCAACTGACTGTTAAATAAAAAACTATCCCAACAGGTGAGGGTGGTGTTAATCTCAATCACGGTTAAATAGCTGAAAACTTAAATTCAAGAAAATATCGTGCTCATTCAAGAGGTCTATATTTCCAAGAGGCAACCGGGCTATATATATATAGCCCAAGTCCAGCTTTACAAGCCTGGCGGGTTTATATTCTACATCTATTCCAATCCGGTTATGATCAAAAAAGTGATTTTTAGTAGTACCCATTACGTTTACCAGCACTTCATTAAATACGGTTAACTTATATCGGGATGAGAAACCATACCCCAGCCCCAACCTTTCCCTTGCCCGGATAATGTTGTTTGAATTATCTGGTAACCTATACTCAATAGCGGTCCTGCCCGTAAAAATAAACCTTGATACAAATTCGTTCTGTACCATCAGAGCACCTGAGAATCTTATTTCGTGACTGGGAGCAGCGGTTTCATCCGAAAGCTTTTGAATGATATGATAATTTGAAAAATAGGCAAATGGGGAGAGTGAGAAGGTAACCTGCTTGTTGTATTTGTAATTTATCCAGTTCCGGAAGGAGAATAAAAGATTTTTGTTGAGCATATTGCTGTTTGTAAAACCATCCTGTCTCCTATGTTGCCACTCGGCATCAACTGTGATTTTTTTTCCTGCAGGTACGCTAACCGTTGTACGGAACCAGGTATTATAATGTGTCTGGGCGATCGTAGCCTGAGACAGCATCAACGAGATAGCAGTTGCCTGCATCGTTTTTAAAAACATCATCGAATCTGATTATTGAGGTAATTATTCTCTTAGTACACCATATACCCGGGCACCGGAATGGCACTTAACAGCAGGCTGATGGTTTTGGGAGTATGGCCGGGCATATGCATTACTTCAAGGGTAAGGTTCCAATCTTAATGGGTTCGTCGGTTTTCTGACAGTTTACAAAACAGCTGCTTTGGGCTAAATCCCTATCAAAATGTATTGAAAAAAACATGGGCTTAATATTTTCATATTGCTTGATAAAATTATTCATGCTGCAAAGATGCCATGTACAATTATCACCCCCGGCTACTTTAGTTACATAGCAGCCTTTTATTTCAATAAGGTATCTTAATGATATATAGATGCTCATAGCCAGTACTAATCATCTAAATGTTGGCTAAAGTTTTTACTGTCGATCTTCGTAGAAAGGAAACCGCCAACCAAAATATCACGAATGCCACAATGATGAGCAGAAATGACCATTGTAATATCTGATCGCCCATGGAAAGGGAGAATCCGCTAAGCGAGCAGGGCTCGATGATGAATAGCGATGAACCAATTGTTACTTTCATTGAGCAGGCATAACTAACAGTAACGATTCTAAGCAGAGCGTAGGTAGTTTACAGGATGGCACCTATACCAAAAAGATATGCCAATAGGAAACCGTCAGGATAACGCCACCGCAACCAATTAAACCTAATGGTTAAAGATAAGGACGGACGCGAAATACGCTAAAAAAAAATCATGTTTTTGAATTGATGGACGGTCATTTAATTCAAAAAACTGCACGGTAACGATAGTTATAAAAGATTGATTTTATTCCTACCTAACCTGACAATACCATTTTCCTCCAGTTGTTTCAGCAATCTGGACACGACAACCCTGGCTGTTCCCAACTCATTGGCAAGCTGTTCATGGGTAACAGGTATGATGTGAGATGCGGTGAGTTCCGACTTCTTTTTAAGTAAATTCAAAAGGCGTTCATCTACTTTTTTGAAAGCAATGGCATTTACAATTTCTAAAAGCTCTTCGAAACGTTTATGGTATAAACGGAAAATATAATCTAGCCATTGCGGATATTCCTTTATAAAAAGCGACGCTTTATCTACCGGAAGAAACAGGATTTCAGCATCTTCTTCCACTTCTGCTTTTACCTTACTGGTTTCGTTGTGCATACCACCTAAAAAAGACATAATACAGCTTTCGCCAGCTTGTATATAGTATAATAAAATTTCCCGACCATCTTCTTCCGTGCGCATCACTTTCATACTGCCCCTTACAACAATAGGGATAGACCTGATATGTGCATCCTCATTAAGAATAATGCTGCCAGCTTCATAGGTTTTAATTATACTGTGCTGGTAGAGTTTTTCCACTAACTCGGGTGACGATTTCAACTCTTTTAACTGGCTCAAATTTTCCATGGCCTAAATGTATTAAATCATCACACAATAACAACCGCGAAATAGTTAGTTTAATAGATTTATGCAAATAGTTTACATTTTATTGCGATGCCAACTATTAAACAGCTATTGAACTTTACCACACTGTCCGATGGTTATAGTTTGTGTCGGCTTCATATCTTGCCTTTTTTTTAAAAAAATTAACACCTTAAAAAGTTTCTATTTGATAACCAAATAGAAACTTTCTTTTTTCCACAAGCATTACATCATTGGCCATTAAATAATAACCGCAAAGAGCTACTTGCTTCGTTTCAGACGGCATAGCTGACAGGTAGTAAAGGCGTAGAAAACTACAAGGCATACCCAGTTACTAATTTTATTATTCAGGTGATTAATACTACAAGTTCTAAAATGCATTTGATGCCTGGTTAAAATCAAAAACAGACTTAACTATTTGATCATTATCAATTAACATTTGATAACTACCATTGGATGAATATTCAGTTCAGCATTTAAATCAAATCACATCCAATGAAAAAAGCCCCTTATTACAAAGCAATTGCTTTTCTAATTTCTTTATTTGTTTTTTCAGGTTGCCATAAAGATAACCTGTCCAAAAGCATTACAGTAAAATCTACGACAAAAGATGTACCCAATTATTATTTTAACTGGGAAACCGCTTCAAACATGCCGGTCGCGGGATCATCTCCGGTAGTTTCGCTTCCATGGCAGAGTCAATCCGGTAATTACATCGACCCGTCATTGGTGAGTGATTATAAAAGTAATGATGGATGGGAGCTGGTTTATAACACGTTTAATCCTAATGTAATTGCAACAGCTTCAAGTCAACCGGCTGGCGGATTATATTTTGCCCTTTATAACCGCTATCGCGGCATAATAAGGTATTATCTTTACATACCTACAGGACTGTTTGGAAACAGCTCCAGCATCGAACATGGTTTAAGCACGTACTCAGATAATAGCACATCGTCTAAAATGTTGAATTTTGATGGGGTTGACATTGTTGATCCTAGTATAAGCACGCCATCGTTTGTAAAAACAAATAATCAGGGTGTAGCTGTAGGCGGAGGCTGGTATTCTATGCAGTATGAAATAGGCTATGATCCTGCATTTGCAGATACTACTTATCCGCATTTAGGATTTACGTGGAATTCAAAGACAGTAAACATTTCTCAGATAGCATTGAACGGAACCAATGTAGGTACTTTGAACGGTAATATTACTCAACCCTCAAGCGGCTTCGATTTGGCAGGTACGTTGATCAATGGTATTGTCGGAGCGGCAGAAATTTACGGAACCGTTGCGACAGCTGGAGCAGCATCGGGAACATTTTTGTCAGGTTTAGGTGGCGCAGCAGCCGGCGGTTTAGCCGGTAACGTAACGGGCTTTCTAAGCGGTATCTTCGGTGGAAATAGTAACAACTCGCAAGAAGTAGATTTGAAAATGAATTCGACCATATCACTAAACGGAACATTATCAGGAAGCCAGCCATTAGTTCCTAACAGCCTGGTGTTTCCAGGTCAAAGTGTTGCAAATACAATAGGTGCACCGGTTCCATTAATTGGTCATGCGCTTGGCGTATTTAACTTGAGTGCAAGACCAACTGTAAACGTCCACACAACCAGACAATCGGTTTTGGTAAATGAAGGTGGTCAAAATGTCCCTTACAACCAATACTCCATACAATATACCGTTAACTCGTCAATTTTTAATAGCTTAGTTCAACAAAACACATCTGTTATTAATTCAAGTGCAACAGGCGCCAGCATTCAGAATTTAACCTATCAGGTGGTCATGATAAACCCAAATACAGGTTATAACTTTAATGCTAATGCTACACATGAAAACATTGGCTCACTTTCCGTTTATACCGGATCGTCAGTTACTTTACAATATTTGTCGGAGCATAGTTTACCCGTTAATAATACGCAGGTCGCTGTAAGGGTTTCCTTTAATGTAGTGCCCAATAATGGCGCTCCATCTTCGCTGATCGTGAAGAGTTTTGTGGCCAACCTGGTTAACAATTAACCAAAAATTATAAACCGTGATATTTGAATTTCATGAGTTCAAAAGGCTGATTTTTTATTTTCTTCACATCCAAAACTGCGATAGACCAGTTTTATTTCAAAAAGGAATAATCGATTAGATCCATGATGTGTACAATTAAGTTATTCTAGAATCTGGCTAATGAGGCTATCCAAAGGTATTACGGTTGTATTATTAATATCATTTTCTCTTACTTCAAAAGCCCAGCAATTGTTGGGCTTTGAAGCAGGAGTCAGCCGTAACTTTCTAAAAACGAATGGCCCCAGTCAAGTTTCAACACGTGTTGATGCCAAAAACGGTTACTATTTTGCTTCAAGAATTCAATTTAGATTAGGTCATATAATAGCTATTGAAACAATGCCAGGCCTTATTGAAAAGAATTACAGCGTTAGTCGAACAGACTCACTGGCGGGCATTTATACAGATCATAGCAATAAGTATTTACAGATTCCATTAACCTTGCATGCTGTTATCGGAAAAAGATTGAAGTTTTTTTTGGACGCCGGTATCTTTGGTGGTTATTGGGTAAACAGCAAAATTAACGGCACCGTGCCGGATATATTCTCAGTAAACAGCGATAAAAATCAGCATGGTCAGGAATTTAACTTAGTTCCCTACAGCCAGAACTATAGCTTTGATAAGCAAAAAGATCAACGATTCGATTTTGGTTATATAGGCGGTTTAGGGCTACAATTTAACTTCTTTCAACAGTTGGATGGATTTATTGCAGGCAGATATTTTTACGCAATTTCTAACCGGCAAAAAAATAATCCAGCTTATGATATGGGCAGTTATAACCAAACCACAACGGTCTCTTTAGGAATTACCTATAACTTAGCTAAAAGAAAATGATTAGGAATCGTATAATCAGATTGGTTTTAATTTTATCTCTGTTATTTGCCGAATCAAGCTGTAGGAAAGAGATGGATGTCTCGACCCCGACAAATAATCTGCAAAGTTTTGATGCTATTTTTAAAAGCTACTGGACGCAAATGAGTACCAATTATGTTTACTGGGATATTGATACGACCAATTGGGATAATGTGTACAAAAAATATCAGCCTTTATTTGCCAACCTAAAAACAAACAATAACGATGATTTAAATACTGCCTTTAGCTACTTTGAGTCAATCACTCAAGGAATAACAGATGGTCATTACACTATAAACTTCAATTTAATGGGGCTATCGGGTCGCTATATTTATCCTGCTGCTACCAGAAAAGTAGCGGCAAAGCAGTTTCATACACCATACAATTACATTGCAATAGATACGGGTTACCTGGATAAAGGCTTTAAAACAGGTTATTTCATAACCAGCGATAACAAAAGATTGCAGGTAACCAGTGGCCTGATTAATAATCAAATCCTGTACTTTAATTGTAATTTATTTTCGCTGAAAGAAGCTTTTACATCCCAGGAAAAGAACAGCGCTGCCGAAACATTATCCTATTTTTTTAATCTTCTGAAATCAAAAAAATCACTTTTAACGGCTGTTGTTGTTGATGTCAGGAATAATCCGGGGGGAAACATTGAGGACTTAAATTTCTTTGTTGGTCATTTCATTGACAAACGATTGAATTTCGGCTATACACGATATAAAAATGGTAGCGGAAGAAAAAATTATACACCGTGGATTAGTGCTGCCATTAATCCTGACCAGGATGGCAGATCAATTTCCATACCCATTATTGTCCTTACCGATCATTTCACGGTTTCATTAGCAGAAGCTGCGGCAATGGCGCTTCGCTGTCTACCCAATGTCAGCACAATTGGGGAACAAACCTGGGGAGCTACAGGACCGATCACAAATTATGGAGTTTACAATGATGGATCATTCGAAATACATGGTGTCTTATCTGTTTATACATCCTCTGCAGCATTTAAATATATAGATGGAAAAATGTATGAAGGTATTGGTTTTCCACCAGACCTTCAGGTTACCACAGATCCCGGTAATTTCGTTAATGGACACGATGACATACTTGATAAGGCTCTTCAAACAGTTAGATAGTTAAGCTAATCTTCGTACTTATTTTTTTAGAAGACTCAACCAAAAATTGGTAAGCCGGCAATTAGAATTTGTAGAAATTGAGTTAGGATTTTCCTTTAAGACAACCTGTATAACAGCCAAAAAAATATTATTTTAAACTTTTTTGCTACCTGTTGGTCTATTTTATATGATAGAAACACAAGATACATTCAATTTCACCACAATACCGCTAGTTAGCGGCATCTTACTGCTAGTTTTTGGCACCTTCATTTTCCTCTTTGCGCTATGGCGCAGAAACGAACGGAGAAAAGTGACAGGGATCAGCAAATTTACCTGCCCTGACAGGATGGTTAACACCAAAAATACGGAAAAGATCCTCCGGGTTTTGGCTATTTTGCTCCTTATATCCGGATTTATACTAATCACCTCTGAAGCACTGAGGATTGAAAACAAGGCAGCAAATCAAATCACCACAAGTTAAATGGTGATCGGTTTTTATCTCAACTGATTCCCTCAGGTCTAAATCCGCCTAAGTGCATATCAGTGTAATAAAATCACGTATAAATTCATCATTTCAACTACAGGTTTGGATATATGGGCATAAAAAGCTATATTATCGTTCATCCCAAAATTAACCGCTCCAGTTAAACAATTTTTTCATTAAAACTTTTCAAATTTGGCATTAAAAAAAGCAGGATTTTACAGGGGGCCACGCTTGCCCTTCAAAAAAAAAGAAGCAGAACACAAAATTAATAATTTTATCACCTCCCCGGAGGTACGCTTAACCGGAGATAATATTGAGACGAATATCTATCCGCTGGCTGAAGCACTCAAACTGGCCGGAGAACTGGATTTAGATCTGGTTGAAATTTCCCCGAACGCCACACCACCAGTTTGCCGTATCATCGATTACAGCAAATTCCTTTACGAACAGAAGAAAAAACAGAAGGAAATCAAAAGCAAGGCGAAACAGACCATCATCAAGGACATCCGTTTCGGACCGAATACCGATGAGCATGACTTTCAGTTCAAGCTCAAACATGCCGTTTCCTTTTTGGAAAGCGGAGAAAAAGTGCGTGCCTTTGTGCATTTCAAAGGAAGATCGATTGTTTATAAAGATCAGGGAGAAATACTGTTGCTGAAATTTGCGCAAGGCCTCGAAGAGGTAGGCAAAGTAGAGTTATTACCAAAACTAGAAGGAAAGCGGATGTTTTTGACCTTGGCACCAAAAGCAGGAAAAAAATAAATCCTTAAAAAAACGCGCTGCCACATCATTTACTGATCATTGATTTACAAAAACAATTGTGACAGTGCTTCAAGATTTGATTAAAAACCAGGCTTTGAGTAAAAATGAAGCACGTTACCATATGCATTGCCCCCCAAATTTAGCTAATTATGGGGGCATTTTTATGAGCAGAAAAAATTAACACAGTTAATTTAAAGCCTAGGAAGGCTGTCCTTCTTACCCGTAAGAATCATTCTCCTTCAATCAGCTTTTAAAGACGTCTTTTCTTTGATTCCATTACCTTTCTGAAGAAATATAAAACATCATCAACATAATGGTTAAAGCTCAGGACTTCTCTCTTATGCCATATTTCCTGCCGCATGCGATTCATTTCTGCAGTATTACCAAGCTGTGCAGCCAGATCATCGTATGATTGATAAAAAATTCCAAATCCATTTTTACGGGTGAAAGCCTGTGAAGCACAGATATGCCCGGTATTATCCCGCTGGATCATGGGAAGTCCTGCTGCTCCTAATGTCGACATCCTCGCCGCAAAGTTAAAATCAAGCCAATTGGCTTTCATTAATTCACCGTTATTTTCAGAATCAAAAACATGCAGCCAGCCGGCATCATACTTTGAGAGTTCTTCTACCCAATTTTGCGGCACACAGGCCGGGTGCAGATGGAGATAGCCCGGTGCCAATACATTGGCCTCATCTATCCATGATTTATAAACACTATGGTAAAAATCTCCATAGAGATGTAAGTGAATCTTTCTTTTAGCCAATTCTAGTATATCAGCAGGTAAAAGCCCCATCGGCCTTCCCGGAACCACGGTATGCATTTCTCCATCCTGTTCTGAAATCAGTCTGCCTGGTTTTCCCTTAAACCTTGAGATATGCGGCAAGTCCCCATCTACGATTATACTGAAAGGCACCTCAAAATGAAAAAACTGTTCATACCAGCGTTTAATTTCTGGATTTAAAAAGATTATTCCGTCAGCATACTGAAAAAGATCAATCATTTTATTCCATAGGCCATTTTGCCTGCAGAAAAATGGTCCTTCCTTAAAATGCCACACCAGTGGGATACCCAAATCTGCACGCATCACCTGATGAATGAATGGTATCGCCCTGAAATTTAAGAGTGCATAAATGATATCTGGTTTCAATTCTCTAACCGCCTGCTGCCAGTTATCTTTTGGAATGTCTGTAATATTTCCAAAAGGAAGCGGACCAACTGCATTATAAAAAGAAGGTTCGTCCATCCACAAACCATACAACTGATGGCCTTTTTCTTCAAAAGCCAGAACCCGTTCGGCGTTATAAGACAACTCACCAACAAGTAAAATTTTTAATGGTAAGTCTCTTGATATTACAGGAAGATCATCTAAGTCCAGGTATTCAGTAGTTTCATCTATCAATCCGCCAAAAGCCGATTTAAACCTGATTTTTTGATTGACCTGGTAAAACTGCTTGTACAGATTGATCCCCCCACCCCAGCGTTCACTGATGATTTTATGCCGCTGGACAGGATGGGAAACCCATTCCGTTGTAATTTCCATGGTAAACTTCGGCGTTGCGCCATCCAGCAGTTTATTCCAGAACATATCATGCAAGCTATCGGTCACCAACTCATTCCTCTCCAGCCACCTGTGAGCTGTTTTTTTATGCATCACCTGTACCAACTGATAGCCTATATCTATAAAGGCGCCAAAACTTTTCTGCCCGCTACTGCCAGTATGATCATCTTTATAATTGTGTTTTGCACCCGAACAGAAAAAAGCATCATCCGGATTAGCTAGTGCCAGATTCCATAGCAACTGTAAATGATCCTTAAAGTATAAATCATCAGAGGGCAGGTAGCTGATATAGGCACATGATGCCTGTTCAAGCCCTTTATTAATGGCAGCACCCAGGCCTTCATTATCAGCATTATATAAGTACCTGATCCGATGATCGTGGAGGTAATGTTCTACCACCTCAAGGGTAGCATCAGTACTACCATCAATAATGATAATCAATTCCCAGTCTTGAAATGCCTGGTTCAGCAAACTGGTGATCGCACCTGAGATAAATGCGCCATGCCTGTAAGTGGGCATAATCACACTAATGCCTTTATTTTTCATTCTTTAGAGAGAAGTGGCAAGCGAATACACATGTTCTGCACCCATTACCAACGCGTTAGAAATTATTTGATTGTCAAACTTTACGGGGTACCCCGGTATACAATAATAAATATTATTTATTACATTATGGAATAGAATAGTACTACAAATCCAAAATGATCCACGCAGGTTTAATGCATAATTTTTCGGGAATTTCTTATGCCTTCCTGCTCCTGCATAAGAAATATTAAAGGAGAAAAACGTTAAAGCCCCATGCACAAACTTCACTATTATTGATCAACACTTTATGAGCATAATGATCCCGCAATCGATCCCGTGAACGATTGCACAAATATATTCAATACAAAAAGACAATAACATATTCATTAACTGTAATTTAACAAATACATACCGAACGATATATTCCGACGCATTGAGAAAGCCAGCATGATTCGAACACAATTCTTCTAACCAAATTAAATTCAACATGAGAAACAAGTATCTATTAACATGCCTGATGGCTACTGCCATGGCATTTTCTTTGCCTGCGTGCAAAAAAACTAATCAATCTGAAAGCAATGAGACCACGAACAAAAACGTTGCTTCACCAGTGGCTGTTACCGAAGCCGTTTGCCCATCAAAGGGCTGGGCATCGCAAAACGGTGGAACAACCGGTGGCGGAGAAGTAATGGCCACCGTGGTGACCACTTATACCGCACTGAAATCAGCCATTCAAAATACCAGCGTGAAGGTGATCCAGGTTAACGGAACCATCACCATTCCATCAGGCGGGAGAATTTCCTTTCAGGATCAGAGCGGAAAAACGATTTTTGGTTCATCAGGAGCCAAACTTGTTTCGGCTGATCAAACAAAAGATAATTCAGGGATTATGTATGTTAAGAGATGTAACAACATCATCATCAGAAATATCATTTTTGAAGGCCCCGGTGCTTATGATGTTGACGGACAAGACAATGTAACCGTTGATGCCTGCAATAACATCTGGGTTGATCATTGCGAGTTTAGAGATGGCGTGGATGGCAATTTTGATCTCAAAAACATTTCAGATTACATCACGGTATCTTATTGCAAATTTTCTTACCTCAAACCACCAAAATCAGGTGGTTCGGGCGGATCTGATGATCACCGCTTCTCAAACCTGATCGGATCAAGCGATGGTGCCACTACAGACAGAGGTCACTTTCGGATCACATTTGTACGTTGCTGGTGGGCGCAGGGTGCTGTAGCCAGAATGCCACGTGTAAGATTTGGCAAAGTGCATATTGTAAATAATTTATTTAACAGTACGGTAAGTAAAAGCTGTATTCAGGCCGGCTTTGAAGCCAATATTTTAGTGGAATCAAACGTTTTTGAAAACGTGAAAAACCCAATTGATTTGATGGACAATACCTCTACAGCGGTGCAGGCAAAAAATAATCTTTTTACAGCGGTAACCGGAAATACTTCAGGTAATGGTGTAAATGCATTTACGCCACCTTACAGCCTGACTATACTAAATGCTTCCAGTGTAAAATCTACCGTAACGGCATCAAACGGCGCAGGGGCAACACTTACAGGCAACGCATGTTCATCGCTGTAAAAAAATAATTAGGGCGAAGCTGCTATAGAAACCCATTCGGTAAATGTAAAGTCATCCGATGAATACCGGTCTTACCGCTATTCACCGGATGATTTTTTGCGTAATGCTAATGAACAATTTTAAAAACGAGTTCTTTTAAGAATTAATCAATCGCTATCGATCCAAATGACCTTGATACTGCAGTACTTTCTCCGTAGTTATTGGTTATCTTACAATAGATACCAGCAGAATTGGCATCTGTTACTATTGCTTCTATTGAAGATCCGCTATTGCTTACTATTGTAGCTCCTTGAACAAACCATTCATATGTCAATCCCCCTTCTCGCCAATTCGGTATGTAAACACTTGCAGATATTTGAGTGCCTACACTAACTGGAAAAGAACCATTTGGACTCGTTGTTAGTTCTGCAAACCCAAATCTTGGATATAGAGTTTTCAATGCAGCCAGATCAAATGAAGAAAAATTAGTCCAATTTGGTACCTGCTGCAAACCTGCACCAGAATTAAATACAGAATTAGGATCAGGATTATTGCCGGAATTAGGAGTTCCGGGGATTGTATACGCACCGACTGTTATACCATTGTTAACTCCATTGGCACTTTCAGTTGCAAACCAATTCGTATGCCTGAATCCGATGGTATGGCCAACTTCATGTGATATAACAAAAGTCTTTTGAGAATCGCTTAGAGAGGAAAAAGATGTATTAACACCAATTCTGAAACCAATTAATCCATTGGATGGAAAATAAGCATCGGCCACAGCTCCTGATGGCGATGACGGTGATAATCCTTGTTCTATGCGCAAATCAGCTTCGTTAACATTTAAGGTTCTCGTAAAACGAAGATTAACTTCGGATAAACCTATATAATTATTAAAAGCAGATTCTATTCCTGTTACCCAAGAAGAAAGCGTTGGAGCGATGTAATATTTAAGATCCCTATGCCTTGAATAATTTATCGGGTAGCCCCCATTTGATAAGTCAACAGATGTAGCTTGACGTGGGGTTGCCTTGATCAAATTGTCTTTCGTTAAAACGATATCCCCTTCAACTACGATAATTTTATTGTTAATTATCATATTGGTAGTATCGAAGCCTAATAATGCTACTTTTTCCCTGATGCCAAGAGCATCATTTGTAATGATATTATCAATTTGACTATCTCGTTTTGAGCATGACGTCAGAAAAATGAGAATAATAGTAAAGAATAAGGTTAAATGGTAAATTGTCTTTTTCATAATTTAGATTTTAATGTTGATTAATAATTAATTGTTATTTGAAATGTAACTTTGCGTTTATGTAAAAAGACAAAATTTTACCTAAAATTTTGTAGCAGTTAGTGTATACTTGGCAAATCCACAATACATGTAAGTGCAAAAATGCAAAATACCTTTTTTTCTTATACAAAGAAAAAAATATTCAGCTACATCATAAGCTAAGATTGTTATTAATGTAAATTCTTTCGACCGTTCTTCTATTAGGTTAACTTTTTTGACATGATCAATTATCTATAATAAACAATTTGGTCTCATAGATTAATCGATTTGATAGCTAACTACATAATCCTATAGCATGATAGACGGTCTGTTCGGTTTTTCGGACAGGCCTCTTTCTGGTTACAAGTCTAACTGTTCAAAAATAACAGAAGAATCTCATTTGTAATAGGTTGCGATTAAGATCAATATGCTTCCATTATCAATAAGTGATAAACATGAATACAGAATGATTTAATACTGACCAGGACTTTTCTGTTGAAATTCCCACTCACGGGTTTATCTTCGATATATTAATATTTATAAAAGATTTTTATCGAATAAAACAGGTTATATATGGTAAGTACAGATCAACTAGTTTTTGATAAGTGCGTCTATGCGCTCAGCTGCATGTTTATTTTTTGGATCCAGTGCCAGTGACTTTTTATAGTTTGACATTGCCTCAGCCTTGCTATCCAACATTTCAAATGTTTCAGCCAGGCTATCGTAAGCATTCGCACTTTGAGGATATAGGGCCACATTTAATTTAAAAACAGACAATGCCGCTTTAAAATTCTTTTGAGACAAAAGCTGATAACCCCAGCCGTTTAGCTCATTTTCCGAAACCTGAAAAGATCGGTCTTTCCTTTTTAGTTCAGAGACCACCTCAACACCTTTCTCAAAACCCGTTTTCAACAGTTCAGCCCGGAGTTTTTTAAGGTTTGATGGCAGACCAAAACCATTAACCTGATGCATTTCCGGAATATAATAACCCGCGATCTCATCAATAAACTGGTCCGGGTTTCCCTGCATCAGGTTGGTGAGTACGACAATAGAAAGGTTGTCTTTCAGATAAACAAATAAAGCCGATCTTCCTCCGCCCACCGGGCCAACAGCAGGATGCTCTTCCCTGGTAACAGTGGGCCAGCCCAGCGCATAGCCGTTTGTAAGGCGGTTGAAGCCGCCGATTTTACCATTGTTCAGCACAGCCGGCTTCCATAAGGAATCAATACTGGACGGTCTCTTCAGTAACTTTCCACCATTTATAGCCATAATCCAATGGGCCAGATCAGTTGCAGTGGATTGAATACCTGCGGCAGTTCTAAAAAAGACCGGAAACTGCATATAAGCATGACCCGGCACTTTATTACGGACAAAGTTATCGCCCATTTGCCTGGTCATGGTATAAGCGCCTGCATAGTTCGGAATAACATCATACGAATCGCCAAATCGCGTCAAGGGCATTCCCGCCACATCAAATTGACGTTCCTGTATAAATTGCGTAAAATGCATACCGCTCAATTTAGTAATCAACTGTCCTAAAAGCACATAGCCAGTCTGGTTATAGCTGAATTTTTCGCCAGCATTAAATGCCATTGGTAAAGCTTTAACTTTCTCCATAGCCTCTCGCTCATCGTTATGTCCCAAAACCTGCTCATCGGCATCCATCATATCTGGCAGACCAGAAATATGGCTCATTGCCTGCTTAATGGTAATTTTCTTCCAGGCTTCAGGCAAACCATCCAAATGTAAAGATATAGGATCAGAGATCTTCAGCTTACCCGCTTCACTCAGCTGCATAATGGCAATACCAACAAAGGCCTTGGTAATGGAATTGATGGAAAAAACAGTTTCGTTATTAGCTTTGATATTGTACTCCAGGTTGGCGACACCAAAAGTGGTGTCCTTAACCATTTTATCATTTCTTACCACAGCTATCTGGAGCGCAGGAATATTGCGTTCCCGCATTTTGGTTTTCAGAAAAACATCAATACTGTCAGAAGCAGATAATTCCTGCGCGTGAACTGAGGTGAAGGCTAAACTAAATAAGATCGGGATGATTAAAATACGTGCAGAAATATTCATATAAAAAAGTATTGATAAGATACTGGTAAAGACGGTGATTTTACCAAATAGTTACAGGAAATCCTGGTTCACGAACTGAAAACCAGCTAACAAACTGGAAGTTAAGATTATATATAAAATCATGCTAAAAACAAACTATGTGAATTTTATACCTTACCAACACTGTATCTCTTTTCATGAAATGATTTCATAAAGATAATCAATGTATATTTTGAATTCTTTGGCTAAATCAGCGTGTTACTTTTCTCTCTTTTAAAATAGGCCGTTAACATTTTAAGTTATTTCATGCCTTAAACATCTCAACTTAATTTTTTGCCATTATTTGCACGGCATACTAACAACAAAAAAACCACAATATGGTATGATGTATTGAATTTTCATACGCTAAAAGGTTAAATTTAGCTATTGGTTTTGTTTTCCAAAAAAGAAACCAATTCAGGATAGAAATCTTCAATGCTTTTATATCGGTCGCTATGCTCCGTGTATTTATCCATAAACAGATATAAATCATTCGCCCATTTAAAATGTTTTGCCTGATTAGAAATCTCTGCTTCACCGCTTTCCTTTCCAAATTTTTGAGCTAGTATTTTTGCGACACAAGTCCTCACAAGCAATTCGTCAATTTCATTTTCCCATTGCTCATCAGCCAATTTTTTTCCTTTAGCTGTGGTCAGGAAGTTATTTTTGATTTTAGATAATCGATCATGATATTTAGTTACGAAACTTTTCAGGTAGAAATGACTACATTCATGAGCAACCACATTTAATGCCGGTTCAAAGTTTACCGGATCATTATCTGTCAGCTTTTTTGATTTATCTTCAATATAACCGGCTTTAGTTATGATCTTTCCTGCAAAGTCTTTATCCTTTGTGGAGACCGCATTACTGCCATGGTTGCATAAGATATCAGTGTAAATGATATATTCACCGTTTCGGTTCGACCTATAAAAGGAATCCACAGAGCTAAGTATCCCGCTTTTCCTGATATATAATTCCGCTTTCTTATTGATTCGATCGTATTCTGGCAAATGTTTTTTGATAAATTTTGCTACCTGACAATTTTTGTAGAAAGTATTGAACCGTAATAGAAATGTATCCAATGGGACATTCCTGACATAATTGACATCAGGCTTAATGACTAATTTAAATGGATATGCTTTTGACAAAAAAAGACCCAACGAAGCCATATCAGGTCCGTCCCAATTTTCCAGTTTTCTATACCAGTTTAAAGATGGATTATCATTATACTTTCTAAAATAGGCTTTAACATCACGATAGTAAGTAGATGGCGTCGGCTTCGTTTCGAGTGTATCAGCGGTAGCTAGTGTGTAAAATATACTTAGTGCTTCTACTCTTGGATCTGTTTGTATGGAAAGTATTTTTTGCCCATACGATATACTTGCGTGGATTGTAATAATTAAAACTAAAAAACATAATAGAAGAATTTTTCGCATCATGTCCGCAAATTTATGAAGAGATTGGAAAATCACAAATTAAGGATTTTACAACTTAAGCAATGAAGCTGTCAACAGCCAATTGATTCTTTTTTTGAGATAGGAACTATATCTAGCTCTATTGCTTTGCGCGACCTTAACTCCATTTCTTACAGAATTTATGTAACAGCGCACATTATTGATTCAAGATTATCAATAAATGTGTTTTTTGGCCAGACCAAGCTTTTTGATTTTGGAATTCAATGTGGTGGCTGGAATGCCCAATAATTTTGCTGCTCCATGCGGACCGGAAATCCGTCCATTACATAATTCTAAAACAGCAAAAATATGATCACGTTCGTTTTCAAATATGGTTTTAACAGACTTAGTTGAAGCTATGGATGGTTTGTTATTGCCCGGAATTTCAATATCCATAATTACATTCCCACTTGCCATCACCACATGCCTTTCGATAAGATGCTCCAATTCCCGTACGTTTCCTGGCCAACTATAGGCCATCATCGTGGAAATTGCTTTTTTTGAAAATCCATTAAGATTTCGATTCGACTTTTTGGCAAATTTCTCCAAGAAAAAAGCAGCCAGCAAAGCGATATCCGATTTCCGGTTTCGAAGCGGTGGTAATGACACCGGAAATACATTTAACCGGTAATATAAATCACGCCTAAACCTTCCTGCCTCCACTTCTGCGGAAAGATTTCTGTTCGTGGCCGAAATGATACGCACATCAATTGAAATAGTAGTTTTACCACCAATACGTTCAATTTCCTTTTCCTGTAAAACACGGAGTAACTTCACTTGTAAATCGAATGGTAATTCGCCAATTTCATCCAGGAAGATGGTACCTTTATGCGCTTGTTCGAACTTGCCTATCCTCCTTTCGGTAGCACCTGTAAAGCTCCCCTTCTCATGACCAAAAAGTTCTGATTCGATTAAATTGGGTGGAATGGAGGCACAATTCACTTTAATCATTGTTTTCTGGCTTCTGGAAGAAGCATCATGAATGGCTTTGGCGATTAATTCTTTACCCGTCCCGGTTTCGCCTAAAATTAAAACTGTAATTTCTGTGGAGGAAATCCGGTTGAGTAATTTATAAACTTCCTGCATTTCAGGACTACTGCCAACAATTTCAGGGTGTGTAAGAATTTCAGGTGATTCTTCCGGTTTAAAAATGAGGTGTTCAGCAAGCTGCGTACGTAGTTTTTCAATTTCCTTTTCTAACTGCTTTATTTTTGGATCAGCAACCGCCGGTATTCTGGGTTCATTTATAATTTCAGATTTAACCGGCCCTGTAACATCAGGCTCAGAAACACTTTTTTTCTCTATTTCAGCCAGCAGTCCTGCAATAAAATCGGCAATGTTACAACAAAAAGTCAATCCTTCTGCACTTAGTTCCCGGTTGTGATTATGAAGTTCAAAAGTACCCAATACCCTTCCGTTATGCTCCAATGGAATATAACAGTGAAAATGGTATTCTGTAGGATGGTTGTTTAAACAATGATTTTCACCAAAGTCAGCTATCCAGTCTTGCCGCGATTTCAGCACAGGAAAATCAAAACCTGAAATCTCTTTTGTAATGAGTGAAAGGCTAACCGGATCGGAAATGGTTTCTGTACAGGATATTTTCCCAGAAATGGCTTCGGTGAGATAAGCCCTTGTAATGTGGTCAATTTCTTCGTTATACAGAATTAAAACACCACAATCAATCGAGAATAGAGGATTGAGTTTAGAGAACACCCCTTGAAACAGCTCCTTTAACGTAAAATTCCTTTCTTGTTCTGCTACGGTATCGGCCAGTGTTTCGAAATAAGAATCGGCATGAGGGTTAATATCATTGCTATTAACATTGGTACCCTTGCTAAAATCTGATTCTTGTTTTCTCATTTTTATAATCGTTTTCTCACCAATAATTATCCGGAAATTGCGTGAATGAACTGTTAACGCAACCACCAAAACGAACAACATCCGGATGGTTATTCATCATTACCGTGCGAGTGAGGATAGTTGTACAGGGATTGATTTTACTTGCTGGTTCAACCGCGGGAATTCAAAGAACATGCCAAAGGCAGAAATATGGCGCTGGTGCATTACTGGCAATGCTTTGACCATAAATTACTCACGATATTTCGCTAAAAAACGATTTTAGATACGAAATATCGTAGAGAGAGCTTTTGTGATTACAGAACGGGTAACCTCAATATGCAGATCTTTGATATCTACCCTCGAACAACCCTCATTGCGAGACGGCTTTCTCTGCCAATTCGCGATGAGGATATTTCTATAGAAATCCGTAAATGTATTTCAACTCAGATGCTGTCATGTTGAGCCTGTCGAAACAGCTTAAAGAGTATTAAACAGGTCCTTCGACAGGCTTAACATGAAAAATCTATATTTATAAACCTCCTGGAAATTAATTTTTTGGATGTTTTGGCAGCCAGTCCAGTAAAGCCTTAACAATATCGTTAAAAAAAAGGTTATAGGTATCCTGTGTAACGTAGCCGATATGTGGCGTAGCCAATACGTTGTTCAACTTTCTGAATGGGTGACTTTCATCAAGCGGCTCTTTATCAAAAACATCTAAAGCCGCGCCGGCGATCTTATTTTCTTCCAGGCTTTTGATCAGTGCTTTTTCATCAACCAATGGTCCCCTTGAGGTATTGATCAGGTAGGCGGTTGGCTTCATTAGTGCCAGGTCTTCGGCACCCACAATACCTTTACTCCTATCACTCAACACCATATGAACCGTTAAATAATCAGATTCCTGGAATAAAGTTTTTTTGTCTACATATCTGGCACCTCCAGCTAGCGCTTTTTCGGACGTTAAGTTTTCACTCCAGGCAATGATATCCATATCGAAAACTTTTGCTATTGCCGCAACCTGCGCACCCAAATTCCCAAGTCCCAATATGCCCAAGGTCTTCCCTTTTAAATCGTTACCCACCAAATGCTGCCAACCACCAGCACGCAGATTGGCATTTTCTTGCGGAATGTGTTTCGCTATAGCCATCAATAAAGCCCAGGTAAGCTCTAAAGCGCCATGACCTAAATAGCCGGTATTTTGTACTTCTATTTGTAATTTTTCAGCAGCAGCAACATCAATAGACCGATTTCTGGCACCTGTAGAAACGATCAGTTTTAGCTCAGGCAGTTGCATTAGTAAAGCAGCGGTTAAGGGCGTACGCTCGCGCATCACGCAAATGATTTCAAACTGTTTCAAACGTTCTACAATTTCATCCTCCCCATGAAGATGATCGGTAAATACTTTAATATCGGCATATTCGGCAAGTACAGTCCAATCAACAAATGATTTCGCTACATCCTGATAATCATCAAGTATTGCAATTTTATATTTTGACATGTTTTATGAATTTAAATTCTTTTAATTACAAAGCTGGCGTTTCGGAAAAGTCAATTTTCTTTGATGATGCTGCCCAGAATATCCAAAGTAGAACACAAATGCTTAAGGCTAAATCCGGATAATAGAACGACACCATAAAAGCAGCTAAATAAGTTGGAAAACCATAAAGGTAGTTGTTTCGGAGTTGCTTGACGGCGGCATCACTGATTCCGGGGCGCAATAATTTTTTATCTGAAGTAGCCTGTTGCCAAAGCAAGTTAAAAGCAAGGTTAATTAAAACAAATAACCCGGTGTAAATGGTCACTGAAAGCTGCTTGGAATCTGTTAAAAAAAACCTGGCCAATAAAGCGCTGGGAAAAGAAACAAGCGAAACAAGGAATAAAATGAGCCCGTTGGCAAACATTAGCCCTGTGTTTCGTTTGTAAATCTGTTTAAAAACTTTATGGTGATTTACC
>Ga0190271_10000350_pt1 | contig 23016 bp, 21 predicted proteins | sample Popmic356T_FD_133747 | JGI IMG/M metagenome (GOLD analysis project Ga0190271, IMG submission 133747) | Populus adjacent soil microbial communities from riparian zone of Weber River, Utah, USA - 356 T | ecosystem: Environmental > Terrestrial > Soil > Riparian zone | place: USA: Utah | collected...
CCGATCTGCCGATCATGCAAGCCAGCAAGTTCGAGTTCATCATCAACCTCAAGGCCGCCAAGGCGCTCGGCCTCCAAATTCCGGACCGGGTGCTCGCGCTGGCCGACGAGGTGATCGAATGAGGCGGCGCGAGTTCATCACGCTGGCTGGCGGTGCGGCCGCATGGCCGTATGCCGCGCGTGCGCAGCAGCCGGCCAAAGAAACTGCAATGCCTGTGGTCGGATTTCTCCGCAGCGCGCCGCTCGCTGACGTGGCGCACTTCGTCGCCGCGTTTCGCCAGGGCCTGAAGGAAGCGGGCTTCGTCGAGGGCCAGAACGTCGCGATCGAATTCCGGTCGGCGGAAGGTCATACGGACCGGTTGCCGGCTCTGGTCGCTGAATTGATACGCCGTCCCGTGGCCGTGATCGTTGCCGACAACAATGCGGCTCTGGCGGCCAAGGCCGCAACCACGACGATACCGATTGTCTTCGGCAGCGGCGGCGACCCGGTCATGAACGGCCTCGTCGCCAGCCTCAACCGGCCGGGCGGCAACGTCACGGGCGTCAGCTTTCTGGGCGGCGTGTTGGGGGCGAAGCGACTGGAGCTGCTGCGCCAGCTCGTCCCCAAGGCGACCACAATTGGCGTACTCGTGAACCCGGGCACCCCCACGACCGAGACCGAGCGAAATGACGTGCAGGCCGCGGCGCAGACGGTCGGGCAGCAACTCATCATTCTCGATGTCAGCAGCGACCGCGACCTCCCAACGCAGGGCCAGCGCGCTGTTGGTCGGCTCCGGTCCGTTCTTGACCTCGCATCGGGAACGTTTGGTCGCGCTGGCGGCCCGCCATGCGCTACCGGCGATTTATCACCAGCGCGAGATTGTCGCCGTCGGCGGCATGATGAGCTATGGGACCAGCATCACCGATGCTTATCGCCAAGCCGGCATCTACGCCGGGCGGATTATCAAGGGCGAGAAGCCCGCCGACCTGCCGGTGGTGCAATCCATCAAGTTCGAGTTCGTACTCAACCTCAAGACCGCCAAGGCGCTGGGCATCGAAATCCCAGACCGGTTGCTCGCGCTGGCCGACGAGGTGATCGAGTGAAGGGCGCGTTTTAATCCGCGCCCTTCTCCTCCAGCGCCGCGTAAGGCCCCGTCGCATAGACTACCCGGCCGCCGACCATCGTCAGCAGCGATGCAATGGCGCCGATCTCCTCGACCGGCACGCTGAGATAGTCCTTGGTCAACACCGCGAGGTCGGCGAGCTTGCCCGGCGCGAGCGAGCCGCGCTTCTCGTCGTCGAACGAGAACCACGCGCTGCCCAGCGTGTAGATGCGGAGCGCCTCCTCACGCGTCGGCATTTCCTCGGGTCCGCGCATGGGCATGCCGCCGACCGTCTTGCCGTCCAGCATCCATTGCAACGACACGAACGGATTGTAGTTCATCACGCGGTGCGCATCGGTGCCGCCGCCAACCTGGAGGCCCAGGCGAAGCGCACTCGCGATCGGCGGCGATAGACGCGCCGCATCGGCGCCGCGCTGGCCGACAAACGCCTCGCCGCGGAAATAGAATGCGTTCTGCATCAGCCAGCCGATGCCCATCGCCTTCAGTCGCCTCAGGCTGTCGGGCGAGGCGTCGTTGAGGTGCGCGACCGACCACCGCAGCGGCGCGACCGGCGTCTCGCGGTTGATGCGCTCCAGCACGTCCAACAGATGATGCACGGAGCTTTCGTTGTGCCAATGGAACGTCGCGGTCAGCCCGCGCGGCGCCGCCCATTGCAGCAGGCGAGTGAGCCGCTCGCGGTCCGCTTCGCTGGGCTTCTCGTTGTTGTACATGCCCCAGACGACGTTCTCGCCGATGCCGTTGAAGCGCAGCCAGTCGTCGCCGAAGCCCATCGGCATCGCCTCGGTCATCGCGGCGAGGTCTTCGAGCTCATGGCCGCGGCGCGGCGCGCACAGGCTGTAGGCGACGCGCACGGTCAGCGCGCGGTCCCGCCAGACCTGGAACAGCGCCCGGTACTCCTCGATCGGCATGTTGTAGCCGCCGGGATCGAGCACGCCGGTGATACCGAGCGAGTTGAGCGCGCGGAAGAACGCGCGGGTGCCGGCAACCTGCTGGGCGAAGGTCGGACGCGGCAGCAGGTTGAAGACGTCGCTGATGGCGCGGTTGTCGCCGCTGACCCAGCCAGTCGGCTTGCCGTCGTTGTCTTTCTCGACGGTGAGGCGCGCCATCAGCCCCTGATCCTTGGCGATGCCCAGCGCCTCGGCGCCGCCGGGCGACAGCAAAATCGCGGAATACAGGATTTGCACATAGACGTTGTGGCCGGGCGCTGCGGCAGCGATCTCCGCCTGCGTGGGACGGCGGCCTTCGGCAAACTGACGCTCGGTCCAGCCGCCGGCGACGATCAGCCAGGATCCCTTCGGCGCTTTTTCGGCGGCGGCGCGAATGCGGCCCAGCGCGTCGGCGAGCGAGCGCGCGCCGATCCAGTGCACCTCCGTCGTGAACGTGAGCCCGGCGCGGATGGCGTGGATGTGTGAATCGATCAGGCCCGCGATGACGGTGCTGCCATCGAGATCGATGGCGCGGGTATTCGAGCCGGCAAGTGCGCGGATGTCGGCGGTGGTGCCGACCGCCATTATTTTGCCATCGCGCACCGCAAGCGCCTCGGCCGGCGCTGCGCCGTATTGCACGATCTTGCCGTTGAGCAGGACGGTGTCGGCCGGCTGGGCGTGAGCGGAGATCAAGCCCGCCAAAAATAGCGCAATGATCGCAAAGCACGTGTCCCGGACGCAGCGCACGACGAAGTGGTGCGCTGCAGACCCGGGACCCCGGTTTCTAGAAAGCTGGGTCCCGGGTCTCGCTTCGCTCGCCCGAGACACCTTGGGAGACATCCCGGCTACAGCCGCTGCAGCGTGCAGTTGGTCTCGATGTGCATGTCCTTGTCGGCGCCGGGCCGGCGCAACACGCCGGACTGCCGGTAGCCGGTCTTGCCACAGGAGATTTCGACCTCCTCGGGCGGGATCGCCTTGTCGAGATGGCTGCGGTAGAGCCCAAGCACGTTGGACTTCAGCGTCACCGGCTCGCCCTTCTTGGGGCGCAGGATCACCTGCGCGTCCGACACTGGCGAGCCGCGGGTGTCGCGGACGAAGCCGAAATAGGCCGGCCCTTTGCCTTCGGTGTCATTCATCGCATCGTAGTCGTCGCCGCCGGCAAAGGCCGGCACCGCCAAGACGGCCGCGCAGGCCACCAGCGCAAATGTCCGGATCAGTGCGCTCATCGTGTGTCTCCGATCGTGTGGCGGCGATACTAACGCAAACCGCCGCCCAGCTCAAAGTCGCTTGCGCTTCGGTCCGATTCAGCTCCGCTGAATTGGACCGCTTAACTTTCTGTTTGAGCATGATCTTTACCGGAAACCGGTGTCCAATTTCCGGGATCATGCTCTACCACCGCCAGAAGAACCGCAACGCATAGATCAGCACCGGAATCGCAGCCAGCGACGCGATCCAGGTCAACGACAGCGGGATCTTTCTCATCGTGCTTTCGGGCAGCTTCGTGGCGAGCAGCCCAAGAACGCCCGCGACGATCAACGTGGTGGCGGTCCAGCCGTACCAGTACATGGCCGGGCCCTCGTCCTTGACCGCCGCCGCCCAGAACAGATCGACCTTGTTGGTGCCCGGGTGATAGGTGAACAGCGGCCAGTTCCGCATCTCGCAGGCCGTGTAGATCACCGGAGTCACGATGGCGAACACCGTGGCGAAGCTGCGGAATGCGACCGATGAGGCGAGCGAGCCGGACGTGGCCGCGCCCGAGCTTGTGTTGGTGGCTGTGCTCATGACCCGAACCCGCGCACGTTGTTGAGGATGTGGCCAACCAGGAACATAAACCAGCAGAACGCCGCGAGCGTCACCGTAACGCCCTTCCGTGCGCTGTCGTACTCAGGATTGCGGGCGTTCTTCCAAAAGTACCAGTAGATCGGCAGCAGGCCGAGCCCGATTACGGCCATGTGCTCCTTCAATTCGAACACGCCCTGCGTCTTCCAGTACCCCGCCTGCTCGATCGGAATGCGCACGTACATGCGGTACTTGGTGTAGATCCAGGCACCGAAGAAGAACGTCACGATCCACAACACGCAGACCGCGACGGCATAGCCGGGCCCGTGCACGGCGCGAAACCGCGTCACGAAGCCCGGGACGCCGGCTCCGACGGGCTGGCGCACCGGCATCAGCACCGCTACCGCCTGATGCGTCAACGCGCCGAGCAACGCCACCGCCAGCAGCGCGTGCACGATGAACAGGATGGTCCAGAACGTGTTGTCCGAAACGTAATCCAATATGAAGTCGGGTATCAGCCCCATCAAGCTCCCCTTATGTTCAGCGCGCCAGCGGATCGGGCCGCAGTTGGAACTTCACCACCTTCGGCCGCGTGCCCTTGCCGGTCTCAAGATGGAACGGCGTTCGCGTCCCGTAGGTCGCCCACACGCCCCTGCCCTTCCAGCCGCCGTTCGGATCGTCGATCCGGCCATCCATCCACTTGGCGTAGAAGCCGAGCGGATACGGCACCACGAAGTTGAGCCACTGATCGCCGACCAGCGCCATCAGCGACTCGTTCGCGTTGCCTGTGGCCCACGGCGTGTTGGCGCCAAGACCGAACGTGTCGAACTGATCGACCCAGGTGTAGTAGCTCGCCTCGGCGCTGCCGGTTTCGCTCAGGCCCGCCAACTGCGGACCGGGGAACGGATAAAGCGTCCAACCCTCCGGGCAATGCTTGCCTGTTGCGGTCTCAGGCCCGCGCAACACCTTGCATTTGCTGCGGTCGAACTTGCCCATGTGACCGGACGCCAGCGGCACCCAGGCGATGCCGTTGCGATCGATGTCGAAGCCGCGCGGGCCGTAACCCGGCAGCGGCGGCTCGTAGATCTCGGCAAGCGCGGTGCGCGACGGATCCGTGCCCGGATCGACGCGCACGATGTATCCAGGGAACGTGAGGATCGAACCCCAGATGGTGCCGTCTTGCGGGTTGACGCCGATACCATAGAGAGCGCCGACGATGCGCTTGTCCTTCGCCGGATCGACCGGCTGGTTCGGCTCGACATAGTCGTCGCGCCGGCCGTTGCCGTTGGTGTCGATGACGATCGGCGTCCAGCCCTGCGCCTTCGCCTCGTCGCCGGTCTCTTCGAATACCTTGCGATCAAGCCAGCCGAGCACGCCTGAGCCCGGCCCGCCGGCGCTCGTCCAAAGCGTGTTGTTGGCATCCTCGGCAAACACGAGATGGTGCGTCGGATAGCAGGTGCGGATCAGCGTCACTTTGCTGATCTTGGGGTCATACATCGCCAAGTGCCGCGTGGATGACTCGAGCGGAAATACTTTGGCCGACGGATGGTCCGAGCCCTTCTTGCAGAAATCCGGATTGGGCGGCTGGCCGACTCGCGAGGTGAACCAGACTTGGCCCTTCTCGTCGTACATCGGGTTATGTGTGCTGCTCTGGCCATCCCACAGGACCTCGTCGCCCCAGTACGGCGACGGCGACATCGGATCGTCCTTGTGTGAGTGCGTCTTCGGATCGCGCACCGGCATCTTGAACGTGGAGGCCCGGTGATTGACCGGATCGAGCACCGGGATGAGGTCGGTCGAATTCTCGACCGCGCCGTAGATCAGGCCGTTCGCGTTGATGGTCGGCTTGCGCTTGTCGGTCGACGTGATGTCGTGGAGGTAGTGCTTGGGATCGGAGAAATCCCACTGCGTGATAACGACATTCCGCTCGCGGCCCTGCGGCCGCTTGGGCTGCGCGGCGGGCAGTTCGCCGGCGGCGATCCGATCCGTCCAACTGGCAAAATCCTTCAACGCGCGCTGGGCGTCGACACGGCCGATTGCGGTCGCCATGCTGTTCATCGCCTGACCGGACAGGATGCGGCGCGCCCAGGCGTCTTCCGGCTTCATGTCGGAGAACATCGCCGGAATGGTGCGGGTCGCCTTGTTGCCGAGCGCGTGACAGGTGTAGCAGCCGTTGGTCTTGATCACGTTCAGCCATTCCGCCTGGCTCTTCACATTGCCGAGCGGGAATTCGTGCGACGCGGGCGTCTGCAACATCGCGTACCAATAGATCGCCGGATAGATTTCAGCCGCCGCCATCGGCGTCGCCGTCGAAGCGGTGAAGTTCACGATCTTGCCCGGCTCGCTCTTCACCTTTGCGGTGTCGAGCAGACCATAGCCGCGCGCGAACACGTCATAGTTCGCCTTGGGCAGGTCGGGGATGAGATAGCGGCCCTGATCGTCCGTCACCACGCTCTTGATGAGGCGGGTCGGCAGGTCGGCGGTTTCGGCAATCACCCAGACGCCGGCTTCCGGGCCGTTCGGACCCATCACCACGCCACCGATGTCATCGGTGTCGATTGCAACCGCGGCGGCCTGCTGTGCGCTTGCTGGCGCGGGTGGAACCATCGCAGCGATAGCCAACGCGGCTGCGCTCGCGAAAAGAACTTGCTTCAAAGTCATATCGCCCTCCTGACGTCGCCCAACCCAGTCGGGATTCGTCGGGGCTGCGTGCTTGCAGCCCCGACGTCGCTTGTTGTCTCCTGCCCGCTTACTTGTCGAGCGGCGTGGTTCGCACCTGGATCTGCACCGCCATCGGACGCGCACCCTTGCCAAGTTCGTTGAGCCAGGGCGTGCGGTCACCGGTGGCGCTCCACAAGCCGCGGCCCTTCCAGCCGGTGCTCGGATCGTCGATGCGGGCGTCGAGACCCTTGGCGTAGAAGCCCATCGGGTATGGCACGCGCATCAGGATCATCTTGCCGTCCTTCAGTCCGACGAAGCCGTCCTGGAGGTTGGCGGTCGAGATCGGCACGTCCTTGCCGAGACCGACCGCGTCGTGGTGATCGACCCATGTGTAGTAGCTCGCCTCGGCGCTCGAGTTCGGCACGTCGTCGAAGCCGGGCCCCGGATACTTGTGCAGCTTCCAGCCTTCCGGGCAGTGATCGCCGGTCGCCTTCGGGCCGCTGAGCGGCGCCTTGCACTTTCGCCGGTCGAACTCGATGAGATGGCCGGCGGAGCCCGAGCCCCACAGCCTGCCATCCGCTCCGATGTCGCCGCCGCGCAGGCTGACGCCTTCCTTCGGCACAGCGAAGAACTCGCTGAGCTTGGTCTTCGGATCGAAGCGCAGGAAGCCCGGCCGGCCGCCGAACACACCCGACGTGTACCAGATCGAGCCGTCGGTCGGATGCGGCATCACCGCATACGGTCCCGAGCCCGGATTGTAGCGCGTGTCCTTGCCCTCTTCCGGCTTGTCGCCGTACTCGTCGAGCTTGCCGTTGCCGTTTGAGTCGAGCACGAACGGGAACCAGCCGACCGCCTTTTCCGCGCTGCCGGTCTCGTCCCACACCTTGGTGTTGATCCAGCCCGCCACCGGCCCGCTGCCGGACAGCCAGAGCGTGTTGTCGCCGTCATAGCCGAACTGCGGATGGTGGGTGCCGAAGCAAGTGTCGATGAAGGAATACTTCATCGTCTTGGGCTCGAGCATCGCGACCTGACGCGGCGAACGATCGATCGGGAACACCTTGGCGGACGGATGCTCCGAGCCCTTCTTGCACCAGGCCGGATTGTCCATGCCGCGCACGGTCGCCGCAAGCCAGACTCGGCCCTTGTCGTCGAACATGGCGTTGTGCTGGTTCGCCTTGGTATCCCACAGGATCTCTTCGCCCCAATAGGCCGAAGGCTGCGTCGGCTTGATGGCACCGGCGTGGCCTGGCCCAAGTGACACCGGCATCTTGTCGTCGGCCACCGGCATCTTGAAGTAGGACACCTTGTGGGTCTTCGGATCGAGGATCGGCATCATGTCGGTCGAATATTCCGGCGCGCCGTACAGCGGACCACCGGCGTTCACAGTCGGCTTGCGCCGATCCGACGAGATCAGGTCATGCAGGTACTTGTCGGGCGAGGACCAGTCCCAGGTGGTAACCACAATGTTGCGTTCGACCCCCGATGGACGAGGCGGCTTGCTCTTCGGCAGTTCGCCCTTGGCCACGCGATCGGTCCAGTCGCCGAAATACTTGTACGGCACGCCGCCAAGCTGGCCGGCGATACGGTTGGTCATCATCTCGCCGGACTGGCCGGCCGAGATGCGGCGGATCCAGGCGTCTGCGCCGCTGTTGAACTTGCCGAATTGCGCCGGGATGGTGCGCGTCGCTTCCTGGCCAAGCTGATGACATCCGACGCAGTCGGTGTTGTTCATGCGCTGGATCCAGGTCTCGCGCGTGATGCCCTTCGGAATGTCGGTGTGTCCGCCGAAGTCCTTGGCCGGCGGAATTTTCATCATCGTGTACCAGTAGATCGCCGGGTAGTAGTGCGCCGCCGATTTCGCATCGGGCGCCACCACCGCGGTGTGATTGACGGTCTGGCCCGGCTTGGCGATCAGCTTCGGTGAGTCGATCAAGCCATAGCCGCGCACCCAGACCTTGTAGTTCGCGCTCGGCAGATCGGGGATGACGTAGCGGCCCTGGTCGTCGGTGACGACGCTCTTGGTGTAGCGGGTCGGCAGATCGGTGGTTTCCGCGATCACCCAGACGCCGGCTTCCGGCCCTTTCGGGCCCCTGACCACGCCGCCGATGTCGTCGGTGTCGATCGCAACCGTCGCGGCCGCCGGGGCCGGCTTGTTCTGCGCGCTGGACGGCGCCGGAATGGCGGTTGCCAGGGCCAACCCGCCCATGAAAGCCACGGTCGAAAGCAAAGTTTTCCTGAGTGTCATCGCATCGCCTCCCTGTGCCGGGCTTATGGAGCCCGTTGTCGATCCAATCTTACACCAAGTAGGATCGGGCAAAAGCCGGTCGGAGGCCGCACGCCGATTGATGGGAGGGCGCATGAGACGGGCACTGCAAGTCCTCGTTGGCCAAATCCTTGTTGGCCAAGTCCTTGTGAGCATTGCGTCCGTGGCCTTGGCCACGAGCGCACAGGCGCAGGTCGACTACCCCAGCAAGCCGGTGCGGATCATTTGCGACTCCGCGCCCGGCAGCGCCACCGACGTCACGGCGCGGATCGTTGCCGACGGGCTGAGCAGGCTCTGGAACCAGCAGGTCGTGGTGCTCAATCACCCCGGCGGGGGCGGCTCGATCGCGGCCCGCACCGCGGCAGGTGCCGGCAACGACGGCTACACGATCTACCTGGCGGCCGCCTCGGTGTTCACCGCTCTCGCCGGCGCGCCAGGCGTCGCCGACAATCTGCCGCTGCAATTGCCGCGCGACTTCCTGCCCCTCACGTTCGTGTCGCAGCAGCCGATGGTGATCGCGGTGTCGCCGGCACTCGGCATCTCGACCGTTCCGGAGCTGATCGCCAAGGCCAAGGAGAAACCCGGCGAGATCGCCTATGCGACCACCGGGCGGGGGCGCATTACGCATCTGACGATGGAGCTGTTCCAGATGCGCACCGGCGTGAAGCTGCAGATGATCCCCTACAGCGGCGGCCCCGCGCTGGCGCTCGGCGATGTCGCCGCGGGCCGCGTGCAGATCGTGCTGGATTCCTATTCGGGCCTCGCCGGCGGATTGCAGGCCGGCGCGATCAAGGGGCTCGCAGTCGCTTCGCTCGAACGTCTGCCGGGCATCGACCTGCCAACCGTCTCGCAAACCGTGCCCGGTTTCTTCGCCGGCGGCTGGAACGTCATGCTGGCGCCGAACGGCACCGCGCCGCTCCACATGCGCAAGCTCGGCTTCGACCTCCGCAAGGTGCTCGACGAACCCCAGGTCAAGGAAAAGCTCGCCGCGCTCGGCGCCTACGTCAATCCGATGAGCGCGGACGCGCTGATCGACTTCATCAACAGCCAGCAAAAGACCTGGAAGCCGGTCGCCGAGGCGGTGGCGAAGGAAGCGGCGAAGTAACGCTAGAGTCGCTCGAGCTTTGGCATCACCTCAGCCCTGAACAATTCGAGCGAGCGCATCGCGTTATCGAGCGACATATTGCCGAGGAACATATATGTCAGCAGATAGTTGGCGCCGATCTGCGCCATCTGTTTCTCAATTTCCGCCAGCACGGTTTTGGGCGACCCGGCGATCACGGTGCCCTCGGCAACGCACTCCTCGAACGTGGTGCCGCGCACGTTTCGCATGCGAACCTGCGTCTGCGTCATGCCATGCTTGCTGCGCAGCCAGTTGATGTGCTTGAGGTGGACCTCCATCGCCGGCTTGGCCCAGCGCGCCGCCTTCTCGTCATTTTCATCGACAAAAATGTGGCGCTGCACGCCCATCGCGATGCCGCCGGAGAATTCCGACTTAGGCTGCGCCGCCTTTCCGCCGCGCCTGGCGAACGCTTGCTTGAACGTGTCGATGTTGGTCTTGGCGAATTCATTCGGACCGAGCGTGACGAAGTGCATGCCGTGCTCGCCCGCCCAAGTCGAGCCTTCCGGCCCGGACGAGCCGTACCAGAACGGCGGGTGCGGCTGCTGCAGCGGGCGCAACGCGATCGGCACCTTGTCATAGCTGTAGTGCGGGCCGTGATAGGTCAGCTCGTCGGTCGTCAGCCCAGCGCGGATGCATTCGTAAGCATCGATGAAAATCTCGCGCGACTGGTCGTGCTCGACCTTGTGGTACTTCAGCTCGAACGGCGACACGCCGCGCCCGACGCCGACCTCCATCCGCCCGTTGCTGAGATGGTCGAGCATGCAGATCTCATCGATCAGGCGCAGCGGCGAGACCAGCGGAAGGAGATAAACCAGCGGGCCCATCTTGATGCGCGTGGTCGCACGCGCCACCGTCCCGAGGAACACGCCCGGGATCGGCACCATGTTGAGCGGCGTCTGGTGATGCTCGGCGAGATGCAGGCAGTACAACCCGGCCTCGTCAGCGGCCTGGATGAAAGCCAGCCGCTCATCGAACAATTGAGCGAGCGGCCGCCCGCCGTGCTCGATGTGGTCGAACAGCCCGATTTTCATTTCTCGTCGAGCTTTCCGATCTTTCGAATCACCGGGATAAGCCGCTTGGCGTCGGCCTCGACGAATTTCTCGAATTCCGGCTGGTCCATGTAAGCCGGCGGGCTGCCGGCCTTGGTGAATACCGACGTCACCTGCGGGCTCTTCATCACCTCGCGCATGGCATCGCGCAATCGGTTGACGATCGGTGCCGGCGTTCCCTTCGGCGCGAACAAGCCGGCCCAGATGTAGTATTCGACGTCCTTGTAGCCGAGCTCGATCATGGTCGGGATGTTCGGCATTTCGGCGGTGCGCTTGTCGGCCCACGTCGCGAGCAGCTTCACCTTGCCGTCCTGCACGTGCTGCCAGACCGGACCCGGCGCCTGGACCGTAACCGGGGTCTGATTGCCGATGAACGCTGCCAGCGCCGGCCCGCCACCGCGATACGGCACATGAAGCAGCTTGATGCCGGCCGCCTGCTGGAACATCTCCATCGGGACGTGGCCGGCGCCGTAATTGCCGGAACTGCTGAAGGCAATCGTGCTCGGCCGCTTCTTGGCGTCCGCGACGAGATCGGCCACCGTCTTCCAAGGCGCATCGGCTATCACCGGAAGCGTAGCCGGATCGGCCAGCACACGCGCGATCGGCACGAGCTGGTCCATCTCGTATGACGGCTTGCGTTCCATCACTCGCTCGGCCTCCGGCAGGAACACCATCGATGACAGCGCCATCAGCAGCGTATGGCCATCAGGCTCGGCGCGCGCCGCGGCGGCATTGCCGAGCATGCCGCCCGCCCCGGACCGGTTGTCCACGGTCACCGCGCGACCGAAAATCTTCTCCAACGCCGCCGCGACCGGACGCGCGGCGAGATCGGCCTGCCCGCCGGGCGGAAACGCAACGATCATGGTGATGTTGCGCGTCGGCCAGCTCTGCGCGCGTGTCTCGAGCGGGAATGCGGCAACGAGCGGCGTGGCGAGCGCACCTTGAACAAACCGCCGGCGATCCATGGACTTCCCCCCTGTTTGCTATTCGGCGGCGTCGCGCCGCGCAGCTTCGCCGGCCTGCTGCACCGTGTTGCGCAGCACGCCGATCTTCTCGACCTCGCATTCGATCACGTCGCCCGGCAGGCAATAGCGCGTCGCCGGCACCAGGCCGGGCTGATGCACGCCCTTGCCGCCGAGTTCCTTGTCGACAGACCAGGCGGTGCCGGCCGGCGTGCCGGTGATGATGACCATGCCGGGCTTGAGCGTAAAGTTGCGCGAGAAGAAGTGGATGAGTTCGGCGCAGGTCCAGATCATGTTCGCCGTGCTGCTCGATTGCCGCAGCTCGCCGTTGACGCGCGATTGCAGCTTCAATTTTTGCGGATCGCCGATCTCGTCGGCGGTGACGATGCACGGCCCAAGCGGGGCGCCGGAGTCGAACGCCTTGCCGCTGCCCAGCTCGTACCAGGTCATGCCTTCCGGCGTGCGGCGGACCTGGCGGTCGCGCGCGGTGACGTCGTTGACGATGGTGTAGCCGAACACGTAATCGAGCCCGCGCTCGGCTGGAATGAAACGCCCGGCCTTGCCGATCACGACGGCCAGTTCGGTTTCGCAATCGATCTTCTTCGAGAACCGCTCGTCGAATGCGATCGGCTCGTCCGGGCCGACCACGCAGTCGGCGGTCTTGACGAAGAACTCCGGCTCCTTGCCGCTGATCGGCGTGTTGGCCTTCTCGGCGTTATGGTCCTTGTAGTTGCTGCCGCTGCACAGGATGGTCGAGGGGCGGATCGGCGCCGCCAGCGTGACGTCGCGCAACGGCGTGCAGGCCGCCTTCGGCGGATTGGCCAGGATGGCGCGGGCCGCCTTCAGGGCGTTGTCGCCGCCTTTGATGAAGGCCAGCGCATCGGCGAACAGCGCGCGGTCGCCGCCGGCCGCCAGCGGATCGATCACCAGGTCGCCGGCCAGCAGACCGAGCCGCGCTTCGCCCGCCTTCGCAACGCTGACCAGTTTCATGTCCTTACTCCGGCTTGATTTCGTGGGTGCGCACGACTTCGCCCCAGCGCGCCATCTCGGATTTCACGAACGAGCCCAGTTGCTCCGGCGACGAGACCGTAAGCTGCACGCCGATCGCCGCCATGCGCTCGCGAACCCAGGGATCCTGCAGCACCGCCTTGAGCTCGGTGTTGATACGCGTGACAGCCCCATCGGGCGTGCTGGCCGGCACGAAAATCCCGATCCAGGCTTCACTGGTGAAGCCCTTCCGGCCCAGCTCGGCGAGCGTCGGCGTGTCCGGCAGCAACGGATGGCGGGCGGCGCCGAACTGCACCAGCGCGCGAGCCTTGCCGTCGCGCACGAAGGCGCCGAGAGCCGTGACCGAGCCGATCATCATCGGCACGTGGCCGGCGATCAGGTCGGCGGCAGCCGGCGCGCCGCCCTTGTACGGCACCTGGCGCAGCTTCACGCCGTAGGCCTGCTCGATCAGCTTCATCGACATGTGCGCCACGGTACCGGAGCCGCCGGTCGCATAGGCGATGCTTTCGTTGTCCTTCTTGGCGGCGGCCACCATCTCCGCGAACGACTTCCACGGCTGCGAGGGATGCACCGCGATCATGTTCGGGATGGTGCCGATCAGCATCACCGGCTTGAACGCCGTCGCCGTGTCGAACGTCAGCTTGAGCAGCGAGGGATTGACCGCGTGCGTGTCGTAAGCCAGCAGCATGATGCAGCCGTTGCCCGGTTGCTGCGCGACATAGCCGGTGCCGGTTGCGCCAGCCGCACCGGCGCGGCTCTCGACGATGACATTCTGGCCGAGACGGTCCTTCAGCTTCTCGGCGAGCACGCGCGCCGACACGTCGGTCGGCCCGCCTGGCGGAAACGGCACCACGATGCGGATGACGCTTTCAGGGCAAACCGTCTGAGCGGATGACGCGCCGCCGAGCGCAATCAGCATCGTGGCCGCAAGCGTCCCGTACCCTGCCCACCGCAGCACACGCATCCAACGCCTCCCGCGCTTTGCCGGTCAGAGTGCATGCTTGGCTTGAGGCAGGCAACCCACTAGCCTCTCATTGAAAGAATGCGCGTGGGGAGGAATGACATGGCTCGCATGATCTGGCCGCTGCTCGCAGCCATGCTGCTATTCACTTCGCCCGATCGCGCCGCGGCACAGGAATACCCGTCCGGGCCGATCAGGATGCTAACCGGTTTCGCGCCCGGCGGCACCGCCGACATCGTCGCGCGCGAGCTGGGCGCCGAGCTGGAGAAAGTGTGGCGCCAGTCCGTGGTCGTCGAGAACCGCACCGGCGCAAACGGCGCGCTTGCCACCCAGCAGCTTGCCCGGATGGCGCCCGACGGCCACAACCTGATGACGATCGTGTCCGGCCACATCACCAATCCGCTGGTGTCGCCGAGCGCCGGCTACGACGCGATCAAGGACTTCACGCCGATCTGCCTGGTAGCGTCGTCGCCGCTGTTGATCTTCGCGCACCCGAGCTTTCCCGCAAACAACATGAAGGAGGCGCTCGACCTCGCGAGAGCGAAGCCCGGCACGATCTCTTTCGCGACGCCGGGCGTCGGCTCGATCCAGCAGCTTTCGATGGAGCTGGTGGCCTATCGCAGCGGCACCAAGTTCATCCATGTGCCGTATCGCGGCGGCGCGCCGGCGGTGAACGACGTGGTCGCCGGGCACGTTCCGATCAGCGTCAACAGCGTGTTCCAGGCGCTGCCGCTGATCCAGTCGAAGGCGCTCAAGCCTCTCGCCGTGACGGCGCTGAAGCGAAGCGACGTGCTGCCCGACGTGCCGACCGTAGCGGAGGCCGGTGTCGCCGACTACGACGCATCGCTGCTGTTTGGCGTGATCGGGCCGGCCGGCATCCCGCCCGCCGTGGTGACCAAGCTCAACGCGGAAATCGTGCGTATCATCAATACGCCGCAGATGCGCGAAAAGTTCGCCAAGCAGGGCGTGCTGCCGATCGCCAGCACGCCGGCCGAGTTCACCGCGTACATGCTCGCCGAGCAAAAAAAGTGGGCCGAGGTCATCAAGGCCGCCAACATCAAGGAATAGCCATGACAATTGTCCGCCGCCGTTTCCTCCAGCTCGCGGGTGGCGCGCTTGCGCTGCCCGCGCTATCGAGACCCTCCATGGCGCAGGCCTACCCCGCCCGTCCGGTGAAGTTCATGGTCGGCTTCGCGCCGGGCGGACCGAATGACACGCTCGGCCGCATCGCGGCGGACTGGCTCACCAAGCAGCTCGGCCAACCGTTCGAGGTTGAAAACCGCTCGGGCCGCTCGGGCAACATCGCGACCGAGGCGGTGGTGAAAGCTGCGCCCGACGGCTACACCATCCTGCTCTGCGGGCCGGCGAACCAGATCAGCGGCTCGCTCTATTCCAATCTGCCGTTCAACTTCCTGCGCGACATCGCGCCGGTCGTCGGCATCACCCGCGAGGCGCTGGTGATGGTGGTGCATCCGTCCGTTCCCGCGAAGACTGTTCCGGAGTTCATCGCCTACGCCAAGTCGAACCCCGGCAAGGTGACGATGGCGTCGACCGGCAATGGCTCCTCGCCGCACGTCACCGGCGAGCTGTTCAAGCTGATGGCCGGCCTGCCGCTACCCGTGGTGCACTATCCGGGTGGCGGACCGGCGCTCAAGGCCATGATCGAAGGCAAGGCGGAGATGATGTTCGAGCCGATGTCGGCCTCAATCGGGCCGGTGCGCTCCGGCAAGCTGCGTGCGCTCGCCGTCACCACAACCACGCGCTCGTCCGTGCTGCCGGACGTTCCGATCCTGGCCGACTTCATCCCCAGCTATGAGGCGAGCGCCACCACCGGCATCGGCGTGCCGCGCGGCACGCCGGACGCGGTCATCGAAGCGCTCAACAAGGCGATGAACGCAGCATTCGTCGATCCGGCGATGAAGGCGAAGCTCGCCGACACCGGCGGCGATCCGCTGCCCGGCTCGGCGGCGGATTTCGGCAAGCTGCTCGCCGCCGAAACCGAGAAGTGGGGCAAGGTGGTAAAGCAGGCGAAAATCACCGCCGACTAGTCTTCTTCAATTTGAGCATGATCTTTTCCGAAAACCGGTACCCACTTTTCGGGATCATCCTCTTACTTCCGGAATGCCTTGAGCATCGCCAGCGCCCGCTCCTGCCCGAGCTGGTCGCCCTGCTGTTCCGGCAGCTGGCCGCAATGGATTTTGCCGGCTTCGGCCGATACGCCGGTGCGGTTGTCGAACAGCGCGCGCCGGCAGACGTCGCTGTTGTACGAGGCGAACAGCATAAGGCCGACACGCGCGTCAGCGAAGCCAGAGCGCGGATCGAGCGGACGCATCACGTCGGCTTGCCCCGGCAACCACCGCCCCTGATAAACGCTGGCCTGGACATCGCCGAGCTCAGAAGCTCGGCCAGGTCGCGCCTGTGCTGGAAGCCGGTGGCGAGCAAGGCCGCAAACGCCGTGCAGAGCGCCGTCACGCGGACAGCGTGGGACCTCGCCTTGCGGCCCGGAAACAGCGCGGCAAAATTGACGAAAGGCAGTGCGACATTCATGGCACGGCACCTCGATGCCGTGAGGATGCAGCATGCACGTTGCCAGACCGGAAATCCGATCCTGAGGATTTGAATCAATGAATCTCCGGCTCCGCGGTCGCCGCGGTGCCCTGCAAGAAGTCGAAATCGCAGCCCTGATCGGCCTGGCCGATGTGCTCGGAGAACATCGCGCCGTAGCCGCGGGTGTAGTGCGGCGGCGGCTTTTTCCACGCCGCCTTGCGGCGGGCCAGCTCGGCATCGCTGACGTGCAGATGAATGCTGCGCTTGTCGACGTCGATCTCGATTTCGTCTCCGGTCTGCACAAAGGCGAGCGGCCCGCCGACATAGCTTTCCGGCGCAACGTGCAGGATGCAGGCGCCGTAGCTGGTGCCGCTCATGCGGCCGTCGGAGATGCGGATCATGTCGCGCACGCCTTCCGCGAGCAGGCGCTTTGGGATCGGCAGCATGCCCCACTCCGGCATGCCGGGGCCGCCCTTCGGACCGGCATTCTTGAGCACCAGGATGTGGTCCCGCGTCACGTCGAGGTCGTCGCGCTCGATCTCGCGCATCATGTGGTTGTAATCTTCGAAAGCAATCGCCTTGCCGCGATGCTTGAGGAAGCGCTGGTCGGCCGCGGCGGGCTTGATGACGCATCCATTCGGCGCGAGGTTGCCTTTCAGCACCGCGGTCGCGCCTTCGCCGTACACCGGATCGTTGAGGCCGTGGATGACGTCGGGGATGTGGACCTCCGCGCCTTCGATGTTCTCGCCGATAGTCTGGCCGGTCACGGTCATGCAGCCGAGATCGAGCTTGCTCTTGAGGCCGGACATCATGGCGCGCAAGCCGCCGGCGTAGAAGAAATCCTCCATCAGATACTTGCCCGACGGTCGCACGTTGGCGAGCACCGGAATTTCGCGCGACAGCTCGTCGAACCGTTCTATGTCGACCGGGACCCCGGCGCGCCGCGCCATCGCGACAACGTGGATGATCGCATTGGTGGAGCCACCCATCGCCATGTGGACCTTGATGGCGTTGTCGAACGCAGCCGGCGTGAGAATCTTATCGGGCGTCAAATCCTCCCAAACCATCTCGACGATGCGGCGGCCGGCGACCCCGCACATGCGCGGATGGTTGGCATCGGCCGCCGGGATCGACGACGAGCCGGGCAGCGCGAGGCCGAGCGCTTCGGTGATCGCCATCATGGTCGCGGCGGTGCCCATCACCATGCAGGTGCCGAACGAGCGCGCGATGCCGCCCTCGATCTCGTTCCAGTCGTCGTCGCTGATGTTGCCGGCGCGCTTCTCAGTCCAGTATTTCCAGACGTCGGAGCCGGAGCCAAGGTAGTTGCCGCGCCAGTTGCCCCGCAGCATCGGTCCGGCCGGGATGTAGATCGCCGGAAGGCCCATGCTGATCGCACCCATCACCAAGCCGGGCGTGGTCTTGTCGCAGCCGCCCATCAGCACCGCGCCATCGAGCGGGTGACTGCGCAGCAGCTCTTCCGTCTCCATGGCGAGGAAGTTGCGGTACATCATCGTCGTCGGCTTCACCATGGTTTCCGACAACGACATCGCCGGCAGCTCGATCGGGAAGCCGCCGGCCTGCAGCACGCCGCGCTTCACGTTCTCGGCGCGGCTGCGAAGATGCGTATGGCAGGGATTGATGTCGCTCCAGGTGTTGATGACCCCGATCACCGGTTTGCCGGTCCAATCGTCGGCGTCGTAGCCGATCTGGCGCAGCCGCGAGCGATGGCCGAACGAGCGCATGTCGGCGACGCCGAGCCAGCGGTGGCTGCGCAGGTCTTCAGGCTTCTTGCGGGTCATCGCTTCCTCTTGCTTTAAATCGCATCGCGCGGACGATCATATTAGGCTCTTTCCAACCTGGCGAGGAAGGTTCGCAACCTTGACAGCCTGTAGGATTGGTACGAGCCTTTTGCCGTGAAGCTCTCCCTTTCCGTACGCATCGGCGAAAGGTACTTCGCCAAACGCGAAGCGGCGTTGCCGCTCGCGGCGCTTGCTGAGATCGCCGCGTCCAGCGGCTATCACGCGCTTTGCATGCGGGCCTCGCAGATCGGCATCCACACCCCGCGCAGCGAGGTCGCCGCGGCGGGGAACCTCCTGCGCCAACGCGGCATCGCCGTGTCCATGGTGACCGGCGACTTCCCGATCCCCGAAAACACCGACGAAGGGCCGATGGCTCTGCGCAATATCGCCCCCTATCTCGACCTTGCCGACGCGCTCGGCTGCGATCTCCTGCGTGTCGCGCTGCGCAAGGAAGAGGACATCGTGTGGGCGCAACGAGCCGCCGACGCCGCGCGCGAACGCAACATGCGGCTCGCCCATCAATGCCACAACCGCTCGCTGTTCGAGCGCGTCGATGAGACGCTTGACGTGCTACGCCAAATCGGGCGGCCGAATTTCGGATTGACTTATGAACCCGCCAATCTGGAGTGTTGCGGACAGCCCTACGGCGCCGAAACGATCAAGCGCTTTGCCCCCCACATCATGAATGTTTATTTGCAGAACCAGCGGCTCGACCCCGCAGGAAAAACCATCATGAAGACGTGGTGCCGTGGCGACGTTCCATTCGACCAGATTCAGCTCTGGGACGGCACCGGCATCGACTTTCCGGGGATCATGCGCGCGCTTTCGGAGATCGGATACGAAGGATACGTCACGGTCCATCAGGCCTCTCTGGGCACGCCGCGCGAGGATGCCGGCAAAAATGCAGACTACCTGCGCTCGCTGACGCAATTCGAACCTGCGGAAAAAAGCTTGGCGTCCTAGGCCCAAGCGGAAAACTTTCGAGGAGGATCAGACCCATGTTGCCGATCAAGTCCTGGCTGGGGATTGGCCTTGTCGCCTTTGCATTCGCGGCGCAGGCGCCGGACAGCGCGGCACAGGCAAAATATCCCATTCGGCCGATCCGGATTCTGATTCCGTTCGCGGCAGGCGGCGGCACCGATGTGGTGGCCCGCATCGTCGGCCAGCGTCTTTCGGAGCAGGTCGGCCAGCCCATCATCGTCGAGGCCAAACCAGGCGCCGGCGGCGCGATCGCCGTCAACGAGCTGATGCGCTCGGACCCGGACGGCTACACGCTGCTGCTGACCACCAGCTCGCACGCCACGCTGCCGGCACTGAGCAAGCTCCCCTGGCATCCGAGCAACGACTTCGTGCCGGTCGCGGCGGTCTACTCCTATCCGTTCGTATTCATAACCAACAGCGCCAACTCCTCTCGCTTCAAGACACTCGGCGATTTCCTGGCCTACGCCCGCGCCAATCCCGGCAAGGTGAACTGGGGCTCATCGGGCCTGGGCGGTCCGCAGCATCTGACGGGGCTGCAATTCATCAAACTGGCGAAGGTCGAGATGATCCATGTGCCATACCGCGGCAACGCGCCAATGATGCAGGCGCTGGTAGCCGACGAAGTTCAGGCGACGTTCGACACGCAGACGCTCGTGCTGCCCCAGATGGAGGCCGGCAAGGTCGTCCCCCTCGCCATCGCGAGTGAACGACGTTCGGATAAGCTGCCGAATGTACCGACCATCCGCGAGGGCGGCCTGGACGTCGCGATCCAGATCACCAATTTCGTGCTGGCGCCGAAGGGAACGCCGGCTGCAATTCAGAGCTATCTGAACAAGGAGGTCGCTGCCGCACTCGGCGACGCGGCAGTCCGTGCGCGCCTGGAGAGCTTCGGCCACACCGTGCCGGTGCCGGCCGAGAACACAATCGCGAGCGTCAAACAGCACATCGACGGCTTCCACGCCACCTACGGCACGCTTGTCACCGAAATGGGCATCAAGGCGGACTGAGGCTCGCCGCGAAACGAAACGGCCGGGCAGCGCCCGGCCGTCGCGAAAATCTTGGTGTAGAGTGCTATTCCACGCTGGCGCCGGAGAGCTCGACCACCTTGCGCCACTTTTCGGTTTCCGACGCAATGATCATGCCGAAGTCGGCGGGTGTGCCGCCCATCGGCGCACCGCCGAGCTCGGTCAGCCGAGCCTTGACCTTCGGATCGGCGAGGCCTTCGTTGATCGCCTTGTTGAGGATCGCGATGACGTCCGGCGGCGTCTTGGCCGGCACGCCCATGCCAAACCAAGCGCTGGCCTCGTAGCCTTTCACCGTTTCGCCGACTGTCGGGACATCAGGAAGCTGATCCGAGCGCTTCTCGGTCGACACGGCAAGCGCCCGCAGCTTGCCGGCTTTCACCAATTGCAGGCATGACGGCATGTTGTCGAACATCACACCATGAACCTGGCCGCTGACCATGTCGGTAAGCGCGGGGTTCGATCCCTTGTACGGCACGTGTGTCAGCTTGATCCCGGTCATCGTCATGAACAGCTCGCCCGAGAGATGCACCGATGTACCGTTGCCGGACGAAATGAGGTTCACCTTGTTCGGGTTGGCTTTTGCATAGGTGATGAACTCGGCAACGGTCTTCACCGGCATGTCGGGGTGGACGATCATGACGTTTGGCACGCGCATGATGCCGCCGACCGGCGCCATGTCGCGCACGAAATTGAAGTTCAGCTTCTTGTAGAGCGACGCATTGATGCCGTTGGCCGGATTGACCAGATAGACCGTGTAACCGTCGGGCGGTGAGTTGATGACGTATTCGGTGCCGATGTTGTTGCCGGCACCGGGCTTGTTCTCAATGACGAACTGCTGGTGCAGCTTTTCGCTCAGGTACTGGCCCATCAGGCGCGCGAGAATGTCAGTGGAGCCGGCCGGCACATAACCAACCACCCAGCGCACCGGCTTGGTCGGAAAGCTCTGCGCGAAGGCGCCGTCGATCCGGGCCAGCGGAAGGCCGGCAAGGCCGAGTGCGGACATACGCAGGAATTTACGGCGCTCGAGCATTTCAAATCTCTCCCTGTTCCCGCGACGGGTTGCGCGGGCTGTTGCATTGCCCTGGGCCGGGAAATTACGCGGGCGGGCGGCCTTTGCACAAGGCCGATCAATCCACCTTGATGTTGTTTGCCTTGATCAAGTGCCGCCAGTTGGCGATCTCGTCTTCCATCTGCTTGCGCATGGCCTCGGGCGTCGTCGGGGTGCCGATGTTGCCGCCCTCGCGGAGCTTCTGCTGCACGTCGGGCTGGTCCAGCGCGTGGCGGACCTCGGCGTTGAGACGCTCGACGATCGGCCGCGGTGTGCGCGGCGCCGCGCAAAGCCCGAGCCATGACATGTAATGCACGCCGGGCAACGTCTCCGCCACGGTCGGAGCGTCCGGCAGCAGGGGATAGCGCTCCGGCGCGGTCACCGCGAGCGCGCGGAACTGGCCGCTGCGGATGCGCGGGAAGCCCGAGGTCGCGGTATCGAGCATGACGTCGACGCGCCCCGCCAGCACGTCGGTGACGGCAGCGGACGTGCCGCGATAGGTGATCGGCGTCATATCGATGGCGGCCTTCATGCCGACCCAGCAGCCGATCAGATGATAGACCGAGCCAAGCGAAGTGATGACGTAGCTGAGCTTGCCGGGGCTGGCCTTGGCGCGCGCTAGCATGTCGGGAAACGACTGGATCGGCGAATCCTTCGGCACGCAATAAACGAACGGATAGGCGCATACCATGCTGACGAAGCCGAAGGTATTGTCACCGTCGAACGGGAACTTGTTGACCGCCGCGCCGCTGGCGTAGCCCGCGGTCAGCATCGTCAGGTTGGTGCCGTCGGGCGGCGCGTTCGACACCATGCCGGCGGCGATGCCACCGCCACCGCCGGTGTTGTTCTCAACCGTGATGGACTGGCCGAGCCGCGGCGCGAACTTGTCGGCGAACAGCCGGCTGACGATGTCGGGCGAGCCGCCGGGCGAGGTGCCGACCAGGAAGCGCAGCGGGCGATTGGGCCAGTCGGATTGTGCCCTCGCCGGCAACGCGCCCGCGGCGGCCAGTCCTGCGGCAAAGCCGAGCGCGTCGCGCCTCGTCAGGCCCATGCGCACCTCCCTGAGGGGCGCATTCTAAGAGCGAACGCTCCCCTCAGGTAAAGAAGATATCGCTGGCCGTCAGGGTCGGGTGTCCCAGCAGTTCCGCCAGCACCACGGCCGACGCCGCGCCCGTGCCGTCGATATCCCACAGCAGGTGGCCCGTCGCGTCGTAGAGCAACGTATAGCCCGGTCCCGTCGGCACGCTGCCGTGGACGAAATTGATGCCGAGCGACTGCGCCGAGCCGGTCAGAGGCACACCAAAGGCATCGCCGTCGAGGCCGATGGTGTCGGTTCCGAACACGAAATCCTTGATCACGTCCACGCCGTGGGTCGTGGCATTGAACTGGAAGCGGTCCGCGCCAAGCCCGCCGGTGAGCACGTCGTTGCCCGCGCCGCCGGTCAGCAGATTGGCATCGGCGTTGCCGGTCAGGACGTCGGCGGCCAAGCCGCCGGTGATGTTCTCGAAGTTGACGAACTTGTCACCGGCCGCATCGCCACCTTTTCCAACGTTGGTCACGCCGGTTGCGCCCAACGTTATGGTGACCGCCATGGCTCTTGTGTCTTGCCTTGTGTACTCGGCGGTTGCCGAACCGTCCACATTTTCAGATAGTTGAGCGGGATCAGCGTCCCCGGGGAGGGAGCTGGTCGGAGTGATAGGATTTGAACCTACGACCCCCTCGTCCCGAACGAGGTAGCGTTCCGAGAAACCTGTCGTTTTCAGCCCAATTTTACAACCTTCA
>Ga0190271_10000351_pt1 | contig 22978 bp, 17 predicted proteins | sample Popmic356T_FD_133747 | JGI IMG/M metagenome (GOLD analysis project Ga0190271, IMG submission 133747) | Populus adjacent soil microbial communities from riparian zone of Weber River, Utah, USA - 356 T | ecosystem: Environmental > Terrestrial > Soil > Riparian zone | place: USA: Utah | collected...
CGTTGGAGGCGCCGGTGGTGATCTCGCCGAAGACGATCTCCTCGGCGCCGCGGCCGCCCAGGGTCATCGCCATCGTGTCGGTCAGCTCCGCGCGGGTGGTGAGGAACTTGTCCTCGGTCGGCAGGCTGATCGTGTAGCCGAGCGCCTGGCCGCGGCTGATGATCGAGATCTTGTGGACCGGGTCCGTGTTCTCCAGCAGCTGGCCGACGATCGCGTGGCCGACCTCGTGGTAGGCGGTGACGAGCCGCTCCTTCTCGCTCATCACCCGGGTCTTCTTCTCGGGGCCGGCGATCACGCGCATGATCCCCTCCTCGAGCTCCTTCATGGTGATTTCGCGGGCGCCGGTGCGGGCGGTGAGGAGGGCGGCCTCGTTGATCAGGTTGGCGAGGTCGGCGCCGGTGAAGCCGGGGGTCTGGCCGGCCAGGGTGTCGAGGTCGATCTGGCGGCCGAGCGGCTTGCCGCGGGTGTGCACCTCGAGGATCTGCTTGCGGCCTTTGCGGTCGGGGCGGTCGACGACGACCTGACGGTCGAAGCGGCCCGGCCGCAGCAGCGCCGGGTCGAGGATGTCGGGCCGGTTGGTGGCCGCGATCAAGATGATGTTGTCCTTCATTTCGAAGCCGTCCATCTCGACCAGCAGCTGGTTGAGCGTCTGCTCGCGCTCGTCGTGGCCGCCGCCCATGCCGGCGCCGCGGTGACGACCGACGGCGTCGATCTCGTCCATGAAGATGATGCAGGGCGAGTTCTGCTTGGCCTGCTCGAAGAGGTCGCGGACGCGGCTGGCGCCGACGCCGACGAACATCTCGACGAAGTCCGAGCCGGAGATCGAGAAGAAGGGCACGCCCGCCTCGCCGGCGACGGCGCGGGCGAGCAGCGTCTTGCCGGTGCCGGGCGGTCCGTAGAGGAGGACGCCCTTGGGGATCCGCGCCCCGAGCGCCTGGAACTTCTTCGGGTTCTCGAGGAATTCCTTGATCTCCTCCAGCTCCTGCACCGCCTCGTCAACCCCGGCGACATCGCGGAAAGTGATTTTCGGGGCGTCCACGGACATCCGTTTGGCTTTGGATTTGCCGAAGTTCATGACCCGTGAGCCGCCGCCCTGCATCTGGTTCATGAGGAAGATCCAGAAGCCGAAGAAGAGGATGAAGGGGAGGATGTAGGTGAGCAGCGAGAGCAGGCTGGAGCCGCCGGTGCCGTGCACCTTGGTCACCTTGAGGGCGTTGCTTTTTTCCCCTTCTTCGAGGACTTTCAGCAGCGTCGGTTCGGTGTTCGGCGGGTAGCCGGTCGAGAAGCTTTCGCCGTTGGTCCGCTTGACGTCGAGGGTGCTGTCCTTGACGTTGACCGAGACCTCTTCGACTTTGCCGGAGGCGATCAGGCCGTCTTTCGGCTTGACCAGCTCCGTGTAAGAGGGCGCCTCGTTGCCGTCGGGCTGGCTGATCACCTTCTGGGCGACGAAGGCCAGGATGACGACCAGCAGGATCGGGAACGCCGCGCTTTTGAAAAACCGCTTCAAGGGAATAAATCAGCGTACCAGGGCGGTTTTCCCGCGCTACTCGCCCAAGGCCGCGACGTAATCGAGATTGCGGTACTGCTGAGCGTGGTCGAGGCCGTAGCCGATCGCGAACCGGTTGGGGATCTCGAACCCGACGTAGCGCGGCGAGAGGTCGACGCGGAGGCGGTCGGGCTTGGTCAGCAGCGCGCAGACCTCGAGCGAGGCCGGGTTGCGCGCCTTCAGGTTGCGCATCAGGTAGTGCAGGGTGAGGCCGGAGTCGATGATGTCCTCGACGATCAGCACGTGGCGGCCCTCGATCGGGGCGTCGAGGTCCTTGAGGATCCGCACCACCCCGGAGGAGTCGGTCTGCGAGCCATAGCTGGAGACCGCCATGAAGTCGATCTCGCAGGGAACGTCGATCGAGCGCATCAGGTCGGCGAGGAAGAGCACCGCGCCCTTGAGCACGCCGATCATGAAGAGGTCCCGGCCGGCGTAGTCGCGGCTCAGCTCGGCGCCGAGGTCGGCAACCCGGCGCTGCAGGTCCTCTCGGGCGACGAGGGTCTCGCCGATCGCTGGGTCAGGCGACATCGCGCGCCAGTCTAGATATAGAGAGCGCGGGCCGGCACGCGCCACTCAGCCCCGCTCGGCGCGGAGCACGCCGCGCTCGACGACGGCGCGGACGCCACCGCCGAGATCGAGCATCGCCGTGCCGGTCCGGCGCAGGCCGGCGACCTGGTCCGCGAAGCGAGCCGCACCCGGGACCGGCCGCCCCGCGGCCGCGTCGGCGAGTCGCTGCAGGACGAGGCGGCGCAGCGCCGGGTGCAGCTCGGCCAGCCGCTCGAGCGCGATCGTGTTGCGCGGCGAGCCCGGGCTGGCGCCGACCTCGGCGTCGACCAGGGCGTCGAGCACCTCGGCCTCGTCGCGGAGCAGCTCGGCGGTGCGGAGGACGTTGGCCGCGGCGGCGGGGTGGATCGTCGCCAGCTGCGGGAGCAGGCCGTTACGGACGCGGTTGCGGGCGAAGGCCGGCTCGGCGTTGCTGGGGTCCTCGCGCCAGGCGAGGCCGCGCCGCTCGCAGTAGGCGGTGGTCTCGGCGCGGCCGAAGGGCAGCAGCGGACGGACCAGGCGGCCGTCGCGCTGGCGCATCCCCAGCAGGGCGCGACGGCTGGGCGAGGAGGCGAGCCGGTAGAGGATCGTCTCGACCTGGTCGTCGGCGGTGTGGCCGGTGACGATCGTCGCCTGGCGCGCCTCGGCCAGGCGCGCCGCGGCGGCGTAGCGGGTGTCGCGCGCCCAGGCCTGCAGGTTGCCGGGGCCCTCGGGCCGGACCGGCCGCTCGACCGCCAGCTCGACCCCGAGGCAATCGCAGAGCTCGGCGCAGTGGCGCTCGTCGGCGGCGGCCCCGTCGCGGAGGCCGTAGTTGACGTGCAGCGCCGTCACCGCCTCCCCCCCGGCCGCCCGCACCGCCAGGTCGAGCAGGCAGACCGAGTCGCGCCCACCGGAGACCATCGCCACGACCGGCTCGCCGGGGGCGAGCGTGCCGTCGGCCAGCACCCGCTCCAGCATCGCGTCCGCTTCCACGGAATCAGTCTAGGAGCGGTGGCTCAGACGGCGGCGCGGACGAGGAAGAGGTCGGTCGGCACCGGGAAGCCCTTGAGGTTGGCCTGACCGATCGGCTCCATCGTCAGGTCCTCGCGACCGGCGATCGCTTCACAGACCCGGTCGGTGACCATCACCTCGCCGGCGAGGGCGCGACCGACCACGCGGTGGGCGAGGTTGACCTGACCGCCGAAGTAGTCGCCGTCGCGGTAGACGGCCTCGCCGAAGTGGATCCCGACCCGCGGCTGCGGCCGCTCGGGGAGCCGCCGCAGCAGCTCGACGGCCCACTTGGTGAGGGCGGCGGCGTCGGGTGAGACAACCATCACCTCGTCGCCGATCGTCTTCACGATCGTCGCCTCCGGGGGCAGCGTCGCTTCGACCGTCTCGACGAAGTTCTCGACCACGTCGAGCGCCTCCAGGTCGCCCTCCTCCTCGGTGTAGCGGGTGAACCCGGTGAGGTCGATGAAGCAGAGCGTCACCGTCACCTGGCCGAGTTCGATTTCGGAGGTGTCGGTGCCGAGCCCGGACTCCATGTGGCCGACCACGTCCTGCTCGGTGAAGTAGCGCAGGTAGCGGGTGTGCAGGTAGTCGGTGAGCGGCGCCGCCAGCGGCAGGATGTCGGCGGCGAGGTCGCCCATCTCCTCCGCCATCTGCAGCTCCGGCACCGCGTCGCGGATCAGCGGTTCGTGCACGTAGAGGTGGAACAGCCTCACCTCGGCGTCGGCGATCCGGCGCATCGACTGGACGTAGACCCGGACCAGCTGCAGGAAGGCGACGAGCGGGAAGCCGGCGGCGAGGACCCGGGCGCAATGTCGCAATGCCTCCGCGTCGTCGAGGCTGAGTCGGTCGCGGCGTTCGGTCGGGGTGCCGAGGATGGTGAGGATGCGGTCGATCAGCTCCGGCTCGAGACCGGTCTCCGCCGCCACCTCGGCGACCGGCAGCGACTCCGCCTCGGCGGAGAAGAGCTCTTCGGTGAAGCCGAACGCGAGCCGCCCCTCGCTGCCAGCCTGCTTGAGGTCCTCCAATGAGTAGCCGCGCTCCCGCATCCGCCCCACCACCCGCGCCTGCGCCGCGGCCGCGGCCGTCCAGCGACCGCGACGGACCGGGACGATCTTCTCTTCGGCCCAGCGCTTCAGCGTGCTGGCGGGTACCCCCGACCGTCGCGCCGCCTCACTGAGGGAGATTCGTTCGTCGGCCACGGGGAGCCGAGGCTAACCACTGCGACGGAGGGGGCGCCCTGCCCCCTCCGTCGCATCCAGCTAACTCGGAATCTCCGACTCCTCGTGCAGCTGCAGGACCGGCTCGCCGCCCTCGCCGGTGCGGATGCGGATCGCTTCCTCCACCGGCAGGACGAAGATCTTGCCGTCGCCCACCTCGCCCGTGCGGGCGTGCTTGAGGATCGTCTCGACGACGACCGGCTTGTCTTTGTCCTCGACCACGACCTCCAGCTTCAGCTGCGGTCCCACGTTGACGGTCAGCGTCGAGCCGCGGTACCGCTCGACGATGCCTTTCTGGCGGCCCGAGCCCTTGGCCTCGATGATCGACAAGGAGGGGAACCCCTTGTCGAGCAACTCGGCCCGGATCGGCTCGAACGCCTCGTGGCGGATGAACGCCTCTATCTTCTTCATGCGCTCGTCCCTCCTTTAGGACTCGGTTGACGTCATCGGACTCATCGCCGGCGCCGGCGACCCGACAGGAGCGGGACCACCACCGGTCTTCAGGCCCGTCGAGTACTCCGGCTGGGGGATGAAGACCTCCGGGTATCCGTACATCCCGTGCTCGGAGATGTCGATGCCGGCGTCCTCTTCCTCCGGGGAGACCCGTAGGCCGATCGTCGCCTTGATCATGGCGAAGGTCGCGATCGAGATAGCGAACACGACTATGAACGTGAACGCCACCGCCAATCCCTGGACGCCCAGCTGACCCAGCGAGGAACCCAGCGAGGCGTCGCCGAAGATGGCGTACCAGACGCCCGGCGCGGCCCCTTCGCTGATCAACCGCTCGGAGCCGAAGATGCCGACCGCGAGCGTCCCCCAGATTCCGGCCAGGCCGTGCGCCGAGAGGGCGCCGACCGGGTCGTCGAGGTACTTGTCGATCGCCAGCACGGCGAAGACGACGATCAGTCCGGCGACGAAGCCGATGATCGGCGCCGCCCAGAACTCGACGAAGCCCGAGGGCGCGGTGATCCCGACCAGACCGGCGATCGCACCGTTGCCGGCCATGCCGACGTCGAGGGTCCTGCTCTTCAACCAGATCGCCAGCGAGGCGCCGATCACACCGGCGGCTGCCGCCAGCTGCGTGTTCAGCATCACCTCGCCGAAGAACGAGCCGGAGGTTTCGAACGTGGAGCCGCCGTTGAACCCGAACCAGCCGATCCAGAGGATGATCACGCCGAGGCCGACCAGCGGCATCGAGTGACCGGGGATCACGCGGGGCTTGCCGTCCGCGTCGTACTTGCCGCGTCGGGCGCCGAGCAGCAGCAGCGCCGCCAGAGCGCCGACCGCGCCGGTGAGGTGCACCACCGAGGAGCCGGCGAAGTCCATCACCGGCTTGCCGCCGATGTCGGAGAGGAGACCGCCGCCCCAGACCGCGTGGGCGATCAGCGGGTAGATCACCGCGCCGAAGACGATCGCGTAGATCACGTAGGCGCCGAAGCGGATCCGCTCCAGGGTCGTCCCCCAGACGATCGCCAGCGAGACAGCGCAGAAAGCGAGGCCGAACAGCATCAGCATCGCGTCGGGCCCAGCCACGTTGAACGCTTCTTCGCCCTGTCCGACCACCTGGTCGAAGTGGAAGAAGAAGCCGCTGGTCCCGAAGAAGTCGTTGCCCCCTCCTTCGGCGATCCCGTAGCCGACGGCCCACCAGGCCACCGTGCATATCGCCAGGTTGACGAGCACCTTGGCAACGCCGGTGCCGACGTTCTTCTGCCGTGAGAAGCCGATCTCCAGGAACATGAAGCCGGCCTGCATCAGGAAGACCAAGACGGTCGCGACGGCGACCCAGACCATGTCGAGCTCGGAGGCCTTGGCGGCCACCGTTTCGCTCAAGGATTCGGCCGAGGCCGCCCCTGGTAGGACCAGAGCGGCCAGCGCCGTCAAGGCGACAGCGAGGCCCAGCTTCTTCTTCATCGGTACCTCCTCGTGCACCGGAGCGGGCCCCGGCGATCGTAGATATACGGTCGCGATTGAAGGTATGGAGCGGTTGGCGGCCGGTCTTTAGACGCTTGGAGCAAATCCCCCCGGTGGGTTTCTCACCAGTGGAGAGATCGGCCGTGAGCGAGACCGGGGTCAAAATCCGACCGGCCCAGTCGGATTCGTTAGGGTTGCCGAAGTCGTGAGGTATTTAGGGAGCCTTTAGGGCTCCCCCCAATCCAGGAGGCAGCGAATTTGAAGATGTCCAGGGCGTTTCTAGCCCTCACCTTGGCGGCCCTCGCGCTCGGCGCGGTCGCGATCGGCGGCTGCGGCGACAGCGGCGAGGAGACGACCGAAGCGGATGCGGGCACGGCCCAGCTGGCTCCCGTCAAGGGCTATCTGACCGACCACTCCGCCGAGCTGGTCGAGCAGGTCGAGCTGCTGCAGTCCAAGGCCGACGCCTACTACGCGCTGGCCGAGTCGGTCGACTTCGACCACGGGCGCCTGCTGGCCGAGCACCGCGAGGAGGTCGAGAAGCTGCTCGGCGAATCGAAGGACGTCTTCGTCGTCGCCAACCCGGCCTACGAGGAGATGGAGGGGATCGTCGCCGGGGTGCCGCGGCTGGCCCACTACGACGTCGACATCGACGCCGGCTCGGACGCCTCGACTCCCGAAGACGCCGTCTCCTTCAGCCTCACCACGCCCGCCGGCAAGCAGCTGAAACAGCCCGGCAACCTCTTCTTCCTGACCGAGACGGCGCTCTACGGGACCAACCCCGACCTGCAGGCGAAGGGCGCCAAGCCCGACGTCGACGGCGACGGCGAGGTCGAGTTCGGCGAGGGATTGCCCGACGCCGACACTTATAAGGCGACTCTCGACGAGTTCGCCCGCCAGGCCAAGAGCCTCGACGAAGACGCCCAGGAGTTCGAGCCGACGCCCTCCGACGCGCTGACCTCGATCGTGGTGATGACCCCGACGATGAGCGAGTACTTCGAGGCCTGGAAGAACTCCCGCTTCATCGCCGGCAGCGACGCCGAGGAACTCGGCTTCGTCGCCACCTCGCGACTCTCCGACATCGCCGACATCCTCGGCGGCATCCTCGTCACCTACGACGGGATCGAACCGACGATCGCGGCGGAGAACGCGCAGCAGGCAAAGCAGACCCGCAAGGAGCTGCAGAGCCTGGTCGCGTTCGCCTCCGACCTGCGCGACCGCGAGGCCGAAGGCGAGCGGTTCAACGCCAAGCAGGCCGACGCGCTCGGCGCCCAGGCGCAGGCCCAGGCCGAGGCGATCGCCGGCCAGGTCACCCAGGCCGCCAAACAGCTCGAAATCGAACTGCAGGAAGGCTGAGGGAGGCGGTCCGGACGAAGGCACGACCGCACCGCCCTCTCCGCCCCCGTCGGACCACAGCCGCGGCCCTGGTCGCGGCTGTGGCTGTTCTCTGCGCGCTCGGTGCCGCTGGGCCGGCCGCCGCGGAGCCGCCCTGGCAGGCCGCCGACGCGATCCGGGCCGACCTCTTCGAAGCCCAGTCGCAGCTGCTCTTCGGGGAACGCGACCCGGCGCCGGTGCGGCGGGCCTCCCGCTCCCTGCGGGGCGAGCTGCGCCGCGGCCTCGCCGCCGATGCGCCAGCTGAGCTGCGAGCGGTGGAAGCGGCCCTCCTCGCCGCGGGGCGGGCGGCCCGGCAGCTCGACGAAGTCGGCCTGGCCAGCGCCCGAGGCGAGGCGATCGCGGCGCTGCGGCGCGGCGCGATGGCGGTCGCCGTGGCGGCCGCTCGAGGCGACGAACCGGCCCGGGCACGGGCCTGGCTGCAGATCCGCGACTTCCGCAAGGCGACGCGGTTCACCCGCCCCGGCGTCGACGGCACCGCCGCGATCCAGGCGCTGGCGGCCGCCGAGATCGGGCCGCACGAGGCAGTCCTGCAGATCGAAAAGGACCTGCTCGACACCTTCCAGGCGCGCCTCGTCACCAATCTCGACGAAGCCACCCAGGCCGCCGAGCGGGGCTTCGACGGCCGGCTCGCCGAGACCGCCGCGATCGCGCAGGGCTACTGGCAGGCGCTCGCGCCCGAGTACGGCGAACAGCGCGGCGAGGGCGAACGGCGCGCCGCCGACCGCGACTTCGCGCAGCTCGCCGACGCCGCCGCCCACAGCGACCCGGCCGCGTTCGCGGCGGCGCGACGGCGCGTCGACGCCGCGTTGGCCGGCTTCACGGCGGCGCCGCTGACGCCGGACGAGCAGGTCAACCGCTACAGCCAGCTCGAACGCTTCCTCGACCTGGTCCCCAAGGAGTACGAGAAAGGCGTCAGCGACGGCCGCGTCACGATCCCCTTCGAGGTGCAGGAGGCGGTCGCCTTCATGGACGGGGTCGAAGCCGCCTTCTCCGACCTCGAGCCCGCCCTGCTCGAACGGGACGAGCAGGCGGTCGCGGACGTCCGCGCCGACTTCGACGTCCTCCGGGCTCAGGTCGACGACGCCCAGCAGGGCCGTGCGGTGGCCGCCGAGGAGGAGGTCGAGGCCATCGCCGCCCGGGCCGCCGCGACGATCGAGCGCGTCTCCCCCGAGGAGTGGAAGGACGGTGGCGACGAAGCCGACTACGAACTGATCGCCGTCTCGCTCGACCAGCTCGAAGCGGCGGCCGGGGCCGGCCAGTACCAGGCGGCCGAGCAGGCCCGACTGGCCGCCTACGGCTTCCTCGAGTTCGGTCCGGAGCTGAAGCTGCGCGCCTTCGACCCACAGCTGGCGCTGGAGCTGGAGGGACTGCTCTGGTACGGCGCCGACGGCGACAAGGGGCTGGCCAACCTGGTCGCCGACCGGGCGCCGCTGCCGGAGATCCTCGAGACCCGGCTCGACCTCGACGAAAAGCTCGCCGACGCCCGGGCGATAACCGGCGACGGCGCCAGCGCGATGACGACGATCACCAACTCGGCCCTGATCGTCTTCCGCGAGGGCCTCGAGGCGATCCTGATCATCGCCGCGATCACCGCCAGCATGATCGGGCCGCGGGCGCGGCTGCGGCGGCCGATCTACCGGGGCGCCCTGCTGGCGATCCCGGCCAGCATGGCGATGTTCGGGCTGGCCGTGCTGCTGCTCGACTCGCTGTCCAAATACGGCGAGAAGCTCGAGGCGGTGGTCGGCATCGTCGCGATCGGGGTGCTGCTGCTGGTCATGAACTGGTTCTTCCACCGCGTCTACTGGACCGAGTGGATCAGGGGACACCGCGACCGCGGCAAGGCCCTGACCGGGGCGGCGCTGGTAGCCGGCGCCGGGGCGGCGACCGTGGTCGGGCTCTACACGCTCGGCTTCACCAGCGTCTTCCGCGAGGGCTTCGAGACGGTTCTCTTCCTGCAGGCCCTGCAGCTCAGCTCCGGCACCGGCGTCGTCCTCGCCGGCGTCTCCCTGGGCCTGGCGCTGACCGCGATCGTCGGGGCCCTCACCTTCGCCCTCGAGCGCAAGCTCCCTTACAAGAAGATGCTGATCCTGACCGGGGTGCTGATCTCGCTGGTCCTGGTCGTCCTGGTCGGCAACACGGCGAGGACGATGCAGGGCGTCGGCTGGCTGCCGATCCACCCGCTCGAAATCGAACTGCCCCTCTGGATGGGCACCTGGCTGGGCATCTACCCCACCGTCGAGACGCTCGGCGCGCAGCTGCTCGCTTTCGTCGTCGTGGTCGGCAGCTACTTCGCCGCCGAGTGGATGCGCAAGCGCGATCTGCGGCGCGCGATCGCCGCCCACGAGGAGGCGCTGGCAATAGGGTCGGTGGATGCCGAACCGGCTCCGGCCCGTCGCCTCACTCGCCGCTGACGCGATCCTCGTCGGCGACCCGGGACGGGCGCTGATGCTGGCCCAGGAGCTGCTCGAGAAGCCGAAGATGAGCAACCACGCGCGGGGGCTCTGGGGCTACACGGGCCGGACCCCGGCCGGCGCCGAGCTGACCATCCAGTCGACCGGGATCGGCGGCCCCAGCGCGGCGGTGGTGCTGGCCGACCTGGCGGAGCTGGGAGTGCGACGGGCGGTCCGGGTCGGGACCTGCACGGCGCTGCGCCCCGACCTCGCCACGGGGGCGCTGCTGGACGTAGTCGAGGCGCACGCCTGGGGCGGCCCTGGCAGGGGAGAAGGCGAGGCCACCCGCCCCGACGCGGAGCTGGCGGAGCGCCTCAGCGGAGCGCTTGGCGAGCGGGGCCGCGTCGGCGTCGTCGCCAGCCTCGACACCCTTCACGGCGGCGGCGCCCCGGCCCCGGTCGCGGCGGGAGACGCGGCCGACATGCAGACGGCGGCGCTGCTGGCCCGTGGCGCCGAGCTCGACCTGGCGATCGCGGCGGTGCTGGTGGTCACCGAGGCGACTAGCGGGGAGCGCCTCGGCGAGGAAGCGGAGCAGGCCGCGGCGACTCGGGCCGGAAGCGCCGCCGCTACCGCACTCTCAACCTCAACTTGAGGCTGAGCTTTTCGCCTTATCCTGCTTGGCGGCCTTGCGGCGCATCGCGGCAAGCTCGCGATTTGCCTCATCGAGCTGCTCCTCTACCTCCTCGAGGCGGTTGGAGAGAGAGCGGAGGCGTCGCTCCAACCGTTCGACGTCGGTGGCCGAAGAGAGGTTGAGCGCGCTCATCGCCGCCTGCTGGGCCTCGATCGCCTTCTCGCGGGCCCCGAAGGCGGCCGAGATGGCGTTGTGCAGGGTCGGGTTCTCTATAAGGGCCTGGGCAATCTCGCCCAGCGCCTGCTCGCTGCGGGCCCTGAGGCTGTCCTGCTCGTCTTGGTCGATGCTCACCTAATCCCCCGTTCGCAAGTCGTTGACAGCAGCTTAACTAGCGCATCCGCGCCGGGTGACACGCTGCGGCGTGCCGGTCTATCCGTTTTTTGACTAACCTGGTCAGGAATGAACGAAAGCATGATTAAGGCCTTGTTGGGGGAGGGTCGGGTCCGTTGCGTACCCTCCGACCAACAAGTACGTTGCGGTTGCCTGATGCTCAGGGAGGGTAAGGGCGCGGTTTCCGCGGTCCCTGGCTACGGGTCTAGAGGCGCACTGGGATGAGATTCAAGCTCGCACTGATCGTCGTACTCGCCAGCTTCCTGGCGGCATCGCTGCTTGGCTCAGCCAGCGCCGGCGCCGAACCGATCGGCGAAAGCGCCCCGATCGAGCCGGGCGCTACCACCACCACCGCGGTGCCCTCGCTGCAAGCGCCGGCCTGCGCTAACGGGCTCGACGACGACGCCGACGGCCTCGTCGACCAGACCGATCCCGATTGCGCCGAACCGGCCGACCCGAACGAGGCGCCGGAAGTACCGACCGCCACGGCACCGAGTCCGGAAGCCTCTCAGGGCACCACGATCTCACCCTCAACCTCAGGTTCAGGCTCCGCGCCGAGCGAGGAAGCGAGCGAGCCCAAGTCGGGTGTCCGCCACGGCACCACCCTCGACGGCAACGCGGCCGCGCCGCGGGGCGTCGTCCGCAACGAGGACCTCGGCGACGTCAGCGGCGGCAACGGCAACGACGGTGGCGTCGCGGCCCCCGGGGTCACCGGAGGCGGCGACCAGCCGCTGACCGAGGCCGGCGACGGCGGCGCCCAGTTCAACGCCAGCGGCGCCCCCACCCTGGCCAACCCGACGACGACGATCGCTCCCTTCGGGCCGGCGCCGATCGGGGTCCCGAACTTCATCATCGACTCCTTCGAAATCCCGCCGTTCCTGCTGCCGATCTACCAGGCCTGCGGCACCGAATACGGGATCCCCTGGGAGGTGCTGGCCTCGATCAACAAAATCGAGACCGGCTTCGGCACCAACCTCAACGTCTCCTCGGCCGGCGCGGTCGGCTGGATGCAGTTCATCCCCTCGAGCTGGGAAATGTTCGGCGTCGACGCCAACGGCGACGGCCGCAAGGACCCGTACAACCCGGTCGACGCGATCTGCGCCGCCGCCCATTACCTCGACGTGGCGGGCGGCAAGGAGAACCTCTACGACGCGATCTTCGCCTACAACCACGCCGACTGGTACGTGCAGGAGGTACTCCTCTACGCCCGCGCCTACGGCAAGCTGCCCTCCGACCTGGTCGGCTCGCTGACCGGCCTCACCGAGGGCGCTCACTTCCCGATCGCCGCCGACGCCCGCTACGCCGACGACATCTCGGCCCGCGAGGCGCTGCGTCGCGCCAACGGCGGCAACCGCACCAGCGGCAACGCCGCCGAAGTGATCTCCTCCTCCCCGACCCGGCGCGGGATCAACATCTTCTCCAACGAGGGCGCGCCGGTGGTCGCCGTCAACGACGGCGTCATCCGCAAGCTCGGCAGCTCGCCGGAGCTGGGCAAGTTCGTCGTCCTCGAAGACACCTACGGCAACCGCTACACCTACGCCGCCCTCGGCTCGCTGGTCCGCGATCACCGCCTGCTGGCCACCCGCACCGGCAAGGAGAAGCGCCTGCCGGTCGAAAGCGAGGACCTGCGGCCGCGCCTGCGGGCCCTGCCCGGCCGGGCCCCGGAGAGCCAGCCCGAAGTCGAGACGACCGAGACCGCTGCCGCCAACGACGGCACGCTGAAGGTCGGCTCGAAGGTGATCGCCGGGACGATCCTCGGCCGCGTCGGCGCCGCCGAGGCCGGCGTCGCCTCGCACATCAACTTCTCGATCCGGCCGGCCGGTCGCGGCGCCCCGCGGATCGACCCGAAGCCGATCCTCGACGGCTGGAAGCTGCTCGAAGCGACGGCGATCTACCGCGCCAAGGGCAAGAACCCGTTCACGGCCAAGCTCAGCGGCGCCGGCGTCCTGCTGCTCTCCAAGGAAGCCCTGCAGCGCCGGGTCCTCGCCGACAAAGGCATCAGCCTCTACCCCTGCGGTCGCGAAGACGTCGCCGGCGGCCAGATCGACCGCCGCATCCTGGCGATGCTCGCCTACCTGCGCTCGAAAGGCTTCGAGCTGACCGTGACTTCGCTGAAATGCGGACACGGCCTGCTCACCACCTCCGGCAACGTCTCCGAGCACGCCACCGGCGACGCGGTCGACATCGCCGCCATCAATGGCGTGCCGGTGATCGGCAACCAGGGGCCCGGCAGCATCACCGACGAGCTGGTCCGCACCGTCCTGCAGCTGCAGGGCACCATGCACCCCCATCAGGTGATCTCGCTCGAGGACCTGCCCGGGGACGCCAGCTTCGCGATGGCCGACCACGCCGACCACGTCCACGTCGGCTATCACGCGGTCGAAACCGACAACCCGTTCGAACAGCAGGTCTCCGCCCTGCTCAAGCCCGACCAGTGGCAGCGCCTGATCGAGCGGATCGGCGAGATCGACAATCCCGAAGTGAAGAACGGCCCGTCCAAGTACGTGGTGCCGGACGAGACCGCCGCCGACAACGGCGGCACCGGGCACAGCGCGGACTAGGGTCCGCCACTCCGGGAGAATCCTCCCTCTGGCCTCCCTGTTCGGATTCGTGCAGTTCGACTTCCCCGGCACCCTGGTGCTCGCGGACGGCCGCTACCTGTCCCGGAACGAGGCCGGCGAGAGCGTCCTGGTGGTGAAAACGCTGGGGGCGCCACCGCCGCCGCGCCGGCGACGGCGACGGCCGCGCGACACCGGCAGCGACGGCGAGCCCTCCTCCCTCCCGCTGACGCGCGTGACCGCGATCCGCGCCTACGAGCCGGCCGAGCGGGAGGAGGCCGTGGCGGCATGGCTGGAGGAGGCGCTGGCCAGCGAAGCGGCCACCGACGAGATCGTCGAGGAGGGGATGGCGCTGCTGAACCGCGCCCTTTACGCGCAGGCGGTGGCGGCCGCAGACCCCCTTGGTCAAGAGCTGGCCCCGGAGCGGGCGGTGGCGGTCCGCCTCGGCTACGGGAGCGGCGACCAGGTGGCGGCCGGGGAGTTCGCCGTCGCCAAGGAGGTCGACGCCCGAGCCAGCGGCGCCTCGCGACGACAGCGCCGCGAAGCGGACCTGCGGCCGCAGGAACGGATGGCGGCGGTGCTGCGCGGCCGCGAGAGCTTCGACGCCTGCGAGCTGCTGCTGCTGCGCGCCCGCGCCGACCTCGACGCCGGCCGCGATCGCGAAGCGGCCCTGCAGCTGCGGGTCGGCTTCGAGGCGCTGCTGGCCGAGCTCGACGGGACCGTCTCCGACCCCGGCCACAGCGAAGACATGGCGACCCTGAGCGAGCGGCGCGGCGAGGTCGGCGAGGCGGCCAACGAGGCGCTCCGCGGCGAGCTCGCGGCCGCGACGGTTACGCGGGTCGGCGAGCTGCTCGAGCTCTGCGAGCGCGTCCTCCGTCGCCGCCGCGTCCTGCGCGGCTAGAGCACCAGCCGCCGCGCGATCGTCGCGTCGAGCAGCGACTCGGCGAGCAGGTGCGCCTCGTCGAGCGAGACGCCCTCGACGGAGGGGACGCCGATCACGGTGAGACCGGCGGCGCGGGCGGCGGCGACCCCGGTCGGCGAGTCCTCGAGGGCGACCACCGCGGGGCCGGGCTCGACGCCGAGGCGACGGCAGGCCTCCAGGTAGGGATCGGGCGCCGGCTTCGGCGCCGCCACTTCGTGGGCGCTGAGGACGACGTCGAAGTGGGTCTCGAAGCCGGCCAGCTGCAGCGAGCGCGCGACGAAGACGAGCGGCGAGTTGGAGACGAGGCCGATCGGCGTGCCCCGCTCGCGCAGGGCTTCCAGCAGGTCGCGGGCGCCGACCATCGCCTCGACGCCGTGCTCGAGCTCGGCGACGACGAGCGCGTTCAGCTCCTCGATCAGCTCGGCGGCGCGGCCGGGCGCGTCGAGGCGGCGTTCGAGGATGCCGCCGGCGATCTCGGCCGAGGTGCCGACCAGCTCGTGCTTGTCGGCCGGGGTGAACTCGAGGCCGCGAGCCGCGAAGAGGTCCTGCTCGGCGCGGGTCCAGACCGACTCGGTGTCGAGCAGCAGGCCGTCGTTGTCGAAGAGGACGGCGGCGGGCAGATCGGCGCTCACCGGGCGGCCTCCGCCGCGTCGAGGGCGGCCAGCAGCGCCTCCAGCTCGGCGTCGACCTCACCTTCGAGCTTCAGCTCGGCGTCCTCGTCGTAGGGGGTCGGGCCCTTGGTGACGATCGCCAGGCGGCCGCCGCTCTCCATGGTCAGCTTGGGCAGCCCGGCGACCGGATGCACCGCCAGCGAGGAGCCGACGCAGATCATCAGCTCGGCCCGTTCGGCGAGGTCGCGGGCGCGGACGATCGCGCTCTCCGAGAGCAGCTCGCCGAAGAGGACGACGTCGGGCTTGACGCCGCCGCCGCAGCTGGCGCAGATCGCCACCCCGCGGGCGTCGAAGATCCCGTCCATCTCCTCGATCTCGTAGCTGACCGCGCAGCGGGTGCAGGAGGAGGTCTCGATCGAGCCGTGCACCTCGACGACGTTGCGGGAGCCCGCGGCACGGTGCAGGCGGTCGATGTTCTGGGTGATCACGCCCTCGACGAGGCCGCGCCGCTCGAGCTCGGCGAGGGCCCGGTGGGCGCCGTTCGGCTGCTTGTCGCCGAGCTCGTGGAAGCGCGGCCGGTAGTAGGACCAGAAGCGCTCGGGGTCGCGCTCGAAGACGTCGATGTGGGCGACCTCCATCGGGTCGACGTTGGCCCACAGCCCGGTCTCCGGGGTGCGGAAGTCGGGGATCCCGGAGGGGACCGAGACGCCGGCGCCGGTGAGGACGACGGCGCGGGACGACCCGGCCAGCAGCTCCGCCAGCCGTGTCGTCCCGCTCTCCTGCGTCGCTACTTGCCGCTCCACTTCGGGCTGCGCTTGCCGAGGAAGGCGCCGATGCCCTCCTTGGCGTCCTCGCTGGAGAAGGCGGCGGCGAAGCCGGCCTTCTCCGCCTCGATGCCCTCGTCGAGGTCGCCATTGGCGGAGACCGCCTTGATCTGCGCGACCGCGATCGGGGCCTGGGCGGCCAGCTTGCGACCCCACATCAGCGCCGTCTCGAACAGCTCGTGATCGGGGACGACGCGGTTGACGAGGCCCAGTTCGAGCGCCTCCTCGGAGAGCACGGCGTCGCCGACCAGGTTCATCTCCAGCGCCTTGCTGGAGCCGACTAGGCGCGGCAGCCGCTGGGTGCCGCCGAAGCCGGGGATGATCCCCAGTTTCACCTCGGGCTGGCCGAAGACGGCCGCCTCGGCGGCGATCCGGAAGTCGCAGGCCATCGCCACCTCGCAGCCGCCGCCGAAGGCGATCGAGTTGACCGCCGCGATCGTGACGACCCGCGAGGCGCCGAACTCGCGCAGCAGCGCGTGGGCGGTGTCGATCAGCTCGCGGCCGTCGGTCTGCGGGTCCATCTGGGTGAACGCCTTGATGTCGGCGCCGGCCGAGAAGACGACCGGGACCGAGGAGGCGATCACCATCGCGCCGATCTCCTCGTTGGCGTTGACCTTCTCCCAGACCGTCTTCAGGTCGCGGATCACCTGCGGCGAGACCGCGTTCATCGGCAGGTTGGCGAGCCAGGCGATTGCGACGTCGCCGCGGGTCTCCAGCTTCACCTTCTCGGGCTGCTCGCCCTCGTCCGGCTGCGGGTAGGCGTAGAAGCCCTGGCCGGTGGAGAGGCCGTAGCGGCCCTGCGCGACCAGGCGCTTGAGGGTGACCGGCGGCTCGAAGCGGTCGCCGTGCTTCTCCTGCAGCTGCTCGCAGCGCTCCAGCACCTTGTCGAGGCCCTCGACGTCGGCCTTCCAGAACGGCGGCAGCAGACCTTTGGTCGGGTCGAGGCCGGCGCCGGCCATCATCCCCAGGTCGATGTCGCGGACCGAGCAGATGCCTTCCTCGACCAGCAGGCAGGCCTCGATCAGGGCCCGGCAGGTGAACATCGCCACCAGCTCCTCGCCATCGGGCTCGGCCTCGCCGGGGACCGTCTGGACACCGTCCTTGAAGAAGCCCTCGCCGCCGCTCTTGGCGCCGAGCTTGCCTTCGCCGACGAGGCCCTGCAGCCCCTTGTGGACGTAGAAGCTCTCGCCGTAGGAGGCGTTGAGGTGCTCGGCGACGTGCAGGACGGTGTCGAGCCCGAGCAGGTCGGTGAGGAAGAAGGGGCCCATCGGGGCGACCTTCGCCTCGGCGATCGCCTTGTCGATCGCGGCCAGCGAGAGGCCGTTGTCCTCCTGCGCCCGCCAGATCTCGCCGATCGTCGCCATCAGGATCTTGTTGACGACGAAGCCGGGGACCTCGCCGCAGACGATCGGCTGCTTCTTGATCGCCTGAGCGAAGTTGTAGGCGGCGGTGGCCGTCTCCTGGGAGGTGTCCTCGCCGACGATCACCTCGACCAGCGGCATGATCGAGGCCGGGTAGAAGAAGTGGAAGCCGACCACCTTGTCGGCCCGCAGGGTCGCCTCGCCGATCTCGGTGATCGAGAGCGAGGAGGTGTTGGAGGAGAGGATCGCGTGTCCCGGGGTGGCGGCGTCGATCTCGCGGAAGACCGCCTGCTTGATCTCCATCCGCTCCGGGACCGCCTCGATCACGAAGTCGACGTCGCCGAACTCCTCGTAGCTGGTGGTGCCGATCACGCGGCCCATCACCTCGGCGAGGCGCGCGTCCGCCTGCTCCTGGGTGATCTTCTCCTTCTTGACGAGGCGGGCGAGCTGGCCCTGCGTCACCGCGCGGGCCTTCTCCAGCGCCGCGTCGACGAACTTCTGGTCGATGTCCTTGACGACCACGGGGATGTCGGCTGCGGCGATCGCCTGCGCGATCTCGCCGCCCATCGTGCCGCCGCCGACGACGGCGGCCTTGGATACGAACATTGGCTGGAGTTCCTCCGGTTTTTGGCTTGATGATGCGGCGCGGGCCGCGGGAACCGCAGGCTATACGTATGCCTGCGGCTGCCGCTCCTCGGTCTCCTCTTCGCCTTCCTCCGGCCTGAAGCGCTGGTAGGCGAAGGCGCCGATCAGCAGCAGCAGGCCGAGGGCGACGAAGGACAGCGCTCGGGGCAGCTCTTCGAGCTCGGCGAGGTCGTAGGTCCAGACCTTGCCGATCACGAGCGCGAGCAGCGCCAGCCCGCCGAGGCGGACGTTCACCGACCGCCGCACCATCCCGACTATCACCGCGCCGAGCCCGGCGGCGGCCCAGAAGGCGGAGAGCCAGGCCTGGCCGATCTCGCGAGCCTCGCCGCCCTCGTCGGCGCCGATCGCGTCGATGATCAGGACCGAGCCCAGGTAGACGAACCCGATCGCGCTGACGAACCCGGCCACGGTGGCGACGCGCCGATCGACCTGCCGGCCGAAGTGCCAGCAGGCGAGCGCGGCGACGGCACAGGAGGCGATCGCGACCAGCGAGCTGCCGAGATCGGCGACGCCTTCGGCGATTGCGACCGGCGGTGCCTCGACGACGAGGACGTGCCCGATGGCGAGGCCGAGGAAGCCACAGGCGGCGAGCAACAGGCGCCTCGCATCGGAGAGCGCCGGCGCCGGCGCAGCGTCGACCCGCGTCGAGAGATAGGCCGCCGCGGCGGCCGCGGCAGCCCAGGTGGCGACGACGGTGGGCCCGTCGAAGGCGTTGGCGACCCCGAACGCCGCCAGCCCGACCCCGCCGCCAGTCAGGAGCGAGCCGATTTCGCGGTGGACGCCGAAGCGGAGCGCCGCAGAGCCGAGCAGGAGGTGGACGGCGGCAAAGCCGAAGATCCAGGCGTCCAGGGCAAGCGCCGAGTCGCCGCCGATCACGACGGCACCGGCGCCGACGACGAAGACGCTGCCGCAGAGGAGCAGCAGCCAGGAGGAGACCGGCAGGCGGCCCTCTTCGCGGCTGCGCAGCTCGTAGCCGAAGGCGGCCGCGGCATAGAGGGCCCAGAACCCGACCAAGACCGCGAGAACGAGCAGAACGGGCTCGCTTGGGTTGGGCTCCCCCTCAAGGGCGATGAACCCACTCGCGTCGATCCAGGCGACGAGCTGGGGAGCCGAGACGGCGAAAGCGCCGAGCGCGAGCCAGTCCCAGCGCTGCCAGAGCAGGACGCCGACACCGGCGGCGAGCGCCACGGCGACGAAGGCGATCGAACCACCCTCGCTCGCGGTGCCGACGAGGATCGGCGCTGCCAGGGCGCCGAGTATCCCGACGCTGCCGACGAGCATCGAGGACCAGCGCACCGCGACGGCGACTCCGATCAGCCCGATCACCGCCGCCGCCTCGAGACCCAGGACCGGCGAGATCAGGTCGTAGGTCTGGGTGGCGACCACCGTCGTCGCGTAGAGGCCCGGAATCGCGACGGCCACCAACAGCCGGCCCAGCTCCAGGTTCCCCTTCCGTTCGTGCAGCCAGACGCCGAAGCCGAGCAGCAAGAGGGAGCCGGCCGCCGCCATCGAGACGCGTACCTCCTCCGTGAACCAGCTGCTGTCGACGGCGCTTCGCATCAGGAAGACGAGGCCGAGGAGCGTCGCCAAGCCGCCGATCCAGGCGAGCACACGGCCGCCGAACACCCGCTCGAACTCGATCCTCGAGATCGAGAGCGGGCCCGGAGGCGGCGCCTCCCCCCCGGGTGCATCTCCCTTCGTACCGCTCTGTCCACTCATTTCGTTCATGGTTCTCCCCTACTTGTTGACCGGTGGTTGATAACGCTACCAAGTTTGTCAACCACCGGTCAACAAGGTGGATAGAATGTGCTGATGAGCGAGCCCTCTTACCGTCGCCTGCAGGTCGACGAGCGCCGTCGTCAGCTGCTGGAGCGCGGCGCGGAGTTGTTCACCAGCCACCCCTACGAGGAGCTCTCGATGAGCCGGATCGCCCGTGAGGTCGGCATCTCGAAAGCCCTCCTCTACCACTACTTCCCCAGCAAGCAGGCGTATTTCGAGGAGACCCTGAATACCTGGGCCGAGCAACTGCGAGAGCGGACGGAGACGGATCCCGACCTGCCCCCATTCGAGCAGCTCACGAGCAGCCTCGACGCCTTCCTCTCCCTGGTCGAGGAGAACGCGACTGCCTACCGCAACCTGATGGACAGCGCCACCGGCGTCCCCGAGATTCGCAAGCTGATCGAAGAAGTGCGACGGAAAACCGCGCAGCGAATACTCGCGGGGCTGTATCCGGGAGAGGAGCCGCCGCCGAAGGCGAGGACCGCGGTCAGCGGCTGGCTCTGGTTCATGGACGGGGCCTGCCTGAACTGGATCGAGCACCGCGACATCGAGCGCGGCGAGCTGCGCGATTTCCTCCTCGGCGTCCTGATGGGAGCGCTGATCGCCGCCGACGCGCCGCCGGATCTGCCTCAAGCCTCCTAGCGAAGCTGCCGATACTCGGATTTCATGCGCAGGGGCATCTCCATCCTTCTCGCCGGAGCGATCGCCTCCATGCTCGCGACCGGCCTCACGCCGAGCGCGATCGCGAAGACCCCGACCGCGACGCTGCTTCCCGGCGGGCGCGCCGTCGCCCCTCCCTCCGCCCCACCCGCGGTCAAGGCGATGATCGAAGCCGCCAACCGCATCCACAGCCGGCCCTACCGCTGGGGCGGCGGCCACCGCGGCTGGAACTCGCGCGGCTACGACTGCTCCGGCTCGGTCAGCTACGTGCTGCACGCCGCCGGCTTGCTCGAATCGCCGCTCGACTCGACCGGGTTCATGCGCTGGGGCGGCGGCGGCGCCGGCAGCTGGGTGCGGATCTACGCCAACCGCGAGCACGTCTTCGCGGTCATCGCCGGCCTTCGCTGGGACACCTCGTTCAGCGAAGACGGCGACCGCAGCGGCCCCGGCTGGAGCGAGCAGATGCGCCCCACCGGCGGTTTCCGCCTGCGCCACCCGCTCGGGCTCGAACGGGCCGTGCCGCTCTCGACATAAGGGACAAGCGCCGGCGAGCAACGCTGTACGCAGGTACAAAGGCGTCCTCGTCCCCCTCCGGTTAGGCTCTTTTGGCTCTTCATAAGGGAGTTAGACCGGTAATCGATCGCGCCTGGACCGGGCGCGCGCCAAGTGAGGGACTACCAAAGCGATGACTCGTATCCGCCAGCAGAACGTGACCGCAGCGCAGTGGAGCTCCAACGGAGAGGCTCTCGGCGCCGTCGACCTGACCCTGCCCGAGAACGAAGCTTTCGGCGCCAACGTCTTCTCCGTCGAGGTTCAGCGCGAGAGGCTGCCCAAGGACGCCTTCGAGAAGCTGCGGGCGACCCTGGCCGGCGGCGAGGCACTCGATCCCAGCCTCGCCGACGCCGTCGCCGAGGCGATGAAGGACTGGGCGCTGGAGCGCGGCGCCACCCACTACACCCACATGTTCCAGCCGCTGACCGGCTCGACCGCGGAGAAGCACGACTCCTTCTTCGAGCCCTCCGGCGACGGCAAGATGCTCGCCGGCTTCACCGGCAAGGAGCTGATCCAGGGCGAGCCGGACGCCTCCTCCTTCCCGACCGGCGGCCTGCGGGCGACCTTCGAGGCGCGCGGCTACACCGCCTGGGACCCGACTAGCCCGGCCTTCATCCTCGAGAACCCGAACGGGGCCCTGCTCTGCATCCCGACCGCCTTCGCCTCCTGGACCGGCGAGGCGCTCGACGCCAAGATCCCGCTGCTGCGCTCGATGGACGCGCTCTCGCGCTCGGCGATCAAGGCGCTGCGCCTGCTCGGGGACGAGGAGAGCCAGCGCGTCTTCACCACGGTCGGGCCCGAGCAGGAGTACTTCCTGATCGACGAGCAGTACTTCTTCGAGCGGCCCGACCTGATCAGCACCGGCCGCACCCTGTTCGGCGCCAAGCCGCCGAAGGGCCACGAGCTCGACGACCACTACTTCGGCTCGATCCCGGAGCGGGTGCTCGCCTTCATGATGGAGTCGGAACTGGAAATGAAGAAGCTCGGCATCCCGGTCAAGACCCGCCACAACGAGGTCGCGCCGGCGCAGTACGAGATCGCGCCGATGTTCGAGAACTCCAACGTCGGCTCCGACCACCAGCAGCTGCTGATGCAGGTGCTGGAGAACGTCGCCCGCCGCTACGGCTTCGTCTGCCTCCTGCACGAGAAGCCGTTCGCCGGCGTCAACGGCTCCGGCAAGCACAACAACTGGTCGATGGGGACCGACGGCGGCTCCAACCTGCTGAACCCGGGCGACACGCCGGAGGACAACATCCACTTCCTGTTCTTCTGCACGGCGGTGATCCAGGCGGTGAACAAGCACCAGGGCCTGCTGCGGGCCTCGGTCGCCAACATCGGCCAGGACCACCGCCTCGGCGCCAACGAGGCGCCGCCGGCGATCATCTCGATCTTCCTCGGTGCCGAACTCGAAAAAGTCTTCGAGGCGATCGCCAGCGGCGAAGGGGATCCGAACACGCCGGCCTCCTTCCTCGACCTGGGGACGACGGTGCTGCCGCCGCTGCCACTCGACGGCGGCGACCGCAACCGCACCTCGCCGTTCGCCTTCACCGGCAACAAATTCGAGTTCCGGGCGCTGGGATCGAGCATGTCGCTCGCCTTCCCCAACACGGTCCTGAACACGATCGCCGCCGAGGCGATCGACGCGCTGGCCGGCAAGCTGGAGGCGAAGCTCGCCGCCGGCTCGGGCATGCCCGAGGCCGTGATCGAGATCGTCAAAGAGTCCTACCTGGCGAATAAGGCGGTCTGCTTCGGCGGCGACAACTACTCCGAGGAGTGGCACGCCGAGGCCGAGCGGCGCGGGCTGAAGAACCTGCGGACGACGCCCGACGCGCTGCCCGAGGTGCTCGCCGACGACACCGTCGCCGCCTTCGAGAAGTACAACGTGCTCTCCAAGCGCGAGCTCGAGTCCCGCTACGAGGTCTGGGTCGAGCAGTACTGGATCCGCGCCAACATCGAGGCGGAGACCACCTTCTCGATCGCCCAGACGATGCTGCTGCCGGCGGGGCTACGGCAGCTGGCGCTGATCGCCGAGGCCGGGGTCTCGACGCTCGAGGGC
>Ga0190271_10000352_pt1 | contig 22977 bp, 42 predicted proteins | sample Popmic356T_FD_133747 | JGI IMG/M metagenome (GOLD analysis project Ga0190271, IMG submission 133747) | Populus adjacent soil microbial communities from riparian zone of Weber River, Utah, USA - 356 T | ecosystem: Environmental > Terrestrial > Soil > Riparian zone | place: USA: Utah | collected...
TCGTGCGTGGTGGGCTGTTTCCGCTCGCGCATGTGCTGCTCGGTGTCGGGTGGGTCGACGAGGATGGCAAGGGGGGCAACGTGTCAACGCAACCGGAACCAGTGGACGTCAAGAGCCTCGCGCAGCGCGCGCTCGGCGATGTGTTCGAACAGCTCGAGCGCGTCGGGAGCGCGGGCCGCGAGAAGTGCCGGCCGGCGAGTTCGACTTACTACTCGGCGGCGACGGGCTACCCGCTCGAGCAGCGGATCAAGCGAGCCGAGGCCGTCGAGCTCTTGCGATGCGCCGAAAACGCGCTCGATTACGCGCGGGTGCACCTCGACTATCTCGAGCGCGGCGGCGACTCGCGGGCCGTCGAGCCCGGCGACCGGGTGCTCGTCGCCGACGTCGAGCACGAGCGCGGTTGGGAAGGTGTGCTCGTCGACTACGGCGGCGACGACACAACGCGGGTGCGTGACGCCGCGGGCCTCGTGCACACGGTGCACGTGCGCGACGTGCGGGTGTTCGCGGTATGAATGCCGGCGAAATCGTGGCTCGGCTCGAGAAGCTGCGCGGGCTCGATGGCCCCACCGCGCAAGGCGCGATCTCGATCCTGATCGGCGACATCACGCGCGAGGCGCACCTCGAGCGGTGCCGCGAGCGCTTGCACGACGATCGCACCGTGCAGGTCGGAGCGGCGTTGCTCTCGATCGAGGATTTCCGCGCGTGCGTGGTGGTGCAACCGCCGCACCCGGCATGGCCACACACCGAGGGTCCGATCTCGTATGTGTGGCTGCGCGACATGCGCGACTCGCTGCTAATTCCGGGAGATCACGCCGAGGCGTTGCGCGCGGCAGTAGAGGGGCAACCGTGATGATCATCTACTTTCATCGAGACGGCAGTCAGACGATCAGCCGAGCCGAGCGTCGGGTTAGCAACGAGGATCGGCACCTCGAATACGACTCGGTGCGCATCGTCGAGGTGCGCGACGACGGCGCGATCCTCGTGAAAAAGGACCGCTACGGCCATCGGCCCGGCGAGCTCTTGAGCCCGCTCCCGCTCTCGAAGGTGCACGCATGAGTACGCCGCTCGTGCTCCTCGAGAGCCCGTACAAAGGAAACGTCGCGCTCAACGTGCGCTATGCCCGGCTCGCCATGCGCGACTGTTTTTTGCGCGGCGAGTACCCTTTCGCCTCGCACCTTCTCTACACCTTGCCGGGCATCCTCGACGACACGCTCGCCGCCGAGCGCGAGCTCGGGATCGCGGCCGGCCTCGCGTGGGGCAAGCATGCCGAGGCGTCGATCGTGTACACCGACCTCGGGATCAGCGAGGGCATGCGCTACGGAATGGAGACGGCAAAAGAGGCCGGCCGCGTCGTCGAGCTGCGCCGGTTGCGGGGGTGGCCATGACGGGAAAAAAAGTCGTGCAGGTGCCCGGCATCTACACACGCCGAGAGGTCGAGTACAGCGAGATCGACGCGGTGAATCAGTCGACCTTGAAAGCGATGGCCAAGTCGCCGTTGCACTACAAAAGCGGGCTCACGAGCCAGAAAAAGCAAACCAACCCGATGCGCCTCGGCAGTCTCACGCACACCGCGTTGCTCGAGCCCGATTGGCTCGAGCTCGAGTATGCGTTGTGGGCACCGCGCGACCCGAAAACAGGCGAGCTCAAGAAGGACGATTTCAAGGGTAACGACTATCTCGCGTTCCTCACGGCGGCGACGCTCGAGGGCCGCACCGTGATCAAGCAACGCGACCTCGACGGCGCGTTGCGCATCGCCGAGGCGATCCACGCAAACCAGCTCGCGATGCGCTATCTGCGCGAGATGCGCGCCGAGCCGATCCTCGTGTGGCGTGACGAGGCGACCGGCATCGTGTGTAAGGCCCGACTCGACGGTGTGTCGCGCTCGGTGCCCGACGTCCTGGTCGAGCTGAAGACCGCGGTCGACGTCGCACCGTGGGCATTCGAGTCGGCCTTCGCGAAGCGCATGTACCACATGCAAACCGCTTTCTACTCCGACGGGTGGAAAGCCTGCACGGGTCGCGACCTGCACGGGGGCAAGTGCATCGCGGTCGAGAATACCGAGCCCCACGATGTGATCGTGTACGACCTCGCCGAGGTCACCGACGTCGGCCGGGAGACGTACCGCGAGCTACTCGGCAAGGTCGCCGACTGCCGCAAGTCGGGCCTTTGGCTCGGGCAGTCGCCGACACAAGAGCTCACACTCAGGCTCCCGAAGTGGCTCGATCCCGAGGATGACAATCCGCTCGAGGATCTCGGGCTCGAGTACGAAAGCGAGCGCGTATGACCGAGCAGCAATCACCCCCGCTCAAGCGGCCTCTCGATTGGGACGAGCTGTATCCCGGTCGGTTCCTGAAAGCTGGGCAGCTCGGCGAGCGCAAACCGACGCTCACGATCAAGGCGGTCGAGGTCGACCGGTTGCAGGACGACAAGGGGCAAGAGAAGGTCAAAGGAGTGATCACCTTCGTCGAGGTGCCCTATCAGCTGGCCATGAACAAAACCAACGGGCTTTGTCTGCGCGAGCTGTTCGGCCGCACGCTCGACAAGTGGCCCGGCCGGAAGGTCACGCTGTACCGCGGCACCGTCGAGAGCGGCTCGCAAAAGGGTGAGCCCGCGGTGCGTGTGTGGGGGTCGCCCGAGCTGCGCGAGGATCGCACCGTCGAGATCAAGTTGCCGCGCAAACGGCCTATGCAAATGGTCCTGCACGCGGTGAAGGGTCGCGAGGCGCAGCAACGCGAGGTCGACAAGCATCCGACCGAGGGTCAGGCACCGAGCGGCGGCGACCCGCCCCCCTTCGGGTGAGGCCGTGTTGCTCGACGGCTCGATCGCGTGGTGGTCGTACCCTCTCGTGATCCTCGATTTCGAGACTACCGGCGTCGACCCGCTCGAGTGCGCACCGGTGAGCGTCGCCGCGATCCGCCTCGAGCAAGGGGTCGAGCGCGGCGCCTTTTACTCGCTCTTGCGGCCGGGCATCCCGATCCCCCCGGGTGCGACCGAGATCCACGGCATCACCGACGAGCAGTGCGCCGACGCTCCCGAGCTGGTCGACGTCGTGCCGCAACTGTTCGAGCTCGCCGACGGCGCCGCACCGTGCGCGTACAACGGCTCGACGTACGACAGGCTGATTTTTCACCGCTTCATCGTGGGCACTGACTGCCCCCTTTTCGAGCCGGCGCAAGAGTGGATCGACCCGCTGATCATGGTCCGAGCGATCGACCGCTACGTGCGCGGCACCGGCCGGCACAAGCTCTCGGCGACGTGCGAGCGATGGGGTGTGCCCATGCTCGAGGGTGAGGCGCACAATGCACTCGGCGACGTGCGAGCCGTCGGGCGCTTGCTCACCGAGCTCGTGCGGATCGGCAAGGTGCGAGAGGATGTCACGTTGCGTCGGCTGCTCGAGTACACCGCGATCAAGCGGGCCGAGCAGAATACGCAATTCGAACAGTACAAAGCCCGGCTCGCCGCGAAAGAGGCGCAGACCGAGCTCGGTTTCGACACACCCGAGGAGGTCTCCCATGGCTGCGGATCTGACTGACGTCGACGCGTTTACCGCACCGGTCACGGTGCCCGAGGCCGGCGACGATCGCGTCGCGGCGAGCATCGTGCCGGCGTTTCAAGCGCTCGCCGACCGCACGCGCAACCTGAAAAACAGGGCCGACGCGTTGCTCACCGACAATCACATATGGACCGGTGACAACCGGTTTGACGGCGATCTCAAGCTCGGGCTCGGCGTCGAGCCGCTGTACACCTTCTTGACGACGCGCAAGAAGCTGCACTCGTTGCGGCCGATCGGGCTTGTGGCGGGATGGACGTACGCCGACGCGGCCGGGCCGACTTGGGTTACCGCGACCGGTGCCACCATGACTTTCTATCTCGGCGCCGACGAGCTACCGAGCGGGGGGCAGCTGGTCGCGGTGCGCATGCTCGTGAGCACGGCCGTCGCCGTGACGCTCGACCTCGCGCGGATCACGTACGACACGAGCGACGCGGCCGACGTGCCCTCGGCCGGCGCAACGGTGAGCGACTCGTTTACGCCGACGGGCACCGAAGATCACATCCTCGAGATCACCGGGCTCGCCGCCGCGATTGACAACGCGACGAGTCAGTTTCGGTTGCTCCTCAACCCGGCATCGGGGCCGTCGTGCGTGATCCGCTGGCTCGAGTACGAATTCAGCGATCCCGGGCCGCGCAACTTCTAAACGCGCACGAGGTCGTACTTGCTCAAAAACCCGAGCAGCACGATCAGCGCGATGATCAGAAACACGATCATGCGCGGTGTCGGCGGGAGCGGGAGCAACGTCAGCACGTACCAGATCAGCGCGAGGATCAGCAGTGCGACGAGGATGTAAATCAGCAGTGAGATCATGGGGTACCCCCTCGAGCTCAACTCTGCGCGCGGGCCGAGGGACGGCACAAGCCCGATCAGCGGCTCACCGCTTGAGCCCGGCCTCGGTGAGGAACGCGTCGATCCATCCCGGGTTGCCGTAGAACGGGCCGAACACCCGGCGAAACTTCTCACCGAGGTACTTGGCTTTGAACTCGGGCACGACGGCGCACTCGGCCTCGAAAGCGTAGTCGTACCCTTGCTCGAGCACGATCTCGCACATCGAGGCGAACACGCTCACGAGCGCGGCGAACGCCTGCCACTCGCCGTGCGGCATCTTGAGCCCGACGTGATAGATGCGAGTCTGTACCGCGCGCATTTCGGCGAGCTCCGACTTGATCTCGGCGACGCGCTCGGGTAGCAACGGGGGCTCGCGAGGCGGTGCGCGCAGCGGCCGGCCGGTGCGGCCGAGGGTGCGCCTCGGGTTGCGTGCAGCGCGTTCGAGTGCGTCGCGTTGTTCGCCTCGCGTCGCCTCGCGCACCTCGACGCCGAGCTCGGCGAGCGGATCCTCGACGAAGCCCGGGCACTGACAAAAACCGCCGGGGGTGTCGCGAGCGAACACGCACGTGTCGGGGTAGTGCAGGTGTCGCGCGTGCCCGCACGAGCTGCACGCATCTTGTGGATCGGTCATGGTCGAGCCTTTCACTTGCGGCACCGGTCGAGGAAGGCAAACAGGATCGCGAGCGCGACCGGGGTCATAGCGTACCGGCCTCGATCCGGGCCGAGCACCTCGGGTTGCGTGAGCCGCTCGGTGAGCCGCTCGATCACGCGCATCGAGCGCGGATCGTTGGCGAGCCATCGGCCCACGCAATCGAGGCACATGGAAAGGTGCGGCGACACCGGGCCGACGGCGCCGCACTTCGTGCACACCCCGTCGCCGAACGTCACCGAGAGCGCCCGAGCGCTTGCCGGATCTGAGTGAGCTCGCCGCGGATAGCGCGCAGCTCGGTCACGACGCCACCGAGCGAGTCGGCCGCGCTTGCGTGCGGCGCGAGGGTGCCGGCGACGTACGCCGCGACGAGGGCGAGAGCGAGGGCCGCGCGCTTCACTTGCCGACCTCGGCCGCTCGCCTGATCGCGAGCGCGCGCATACGGTCGGCAAACTCGGGCCACTTGTCGGGGTACGTGCCGCACGGCATGCGCGCGATCAGCTCGATCACCGTGACGGCCGCGGCGAGCACATCGTCGTCGAGCGACCATAGGTCGGCGAGGTCGAAACCGCCGAGCTCGGCACCGTTCCACCACGCACACAAAAGCGTGCGCGCGCGCAGCGAACCGCCGCTGTATCCCTCGGCGAGGTCAAATAGCCGGGTGAGCGCGGTGCGCTCGATGTCGGCGAGCTTGAAGGTGCTCATCGCTGCACCTTCCCATGCTCGGAGGCGATCTCGGCGGCCGTCGCTCGCACGCGCAAGAGCTGGCCATACTCATCCTCGTGCGCGCGCTTGTGCGCGGTTTGGCAACGCTTCACGTGCACATCGCGCGCGGCAACGTCGCCGGCCGCGTGTGCAGTCATCGCGTGTGCCATCTGATCGCACGCGATCGCGTACTGCCGATTCGTCGTCGTGAGCGACTCGGCTCGGAGCGCGGCCGGCGTCGATTGCTGCATTTCAGGAAGGGTTTTCATGACTGCACCGAGGTTGAGAAACAGCTCAAGAGCGCGCACACCGCGGCGAGCTCGCCGAGCGGCGCCGCCTCCTCGACCGCGAGCACGGCCGACCAGCCGCAAGCGCTGATCGCCTCGAGCAAGATCGGCCGGGTCGCACCGGCCGCGAGGATCATCGGGCCGACGACGGCGAGGATGCGATCACGAGCGGTGACGAGCGCGGGGGGTGAAGTGGTATCGTTGGAACAGCTCAACACGGGTTACCTCCGTTGCGAGTGAGAGGGCGGTCGGCGATGTTCAGGCGTCGACCGCTCTCGTTTTTGGTGCGTGCCTCTATTGTAGTCGTTTGCCTCGCGCGCGTAACAGCTGCAACTCGCACTGCTCCCGGGTGACGAGCATCGAGCGGGGGTGCGCTCGTGCCGTCGTAAAGGGGTAACGCGGCGTAACCGCTCGCCACCCGGGCCGACGCGATACTCGGTGACATGTGCACATGTTGTCAAGTTCACATGTTCACTTGACTACACAACGCCGGGTCGCGTAACCATGCGCGCATGGCCGTCATTGTCTGTTTCGTCGGTGGCAAAGGGGGGCTCGGCAAGAGCACGCTCGCGATCTCGTGCGCGGTCGAGTGGCACCGGCGAGGGGTGCGCGTGCTCCTCGTCGACGTCGACGACGAGCAACTGTCGGCCGAGGAGTGGCACGACGACGCGCTCGAGCTCGGGCACGACGCACCCCCGGTCGAGCGCATGGGTAACGAGGTGCGCACCAAACTCGAGGCGGCCTCGGCCGGTTTCGAGCTCGTGATCGTCGACACGGCCGGCCGCAACGGCCGCCGCTCGGCCTACGTCATGGGGCAAGCGCACCTCGCCGTGCTCCCGTGCGGGCCGAACCGCATCGAGCTGCGCCGCCTCCCGAAGACCGTTGCGCAAGTGTGCGACGTGCAGGCGGTGAGGCCCACGCTCGACGCCGCGATCCTCGTCACGCGCAAGCAACCCAACACGGTGATCGGTCGGCAAGCGAGGCGCGCGATCGAGGAGTGCGATTTCCCGATCCTCGACGTCGAGCTGTTCTATCGCATCACGTACGGCGAGGCGATCGCGGCCGGGCTCGGGCCGACCACGTACGACCCCTCGAGCGACGCCGCACGCGAGGTCGCCGCCCTGGTCGACGAGCTCGAGCTGCGCCTCGAGCTGCACACCAAACGCACCAAACCGAAGAGGAAGCATGCCGCCAACTAAACCGACCCCGACCGTGCGCTCGACGCGCAAGAAACCGGCGACGCACCCGCTCGAGGGCCGCGCGCTGCAACGCGAGCTCGAGCGCATCGGGCGCAAACACGAGCGGCCGGCCGAGGGTGAGCCACCGACTGCCGGCCGCGGGATCGTCGTGATGCCCGGCCGCGCCACCAAAGAGGGCCGCAAGGGTGAGAGGGTCACTCGCCGCGCCACGTTTTACCTGCCGCTCGCGGTGCACGACGAGCTCGAGGTGATCGCCAAACGCCGCGGCATGTCGGTGAGCAACGCCGCGGCCGAGGTACTCGCCGACGCTCTCGGCATCACGCTCGAGGCGACGGGATGAAGGTCGACCCCAAAGATCTAGCGCGGCTCGAGCGAGTCGACGCGCTCACCCGCGAGCTCACCCGCGTTGTGCGGTGTCACGTCGACAGTCTCGACCATGACGAGGCGATGTTGATCGGCACAATGTCGCTAGCGACTGTGTTCGTGTTGAGCCTGCACACCGGCATCCGCGAGCACAACAAGGCGGCGCCGTCGACGGTCGCCCTTCGCCGCGCGATCACCCGGGCACCGTGGGACGCGTCGATCGAGTCTGCCCGCGACCTCGCGGCCGAGGGGGTCGTATGCTGAATGACGAGACGGTTTACACCGGGTGGGAGCTGTGGCGTCGCCGCCTCGAGATCCTCACGAGCGTCGAGTTTTGGACGATCGTTTGGATGTGCGTGAAGGGGTTTTTCGGCAACGAGGAGGCGCAAGCGGCCGTCGAGCGAATGGCCGAGCACGCTCGCGAGCTTAAGAGCGCACGGGGTGCCGCGTGATGCAGTGCCCGACGTGCAAGCTCGTCGGCCGCGACGCCGAGACGGCCGAGCGAAACAGTCGCCAACTAGTGCCACCCGTCGGCGCGCTCGTGCTGTGCGAGTGCGGCGCCGTCAACCGGGCCGAGGCGCCGGCCGATGCGTTGCAAGCCATCCTCGGCGCGCGCACCTTGCGCACGCTCACCGCCGAGGAATTCGACGCCCTACCGCTCGAGCACCGCCGCGCGCTCGAGCAAGGAATCGCCGCCTTCAAGCGCTCGGGCCGGTTCCGAGCCGGTGCGAACGAGCTCGACCCGTGCGGCGAGTGCGGGCACGAGCGACGGCAACACCTCGACCCACGATGGCCGTGCAACATGCTCTCGTGCTCGTGCCGCGGTTTCAAAGGGAGGGCCTTACCGTGACGCCGCACGCGCTGCGCATCCGCACCGGCATCGAGGGCGATGGCCCGGCCGGCAAGTGCACGAGGTATCGAGCCTTCGTGCGCACCACGCTCAACGGCGCCGATCAGCTGTTCACCGACCGCACTTGGTTCCCGACCGAGGCCGAGGCACTCAAGAAGGCAAACGAGATCGCGCTCGCAATCCGCGGGCACATGAAAGCAAGGGGGCATGTGTGAACACGTCAACACGTGAACATGACGACACGTCAACGAATCGGCTCTTGTCCGAGCAGTGCGTGCACCTCGAGCGCGACGAGCTCAAACACTTGCACACCGTCGAGCTCTCGACCGAGCTCGAGGCAGTGCAGGACGATTACCGCTATGTGACCGGCCCCGATCGCATGAAGTTGTGCGCGTTCTGCACGGGCCGAATGCTCGCGGTTCTGCTCGAGCTCGGGAGCAAGGGGGGCTAGCGTGATCTTCACCTTCGGATTCGGGCACTCGTGCACGTGCGGTCGATCGCTGCGCGAGTGCTACGTCGAGATCGTTGAGCCCGACTACGATGCCGCGCGCGCGATCATGGTCGAGCGCTACGGCAAGAAGTGGGCCTTCCAATACGAGACGCTCGCCGACGCGACCGGGGGGCCGCCGCGCGTCACGGTGCCGTGTTGCGAGCTGCGCCGCGTCGAGCCTAGCGACGAGTGCGGGTGCGGGGGGCTCGGCCGCGACCCGTGGGAGCCCGAGCTATCGGCCGAGCGTCGGGCCGAGCTCGAGCGGCTCGCGGGGGTGTTCGTCGAGGAGCACTTCGGCGAGCGGGAGATCCGCGGGGGTGGGCCGATCGTCGTCGTGCCCGACTTGGGCTCGACGCTCAACAACCTCGCGGCGAGCGTCGACGAGCTCACCCGCGAGCACCTCGGCAAACCGCTCGCGGTGATGATCGTGGGCACCGCGGCCGACGGGTTCATGGTCGCGTCAACGCTCGACGAGGCCGACTTTGCCCGGGAGCTGCGCGCACTGCTCGATCGCGTCGAGGCCGAGCTCGCCGGCCTGCCCCCCGTCGTCGGCAAACCGCACACCGCGTAACGCCTCGTCGAAGCGGGTCGCCTCGTCGACGAAGATCCGCACCCCGTTTTTGAGCTGCACGAACGCGTCGACGGCGAACCCGGCGAGCGCTCGAGCTCGGCGCTTGCGCTCGCGTTTCGTTGTACGTCGGCCGCGCTGCACCCGTCTTATATGACCGGGAGGGCCGCGCACCCCACGAACAAAGGCCGTGCCAGGGGTCGAATTCGGGCCGACGGATCGCCGACGATCGCGCGAGGGCGGCCGAATGTGACGTCACGTGCAAGCGCGCTTGCCGGAAAAGCGCGTCTTTTCGTGACGGGGGGCCGCAAGATACTTGTCACACGTAGGTGGGCTATCGTACGTGTTCGGTCACGACCGAAACTCACTAGCGACGGAAAGGCAAAACCCACGGATCACAGCCCTGCCAGGCTCCCCGTGGGTCTCGATTTCGATGAGCCAAACTACTTCGACGCGAGACCGCGTGCAACATCGTTGCGCGCGAGATGTGCACGAGTGCGCCGACGACGGGCCGCTCGCCGACGCACGCACCCTCGACGCTCGCTTGCGCGCGTTCTACGCCGAGCACAACGAGGAGCACCCGTGCCGGCTCTCGGTGCCCGAGCTCGCCTCGCGGTTTGCGCCGAACTGCAAACCCGACAACGGCGAGCGCGAGATCTTGCGGGCTCACCGCCGCATTCGTCGCACGCACCGCGATCAGTTTCACGAGCGCCGACAGTTTTACGGCCGGTCGCCGATCGCAACGGCTCGGTGGTGGACCAAGAAAGATCCGGGGTGTACTGGGCGATCTGATCTTCTTCCGTCGAGCGAGGTCGATCTTCGAATTGGCCAGGTAGATCAAAAGGCAAACGCAGATCGCGCGCATGCGCGGCCCGAGTCTGCCCCTTTTTCCACCCCTCCGAGTGAGACCCGAGAACCGAGCGGCTCGAGAGGGCCGGGGGTTCGGCCGCCTCGGCGACACGCGGTGCGGCACGGCGTCACGAATCCGCCCCTCATGACGTGCGCCGACGTCGAGCTCGAGGCCCTCGCCGCGCTGCGAAAAGCGCACCCCGACGCGTTTGACGAGCTGTGGCGCGAGCTGCACCGCGAGCGCTATCACCGGCACCCGCTCGAGGCGTCGAGGGCGGTGCGCACGCTCGTCAACCGCACCTCGCCGACGCCGCTCAGACTCTTGCGCGACCTCATGAATCGCGCCTGTAACGGCGACGCACTGTGTGACGGTGAGGCCGAGCGCGAGGTCGACGAGCGGCTCGAGCTCGAGGCCCGCGAGCGGTACGCGTGGGATCCTAAAAACCCGTCGACCCACTGGCCCGACCTCATACCCGAGGGCACGGCGGCCCCCCCACCCGAGCCGGATCCCGAGGAGTCTGCGCGCGTCGTCGCCCGCAAGCGGCTCGAGCACGAGCGCGAGCTCGCACGTCGACGGCGAGAGGCCGAGCGCATCGTCGGGCTACTCCTCCGAGCGACGGGTCGAGCACCACCGACGGCCGCCGAAAGGTTTCTGCGCGTGATGTCCGATCGCGGGCTCGAGATTTGAAAACCGCGCAGCGTCACAACGCCGCGTTACAAACTCATTCGGGTTGTGTAGTGTCCGAGCGATCCGAAAAGGGGGGCCAACATGGGTCATTGTGAAATGCACACCGAGCAACTCGAGCTCGCCGACGAGCTCGGCAAGGTGATCGGCCGGTTCCGGGCCGAGTGGCGAGGCGATCACGGCGCACGAGCCGACTACATGAAGATCGCGATCGGTGCGGTGTCGCATGCGCTCGCGAAACAGCTCGTCAACGGGTTTCGCGAAGCCAACGGGTTTACCCCGTCGATCGAGCACATGGCCTCGATGTGCGCCGAGTATCCCCCCGTGCTGATCAACGCGGTCGCCGAGGTGCTCGGCATCCGTGCGCGCGTCGTCAACGTCGACTCGCGCATGCTCGGCGAGGTGCTCGACGCCGTGTTGCAGGGCCGACTGTGACTATTCTGCACACGCGGAATGTGACGCTGACTTGGCATGCGCCGTGGTGCACCACCGATCGCCCTTGTTCAGGTTGGCGGCCGAGGTTTTCGCGTGCGCGGCTCGCGGGCTTTGACGGCCTCTTCGTGTACGCGGCTGCGTTTGGGTTTGCACTGTCGGTGGTGTGGTGAGACACGCCATCACGATGCGCGCAAACTACAGCGCCGAGCTCTATGTCGAGCGCGCATTGATACTCGTGCGCGACCGGAGCGACGTCAGCGGCGGCCCCACGGTCACGAACGCGGCCGAGTCAGTGATCGCCGACCTCGCCGCGGGCATGGGGGTCAAGGGCCGTCGGGTGGTGTACCTCGACACGCTCGGCGTGTGGGACGAGCTCTTGCACGACGGTGAGCGGTTCACCGGTTACGCGCCGCTCGACCTCGAGCTCGCGGCGCAGCTCGTCAAGCTCGAGCGTCGGGGGTCGGCGTGAGACGGTTCCGCAAGGCGCCGTCGCCGCACACCGCGACGATCTACGGCCTCGCACACCTCGCGCTCGACACGTTCGGCCCGCTCACCGCGGCCGAGGTGCGTGCGCTGATCGCCGACGATCCCGAGGGCCTCGCACCGTGCGAGCGGTACGACCTCACCCTGTCACGCGTCACCGCCGCGCTGCGCTCGCTCGTGCTCGACCGTGCCGCTCTCTCGGTCACCGAGGATGGGATCGCACGCTATCGACTGCGCGTGTCAACACGTATACATGTGCACACGTGAACATGTTCACGCGTTGAGTAGGGCCATCCCGTGCGCGTGGATCTTGCGCAGGATGTCGAGCCCGGGATCGGGCTTGCCGCGCTCGAAGTGCAGGTGTCCGGTGACGCCTCGGTGCCGCAACGCGAGTACCGGGGGCATCACCGTCGGGAACACGTCGCCGTCGAGGAGCGGTGCGCGCAGTGGCAGGCCGTACGCCGAGCAGAGAGCGACGTTGAGCGCGATCACGGCGGCGATCTGCGCCGGGAAAAACTCGCCATAGCTCACCGGCACACCGTGGATCCGGTCGGTGCGCCGGGTGCGCTCGAAGCCCTTGCTCGGTGCGAGGCCGTGCCCGCGGTTGATGATCTCGACGCCGACGCCGTACGTGTTGCCGTTGCCCGCGGCACAGTGCGCGCACCGGGCATCGGCGTCGGCGCATTGGAAGATCTCGCCGAGCTGGTCGACGATGAAGTGCACCGAGACGGGCTCGGGCTTGCCCTCTCGCGACTTGCGGTCGCGCATGTTTTCGAACACGCGATCGGCGCTGTTTTCGCTCGCGGTCCAGTGGTTGATCACCCATCGGGTTTCCTGCACGCGCATCCGCGTGAGAAAGTGCATCCCGGTCGCGCTCCAATGGCGCACCGGCGCAATGCACCGGTAAGCCTTGCCGCGCACGATGATCTCACCACCCGCGCTCACTTGCCTGGGCCGCCCTTCGCGGCGAGGGCCTTCTTTGCGACGGCCGAGCGGCCCCTCGGGATGACTCCAAACCAGTACCGCTCGAGCGTGTCGGTGCGCTCGAAGATCGGGAGGCCGAAGATACGCACCGCCGCGGGCTCGGTGCGTGCTCGAGCGGGCTTTCCCTCGACCGTGACGGCGAGCTCATACAGGCCGACACCGACGCTCACCGCGCTCGAGGCGAGCTTCACGACATTGCCGACCTTACCCATTGAGCACCTCTGTAGCGGCGGCCCGACGTGCCGCGCGGATAGCTTTCAGTGCAGCGGGTAGCGCGCTCTCGTCGACAAGCTGATCGCGAGTCGGGAGCGTGATCGACTTGCCAGCGATCGTGACCGTGCGCCCGAGCCACTTCTCGAGCGCGGGAGGGATCTCGAGTGCAGCGGCGGTGCCGGCCTCGTCGGGTGGGTCAACGGCCTGCATTGTGAAGCCCGGCGTCGGGAGCGGGTGGCCCTCCTCGTCGAGCTGCACCTCGGCCGGCAAGTTGTCTGGGCCGCCGACGACGGTGCCGCGAGCGGGTAGGCCCTCGAGCCGGTTGATCGCGTTGTACAGCGCGCGGATCTGAGCCTTTGTGCCAGTCGCGATCATGACGACTTCCCGTATCGCGCGAGCAACGCCGCGTTGATGTTTGCGTCTTCTGCTGCCGTGACTTGACGGTCAAACACCACGGTACGCGCCCATCTCCCTTTGTAGGGAACGGCCCGGTTACCGCGTGTTCCTAAGCAAAAGGTGAAAGCAGGGTTCGAGGCAGACGGTGGGCCTGATGCGGTGGCCGTCGCCAGCACGCCGCCGACACGCGTACTCATCGCAGTGGTGTTAATTCCAGTCTTTGACGCGTACCCGTTGCCGTTGATGACGGTGCCGGCCGGAACTCCCGCGCTACCCAAATTGTTAGCGTCGTACGCGCCGCTAAACACCTGACCGCCGCCGCCGACCTGCATTTGATGTCCAGGCGCGAAACCACTGCTAATAGTGGCGTGCAGAATGCTCCCGTTTGCGACGTCGGTCGGCACGAACACGTCATAAGCGGTGTAGTTCGAGTGCATGAATTTCCACGCCGCGAGCGGTAGCGACGAGTCGTAATATTGCGCGCCCAGAAACGCGCAGCTGAGCTCGTTCGAAAGGGCCGCGTCCGGTGTTGGGTCTGCTGTCTGCTGCGCGCCCGTTGCTTGAAGCAGAGAGTGACCGGGCCGCGCCCTGTCGAGAAGCGCCGCCACTTTGGATGCCGCCGTTGCGTAGTAGCGAGCAGAGAGATCCGCGAACGGCACCAAAGACAGAATGTAGCGATCGTCACCCGCCAGAACCGGCGCAGCGACGCCGTACTTCACGGCGAAGAATTCGCGCAACAGTTGACGCTCCCACTCAGACAGCACGCGATCCCACATCCACGTGCCCACCCATCGGAATTGACCAAACTGTGCACCGAGCGCGCCGAGTCTGAGTGTGACGGTCGGGTCAAGCGCCGACGGGGTGAGCGACGTTGCGCCGGCATTCGTTACACTGTTGGCACGCTCGAGCGCGTACTCGAGCGGGGCGTTTTCCTTGTAATAGAACCCGAGCGCGTGCGCGACGTTGACTTGTACCTGATTCGCACCGGGTGCCGCGTCGACGATGCGTGAAGCCCCGTTTCCCAAGGTCGCGTTCGGGTACGCGCTGAGGCCGAACCCGATATTCGTGCCCGTCGTCGACGTGCCCATAACGGACCAAGTCGTGTTGGTCGCGCTCGTCATGGCGGCGACTGTCCACACCTCGAGGCCGGCGCCGTTGTGCATGAAGCGCTGAGACGCTAGCGCGAGGTTCCAGTCGAGCCGCGCTGCGCCCCCGAACACGAGCGACTGCGCGCCTCCGAAAATGAGGTCGGGTTGTGGGCCGGCGATCGTGCCGGCCGCGAGCACGAGCGAGTCGGCCCCTTGCCTGTTTGGCACCGACGCGATGTTGCCCGAGCCGTCGAGCACCACCGATTCAGCGCGGAATTCGTACTTCGGCGCCGTGCCCGCGAGCAAGCGCTCGGCGAGCTGCACCCTCGACAGCCCACCACTACCGAACCGCCCGGCGCCGCGGCGTCGCATGAGCTCGGGAATGCGCCTGTAACACGCGCGGTCGAGAGGGCGCACCATGATCAGGTCTCCGCGAGGTGTGCACGCGCGCAACACGCGGCCGAGCCGACTAGCGCGATCGTGTCGGCGTTAGGCGGGAATTGGAGCTCGCGCGCGGTGCCGTTTGCGATGGGCACGCACCCATTGTTGCCCGCGGGTGCAGTGAGCACGATCGGCGTACCGGCCTCGGCCGCGCGTGCGGCAATGCTCGCCGCGGCAACGTTCGCGGCGTCGGTTGAGATCTGATAGTAGATGTCGGCTCCGTCGGCGTGAATGAACACGAGCGCGCCCTTCCATGCGTCGGGCACCTTGAACACCTTCGCCGTCGTCGTGACGGTGATCGGGTAGATCTCGCCGCGAATCGCCGCGCGCAAGCTCAACGCGCCGACGCGGGCTTGCTCGAATGGTGTGTACTTGTCGCGCTCTTTTGCCATGGCTCAAGGCTCCTTTTTGCTCGGCCGCTCGGCCGGTGTCTCACGCTCGAACGAGGGCACCGCGCTCGGCCGCGGGAACGTGGTGTGCCCATCCTCGTCGACTAGCGACGGGTCCGGCATCGAGGGCCGCGGTTTGGGCACACCGACGCCGAGCTCGGGCATCACGACGCGCTCGAAGTTGCCCGACTCGCTCGAGCCGAGCGCGGTCGGTATGAGCGGCGTCGGGATGGGTGCCGCGGGCCGTAGCGAGCCGCGGATCTCGGCGAGCTGCACGTGCGCCGAGCGGGCCTCGGCCTTCGCACTGCTCGCGCGCTCGTTCGCGGCGGCGATCCCGGCGTCGGCCTTTGCCTCGACCTTACTGATCGCCTTTCGTGCTCGCCACCACCCGAGCGCGGCGAGTGCGCCGAACATGATGATCTCGGTCAAGGTCGGCCCGATCGTCTGACTGAGTGTCGTGCAGAACGTCGTGCATGCGTCGAGTAGGATCACGGTGTCTCCTTTGACCAGCTTCAGCCACCCGAGCTCATGTACCAGCACCCGTAACCGGCCGGGCTCTTAGAGGTCGGCAACCAATACAGCACGCGAGACGTGCCGCCGCTCATCGAGACGTTGCCTCCCGTCGCGAAGTAAATCCGGCTCGACGTGTGCGCGTTGCTCGCGTGCAAGTGGTAAACGGTGATCGTCAACCCGGAGATGTTCGTAAGGATCCGCGAGTGCACGCGCGTCGTGTCGGCGGGCGCTTTGATGCCGCCGAGTCCACTCCCGCCAACGGGTAGCACCGCGAGCGCTTGGATCAGGTCGATGCTCGGCGACACTTCAAGATCGTAGTTGATCGACCCGGCGAGCGTGTGGTGCGCCGCGATGGGACCCGGCAACGTGCTGAGCTCGGCATCGGTGTACGCTTGCGCGTCGGCGAGCGCGCTCGCGTCGCCGGCGTCGACGTAGGCCGTGGTTGGCGACCCGACGTCGGCTAGGTGCACGTGTGTCGCGTCGAGCGCGGGATCGTCGGTGACGGTGCCGCCGACGAAGTTGACCCGCTTGCGCCGAAACAGCTCGGCGCCGTTGTGCAAGATCCGCTGCATCGCGATTAGGTCGAGCAGTGACATTAGGTGCCCTCGGCCGAGATGGTAATCGTGTCGAGCGGCGACTCGAGCACGATGCGCCCGATCGCATGCGCGGCATTCCACTCGCGCGGGATCAAGCGGATGTCGCGCACGTCGCTCGGTGCAAGGTCGGAGTCCCACACACCGCCGTCGTCCCACGTGCCCGGATCGGACCATATGCCGTCGTCGCCGATGGGGTCGGGCCACTGATAGTAAAGCCACCACCGAGCCCACTGCGCGGCGTCGCCGGGAGGGGTCCACGTGATGTCATCGCGCACGATCGAGCCGTCGCTCGGCTCCATCGTGTAGTTGCGGCCCGACGCATAGCGCAGCTCGATCCCGAAGTTGTTGGGTGCGTAATACGCGTGCAGCTGCGCGAGCATCGCGTAAGGGCCGCCGCGTCGACGGTGATGATCGAGCCACGGTATGAGCCGCGTTGCGTAGGTTGCCTCGGTCTCGAAACGGCCTCGACGGATCCGACGCTCGCGGCCGATCAGCGGCAGGCTTTCGGTTGAGTAGTAGCCCGGGAACCGCACCTTCACGCCGGCTCGCAACGCGTCGCCGAGCGCGTCGAGCTGCGCGCCGATCGCGTACAAGATCGCTTGCGCGGTGCCGACCTGAAGCCACGGCGGCGAGATGTTGCGGATCGCATCCCGAAACGTGCGCAGCTCGGTTTGCGGTTGCGCGAGCGGCGTCGTCACGGGTGGCGCCGGTGTCGGGCCGGGAAGCGCTGGCGGGATGTACTCGACGTACTCGGACACGTCAGGCCGCCTTCGGTTGCATGATTTTGAGGTGCGTAAGGTGCACGTCGAGAGTGGGGCCTGTGGCTCCTTTCTGAATGCCGAAAACGAAGCTAGGAGACGAGGTTAGGTTTGGAGCACTCGACATGAATGTGTAAACACCGCCCCCGGTATCGTTCGGATTGACATCGTTCATGCTTTCCAGCGGGGGCATGGTGCCAGCCCAAGCCGTCGTGTTGTGCAGCATCGCGAAGCGGTTCGGCAAGAGGCGATACAGGCCGTTTACGTGGGCGCCTGCCACCGTAGACACGTACTCGGTTTTGTACGCGTAGGTCGTTGAATACGGCGGGATCATTCGATAGCCAACGTTGCCCGCAGGGCCGCCGCCGAGAGTAAGGCAGGTATTCTTTTCTGCGCCCGTCAAGACCGCACCGGACGCTACGATCTCGCCGAGTCCTGCAAACCCAGCGGGGTCATCGCCGGCAGCTTGGTTGCTCGTGAAGCGCCACATCACGACCAACGGCGCGAGCGGGTTGTAGTCAGGTAGCTGGGCCAGCGAGAGCGAGAACAGTCGGGCCTTGTATAGAGTGACGATCCCTTGGTTGCGCCACAGCGCCCACGCATTCGCAGTGTCGACAGTCGACGGTTGGTAAATCCGCAGCCCTGCACCGTTGACCATGCCGCTCGCACCGCCTGCTCCGTCGTTGCCCTTCGCCCACCACGTCAGGCCGTCAAACGTATAGCTGCCCGGTGCAGTCGGCTGCGTCGGAAGCGACGTGAAGTCCACTTCGTAGATCGCGCCCATCGGCGCGCCGAGCGTCGGTGCGCCGTAGTCGACGTACACGCGAAAGCGGCATGGCCACACACCGGCCGGGGGCCGGATCGTCCACGTGTTGCCGACGCGCTCGCTCGACGCGTACCGATCCGAAAACACGCCGTCGAGCCCGCTTGCGTCGGTGCCGCCGTACACGACATCCCACGGGCCGGGCACCGGGTTGCCGTCGGCATCCTCGGGAAAGTACCGCACGCCGACGACGGTCGGCTCGCTCGACAAGGTAAAGTCAACGGGCTCGGTGGCGCCGATGTTGCCGGGGGTATCGATGGGAGTGAGGCTCACAGCATGCCCTCGCTCGGCGGTACCTGAGTGATCGCGAGAGCCGTCACGGTGCCGAGCGTGGGCACTTGATCGACGGTGAGCACGACGTCGGCCGCGGGTGCCGTCGCCTCGACGTGGAAGATCTGCGAAAACGTCGCGCCGATCGCCGTCTCGATCGCATCTTGAAACACCTTGCCCGGGTCGACGCCGACGACGTTGCCCCCGATGGGTTGCGCCGACATGAACGCGACGAGCCGAGCCTCGATAGCGAGGATGATCTCGGCCTGAGTGAGGCCCGATGTGTTGTACATCGAGACCCGGTACGTCACCGGGATCGCGAGCGGCGCCGCGCTCTCGACCCACGCGGTGACGGCGAGCGGTGCGCTGTACTGTTGGATCGCCTCGTTGACGGCGCCGAGGTCGCTAGTCAGGTCGCCGACTGTGCCGGTGACACCTCCCGAGCTCGTCGCGACGTACGTTGTCACGTTGCCGAAGCCATCTTTCTTCGTGCGCACCCGGGTCACGCCGACGCGACTGCCGTCGGTGCGGCGAGCGTTGCGCGCGGCGAACGAGTACGCATCCCAAGGGCCGAACGGCGAGAGGGCGCCGAGCTTCTCGCTACACCGCACGCGCAGCGCGGGATCCTCCTCCTCGTCGAGGCCGACGACGGGGGCCGCGTTCGTGCAGCTCACGCCGAGCAGCGGCGTTACCAGCTCGGTGATCGCACCGGGTGACGAGGTGCTAGCCGAGCCGGCCTCGACGGCCCTGATCGGCACCTCGACGGTCGAGAGCGGCTCGATCGTGACCGAGACCGTGTTGCGGTACTGTTTGCCCGACGTCGGGTTGCCGACAGTCAGATCGTCGGCGTCGAGACTGAAAATCCCGCCCCCCGCGTTTGTGAGCGTGACCGAGCCCTCGGCGAAGGATGCGTACTCTTTTTTGACGCCGTACACGTACCAGGCGACGAGCGCGAGCCATGCCTTTTCCGCGAGCTCGAGGAAACCTGACTTCGCGACCAGTGCAGTCAGCTCGGAGAATGCAGCCATGACGATCGAGCAACCGACGATCATCGTGCGCACGACGGCGCCGGGCTTCCACGTGGTGGTGTTCGTGCCGACGGCCGCGATCACATCGTAGATCTTCTCCTTCACCTGATCGCGGGTGAGCGGCGTGGTGAGGTCGGCGAGGGTGAATAGTGGCATTAGCCGATCGCCTCCATGACTGCTGAGCCGCTCGTGACGGCGAACGTAAGCGAGAAGGGCTCGAGGCCCGGAACCGCGGGAGTGATGCGCACGCGCACGTCGAGCGCGCTGCGCGTCGGCGTCGTGACCGTGACGAGCGCTTCCTCGATCCGATCGTCCTTCGTGATCTCCGAGCGGCACCGGCCGCCGAGGTCGCGCAGCTCGTCGTGTGTCGTGCCGCGGTTGCAGAACGCGCGAAGGTCGAGGCCGTAGTCGGGATCATCGAACAGCTTGCCGCGGGGTGTCGTGAGCCGACGGATCACCGCCTCGGCAATGCCGATGGGTGAGTACGGGTCGACCTCGGCGAGCTCGGGTGTCACGTCGCTCACGCACGAGAGGTCGACGCCGTACCCGAATGGCTCGGTCGGTGTCTGCACCTCGCGCTTGAGCAACGCGAGCTCGCGGTCGATCGCGTCGAGCACAGTCTTACTCATGGGCTCACCTTGAAGATTTGCGACATTGCGGCCCACGTCGCCGGCACCGTCGTCGCGAGCACGACCGCGTGTGCGGGATCGAGTTGCGAGATCGGCAACGCGGCGAGCACCCCCGCGACCTCGGCGCCGAGTGCACCGACGACACCCTCGAAAGCGACCGCGTGCACACCCGCGGCGGCGAGCAGACCGGCAAAGTCGGTGATGATCGCGAGCTGTAGCTCGATGCTCGCGACCTGCGCTTGCAGCGCGGCGAGCATGGCGGCGAGCTCGGCGAGTTGCAGGTCGACCGAGGGCGGCACGAGCCCGAGGGTGATCGACGCCTGCAACCCGGTGATCATCGCGTTGAGGCCGGCGATCTGCGCGGTGAAGCTCACCGGCGAGGGCACGAACCCGGCGAGGGCGGCGAGCTGGTCGAGGAGCGTCGGCAGGGCCGCGTTGATGCCGGTCGCACCCGCTGCGCCGACGGCGACGCCACCCGGGAGGGCACCGCCGATCGAGAGCGAGCCGAGGTAAGTCGCCGTCATGACGACACCCTCACTTTCGTCGAGCCCCCGGTGATGACGCCGAGCGCTTTCGGCGCCGAGAAGGTGATCACGCCGGTCGCCGGCAACGCGTTGACCGTGCCGGCAAACGCGGCCGGGGGCAGCGTGACCTCGACCATATCGCCCTGCCGCGCGGCCGGTGAGCCCGCTGCGCCGCCGAGGGTGAGCGAGACGGGCACGAACCCGGCCGTGTCCTTTCCGGCGAATGCCAGCACCACGGGTTGCGCGCGATCGCCCTCGACGAACGCAACGAGCACCTCGGCGCCGGGAGCGAGCTCGGCGTGCGCCCCCGGGATCCCGGGCATGAACGAGAGCGGGAGCAAGTCAGGTAGGCCGACGATCTTGCGGATGGCCTGCAACTCGACGCGATCGCCAGCCATGCGCACCACCCGATAGCGGTAGTGCCCGTGCAACACGGTGTCGGTGGTGCGCTGCACGATGGCCCGGATCACCGAGGTAAGCGGCCCATGCGCGAGCTCGGTGCCGCCGACCCATGCGAGCACGCGCAGCTCGTCGGCGGTGAGGCGCAGCTCGAGCGAGCGCACCACCCGCGGCCCCTCGAGCCCCTCGCTGATCACCGACCCGATCTTGACGGCGCCGGGATCCGTCACGTCGAGCGTCACGATCTGGTCGCGGGGGTCGTACGCGAGCACGCGGTAAGCCTTCGCCTCGAGCGGTGCCGACGGCCGCGGCCCGACCTGAGTGAGGCCGGCGTAGTCGACCCACCACGCGGCGCCGCCGATCACACCCTCGAGCGCGCGCGAGGCCGGCCCGGTCTGCCTTGCGTAGTCGCGTCCGATGCGCTCGGCGACGGGCACGAACGAGCCGAGGGTCTCGCCGACCGCTCGAGCGGCGTCACTCGCGACCAGCTGCGCCTTCACGCCGGCATCGTTGTGATACTGCTTTGCCTCGACCGGATCGGCCCACGCACCGGCGCCGGCAATGATGCGCGCGCGCCGTTGCAGGCCGTGCGCCCCTGACTGTGTGGCGACGATCGTGCCGACGAGCTCGAGCTTGTCGATCTTGAGCGTCACCCGGCCGGCGAGAGAGGGTGCGCCCTCGAAATCGACGTCGGCGATCCATGGGCCGATGTTGCCGACGGTGAGTCGCACGACCGTGAGCCGCTCGCCGTTGACACTCGCGTACAGATCCTCGCTCACGGCTCACTCGCGAGCCTTTGCACTTGTTGAGTGAGCGGTTTGATCCACTCCTCCTCAATCGGGTCGACCGGTGACGCCGCTGCGCCCTCGGGTTTTGCGAGGCCAAACTTCGGGCGCCGGAATTCGATGAATTTGATCTCGATCGTCCATTCGCCGTCGGCCGTTTGCTCGGGTTGCAGCACATCCTCGACGCCGGCCGCCTTGATCCCGCACATCTGCAAAAACGGGTGCGAGATATCGAGCTTGCCCGAGTCTTTTCCCTCGCCGCCGCGTCTCGTTGGGAGCTTGTCGACCAGTGGCTTCCACGCGTGCCAGTCAGACCAGTCCTGCACGGTGTAGAGGCGCAGCTTCACCGAGAATCTCGCGAGCGATAGGCCGGTGAAGACCGAATTCGCGCCCGAAATGCCGTGCCCCTTGCGGATGTCCCATTCGCGCGGCGAGCCGGCGCCGATCACGTCGGCGAGACCCGGCGATTTTTGGCCCGCGAGCAGAATGTAGTCGACCGGATCGGTGATCGGGTCCCACGTCACGACGCACCCCGCGGCACAAACGCGCCGAGCTGCGCGGCGACATTGTTGAGCACGCGGGTGAGCTCGCGCTCGAGGTCACCGGCGAGGTCGGCGGCCGTGCTAGCGGCCGAGGTGATCGTGATGCCGCCGAGGTTGATCTCGATCGTGCTCGCTTTCGCGCTCGCGCTCGCTCGAGCGTCGCCGCCGCGAGCGTCGGGAGCGTCGGGCACACGCGGCACGTCGACGAGCCCGGTAACAGCGGCCCTCGATGCCGGTGCGCCGGCCTCGACACCACTCTCGAGCCCTTGCGGGATGGCCAAACCGAGGCGCGCGAACACTCTCGACGGCGACGAGATACCGAGCGTCTCTTTGAAGGCACCCATCGCGCTCGCACCGAGCTCCGAAACCGCGTCGGTCACCCATTTCGCCCCCGATTTCAGGCCCCCGACGATGCCGTCAACGATCGCGCTCCCGAGCTCACCCCAATCGATTTCGTTCCATAGGTCGTACAGCGCGAGCCCGGCCGCAACGAGTGCGCCGATCGCGATCGCGCCGAGGATGAAGGGGGCCGCGAGCACGAGGCCGGCGACGGCGAGCGACCCGACGGCGACGACGGCGGCCCATATGAACGGCATCGCGGCGGCGAGCGCACCGATCAAGAGTGCAGACATCAGAACGAACGCGGCACCGAGCA
>Ga0190271_10000353_pt1 | contig 22925 bp, 18 predicted proteins | sample Popmic356T_FD_133747 | JGI IMG/M metagenome (GOLD analysis project Ga0190271, IMG submission 133747) | Populus adjacent soil microbial communities from riparian zone of Weber River, Utah, USA - 356 T | ecosystem: Environmental > Terrestrial > Soil > Riparian zone | place: USA: Utah | collected...
ATAGGAACTGAAGATACTGTAGAGTCGCTCATTTCTAAGTTTAAATCAGGTTCGGGTACTTTCACCTCTACGGGTCTGTCTGTAATTGCGGCTGATTCAGTATTTCTTAAGGCTTTTCCACATAAAGCACTTCCGCATTATGTATGGATTGCCGATGGCGGTGTTCGTGCCGTAACTACCGCAGAACTTTTAACAGTAGAAAATGTAAGATTGCTGCTTGAGCATATGGATGTGATAGAGGATAGGAGGATGAAGATTGAAGCGGTAAGAGCAAAGGCCAAAAAAGATTGAGGTAATGGGAAAGATGCATAACAAGTTTAAATTACATGTGGTATTTCGCCTGTACTTTACAATATTTATTTTGGGGTTTTTGTTATTGGGCTTTTACGCTCCGGCCTCCGCTCAGGAGCGTTTAAAGGGATTGGTTTTAGGCACAGATGGGAAGCCACTTGCTGGTATCAATGTTCATACTGGGAGTGGACAAACGATTATTTCATCTGATATTGGCGAGTTTTCATTGTCTCTATCTACAGGAAAGCACAAACTTAGGTTTTCGGGACTGAATATTACACAGTTAGATACAGTGGTGTCTGTTCCGTTTCCAGGAATATTCAAAGTAGTACTTCCGGTCAATAATTTACAGCTCCAAACCGTCGAGGTGAGCACTGGCTACCAACAGTTACCTAAAGAGCGGGTTACAGGCGCTTTTGCACTGGTTTCTGGCAAGATGCTTAACGAGCAGGTGGGTACAGACATTATTGGCAGGTTGGAAGGGATGGTAAATGGCTATAGTATAGATCGCAAGAGCAACGGTGGCGGAGGCTATGGAATAATAATCAGGGGAATCAGCACGCTGCGCGGGATACGTGCACCACTTATTATATTAGACAACTTTCCATATGAAGGAGATATCAATAATATTAACCCAAATGATATTGAGAGTGTTACTGTGCTTAAAGATGCTGCAGCCGCTTCGATCTGGGGAGCAAGAGCAGGAAATGGAGTGGTGGTCATCACCTCTAAAAAAGCAAAGTATAATTCGGCATTAAAAATAGCTTTTTCTGGAAGCTTTAAGGTTACAAATAAGCCCAACCTGTTTTATGAAAACAAGATCGGGGTTGCAGATTTTATTGAAGTAGAAAATTACCTTTTTGATAAAGGCTATTTTAGCAGTATAGAAACAGGTACCGATAGATTTGCGCTTTCTGAGGTAGTGGAGTTAAGGATTGCTGCAAGGGATGGTAAGCTTTCTGCACCAGAATTAGCAAGGAGGATGGATTTACTACGGAGCTATGACCTCAGGGCAAACCTTGACCGTGATGTATTCTCAAGGGCTACTGCTCAACAATATTCGCTATCGTTAAATGGTGGTTCAGAGAAGAGGAACTGGTTGGTCTCCATCGGAACTGATAGAAACATGAGCTCACTTGGCGCACCATTCAGCCGCTATAGCTTAAAGGCAGATCAAAACATAAAGGTTACCGATAAACTTACTTTAGGGGCAAACCTGATGTTTACATATACTTACAGTGGCAGGGGCAGGGATGATGTTTCTGAATTGAATACAACTACGGGAAGCTTACCACCTTACACTAGGCTTTCAGATGATGAAGGAAACCCGCTTGCGGTAATGCGGAATTACAGGGCATCTTATCTTGCTACCATTGGAAGTGGTAAGCTTTTAGACTGGCAGTATGTTCCGCTTGAGGATTATAAAAATATTTCAGGAGGTATTGGCGTAAATTCGGTTTTGGCTTCGGTTAGGGCTGGTTATCAGTTTACAAATTGGTTAAAATTTACAGCAAGTTACCAGCTCGAACGGGAAGAGACTAAAACCAATACGAATTACCTCGAGGACAGTTATATGGTAAGGGAAATGGTAAATCTTTATTCTTCGGTTGATGCCAATGGACTGTTGAAGAAAAATATTCCGGTTGGAGCAATTAGAGACCGTGCACTTTCGCTGCTTACTGCCCATAATGGCAGAGGGCAGCTCGATTTTAATAAGTACTTTGGTCGGCACGCCATTGTGGCATTGGCTGGTGCAGAATTAAGAAGTACAATAATTGATGGGGAAACCAAACGTGTTTATGGTGTTAATGAATCTACCCTAACCTCAGGAGTGGTAGATTACGTAAATCCTTACCCCACTATTATAACAGGAAATACTGCATTTGTGCCTAACGGTGATGGCTTTACAGGCTCCGTATCGCGATTTGTATCACTGTTTGCAAATGCGGCCTATACTTTTGACGATCGTTATACGCTCTCGTTAAGTGCAAGAAGAGATGCCTCAAACCTTTTCGGCCTGGCTACCAACGATAAATGGAACCCACTTTTTTCTTCCGGGTTTGCCTGGAACATTGGTAAGGAGAAGTTTTATAAATCAACTTTGCTGCCATTGCTAAAGCTTAGGGTGACTTTTGGCGCGAGTGGCAATACCGACCCTAAAGGATCTGCTGCTACTTCAATTATCTTTTCAAGTATCAACTCTCCTTATACACAGTCGCCTTATGCAATCTTCAATAATTATAATAATCCGGAACTAAAATGGGAACGCGTCTATATGTTTAATTCAGGAGTTGATTTTGGTTTTAGAGGGAATAGGATAAAAGGGAGCATTGAGTTTTTTAGAAAAAAATCTGTTGACCTTCTGGCGCTGAGCCCCATAGACCTTACCGCTGGTATTGGTTCTACGGTAGTAAAAAATGTCGGTTCAATACAAGGCGATGGGGTAGATCTGGAAGTAAATACCATCAATACAACTGGTAAATTTATATGGACGACTGACTTTTTCTTAAATTATTATAAAGATAGGGTGATGAAAAACTACGATGCTTCTTCTAGTGTGCGGGCACTTGTTAATGGAAATATTACATCTGCTGGTGCTGTAGGCTATCCACTTTTTAGCATGTTTTCCTATAAATGGGCCGGGCTTGATCCTCAAACTGGTGATCCGCAGGGTATACAGGCTGGCACAGTTAGCAAAAATTATGCTGCCTTATTTGGCAATACATTGCGTGTCGAGGACATGGTATACAATGGTTCTGCACTGCCTGTTTTTTCTGGTGCATTGGGGAATAGTTTTTCCTATGGCCGCTTTAGTGCCAGTTTCAGGTTGAGTTTTAAGTTGGGATATTATTTCAGGAGACCCTCATTAAGTTATAATGCACTGTTCGTTGGGCGGGACGGCAACGGTGAATTTGCTTCCAGGTGGCAAAATCCTGGTGATGAGGCCTTTACTAATGTGCCTAGTATGGTATATCCGGCTTCATCTAGCAGGGATGAGTTTTACTATGGTTCTGAGGTTAATGTGCTAAGAGGAGACCATGTACGTATGCAATATGTTAATATTGGCTTTGATGTTTCGGCTAAAAAGCCTGGCAAGAAGCTGTTCTCGCAGGCAAAGGTATTTTTGGTTGCATCAAACCTGGGGATAATCTGGCGCGAAAACGGCGAAGGCATTGATCCTGATTTTCTGGCCATTCCAGATCCAAAAAATATAGCAATAGGTTTTAAGACAAATTTATAAGTATATCATCATGAAAAAATTATTTTATATCATTTTGCCCTTGCTGTTGGTTACCTTTTCCTGCAAAAAGTTTCTTGATGAAAAATCCGACCGTTCTCTCGCCATTGCTGAAACTTTGGCTGATCAGCAATCACTGTTAGATCATTACCAGGTGCTTAATCAGGCTGATGGTAATGCTATGGAAATGAGTTCGACCGATTTTTATCTCACCGATGTTGATTTTTCTTCGAGGCTAGAGAATGAACGGAATATGTATACCTGGCAGCGGACCAATATCTTCTTACCCGACCTTAACGAATGGGGCAACAATTACAAGGCTGTTTACAGGGCCAATAGTGTTATAGAAAATCTGGCAAAAATTCCGCGTACCGGTGCGAATGCTTCGCAATGGGATAATGTGAACGGACAGGCTTCCTTTTACCGGGCAAAGTACATCCTGAAGAGCCTTTTTGTTTGGGCACCAGCTTATGATGCAGCCTCAGCTGGTACAGATCTTGGTGTGCCACTTCGAGAGGGTACTGATTTTAATGTGCCCTCGGTTAGGGCAAATGTTGAGGAGGGTTATGCGCAGGTGTTGGCAGATCTCAAGCTTTCAACACGATTCCTGCCAGCAGTTGCTGCGCATGTTATACGCCCATCAAAGGCTGCAGCATTTGGATTATTGGCCAGGGCTTTGCTTTCTATGCGAAGATACAATGAAGCTTTTCTTTATGCAGATTCATCATTACAATTAAAAAATGAACTAATGGATTTCAATACACTTAATCCAGCTAGCGCGCTACCTATTCCGCGATTTAATGTGGAAGTGCTTCATGACAGTTTTTTCACTGGGGTGCCTTTATCAAACGTAAGGGCGAAAACCGATCCCCAGCTCATTGCCTTGTACGAACCTAACGACCTCCGAAAAGTGATATTTTTTAATGACAACAAAAACGGGTCGCATGGTTTTAAAGGAAGTTATGAAGGGGCTACAACATTTTTTGGAGGTGTAGCTGTTGATGAAGTTTTGCTGATTAGGGCTGAATGTTTGGCCAGGATGAACAAGCTGCCTGAAGCATTGGCAGACCTAAATAAACTCCTTCGTAACCGATATAAGAAAAATACTTTTATTGATAAGCAAAGTTCGGATCAAGAGGTGGTTAAAGCGATGGTTTTAACAGAAAGAAGAAAAGAATTGCTGATGCGTGGCCTACGATGGGCCGATGTGAAAAGGTTAAACAAGGAAGGTGCTGGGATTGCGTTTACTAGGACTGTTAAAGGGGTAACTTATTCCCTTGCACCAAATTCATCAGAATTTGTGCTGCCCATTCCTGAGCAGGTCATTGAACTTTCGGGGATGCCGCAGAATCCATAATATAAAAGGTGCAGTTCCAACTGCACCTTTTATGGTTTAATCTCTGGTTGATCTGATTTCAGGAGAAGCCATTATCTCTTCAGCTGTATCATGAGTTGAAAGATAACTTGAAAGCGATCCTGTAACTTCGATGGTGCATGGCAACACTTCTTCTTCACCACAGCTAAAAGAAGGTGCTCCCGAAACTGGTTCCCACGAAGCTTGATCACTAATTAGACCATTGCTATCTTTATAGTGGTACAGTGTTCCGAAAGTTTTAGTTGTGAAGGCACTTTGAGTAGCGATAAGACCGAACCCCAATACGAGGGCTGCAAAGCCTAAGTTGAATTTTTTTGACATGTTTTTTTAGTTTGATATTCTGCTTATCAAATAGGGCTTAAGCAGATAGCCCGGCTGTTTGATTTTTCTTGGCCATCAATACAGCTTGTTTTGTTTTTTTATTGGCTTGGCCAGATCCATTTTATACCTTAATCTTTGTCACCTACCTCCAGCTTTAGTTTAATATATAGTGAGAGAGTTGCAGCCGTAAGAAAAAAGAGATTGAAAATGAGGTGGGCTTTCCATCCCATAGCCTTAATCACACCACCACAACTGCATGGTGTTTTGGGAAAATAGCCTGAAATGATGAGTAGGATATAACCCGTAAAAGCCAACATGAGTAAGAGCGATAAGCCTAAGCCTAGTGTATTGGTTTTTTTAATCAATAGCAGTATTGCGCAAAGTATTTCAATAAACGGTACTGCATATACCAGTATGGCTGCGAAGTCTGGGCTGAAAACCTGTAGGCTCATTTCCTGTTTGTAAGAATGAAAGTTTAGCAGCTTGTTGCCTGCTGTATATATCCATAGCAAAATAAATGCTGCTGAAATAACCTGTGGTAACTTTGTCTTCATATCCAATTTTCTTTGCTATTCCGAAATTGGATTATTGTCTTCTAAATCACCTCACATCTAGATGGGAAAAACAGGTGCCTTGTAGAAAAAAAATGACAGCTACATGGGGTATAATGGTATTTTTTGGCAAAGGGTAACTTAAATTATCTCGTACGTTTCTTGTTTTTATTTCTCATCGCACTCAAAGTACTACTATGAATGCCCAGGTATGATGCAACATCTTTTACTGCAGTTTGGCTAAAAACAGACGGAAAAGATTCAAGTAGTTTATTTAGTCGTTGGTCAGCATCGTGGATTTTTAATCCGGAAGATACGATGATTATTTTTGCAAGTATTTCTGCGTTTATTTCTGTAATCAAAGTAGCGGATTCGCGGAATAGTTTGTGTATGTTATCGGTGTGTTTATTTGGTATGCTAAGCAGTTCGGTATCTTCTGAAAATTGCATGAAAAGCCGCCCTTGCACATATTTGGAGATAGATTTAAGGTCTGGTAACATATCTTGTACCTGGAAGAAAAGGATGGTGATTCCTTGCTCGTTTTCGGTATCATAAACAAATAATCTTCCGCTGCCTTTGGCCAGGTAACAAAAACTGCCAAGCTCCGTACTTTCGAGTGGAATTTGTTCAATTTTACTAAAATTAGTTTGGTACATCGCATAATTAAGATATGCGCTGAGGCCTACCGAAAGTTTTTGATAGGACGATAATTTGGAGAGGTATTGTTCTTTTTTCATAACCTGTTTTTAAGGATAAAGAAATGCATATTTCCAAGTTTGTCAAGTTGCTGATGGAGCAACCCCTGGCAACCCCTTTATTTTTTTGTTTTCGGGGAATAAAAGATTCAGATCTGTTATATTTGAGCCATGAAATAAAAATTAATTACATATTTGATATTGTAGCAATAGCTATTTTACTGTTTTAGAAAACCGCAAAACTTCAAAAGACACAGGAAAAAATAGATGGTTGCCTACGCTACGCGTGGGTGCCTGTTTATCTTGTGTCTGGGCATTTTGCGGTGCCTCTAAAGCGGATATCGGGTTAACCCACGCTTTTTATGGACAGTTTTTCCCAGTCAAATCACTTTCTCCTCAATCTGCCAATCGCAGAACTTCCACTATCCGAGAATTTTAAGCTTAGAAGTAAACTAATGGGTTTTTTTACACTTCAGGATATTATTGGAACCCACCAAAAGGAATTACATGAGCTGGATGATTATTCAGAACACTGGTATTTTGAATTTGTTGATTTTTTACGCAGGAAGGATTTGTTAAATCTTCTTGGTTAGTATTTTTCTTGGGCAATGGCTAACATGGCGACAATCTTGTCGATCACTTTTTCAACATCCTTTCCAATATTCCCATAATAAGCGTTTTTAAAGCTTTTTTCTGATATAGTATCTTTTTCTGCAGTACTATAATGTTTCGTAATATATTGATGCAATGCCTTGGGACTCTGGGTTGTGATGATGCCGGCCTCAACTTGTAGGTGGATGAATATTGCAAGTTGTCTTACCGTAAAGGTTACTTTAAAATTGCTATCTAAAATGCCTCCGCGACTCAGGTCTTCAGCTACGGTGTCTATTGATTTGAGGTAGCTGATTTCACTTTTAATATACCTTAGTAATGATTCGTCAATATTGGACAAATTTCTATTATATGGTATGCTTATGGTTTTAAAAATCTGTCCAATTAGCTTTTTAAAGAAATGAATTAATCTATATTGCTCGCTAATGCTTTCGCATTTTTGAAGTTCATGATTAAAATGACTGCAGCAGGAATGATAAAAATATGGATGATTAAAATTTAAGGAGACGAGCAGTAGAATAATCCCTGGCATAGCTAAAGAAGGTACGAATTTATTCAATGCTATTTCAAGCGACTCAAAAAATTCATATAAATATATAGCCTGTTCGAAAGTGAAACGGCTAGGGCTGCTATTGAGGTGTTCAAAGATATACTTAAAAAAGATGATGATTTCATTATCTGTATTCAGTTCTCCAAGGTTTTTCAGGATCTTGCTGGAATTTTCTTCAATATTTACTAACAGTTTTTTCTGGGTAGTTATAGAAACGGCACAATCATAGTCAAAATAATAGGGCAAATACTGCTGAAGATCCAAAACCATTTTGTTGAGTAGGTTTACTATGCTACTAATTCCCTCATTTTTGTTTTTTTGACAGGCGTTAAGATTATCCTCATCTACCATGGCTGCTAACTCATCCATTAATTGCACCAAGCCGCTTTGATGTTGTCTGATATAGGCCTTTGATCTATCAGGCGCTATTTGTGTTACATTATGCTGAATGGAGCTAATTATTTGTTTACTTTCCTTTAAAATTTCATTTTGAAGTTCCTTACCTGGGCATTGATATGCTGCTCCCACTTTAATGGCATCTAAAATTATTTCCCTGAAGCTGATAAGTTCGTACATCATTTGCCTAGTAAAAAGTTCCGATAATGAGATTGTTGATAGTAATATAAAGATTGTTTTGCAACTAAAGCACTGTGTAACCAGTCCATTAATTCTAGGTTTTTAATTTTTCTTTTTTGCATCAACGTGGTAAAACGAATCTTTAACGTGGTAAAACCAGATTTTAGCCAAGTTTTTGGCTGATATTAGCACATAATTTAATTTTAGTCGGCTGAGTTATTCAATGATATTCATATTGGCGGGCAGTGGGGTGCATAATGGATGATAAATCATCAATCTGGATATCGACGGTCAGCCACATAAAGACAAATATTATTTATAAAGGAAAATGTTACCCATGCCATAAGGTTGATGAAAGTAGAAAGGCAATGTGAATTGTGCTAAAATGCCAACAGGGTATTTGGGAAATAAGGAAAGGAATAGGTAGAAAATAGATGTCACTAACTCAATTTTTTTGAGCGTATTTAACTTATGTTATTCTAACTATTTTAAGTGGTTTTCAATTGCGCCTGAGATCTGGTTGATCTCGGCCACACCTAGAGAAAGATGATGACCTTTTTCTGTCAATTTAGATGGTACTAGTTCCCCAGGCTCGATCTCTTCTGCTCTTAGTAAGATCCAGTCAGATTCCTGTTTTTTTATTGCTCCTAAAAGATCTCCTAAATAAACAATCTTAAAATAATCAGCTTTTGGGGTAATGGTTAGGGTGATCGCTTGATCATTATGTTCTATTTCAATATTAAATGCTGTCATGATCTCAAAACCGTTGCAACCCGCTTATTGTTTTTGCAAAAATAGAGTGGCTATCAGATTACCTCGCATATATCAGAAGTGAATGAATAGGCGGAATAAAATTCTCTTCATTCTGCTTTTGCTATTATTTAGGTTTATTGCGTATTGATTATACATAGAATATACAATATTAACTGTAATTCTTAACTGTTGAAACCGATTAATTGTTTAAACTGGACCTGTGCTCAACAATTAATCGGTTTAAATAATTTTATACAATTAACCTACTCTTCCCGGATATTGTTTCAATGCTACTTCCAGACAATCCATAGCTGCATTTAAATCATCGGTATTTAATACGTATGCCATACGAACTTCGTTTTTACCAGAACCAGGGGTAGAGTAGAAACCAGTTGCAGGAGCCATCATTACTGTTTGGTTATTATGGTTAAAATCCTCCAAAATCCACTGACAGAATTTATCAGCATCATCAATAGGGAATTTTGCCACTACGTAAAATGCTCCGCCCGGATTAGGACAGAAAACACCTTCAATATTATTTAACCGACCAACCAAAGTATCACGGCGTAAAGTATATTCGGTATTTACTTTTTCAAAATAACTATCTGGCGTATCTACTGCTGCTGCACCGGCAATTTGTTCAACCATGCCTGGACTTAATCTTGCCTGCGCAAATTTTAATCCTGATGCGATAACTTCTTTATTTTTAGTAATTAGACAGCCTAAACGTGCACCACAAGCACTGTAACGTTTAGAAACCGTATCCATAATGACCACGTTTTCATCTAAACCATCTAAATGCATGGGTGAGATAAATTCCCTTCCATCATAACAAAATTCGCGATAAGCTTCATCAGAGAATAAAAATAGATCGTATTTAACACAAAGGGTTTTTAAAGCCTCTAATTCTGCTCTTGAATATAAATAACCAGTAGGATTATTAGGGTTACAAATGATGATCGCCTTCGTTTTTTCCGTAATCAGTTTTTCGAATTCGGCAATCGGGGGTAATGCAAAACCATTTTCAATGTAAGAAAGGATTGGTTTTACCACCACATTGCTCATACAGGCAAAGCCATTGTAATTGGCATAAAAAGGTTCTGGGATAATAATTTCATCACCCTCGTTTACGCAGGTTTGCATGGCAATGGTGATGGCTTCAGAGCCGCCAACTGTTACCAGTATATTTTCGGGAGTAATATTGTAGCCCAGTTTATTGTAATATTCGGTAAGTTTTAAACGGTATGCAAGTGTACCTTCTGATGGAGTATAGGCCCAAACATTAAAATCAATGTTTTTAATGGCATTTAACATTCCTTCAGGTGTTTCTATATCTGGCTGACCAATATTTAAATGGAAAACTTTTTTACCATCTTTTTTAGCTTGATCTGCAAACGGGGTTAACTTTCTGATTGGTGATGCAGGCATCTGCACACCCTTTTGTGAAATTTTTGGCATGGCACAAAAATAAAAAAGTCCCGATGAAAATCGGGACTTTTTAAATATTATCGTTTAAAAAATTATTTTGAAGTTGCGGCAACTGTTTCACCTTTAATGTAAAGCACTTTAATTGGTGTTTTAGCATTTGAAGTAATGGTTACGGCCTTCGAAAAAGTAGAAGGACCGGCAGCAGCGTTAAACGTTACCGAAATTACACCAGTTTCACCTTTTTTTAATGGGGTAGAAGTGTATTTAGGTACTGTACATCCGCAACTCGCTTCAGCTTTGGTGATAATCAAAGGCGCTTCGCCAACGTTTGTGTATTTGAAGTCGTAAGTTACTGGTTTGTTCAAAACAATTTTACCGAAATCGTGAGTTTCCGATTCAAATTTAAACTCTGCAGGCTTGGTTTGTGCATTTACTGCAACACCAAAACCTAAAACAAAAGCGAATAATACTAAGATCTTTTTCATGTTATGTGGCTGTAATTTATTTTTTAAAATTCTAAAACAAATTTAATGTTTTCCTATTAAAACAAAAACTATTCCAAATATATTTTGCAAACCGATATATAATTTTACAATAGAGGTTAAAGGCAAACTTTTAATTTTGTCTATATTTGCCGCAACCAATCTTTGATTACTATGCCGAATGAAAAATTGATGACCAACGCTATTGATGCTTCTGAACTCAGTTTTAACGATTTTAAATCGATCGTTATAAATGATTATAAAATAGCCTTTGAAAGTAGGCAGGCCAGTGTTTTAGGCCGTAGAGAAGTATTAACAGGGAAGGCTAAATTTGGCATTTTTGGCGATGGTAAAGAAGTTCCTCAGTTGGCTATGGCGAGAGCCTTTAAAAACGGCGATTGGCGCTCGGGTTATTACCGCGACCAAACTTTTGCCTTTGCAACCGGTATTTCTACCATCAAAGAATTTTTCGCACAGCTTTATGCCAATCCAACCGACGGTGCTGATCCGTTTTCGGGGGGAAGACAAATGAATTGTCATTTTGCAACAAAATCTATTAATGAAGATGGTAGCTGGAACGATTTAACGCAGATTAAAAACTGCTCATCTGATATTTCTCCAACAGGAGGCCAAATGGCCCGTTTGGTAGGTTTAGCTTATGCTTCTAAATTATTTAGACAAAATAAAGAACTCGATTACTTAAAACACTTTTCTGTAAGTGGAAATGAAGTTGCTTTTGGTACTATTGGTAATGCATCAACTTCGGAGGGAGTATTTTTCGAAGCCATTAATGCGGCGGGTGTTTTACAGATACCGATGGCCGTTTCTATTTGGGATGATGCCTATGGTATCTCAGTTCCGGCAAAATATCAGACTACCAAAGAAGATATATCTGAAGTTTTAAAAGGTTTTCAGCGTAATGCTGATCAACCAGGTTATGAAATTTATAAGGTGAAAGGCTGGGATTATCCGGCTTTATGCGAGGTATATGAAAAAGCGATAAATGTTTGCAGAGACGAACATGTACCTGTTTTAATTCACGTTACCGAACTTACTCAGCCTCAGGGGCATTCTACCTCGGGTTCGCATGAAAGGTACAAATCAAAAGACCGGTTATCCTGGGAAACAGAATACGATTGTATTCAGAAAATGCGTGCCTGGATGCTCGAATCTGCGGTAGCAACCGAAGAGGAAATTGCAGAGGTTGAAAAGAATGCAAAGGTTTTTGTACGTAATGCACAAAAGGAAGCCTGGAATGAGTTTTTGGATAGTATTAAACCAGAACAAAAACAAGTTGTTGATTTAATTAGCAGTATGGCTAAACATCAGCCTGAACTGGCTAAAATTGCTGCAAATCTGGCCTCAACTGCTGATGCACAACGTCGGGAAGTTTTTACTGCTGTACGAAAAGCTATACGTTTATCGGCTAGTTTTAACTCCCCTGAACGCAATGAACTTTTAGCCTGGTACAAGCAACAAGCCAAGTTTAATCACGACAGATACAATTCTAAACTGCATACCAATGGCAAAGAAAGCCCGGATATGATCGCAGTGGTTGATGCTGTTTATGATGAGCAATCGAAAATGGTTGACGGTAGGGAAGTGCTTAATGCCTGCTTTAACGAAAACTTTGCCCGCGATCCACGTTTGGTTGCTTTTGGAGAAGATCTGGGAAATATTGGTGATGTAAATCAAGGTTTTGCAGGTTTGCAGGCTAAATATGGCGAATTGCGAATCACCGATACCGGAATTAGAGAAATGACCATTATGGGGCAGGGTATTGGCTTGGCCATGAGGGGCCTAAAACCGATTGCTGAAATACAATATCTTGATTATTTAATTTTCGCATTAAATGTACTTAGCGACGATTTGGCTTCACTTTCTTACCGTACCAAAGGAATTCAAAAAGCACCAGTTATCGTACGTACCCGCGGTCATCGGCTGGAAGGAATCTGGCATTCGGGTTCACCAATCAGCATGATTTTAGGCGCTTTAAGAGGGATGCATTTATGCGTACCAAGAAATATGACCCAAGCTGCCGGCATGTACAACACCCTTTTCAGGGCTGACGAACCTGCAGTAGTAATTGAGTGTTTAAACGGTTACCGGCTTAAGGAAAAACTACCAGGTAATGTAGGTAGTTTTACTGTCCCGTTAGGTAAAGCAGAGGTTTTAGAAGAAGGAACCGATATTACCGTAATCTCTTACGGATCTTCATTAAGAATTGTTCAGGAAGCAGCAGAAGAATTAAGCTTACTAGGCATTTCGGTTGAAATTATTGATCCACAAACGCTTTTGCCTTTCGATACCACCCAGGTTTGTGTAAACTCGCTTGCCAAAACCAATAAATTATTGGTAGTAGATGAGGATGTTCCGGGAGGTGCATCTGCATATATCCTGCAAAAGGTTCTGGAAGAACAAAAAGGTTATTTCCATTTAGATGGTCAGCCAAAAACATTATCAGCCAAAGCACATCGTCCACCATTTGGATCAGACGGTGATTATTTCAGTAAACCATCAGTTGATGATATTATTGAAACCATCTATCAGATGATGCACGATGCAAATCCAACTAAATATCCTTCAATTTTTTAATAAAATGATGGTTAGGTATAAATTTAAAGGTCTGAATAATTTAAAGGGTTAAAAGTCTGTTTATTATCTTTTTATGCTTGAATGATTGTGATTTTTATCAAAAGGTAACAAAATGGGTGTCTTTTGACCACTTTTTTATTTACTTTTATAGCCTATCCCTATTTCAGAATGTTTTATCTCATCACGAACATGAAATGCTGTAATTTTCGAGATTTTTTGTGCTATTTTCCGATAAAACAAATTATTAGTTTGATCTGAAAATGAATCTCCATCTTGTACATGCTCGGTTTGTTAGCAAAGTATGTTTTTTGAAAAAAAGTATGCTGCTCCTACTTTTTTTGTTTTTATGTACGGCAGGTTTTGGTCAGATGAGTGCCCCGCAGAAAAAACTGGATAGCCTTTTAAGTTTAAATCTAAAGAATCTAAGAACAGATTCCACCAAAATCAAAATATTGACGGAAGTTTACCGCCAATACATGAGGATGAAAAGTGTAGATAAAGCGGAAGAGTATATTGATAAAACCATTCAGCTTTCACATGAGAGAAATCTAAAAAAATTCTCTGCAATGGCTTATTACCGTAGAGGTACAATGTATCATGGTAGGTCTAATTATCAAAAGGCAGAAGAGAATTATCACAATGCAGTCGCCGAATTTTCCTCAGTAGGTAACTTAGATATGGTTGCCGGAACTTACCTCAATTTAGGGGCTTTATATGGCAGCATTCCTGATTATGCAAAATCGTTAGAAGTTAACCAAAAGGCCATAGCGATCTTCGAAAAAATGGGCAACGAAGGCGACATGGCAAGTTGTTACACCAATATTTCTACTATTTATCAAAGTTTGGGTAATCAGAGTCAGGCCTTGGTTTATATGAACATGGCACTAAAAGTATTTGCTAAAGCGGGCGAAAATACAAGAGGCGTAGCGGTTGTTTATGGTTTGATTGGTACCAATTATTTCGAAGCCTCAGATCGCGAATTAAGGGAGATGAATGTATTGCCTGACCAGAAAATTAAACTGGCTTTAGCGTATTACAATAAATCGTTGCGGGTATCAGAAGCCATTGGAGATATAGGTTTAATAGCCACTGTTAAACGAGAACTTGCTGACTTATACAGTTCAATAGGACAAAAGGACGCAGCGTTAAAGTCGTATCAAAAATCAGTTGAGTTAAATAAGTCGGGAGAAGATAAAGAAGCTTATGCCGCAAGTTTATATGCATTAGGAAACTTTTACCAAAAGGAAAATGATTTTGAAAATGCCATCCTATTACTCAATAATAGTTTAAAAATTGCCGAAGAAAACAGATTATTAGATATAGAAAAACAATCTAATTTGGGATTGAGTACGGTATATGAAAAACAAAAGGATTATAACAAATCATTAGCCTACTACAGGCAGTATATTGCAGTTAGGGATAAGATTTTCGATCAGGAAAAGGAAAAGGAAATTACCAGAAGGCAGATGCAGCTCGATTTTGGAATTAAAGAACGTGATTATTTATTGAAGCAAAAACTTACAGATGGCGAGTTAAAAAGACAACAACAAGAACTTGAACTAAAAAGGCAACAATTAGTGTTGAGTGATAAAGAAAAAGCATTAGACCTCCTAACTTTTCAAAAGGCAAAAGCTGATCTCAATATTCATCGTTTGGCTCAGGATAGTAAATTTGCTAATGCTAAATTTGAGGCAAAGTTAGCCGCCGGGATAAAAGATAAGCAGATTAGTAAACAGGAACAGCAGATTAAATTTGATGAACGTTTAAGATTATTCCTCATCATAGCTACCATACTGATTCTCATTATTGCTGTTGTTATATTTTTTAATCAGCGGAAAACAATGAGGCTGAATATAATTATCAATACCCAAAAACGGGAGTTAGAGCAGTTAAGTAAGGTTAAAGACCGTATTTTTAGTGTGGTAAGTCACGATATGCGTACCCCAGTAAATTCATTAATTTCCTTTATGCAGTTGTTAGAAGGAGGGGATATTGAGCAAGAGAAATTAAACAGATATGCTGCGGCACTAAAAAACAACCTCACCTATACCTCTACAATGATGGAGAATCTCCTTAATTGGGCGGCCAGCCAGATGCAGGGGTTTAACCCGTATTTAGAATCGCTAGATATTCATGAGCTGATTGATGAAGTTATTCTTTCTTTGCAGGATAATGCCAACGAAAAAAGCTTGGCTATTCAGAATTTTGTGCCAGCCAAAACGTTTTGCAAAGCAGATTCGAATATGTTAACGCTGGTTATTCGAAACATCATCAGTAATGCTATAAAATTTACGCCAAACGGTGGTAAAATTACAACTTATGCTGATCATAACGGAAATGTGCTGGAGATTAAAATTTCAGATACAGGGATCGGTTTAACACCTGTACAGGTGGAGCATTTTAATATGCCAGGCTATCTAGGTGCGGGTGTGAGTACATCAGGTACCAATAAAGAAAAAGGTACAGGTTTAGGTTTATTGCTCTGCAGAACCTTCATTAGCTTGATGGATGGTGAAATTAGCGCCGATATTAATCCTACAGGTGGAAGTTATTTTAAAATAATCATGAAAAAATAACTTATTTTAAAAATCTCGACAGAATTTTCTTATCAATTGATCTTTCTAATAATTCCTGCCTGTTAGAAGCACTTATGGGAACCAGAAAGTTATGATCTAAATGAACCTCATGATTGGTTAAGGTTACGATATGGTTTATATTAATGATATATTGTTTGTGTACCCTTGAGAAAATTTTTGAAGGTAGTTGTTTTTCCAGATTTTTTAGGCTTACTAAAATAACATGTTTATCGATACTGGTAAATAGCTTTGAAAAATCACCCATACTTTCAATATAAATTACATCATTATATTTAAGCTTGGTTATGCCTTTAGTCTCTCTAAAAAAGAAATAATCGTCGTCTTTTTTATCGTCGTTGTTTAAGTTTTCGACAGGAAGTTTATTTACTTGTTTCCTTAACTCAATATACTCGATCGCTTTGTTGGTGGCTTTTAATATACGTTCGAACGTTGCGGGCTTTACAATAAAATCCAATGCATCCAGATTAAAACTTTCTGCCGCATACTCACTAAATGAAGTAATAAATATAAATAACGGTTGTTTTTTAATACTCTTTAATAAATCCATACCGGAAAGCTCTGGCATATCAATATCAGAATAAACAATATCCACAGAAACGGTTGATAAAATTTGCGAAGCTTCTATACCATTACTACACACAGCGATAATATTTAATGACGGGATTTTTTTTAGATGCATTTCTATGGCATCTCTTTCAATTTCATTATCATCAACAATTAAACAGCTGTACGTCATTTAGGAATGGGTTATTTTTACTTAATGTCCGTAATTTACGTTAAAAAGCGGATTATAATACAATCCAGGAATCATTTTGCAGATAAACGTAACATTAACTTTTATTTTTAGTGTTTCTTTTCACCAGTATATAGTTTTTCACCAGCTTTTACAGCCAATTGCAGGTTGTTGTCTTCTGGCGGCACAGGACAACGGTATCCGTCACTATAAGCACAGTAAGGATTGTAGGCTTTATTAAAATCGATTTCAATGTGGTTATCTACGATTTCTTTTGCATCCAGATCAATGTATCTGCCACCGCCATAAGTTTCCTTATTGTTGGTCTCATCAGTAAAGGGTAGAAAAAGGTGATCTTTATAAATTGGGTTGGTCGATAAAGAAACACTTTTATATAAAGTCATTTGGATTTTTTTGCCGTTAAGAATAAAGTTTACATGTGCATATTTATAATAATCGCTGCTGGAGCCATCGAAAGTAGACATTTTGAAAACTTTTTCATTCTTTAGTGTTTCTACATCGGCTAAGATTTTGTAAGCACTATCTGCCTCATAAAAATGAAGGTTTTGCAGGTCGTTTTTCCTGAGTGGTGACCGTTCGTCTTTAATGAAATCCTGTTTATAGGTTTCACGATGTTTGGCAATCTGTTCAGCATAACTTTGCGCAAAGCTATTCATACTGATCAATAGCAATAAGAAAGTGATGGTTCTCATTTGCGAAAATTAAATAATACTTACTTTGTTTCTTAAAAACTGATCGGCTAAAACGAGTGCAGCCATTGCCTCAACAATTACTACTGCCCTGGGTACCACACAAGGGTCATGCCGGCCTTTCCCTTTAATCTCCGAAGCTTCACCAGCTGCATTGATGGTTTGTTGGTTATGCATAATGGTGGCAACAGGCTTAAAAGCTACTTTGAAGGTAATATCCATCCCATTAGAGATGCCGCCCAAAATGCCACCAGCATAATTAGTCGTTGTTTTAAAAACTTTCGAATCAGCAACTTTTGGCTGAGGGATGTCATTGTGCTGAGATCCTCTTAATTCACTTCCGGCAAAGCCAGAGCCATATTCAAAACCATGAACAGCATTAATGCTGAGCATAGCTTTCCCTAAATCGGCATGCAATTTATCAAAAACTGGTTCCCCTAAACCCGCAGGGCAGCCTTTTATTATACAGCTTATTTTTCCGCCAACGGTATCGCCATCTTTTCTAACCGAATCGATAAACTCAATCATTTCGTTTGCAGTTGCCGGATCAGCACAGCGCACAATATTTTCTTCTCTAATTTGCAATAAAGCTGATAAATCATTGCTTTCTAAATTAGGGGCTTCTATTGTTCCTACTGAAGTTACGTGCGCGAAAATTTCAATGCCCTGTTGCTTTAAAAATAGCTTTGCAATTGCTCCGGCTGCTACACGGGCAGCAGTTTCGCGCGCAGAAGAACGGCCTCCGCCACGGTGATCGCGGATACCATATTTCGCATCATAAACATAATCAGCGTGGCTGGGACGGTAAACATCAACATTATGGCCATAATCTTTTGAGCGTTGATCTTCGTTTGGAATAAGCAAGGCAATCGGTGTTCCGGTACTTTTTCCTTCAAATACACCTGACAAAACCTGAACGGTATCGCTTTCTTTTCTTTGCGTGGTGATTTTGGATTGACCCGGTTTACGTTTGTCAAGTTCTGACTGGATAAAATCCATATCAATATCCAATTGCGCCGGACATCCGTCAATAATTACCCCGATGGCTACGCCATGAGATTCTCCAAAAGTGGTGATTCGAAATAGTTGTCCGAATGAGTTGCCTGCCATTATTTTTGATTGAATTATAGATTGATTAAATTATTGAATGGATTTTTACATCCAATCTCGATACTGGGTTCTTAATACTTGGTACTTACTTTATACTAACATCAAATCCCGCTTTTTTCAAATCTTCCCAATAATAAGGATAAGATTTTTCTACTACCTGCATTTCTTCAATTTCAACTTCGTTGATCAATAATGCAAGTGGTGCAAAAGCCATTGCCATACGGTGGTCCTCGTAGGTTGCAAAAGTAACTTTATCCGGAAAATGAAGGTTGTCTGTATTTAAAGTATAAACCAGATTATCTTCTGTAAAAGTAACGCCTATTTTAGCCAATTCGTTCTGAAGAGCTGCAATACGGTCTGTTTCTTTAATTTTTAAGGTTTCTAAACCTGTAAATGACATATTTTTACCCAAAGCTGCAGCAATAACTACAATGGTTTGTGCTAAATCCGGACAGGTTTTTAAATCTAAAACTTCTTTAGTATCTAAAGAAAGGCCTAAGTTGCTAATGACAATTCCATTATCGGTTTTGCTGGTAGCGATGCCAAATATCTTCATGATATTTTTGATCTGGCTATCACCCTGTAAACTTTTCTCTTTTAAAGCGGGTAAACTAATTTCTGCTTCATCTGCTAAAGCTGCAATGCTATACCAATAGGATGCCGCGCTCCAGTCTGGCTCAACAACCAAAGTACCAGGTTTAAAAACCTGTGGTTTGATGGTAATTGAATTTCCATTCCAGCTATGTTCAATACCAACTTCAGCCAACATATCTAAAGTCATATCTACATACGGTTTAGAAGTCAGTTCGCCTTCAATTTCTAAAGTTAAACCCTGAGGCAGGATAGGGGCAATCATCAGCAAAGCTGAAATATACTGACTGCTGATATCGCCTTTTATTTTAACTTCAGCAGTTTTTTGATTTAAAGGACCAGTAATATTTAATGGAGGAAAACCGTCTGATTCTACATACGAAATATCAGCACCGATTGTTCTCAATGCCTCAGCCAAAATCCCGATCGGGCGTTGCTTCATTCTTTCGGTTCCTGTTAATAGGAAATTCCCGTTTTTAGCAGAAAGATAAGCAGATAAAAAGCGCATGGCAGTTCCCGCAGGACCAACATCTACCGTTTTTGATTCCTCAATTTCAACTTCTAATTCTTCTTCCAGATTATTCAGAATTCCATTTAACGTTACCGTATCGGCAGCATTGGAAAGGTTTTCAACTTTAACCAGTTTCTTGCTTAAAGCGCTAATAATCAAAGCTCTGTTGCATTCGCTTTTAGAGCCTGTTAATTGGATTTCCGTATTGATATTCTTGGTTCCTTTAAAAGAAACTAAGGCGTTTTTCGACATTTTATTCTGTTTTTATTCTTAAATGTAAGTGTCAGATGGAAACACCTGACACCACATTAATAATGTTACTTGTAGAGGATATCTTTTTAAGGTTAGGTTTCACCCTCTACCTTAAACCTTCTACCTTTTTAAAGATCTTTGTTTTTAAGATTTAGACTTTACCCTCCACCTTAAACCTTCAAACCCTCCACCTTTATTACGCTTTAACTTCAGTATGTTGTTCAGCCGCAATGCCTTTTTCAGCTTTACCAGCATTCATAATTTCAGTTTGTTTACGGATCGATTCACCGTGCATCAATTCTAAGAATTTCTCAGTAAAGTTCAGGTCTAATTTTAAAGCTTTTGCAAAAGCGTGACCTTTTTTAATGATGGCATCCCAACGGTTCACCTGTAAAATAGTTACTTGGTTATCACGTTTAAACTCGCCGATTTTCTCAACGATAGCCATACGTTCGCCTAATTTCTGTAATAAAATATCATCAATTTTATCGATTGATTTACGTAAGTCGGCTAATTTATCAGCGAAAGCTTCGTTTGGTGCTTCCGGTTCACGTACCGTTAAACGATCTACCAATTCAGCTAAAGCAGCTGGAGTAACTTGTTGTTTAGCATCTGTCCAGGCAACTGAAGGATCTACGTGAGATTCGATCATTAAACCTTGCATGTCTAAATCCAAAGCTTTTTGAGAGATATAAGGGATTAATTCACGGTTACCGCAAATGTGACTTGGATCGTTGATGATTGGTAATTCAGGACAAAGTGTTTTTAACTGAATAGCAAGTTCCCACATTGGTTCGTTACGGAATGAACTTTTCTCGAATGAAGAGAAACCGCGGTGAATGGCACCGATCTTAGTAATTCCAGCGCCGTTGATCCGCTCAATTGCACCAATCCATAATTGTAAATCAGGGTTTACAGGGTTTTTAATTAATACCGGAACATCATGACCTTTTAAAGCATCAGCAATTTCCTGAACTGTGAATGGGTTTACCGTAGAACGTGCACCAATCCAAAGGATATCTACACCAGCTGCTAAAGCCTCTTCAACATGTTTTGCATTGGCAACCTCAACAGCCGTTGGCAAACCAGTTTCTGCTTTAGCACGTTTTAACCACTCTAAGCCAATACTTCCGATACCTTCAAATTCTCCCGGGCGGGTACGTGGTTTCCAGATACCGGCTCTCAATACCGATACTTTGCCGGTAGCAGCCAATAAATGTGCTGTGGTTAATAATTGTTCTTCAGTTTCTGCACTACAAGGACCAGAAATGATTAATGGTTCGTTGTTTACGTTTAACCAGGTGTTTAAAGGCTGAATGTTTAAATTAAGTTTCATGATGACGGGTTTGTTTAAAGTCCAGATTCCTAGTCGGATATCCGGAATATATTTTAATTATTTTATATTATTAATTGAATGCTCTGCTATTTGTCTTCGGACTCCTGACTATGGACTCCCGACTATTATACTTTATCGTTCTTCTGATACTCTCCCAATATATTAAAGTTCGATGTATATTTTAATGCTTTCCTGATCGCTTTATCGTATTTTTCGGTGCTCGGCCACTCTAAATCCACGTAAAAGTAATACTCGTTTCGTTTACCTAAAACAGGCATAGATTGTATTTTTGTTAAGCTTACCTCTTGTTCTGCGAAAATATTTAACACAGTTGCCAATGAGCCTGCTTTGTGCCCGACCTGAAAACAGATTGATGCTTTGTTTATTTTCTTTCCTTCGTCTGTCTTGTCTTTTTTAAGGATCAGGAAACGGGTATAGTTTTTCTTGTTCGATTCTACACGGCGTTCTAAAATATTTAAGCCGTAAAGTTCGGCAGCTAAGCTGTTTGCAATGGCCATGGTATCTGTTAATTGCTCTTCCTGGATCCGTTTTGCGCAGGCAGCAGTATCGTTGCTTTCTACAATTTTAATGTGAGGATAATCGTAAAAGAAATCGATACACTGGCGTATGGCTATAGGGTGTGAGGTAACCACTTTAATATCATCAAACTTTACGCCCGGTAACGCCATTAAGTGCAATTGGATAGCTAAGTAAACTTCGCCCACAACTGAAAAGCCGTAATCGCGGATCAAGGTATAGTTTGGTAATAAGCTACCCGCAATAGAGTTTTCGATAGCCATCACTACGAAATCGGCGTCATTTTTCTCTAGCTTGTCGCAGGTTTCCTTAAAAGAATTACACTCAACAGTTTCAATGTCTTTACTAAAGAATTTGTATGCTGCTTCTTCGTGGAAAGATGCTTTAATACCCTGAATTGCTACTCGTTTTGTCGTTTCCATTTTGCGTTAAAACAAAAAAGTCCCGGCTGTTTGCCGGGACTTTTTTATACATTTTAATATTGTTATATATCTTTTTGCATATTAGCCCCGGCTCTTACTAAAATAGTAAAAGTAACCAAAGTAATATGTGTTTGTAATTTGCATTTCTTTTTTTTGTTGAGCCAAATGTAATAACAAAATTTAATTTGTCAATAGGAAAACGAAAATATTTTTGATAAAATTTAATTTTGTCTAAAATGATCTGTATCCTGGATTAGTCTTTTTATTTTTTGAAACAACTTAAAAACGGATTTTTATATGGTTAGGGCCAATGGATTCGTCATCTCGACCGGAGCAACGCGAAGTGGAGAGATCTATCCAGACAGATTTTGCTTCGCAGAGCCTTCGGGTTCCCGACTGCGTTGCACCCTATAGCTAGCTATAGGGGCCGCTCGAAATGACGGTATCCCCGTGTCTGTCTGTAGCGTTGCAAAGGGCGCTACGGATTAATAATAGAAAAAGTTTGTGACTCATTTAATTGAGTTTATACACTCAATTTATTCTTGTATCCATAGAGACGCTATGCTTAACGCTACGGACAGGGCAAGATAAAAAAATCCGGACAGCCGTTTATTGTTTCTTTAACCGGGCTGCTCCGACACAGTTATACACCAACAATA